>Ga0310810_10000715_pt1 | contig 33429 bp, 22 predicted proteins | sample NCmetagenome_FD_207641 | JGI IMG/M metagenome (GOLD analysis project Ga0310810, IMG submission 207641) | Soil microbial communities from experimental microcosm in Duke University, North Carolina, United States - NC | ecosystem: Engineered > Artificial ecosystem > Soil microcosm > Unclassified ... | reverse complement strand
CGGTTCGCGGCGGGCGACGAATATAGCATTGCCGACATGGCGATCTGGCCCTGGTATGGAGCGGTCGCGCTGGGGCAGGGCTATGCGGGCGCGTCGGAGTTCTTAGGCTTGCGCGACTACAGCAATGTGATGCGCTGGACCGAGGAGGTCGGCGCGCGGCCGGCGGTCCAGCGTGGCCGGCGGGTCAACCGCAAGCCGGAGAACGACCCGAGCTTCATCCGCGAGCGGCACAGCGCCGCCGACCTGGACTAGGCCGCCGCGATTTCCAGCCCGGCGCGGGCGATTTCCGGCCGCCTGCGCTTCTTCGCCCGGCGAAACCAGAAGGACCATGTGGCGAAAGCACCGAGGGTGGTGAGGCCGAGGCCCGAGAGGGTCATGACCAGCTTCCAGGCAAGGCCGCCGACCTTGGCGCTGTGGAGCGGCAGGAATTTCTCGTAGATGGCGGCGGCCTGGCTTCCCTTGGCCGGGTCGTCGACCTTCACCAGTTTGCCCTTGCCGTCGAACATCAGCCGGGTGCGGCCGTTCATCGACCATTCGAACGGCTGGCGCATGGTGACCGACCAGGGCTGGCCGGGTTTCATCGGCGCGGAGATGCGGCGCAGGGCAGCTTCGGGGAAGCGTGCCTTTGCTTCGGCGAGCATCAGTGCGACTGGCGGCGGGCCGTTGGCCGGCCCAACCTCGGGCGGTTTGGTACGCGTTTCGAGTTTGCCGAGCGGGCTCAGCACCACCGCCGTGACATCCTTGAACACCATGCCGGTGCCGGTGAGGAAGGTCAGCAGCAGAAGCGGCGCGACGAGGATGCCGAGGTCGCGGTGATGGCTGACCATCGGGCCGGGCTGGAATTTCCTCGGCAGCAGCCTGGGCCGCCATTTGGCGCGGCCGCGCAGCCACAGCAGGAATCCGCTAATCACGAACAAGAGGCCGAACACGCCCGCCCAGCCGGCGATGAGCTCGCCCGTCTCGCCGGCGAACAGATGATGGTGGAGGTCGAAGATCCACAGCTCCGGCCGCTGCCACTGGCTCGACCAGCCAGCGACGGTGTCGCCGTGCTGGTTCAAATAGGCGCCGGCGCCGCCTTCGCGCGCAAGCTGGTGCAGCCCGATGTCGTCGCCGGCAAAGGTGATGCGGGTCGCGCCCGCGGCCATTTCCCGCTCGGCGATCCGGCCGATCAGCTGGACGTTTTCGGCCAGCGGATCATGGGCGCCGGGAACGGATACCCAGCTTCCTTCCCACAGCAATATCGTGCCGCTGAGGCCGAGGACGGCGAGCAGGAGGCCGATCAGTCCGCCTGACCAGCGGTGGAGGAAGGACAGATATTTCATGAAATACTCGTCTTGCGGATTCGGGTGCGCCTAGCGGTGGTGCGAATGATTATCAATAGCCACGGCGGGCGATTTCAGGAACGCGGCGAGCCGGGCCCGTTCATCAAGGGTCAAGCTGGCGGCACCATTTCCGTCACATTGCGCTGTCAAAGGAGCGGCGATGAAACGCACTCTAATCCTGTTCGCCTCGCTGCTGATGGCCGGCCCCGCCGTTGCGACTGCCCAGTCGCTCGATGGCAAGTGGATCAACCCCAAGCGGAGCGTGATCGTCACGGTCGATCGCTGCGGCGACGCCTATTGCGGAACCGTCAGCTGGGCCAGCCAGCACAACCGCGAGCGAGTCGCCGACAATGGCCGCCAGATGATCGGCACCCGGATCCTGAGCGGCCTCAAGCCGGTCGGCGGCGGCCTTTACAAGGGCCAGGCATTCGAGCCCAAGCGGAACATCCGCGGCTCCGCCACGGTGCGCCAAATTGGTGCCGACACCATGGTGGTGAAGGGCTGTGCGGTGATGGGCCTGTTCTGCAAGGAACAGCGCTGGACACGAGTGACAAGCTAGGATTCGCTTGCCTCGCACCTGACAGGCAAATTGTCGCCAGACTTGCGCTATGCGTTTAATTATTGTTAACCGCCCTCGCTGATTTCGCATCGGTAGCGTTCGTTGTGGGAAACCCAGCCGACTTGCCAACGGGCAGGCCGTCGCGGCGTGGGGGCGCCCATCAAGGGGCAATGAAATGAAACTCGGGATGATTTTCGCGGCTGCGGCCGCGACCGCATGCGCATTGGCTTCGCCGGCGATCTGCCAGGACGTACCGCAACATATCGTATCGCTCTATCGGGCCGCACCGGGCCAGCAGGTGGCGCTGCTTAAATGGATGGCGCGGCAGGACCAGGCGTCCCAGGCGGCGGGATTGCCGGCATCGCAAATCTATGTCCACACGTCCGGCGACAGCTGGGACTATCTGGTGATCAACCCGGTGACCACCAAGGCGCAGGACGACGCGGTCGATGCCGCCGCCAAGAAGCTGGGCATCACCTCGGGTCCGCGCGCCAGCATCGAATTTAGAACGATGATCGCCAGCCACACCGACACCACCAGCAACGGGCCGCAAACGGCCGCCCAGATTTTGGCGGCCCTCGGCGAAAAATAGCTTCGGCTAGAGGCTGAAGGGCGGACCCATCCCGCCCTTCAGTACTGCCGACTGCAGTGCCGCCATCTCGTCTGCCCAATAGCGGTCGGAATCGAGGTGGGGGCTGATGGCGCGCACCCTGGCGTGAAGCGACTGCAGCGTTGCCGAGCTTTTCAGCGGCGCATGATAATCGACGCCCTGTGCGGCGGCGATCAGTTCGACCGCGACGATTCCGGCGGCGTTGTTCGCAATCGTCGCGGCCTTGCGCGCGGCGATCGGGGCCATTGAGACATGGTCCTCCTGCCCCGCCGATGTCGGCACGCTGTCGACGCTGGCCGGGAAGGCGAGGCTGCGGTTCTCCGCGACCAGCGCGGCCTGGGTCACCTGCGGGATCATCAGCCCGGAATTGACGCCGCCATCATCGGTCAGGAAGGCGGGCAGCCCGCTCATCTTGGGATCGATCAGTACCGCGGTGCGGCGCTCCGACAGGGAGCCGACCTCGCACATCGCCATGGCAATGGTGTCGGCGGCGAAGGCGACCGGCTGCGCATGGAAATTGCCGCCGCTGATCGCGCTGTCCTCGTCCTCGAACACGATCGGATTGTCGGTGACGGCTCCTGCCTCGATCGTCAGGGTGCGGGCGGCGTTGGTAAGGAGATCGAGCGCGGCGCCCATTACCTGCGGCTGGCAGCGGAAGCTGTAGGGGTCCTGCACCTTGCCGCAGCGGCCGTGGCTGGAGAGAATCCCGGAGCCGTCGAGCAAATCGCGGATGTGGGCCGCGACGCGGATCTGGCCGGGCTGGCCGCGGACTTCGCTGAGGCGCGGGTCGAATGGCTTCACCGAGCCCTTGAGCGCATCGACCGACAAAGCGCCGGCGCCGAGCGCCGCGCCGAACACCCGCTCGGCGGTGAACAGCGCGTCGAGGGCGATGGCGGTCGAGACCTGGGTGCCGTTGATCAGGGCGAGGCCTTCCTTGGGCCCGAGCTCGAGCGGCCGCAGGCCGAGCTTCTTGAGCGCGTCCTTGGCGGGGAGAATGTCTCCGGCGATATCGATCCGCCCCTCGCCCAGCAGCGTGGCGATGAGGTGGGCGAGCGGGGCGAGGTCGCCGCTGGCGCCGACGCTGCCCTGCGCCGGGATCAGCGGCATGGCGTCGCGGTCGAGCAGGCCCTGCAGCGCGTCGATCACCAGCGGCCGAACGCCCGAATAGCCGCGGCCGAGGCCGAGCAACTTCAACACGATCATCAACCGGACGACGTGGCGGGGCAGCGCGTCGCCGAGGCCGCACGAATGGGACAGGATCAGGTTGCGCTGAAGCTCGGCGAGCCGCTCGGGCGGGATGCGGGTGTTGGCGAGAAGGCCGAAGCCGGTGTTGACGCCATAGACGGTCTCGCCGCCGGCGACGATCCGTTCGACCGAGGCGGCCGAAGCGCGGATGCGTTCCAGCGATGCGTTGTCGAGCTTGGCTGGAGAGCCCTGCCACAGCTTGCGCAAGGTGGCGAGGTCGATGGCGGTCGGGTCGAGCGTCAAGGTCATCAAGCGCGCATCTAGGAGATTTGCGTCGCGCGGGCCAGCCGGGAGACGTATAGCCGCCTGCGCGAGCATGAAGGGGACGAGATGAGCAGTCCGAATGACGAGCGCCGGGATCGCGGGCCCGGAATCATTGCCGCAGCGATCGTCGCAGCCGCGCTGATCCTGTCATGGGGCAATTCCCGGAGCGACCAGCGCTATCAGATCGCCTCATCCGGCGACGGCGTGGTGCGGATGGACACGGACAGCGGCGAGATGATCGCCTGCAATGTCCAACGCTGCAGCCGCATCCAGCCGCCCGACCGGGCCAAGACGTTCGGGCCGCTGACGATCGAGGTCGGCGACGATGCGGAAAAGAAGGCGCCGCCGGCGCCTCCTAAGACACCATAGGAAGGTCGAGCCCCTGTTCCCGCGCGCAGTCGACGGCGATGCCGTAGCCCGCGTCGGCGTGGCGCATGACGCCGGTACCGGGGTCGTTCCATAGGACGCGCTCGAGCCTGCGGGCGGCATCGTCGGTTCCGTCGGCGACGATTACCACGCCGCTATGCTGCGAATAGCCCATGCCGACCCCGCCGCCATGGTGCAGTGAGACCCAGGTCGCTCCGCTGGCGGTGTTGAGCAAGGCGTTGAGCAAGGGCCAGTCGCTGACCGCGTCACTGCCATCCTGCATCGCCTCGGTTTCGCGGTTAGGGCTGGCGACGGAGCCGCTATCCAGATGGTCGCGGCCAATCACGATCGGGGCGCTGACTTCGCCATTCTTCACCATTTCGTTGAAGGCGAGGCCGAGGCGGTGGCGCTGGCCGAGGCCGACCCAGCAGATTCGGGCCGGAAGGCCCTGAAACGCGATCCGATCTGCCGCCATGTCGAGCCAGCGATGAAGGTGCGGGTCGTCGGGGATCATCTCCTTCACCCTGGCGTCGGTCCTGGCAATGTCCTCGGGGTCGCCCGACAGTGCGGCCCAGCGGAAGGGGCCGATGCCGCGGCAGAAGAGCGGGCGGACATAGGCGGGGACGAAGCCCGGGAAGTCGAAGGCGTTCTTCACCCCTTCGTTGAAGGCTTCCTGGCGAATATTGTTGCCATAGTCGAAAGTGGGCACGCCCATTTTCTGGAATTCGAGCATCGCTTCGACATGGGCGGCCATCGACTTTCGCGCCGCGGCGGCAACCGCAGCGGGATCCCGCTCGCGCATCTCGATCCATTGGGCGACGCTCCAGCCGGCCGGGCAATAGCCGTTGGCCGGATCGTGGGCCGAGGTCTGGTCGGTGACCGCGTCCGGGCGAATGCCGCGCGCGACCATCTCCGGCAGGACTTCAGCGCAGTTGCCGAGGAGGCCGACGCTGGTCGGCTCTGTCGCCTTGGCAATGATGTCGAGCGCCTCGTCGATGCTGGTCGCGCGATGATCGAGGTAGCGGGTGGCGAGGCGCTTCTCGATCGAGCTTTCCTGGACCTCGACGGCGATGCAATGCGCCCCTGCCATCACCGCGGCGAGCGGCTGCGCGCCGCCCATGCCGCCGAGGCCGCCGGTCAGGATCCACTTGCCCTTAAGGTCGCCGCCGAAGTGCTGGCGGCCCATTTCGGCGAAAGTTTCGTAGGTGCCTTGGACGATGCCCTGGCTGCCGATGTAGATCCAGCTGCCGGCGGTCATCTGGCCGTACATCATGAGGCCCTTGCGATCCAATTCGTTGAACTTCTCCCAGGTCGCCCAATGCGGCACCAGGTTGGAGTTGGCGAGCAACACGCGCGGCGCATCCTTGTGGGTGCGGAACACGCCGACCGGCTTACCCGATTGGATCAGCAGCGTCTGGTCTTCCTCGAGCCGCTCCAGCGTCTCGACGATCTTGTCATATGCCGCCCAATTGCGCGCCGCGCGGCCGATGCCGCCGTAGACGACCAGGCTCTGCGGGTCCTCGGCGACTTCGTCGTCGAGGTTATTCATCAGCATCCGGACCGCGGCCTCGGTGGTCCAGTGCTTCGCCTTGATCTCGCTGCCGCGCCGCGCGCGGATGTGGCGGCTGTTGTCTCTACGTTCGTCCATGGGGATTCCGCTCATCCTGAGTAGCCATTGAGCTTGCCGAAATGGCGTATCGAAGGACGGTCCTTCGATATGGGCTTTCGCTTTCGCTCAGGCCCTACTCAGGACGAGCGGGAAAGTTAAGGCCAGACGGCGAATAGCGGCAATGCCCTCGAGAGGGGGGTCGCGCTCGCCGTGGCCTTTGACTTATAATGCGAGCCAACGAGACAATTTCGAAGAGCGAGGTGAGTCGATGTCGGACCGCATTTTCCAGGATCGCGAAAAAGCGATGGAAGCGGATTATTTCCGCAAGGAGGAGGCACGGCTGCTCGAAAAGCTGCGCCAGCATGCCAAGCTCGAGGACATCGCCGGAGCCCTGAGGGACAAGCTGCAGGTCGACAATCCGGAGCTGCTCGCCGCCGTGCGCGATCTTGGGATTACCGCCGAAACCGTTGCCGCCTTCTTCCTGGCGCCGCTGGTCCAGGTCGCATGGGCCGAAGGCAAGGTACGCAAGGACGAACATGCAGCGGTGCTGAAGCTCGCCCATGATCGCGGCGTCGAGGAGAACTCTCCGTCCGAGCAGCAGTTACGCGACTGGATGGCCACGCGGCCGTCCGACGCCCTGTTCGATACCTCCATCGAAGTCCTCAAGGCGGGCTTCGCCGTGCTTCCGGTACGCGAGCGCCATGAGCGGGTCGAACGGGTAATGGATGCCTGTCGGATCGTCGCGGAAGCGTCGGGGACGGAGATCGCCCACCAACTCGGCCTCGGCACGGGCGTTTCGAAAACCGAAGCGTCGCTGCTCGATTCGATCGGCAACAGGCTTCGGTCGCGCGACTAGATTAGTCGAACCAGTCCCAAATATTGTTGCTGGTGAAGGACCATTTGAAGCTCGCCTGCGCGCGGAAGTCGGATCCTTCATTGCCGTCATTGTCGGTGCGCTTGCCCCACAATATTTCCAGGCCACCGAGCACATTGTCAGCCGGCGCATAGAGGAGATTGGCCGAGGCATAGTCACCGCGGTGGAAGGCCGAATCTTCCTGGAAGTTGGTGTTGTTGACCTTGGTGAAGCTGTAGCCGATCGCCGAGCTCCACTGTTTCGACCATTGGAAGTCAACATAGGCCGACACGCCGAGCTGCTTCACCGTCTTCGCTTCGGGGACGAGGATGATCGACCCCGGTCCGAATATGGTTGAAACGGATGGCGCCAGGTCCATGCCGCCGTCATTCATATAGGTCGCGATGCCGCGGCCGTAGACGATGCCGACACGCGGAGTAGCGATTCCGAGCCGGGCCGAACCGGTGAGGTTGAGGCCCCAACCAAGCTCATGGCCTTCCGGTTCATTGCCGTCGGTTCCCCGGGTTTCGAAGCCAACCTTGCGCAACATGCCAGCCAGCCGGACATGGCCCCAGTCGCCGCCGTAGCGAACCGCTGCCGTCAGGTCAGGCAATTCCTCATTGGACTGGAGGTTCGCTGCGATGTCCGGGTCGATCAGGCGGATGTTGCCTGGGTCGATATCGTCGCTGGGATGTTCAAGCGCGATGGCCGCCTGCCAGCCGCCGCTATCCACGAAGGTGTAGCGGATCTGCGGGGTGCGGACGAAAATCATTCCGTTCGGCCCCCAATAGTCCATAACATTGGGAAAGATGTCGCCGTCCATGAACAAGGTGTTGGTTTGGCCGATCAGGAGGCCGCCCCATTTGGCGTACATGTGGCGGACGCGGAAGGTCGTCTGACCGGCGTCAACGCCGGTGCCATACAAGTCGAATTCGAACTTCGCCTCATAGGGTTTGCCGGCAAGGGTGCCGGTCGCCTTGGCGCCCAGCCGTGACTGGCGGACACTGAAGATCGACTGGCCATTACCGCCGAACTCGCCCTTGTGGGTCGGGATTCGAGACGGTCGGAGCGTCGCGTCCCAATCTGGATTGACGCGTTTGAAATCCTGGATCGCGTCGAGCTGGACGAAGCCATAGAGTTCGAGATTATGATCCTTGGCCCGCTTGGGGGACTCCGGCGTATATTGCGTCGGTGGCGGCGGGGTTACGCCGAGGCGCTGCTCAAGGGCTGTCATTCTCGAGCGCAGGTCCTGCAACTCCTGGATTGCCTGTTGCCGCTCGGCTTCGGTCAGGGGCTGTGCTTCGGCGGCGCCAGAAGCGGCTGCCGCGACGAAGGCCGGCACCGATTGTGACGTTCCGTCGGCGGTTGCCGCCCATGCCGGCGAGGCGATCAAGGCCGCGGATGTGGCTAGGACCACTTTGCGCATAAAGCCCCCAGTCGTTGCATTCGAATGCTGACGGCCAGGATTATGCTGCTCGCTGCCCGATCAATAACTCAGGGTAAACCTGAGTTGGGCTGGTGGAATCGCCGACTCCGTCCTCTAACAGGCGTCGAGGCCCGCGGCGCGGAAGACCGCGACGGCAGTCGCCACCGCTTCGAGCGTCGGCGGCTCGGTTTGGGCGAGCTCATATTCGATGCCGAGGCGTTCCCACTTATACTTGCCCATCTGGTGGAACGGCAGGATCTCGACGCGCTCGACGACGCCCAGCGACGCGCCATAGCTGGCGAGCGCCTCCATCTCCTCATGGATGTCCGTCAGGCCGGGAACCAGCACATAACGCAGCCACATCGGGCGCTTCAGTTCCGCCAGGCGGCGGCCGAAATCCATTACCTCGGCATTGCCCATGCCGGTCACACGCAAATGCTGCTCGTGCGAAAATGCCTTCATGTCGAGGATTACCAGATCGATATTGCGGAGCTCCTCATCGCTCAGCCGCTCGCCAAACATGCCGTTGGTCTCGATCGCCGTGTGCACGCCCATCGCCTTGACGCCGGCAAACAGCCGGGCAGCGAAGCGGTCCTGCATGAGCGGCTCCCCTCCCGACAAGGTGAAGCCGCCGTGCATGATCTTTAGCCCGTTGGCATATTTCCGGACCTCGCCAAGCGCCTTGTCGAGCGTGACCGGTATGCCGTTGCGCAAGGTCCAGGTGTCGGGGTTGTGGCAATATCTGCAGCGGAACATGCAAGCGGTGGTCCAGGCGACAAGCCGGATGCCCGGTCCGTCGACGGCCGAGCCGGTCGTGAAGCTGTGAAGGAAACCCATGTCGCCGGTCTTCAACGCGCTGCGGACATCGGTCTCCGGCACTTGCTCACCAAGCTTGACGCGCATCTCGAACGGGGAGGCGGCCTCCAGCGGAACCGCGGTCTCGGGCGGATGGGTCGCCATCTCACTCTCCATGGAAGGTGCGGTTGATGACATCCATTTGCTGCTCTCGGGTCAGCCGCACGAAGTTGACCGCATAGCCGGATACCCGGATCGTCAGGCTGGGATATTTTTCCGGATGGTCCATCGCGTCGAGCAAAGTGTCGCGGTTCAACACATTGATGTTCATGTGGTAGCCGGTCGTGCCGAAGAAGCCGTCGAGGATCGAGGTCAGGTTGGTGATCTGGTCAGCCTTGGTGCGGCCGAGGCCGGTCGGGACCAGCGTGGTCGTCAGCGAAATCCCGTCCTGGGCGTCACGATAGGGGATCTTGGCGACGGAAGCGGCCGATGCGTGAACGCCATGGCTGTCGCGGCCGTGCATCGGGTTGGCGCCCGGCGCGAACGGCTCGCCCTTCCTGCGCCCGTCGGGGGTGTTGCCGGTCGCCTTGCCGTAAACGACGTTTGACGTGATCGTCAGCACCGACTGGGTGTGCAGCGCGTTGCGGTAGGTCGGGAATTTGCGAAGCTTGCCCATGAAGGTCGTGACCAACCACGCGGCCATACCGTCGACGCGATTGTCGTTGTTGCCGAACAGCGGGAATTCGCCCTCGGTTTCATAGTCGGTGATGAGCCCGGTCTCGTCCCGGATCACCTTCACCTTGGCATATTTGATGGCCGACAGGCTGTCGGCGACCACCGACATGCCGGCGATCCCGAACGCCATGGTGCGGACAGGCGCATAGTCGTGAAGCGCCATTTCGATCCGCTCATAGGCATATTTGTCATGCATATAGTGGATGACGTTCATGGCGCTGACATAGGTGCCCGCGAGCCAGTCCATGATCTTATCGAAGCGGTCGACGACGTCGTCGAAATCGAGATAGTCGCCCTGCACCGGCTCGGTCGGCGGCGCGACCTGCTTGCCGCTGACTTCGTCGCGACCACCGTTGATCGCATAGAGCAGGGTCTTGGCAAGGTTGGCGCGGGCGCCGAAGAATTGCATCTGCTTGCCCATCGCCATGGGCGAGACGCAGCAGGCAATGGCACCATCGTCTCCCCACGCCATGCGCATGATCTCGTCGCTTTCGAACTGGATCGAGCTGGTGTCGATCGCGACCTTCGAGGCGAAACGCCGGAAGCCTTCGGGAAGCAACGGGGTGTACCAGATGGTGAGGTTCGGTTCCGGTGCGGGACCGAGATTGTAGAGGGTCTGCAGGAAGCGGAAGCTATTCTTGGTGACCAGCGGGCGGCCGTCGTCGCCCATGCCGGCGATCGATTCAGTCACCCAAGTCGGGTCGCCCGAGAAGAGATCGTCATATTCCGGAGTGCGGAGGAAGCGGACGATCCTGAGCTTGATCACGAAATCGTCGACGATTTCCTGCGCCTGGCTCTCGGTCAGCGTGCCGTTGGCGAGGTCGCGCTCGAAATAGATGTCGAGGAAGGTCGAGACGCGGCCCAGCGACATTGCCGCGCCATTCTGTTCCTTCACGCTGGCGAGATAGCCGAAATAGAGCCACTGGACGGCTTCCTTCGCGGTGGTCGCCGGGCCGCTAATGTCGAAGCCATATTTGGCCGCCATTTCCTTGAGCTCGCCGAGCGCGCGGATCTGTTCGCTCAACTCCTCGCGATCGCGGATGATGTCGTCGGTCGACCATTGGTCATCGAGCGCAACTTTCTCGCGCTGCTTCACTTCGGTCAGGCGATCGACGCCGTAGAGCGCGACGCGGCGGTAATCGCCAATGATCCGGCCGCGGCCATAGGCATCGGGCAGGCCGGTCAGCACGTGCGAGCTGCGGCACTTGCGGACATCGTTGGTGTAGGCGTCGAACACGCCGTTGTTGTGGGTCTTGCGATATTTGGTGAAGGTTTCGACCATCACCGGGTCCGGCTTGTAGCCATAGGTCTCGAGCGAGGTCAGGACCATCTTGAGGCCGCCGTTCGGCATGATTGCGCGCTTCAGCGGCGCTTCGGTCTGCAGGCCGACGATCACCTCATTCTTCTTGTCGATATAGCCGGCATCATGGGCCGTGATGGTGCTCGGGATCTGAGAGATGTCGAGCACGCCCTTCTTGCGCTCCTCGACGAACAGGTCGGTCAGCTTCTTCCACAGTGCCGTGGTCCGCTTGGTCGGACCGGCGAGGAAGGATTCGTCACCGTAATAGGGCTCATAGTTGAGCTGGATGAAATTGCGGACGTTGATTTCCTTGGTCCACAGGCCCGGCTTGAACGCGCCCTGCTTGCCGGTGGCCGTCTTGTGCTCGGGCTCCATGATCAAGGTCGACATTACGTCCTCCGTCAGAGTTTCACTGTGCCGGAACGCCGGCTCCAAGCGGTTGCGCCTCGTTGGTGCTGCGCCCCTTCGGACCGGTTTCGCGCAGCAGGAATGTCAGCAGGATGGCGATGGCGACGCCGAACAGCATCGGCATGAAGGTCGCCTGATAGTCGCCGAGCTCGCGGTCGCCGCCGCCGCTGATGTGCATCAGCCGTTCTGCGAAGACCGGGCCGAGCAGTGCGGAAAAGGAGAAGTTGATGAAGTTTTGGACGCCGGTGGCGGTACCACTGTGCTCCGGCCGGTTGGCCTCCTTGATCACCGTATAGGGGATCATCGCAGCGCCGGAGGCAATGCCTGCGACGAGGGCAATGGTGTAAGGCGGAAGCAGGCCGGGAGGCCCGTAAAGCGCCATCGCCAACGCCCCAAGCAGGACCACGCCGGCGACGGCGATGACGGGCTTGCGGCGGCCGATGCGGTCGGAAATCCAGCCGAGCAGCGGGCAGCCGATGATCCAGCCGAACGGCACCGCCGCCGAGCGCAGCACGGCGACGTCGTAGGGCATGCCATGGCCTTCCTGGAGGAAGCGGACGCCCCACACCATGTCGAAGATGGTGGTCGGGATGAACAGCAGGCCGGAGATCAGCCCGCAGATGATCGACTGCGGGTTGCGGAAAACCGCCCACATGGCGGCGCCGGCGCTTTTGAGCCAATTCGAGTGCTCGCCCGTCGGAGACGGCTTGGCCGCCTGCTTTGGAATGTAGAGGAACAAGAGCACGGCGATCGGGATCCCGGCGAGGCCCATCAGCCACCAGAACTGGTCCCAGGCCAGGCCGCCGGAGATGGCCGGCCCGACGGCAAATTGACCTGCCGAGCCACCAGCCATGCCGAACATTTGCGTGGCCCCGATCAGCGTCGCGACGCGCGAGGCCGGGAAGTTGGTGGTCGCGATATAGGTCGCGCCGATTAGCGCGAACACCCCGCCGGCGCCCTGCATGAAACGACCGATGCTGGCCAAGGTGGGATCGCCGGTCGCGAACAGCAGAGCCCCGACCGCGACGCTCGCCGCGCCGAGCGGCACGACCTTGCGCGGACCGAGCTGGTCCATCGCCACGCCCGCGACCAGGCTGAACGGCGCATAGGCGTAATAGAAAAGGCCGATGAGCGAAGCGATGCCGACCGGGGTCAAGCCAAAGGCGGCCGACATCTCCGGCACCATGACCGCCGGTGCCGAACGCATCGCATATTGGTAGAAATAATAGATGGAAGTGATGAGCCAGGCGACCGTTACCGCGCCGAGGGGAGTCGATGCTGGCCGGGTGGTCTCCTGGCTCATCTGCCCAAGCTCAACAAAGCGTCAGGGAGACGGCAAGGCCGCCTTCCGACGTCTCCTTGTACTTGGAGTTCATCTCCTTGGCCGTGATCGCCAAGGCTTGCACGGTTGAGTCGAAGTCGACTCGGCGGTTGGCCGGAATCTCATTCTTGGCAATGAGATAGCCCGTCCAGGATTTGACGGCGCCGAATGCGCAACGCTCGATGCAGGGGATCTGGACGAAGCCGGCGACAGGATCGCAGGTCATTCCCAGATGATGTTCGAGCGCGCCTTCCGCAGCGTTGGCGATAACCTGCGGAGGTGCGTCGAGCGCCTGCCCGATCATTGCCGCGCCCATCGCCGAAGCGACGCCGATCTCGGCCTGGCAGCCGCCTTCGGCCGCCGCGAGCGTCGCGTGGTGCTTGCACAAATAGCCGACCACTGAGGCAGCAAGCAGGCCTTCGCGCAGCTTCTGGTCGGACAGCTTCTCGGAGGCTTGATCGAGGGAATAAAGAACCGCGGGCATGACGCCGGCGGATCCGCCGGTCGGTGCGGTGATGACCAAATGGCCGCGCGCATTTTCCTCGGAACCGGCAAGTGCGGCGGCCGAGACCAGGCCGATGCCTCTGCGGGGCAGCAACTGCTCCGCCATTGCGCTCTTGTAGACATCGCCCGCCTTGGTCTTGAGCTTGATCGGGCCAGGCAGGGTGGATGTCGGTGCGGCCAGACCGGTCTTAACGGTCGCGCGCATTGCCCCGATGATCTTATCCAGGAAGGCGTTGATCTCGGCCTCGCTGCGCCCCGAAATCGATGTTTCGTTGGCCATTGCAACCTGGGCGATCGAGATATTGTCGCGCTTGGTATAGGCGAGGACTTCCGCCATCGTTTCATAGGGATATTTGGGCGGATTCTTCTTGGGCGGCGTATAGCCCTTCCATTCGATGAAGCCGCCGCCGACCGAATAATATTCCTGCTCCAGCAACACCTTGTCGCCGGCCATCAGCATCGCGGTCATGGTATTGGCGTGCGGGAAATCGCCCTTGGTCGCGTCGTAGATGATGTCCTTGAGCGACGCGTTGATCGTCTTCGTTCCGAGCTTGACCGGGTAAACCTTGTCCGGCTCGGCCTGCATCTTATCGAGAACGGCGACCGGGTCGATCGTCGCAGGCTCATAGCCGATAAGGCCGGCGAGCGCCGCCCGCTCCGTCCCATGGCCTTTGCCCGTCGCGCTGAGGCTGCCGTAGAGATGAACCTTGAGCGCCGTGGCCTGGTCGAGCGTGGCTTGAGGCAGTTTGATTGCCCGCTGATAGAAATCATAGGTGATCCGCATCGGGCCGATCGTATGCGACGAGGACGGCCCGGGGCCGACCTTGTAGAATTCGTCCACTAGGGTCATCACCGGACCCTTCGATTGCTTCACCACATTCAGGTTCGGGTCGAGCTTGACCGGCTGCGCATTGGCCGGCGTCTGTGCAGCCAGCGGATTGGGCGTGCCGCCGACCGCGACGATCGCCATCGCCATGGCGCTGCGCACCATGAATGCGCGCCGGTCCGAGCCTGCCGGTGGCTCGCTATAATCGAGCTCCGGAAGCCCCAGGCCCTCGTTATCAAAATGCTCGCTGTCCATTTTCTGCCCTCCCACTCTGCAATCGAGAGGCGTTCGACAGGCGCTTGGGCACCCTTGGGGCATGAAGCAAAAAGCCCCCGAAATCCTCTCTCGAGCGTCAGGGCCAGCAATAGGCTTCGACGGCTTGCCCACCATCGGGAAGAACCCTCAGAGCCTCTGGGCCTGATGCTGATGGCCCCGAGGGGGGTGACGTAACTGCCATTATTTGTACGGCGCGTCGGGACTAATCCCGATGGTCGGGTCCGGCCCGCCCCCTATGCTTCCGGCTTTCATTTCCGAGGCCGATTTCAGGAGGTGCCGATGACCGTTCTTGAAGCGGAGGCCAAGGTCGATCGACACGGCCACGAGAAGTTCCACAATCTTGTGGCGAAGGCGCAGCAGCATGAGCCGGTCAAGGTCGCCGTGGCCCACCCTTGCGACCAGGTTTCGCTGGAGAGCGCGGTCGCTGCGGCCAGGCTCAAGCTGATTGAACCGATATTGGTCGGACCGGAGCAAAGGATCCGCGAGGTTGCGGCCAAGCACGGGATCGACATCAGCGGTTATGAGATTGTCGACGCCGAATATAGCCAGGACTCGGCCGCCAAGGCGGTAGAACTGGTCCGGGAAGGCCGAGCCGGGGCGCTGATGAAGGGCAGCCTCCACACCGACGAACTCATGGGCGCGGTGGTCAAGCGCGAAACCGGCCTCAGGACCGCGCGGCGGATCAGCCATTGCTTCGTCATGGACGTACCGGGCCATGACCAGCCGCTGATCATTACCGATGCGGCGGTAAACATTGCGCCTGACCTCAAATGCAAGGTGGACATCACCCAGAATGCCATCGACCTGGCTACCGCCCTGGGAGCGAGCGAGGTGCGGGTGGCGGTGCTGAGTGCGATGGAGAGCGTCAACCCCGACGTTCCCTCGACGCTTGAGGCCGCCGCATTGTGCAAGATGGCCGATCGCGGCCAGATCACCGGCGCGGTTCTCGACGGGCCGCTGGCGCTCGACAATGCGATCAGCCCGGAGGCGGCGGCAATCAAGAAGATCAAGGGGCCCGTCGCAGGCCGCGCGAACGTGCTGGTCGTTCCCGACCTCGAGGCCGGCAACATGCTCGCCAAGAGCCTGTCGTTCCTTGCCGGCGCCGATGCGGCCGGGATCGTGCTGGGCGCCAAGGTGCCGGTCATCCTGACCAGCCGCGCGGATGAGGAAACGGCCCGGCTCGCGTCATGCGCGGTCGCCCAGCTGCTGGTAGCGGCGCGCAAGGCGAGCGCGGCGGCGGCAATTCAATAGCAGCCCGTCCGCAACGGAGAAAAACTCATGGCACGTCAAATCGGCGTCTTCAACGCGGGCTCCTCGAGCATCAAGTTCGCGATCTTCAACGATGACGCGCAGCAGTCGCTTCTGTTTCGCGGGCAGATGGAGAAGATCGGGGTCGGGCCGTCTCTGACAGTCGAAGGGCCGGCCGGCGAAAAGCTGATCGAGAATGAATGGGGCGCGAAGGACGTCAACCATCAGTCCGGCACCAAGATCATCCTGGAAAGCTGCATCGCCCTACTCGGCGGAGAGGCGATCGAAGGTATTGGTCATCGGGTCGTCCACGGCGGAACGATATTTGCCGCGCCGACCGTCGTTACCAAGGATGTGGTTGCATCATTGAAGTCGCTGTGCCCGCTGGCGCCATTGCACCAGCCGCACAATCTGACCCCCATCGAGTCGATCATGGCCGAAGCGCCACACATCCCGCAGGTCGCCTGCTTCGACACTGCCTTCCATCAAACGCAGGAGCATCTGGCCCATAGCTTTGCCTTGCCGCGCGAGCTGACCGACGCGGGCGTCAGGAGGTACGGCTTTCACGGCCTTTCCTATGAATATGTCAGCGGCAAGCTGCGCGAGGTAGCGCCCGACAAGGCCGACGGGCGGATCATCGTCGCCCATCTCGGCAATGGCGCCAGCCTGTGCGCCATGCACCATGGCCGAAGCGTCGCCACCACCATGGGGTTCACCGCGGTCGAAGGGTTGGTGATGGGCACGCGCTGCGGTTCGATCGATCCGGGCGTGCTCATTTACCTGATGGACGAGAAGGGCATGGACGCGCGCGCGCTCGAGGAGCTGATCTACAAGAAGTCGGGGTTGCTTGGCGTCTCGGGATTGTCGCCGGACATGCGGACATTGCGCGGGTCGGACGACCCAAGGGCGCGCGAGGCAATCGACTTGTTTATCTATCGGATCGTCCGGGAGATCGGATCCCTGTCGGCAGCGCTCGGCGGGCTCGACGGTATCGTCTTTACCGGCGGAATCGGCCAGCGCGACGTCAAAACGCGGAAGGAAGTGATCGACGGCTGCGGCTGGCTTGGCGCGGCGATCGACGAGCAGTTGAACGCCGCCGGCGAGGGGCGGATCGACGCGGCTTCGTCACGAATCCCGGTCTGGGTCCTGCCGACCGATGAAGAGCGGGTCATCGCCCGGCACACCGCGGAACTGCTCGAGCCGGCAGAAGCAGGTCGTGCGACGGCGGAAGTGCCGGGGTCGCCCGTTCCCGGCTGAGAGACTGGGCCGGCCGGCTTTTGTAGAACATGTTGCTAATCCCCGTCTATTGCAGGGAAGCATGGCATTGCTAGTGTGATGCGCGAACGGCGCAGGAGCGACACGTGCCACAATGGCCCTGGAGAAATCCGAGACCCGGCGTTGATTTTTACGGACGGAGTCCGCTTTGGTATTTTGCCGCCGAAGGTGACCTGTCGGGAGTTGAGCGCGCATTGCAGGACGGCGCGGACCCTACCGCGGCCGACAAGGACGGCTATGGCGCCTTGCATGTTGCCGCACAAAACGGCCGTGTAGCAATTGTCGAATGCTTGGTTAGGGCCGGCGCAAATGTGAATGCTGCCGATCGTTATGGGAACGGCGCGTTGTGGACCGCATGCTTTAATAGCCGCATGGCCAAAGAGATGGGCGACCGGTTTCCAGTCATCGCCGCATTGTTAGCGGCTGGAGCTAACCCGCATTACTTGAACAATGCCGGGCGTTCACTTGCAATGCTCGTTGGCCAACACATGACGGACTTGCGGGGCGAGTTCGAAGCTGCCGGTGTATCATTCGACTGAATGCGTAAATTGGCTATCCGTTACCACCGAAAATCCGCCGCTCGGGGCCGGGCAGCCCGACCCAATAGCCGAGCTCGTTAAGCTCATTGACCCGCCAAACGCAGAGGTCGGCGGCCTTGCCTGTCTCGATCGTCCCGACTTCGTGCGCCAATCCGAGCGCACGCGCGGCGTTGACGGTCATCCCGGCAATGGCTTCCTCCGGAGTAAGGCCGAACAGGGTGCAGGCCAGGTTCATGACCAGCTGCGGGTTCAGCACCGGCGAGGTCCCGGGGTTGCAGTCGCTGGCGATGGCGATCGGGACGCCGGCGTCGCGGAGCAGCTGGACCGGCGGCTTCTTCTTCTCGTTGAGTGCGTAGAAAGCGCCGGGCAAGAGCACCGCAACCGTCCCGGCCGCGGCCATCGCCTTGGCGCCGGCGGCATCCAGATGCTCGAGATGGTCGGCCGACAGCGCCTTGTAGCGGGCGGCGAGCTCCGCCCCCTTCTGGTTCGACAGCTGTTCGGCGTGGAGCCGGACCGGCAAGCCGTTGGCGCGTGCCGCAGTGAACACCCGCTCGACCTCGGCCGGCGTGAAGGCGATGGATTCGCAGAAAGCATCGACGCTGCTGGCGACGCCGGCCTTGGCGATTGCCGGAATCATTTCCTCGGCAATCATCTGGACATAGGCTTCGCGCGCCTTGCCCTCCTTCGCCTCGGGCGGAAGCGCGTGGGCGGCGAGCAGCGTGGTGACGATCCGCACCGGCTCGTCGCGGCCGATGGCGCGGGCGGCATTCAAGAGCCGCAGTTCCGACGCGGTATCTAGTCCATAGCCCGACTTGATCTCGATCGTCGTGACGCCGCCGCGCATCAGCGCGTGGAGCCGGCGGCGGGCGCTGTCCCGAAGCTCGTCGGCGCTGGCGGCCTTGGTCGCGGCGACCGTCGAGGCAATGCCGCCGCCGGCCCTGGCAATCTCCTCATAGGTGGCCCCGGCGCGGCGCATGGCATGCTCGTTGGCGCGGGTGCCGCCGAACACGAGATGGGTGTGGCAATCGACCAGCCCGGGGGTGATCCAGGCTCCGCCGCAGGCGACCACCTCGCGTGCGCGGAAGCCGGCCATCTCGGCGCGCCTGCCGACGCGGACGATCTTGCCGTCGTCGATGCCGATCGCGGCGTTGGGAAACAGGCCGAGCGGATTGTCCGTTCCCGCGACCATTGTCGCCACATGGCAGTCGGTGATCAGTCGGTCCCACATCAGCGCATGGAATCGCGGTGCGAAGCTGCTAGGTCAAGCGAATGAGCAGCAGCTGGCCCAATCTTTCCGACCTTCTTGTCCCGAAGGAAGCCGAGGCGCCGGTCGGACTGGTCGGCGCGCCGCTGGATGCGGGATCGGTGACGCCCGGTCGCTGCGACCTGGCGCCTGGCCTGCTGCGCGCGACGCTGCGGCGGATCGGGCGGTACGACGTAGAGACGGGCCGCGAGCTGTCGACCCCGATCGCCGACCATGGCGACGTGCCGATTGCGGGACTCTCCATCGAGGAAGCGACGCCGTCGATCGTCGCGGCGTGCCAGGCGAGCGCCGCGCGGCACGAACTAACCCTGCTCGCCGGCGGCAATAATGCGGTGACGAGGCCCGGCGTTCATGGGCTGGGCATGCCGCTGGAGAAGATTGGGCTGATCACGCTCGATGCCCACTTCGACATGCGCGACACCAGCCAAGGCCTGGGCAACGGCAATCCGGTGCGGGCGCTGCGCGAAGACGGGCTGCCGGGAGCGAATATCGCCCAGATCGGGCTCGCGCCCTTCGCCAATTCGGCCGAAATGCATCGAGACGCGGTGCAGGGCGGACACTTGGTGGTGAACATTGCCGATGTGCGCGCCGAGGGCATTGACCGGGCGATCGGGCGGGCGCTGGATCATCTGCGCCATTGTGATGCCATTGTGGTCGATTGCGACATCGACGTGATCGACCGCAGCCAGATGCCCGGCGCTCCCGGTGCGCGGCCGGGGGGCATGGCGGTGGCCGACTTTTTCATCGCGGTGCGCAGCCTCGCGGCCGAGCCGAGTGTGCGGCTGATCGACCTTACCGAATGGGACCCGCCGCTCGACCCGACCGACCTCAGCGCGCTGACCGCTGCCCGCTGGGCGGCGGAATGCCTCGCGGGATTCGAAGCCCGTTGAAAAATTCACTGACGGCTTGAGCCCGTCCCCCGCTGCCTCCAGCTTGTGCGGTGCAGCAAGGGGGCGGCGACATGCGTTTCGATAGCGGCGACACGGCGTGGATGCTGACCGCGACGCTGCTGGTGCTGATGATGCTGCTGCCGGGATTGGCGCTGTTCTACGGCGGGCTGGTCCGGGCCAAGAATCTGCTTTCCGTCATGAGCCAGGTGATGGGCGTCGCCGCGGTGGCGATCCTGGTGTGGGTCGGCTGGGGCTACAGCCTGGCCTTTTCCGACAGCGGCGCGGTCGTCGGCGACCTGGCCAAGGCGGGCCTCAAGGGAATCGACGGGAACAGCGGCTGGCCGCTGGCAACCAACGGCAAGGCGATCCCCGAACTGCTGTTCGCCTGCTTCCAGATGAGTTTCGCCGCGATCACCGTCGCGCTGGTGGTCGGAGCGCTGGTCGAGCGGGTTCGCTTCTCGGCCATGCTGCTGTTTGCGTTGCTCTATGTGACGATCGTCTATGCGCCGATCGCGCATATGGTGTGGGCGGCCGACGGCCTCATCTTCCAAACCGGGGCGATCGACTTCGCCGGCGGCACGGTGGTGCATATCAACGCCGGAATCGCCGGGCTGGTCGGCGTCGCCTTTGCCGGCCCGCGGATCGGTTTCCTTAAAGAAGCGATGCCGCCGCACAGCCTGGCGCTGGTGCTGGTCGGGGCCGGCCTGCTGTGGGTCGGCTGGTTCGGATTCAATGCCGGATCGGCGCTGGAAGCAAATGGCCTCGCCGCCATCGCCATGCTCAACACCTTCGTTGCCCCGGCAGCCGGCATGCTTGGCTGGATGGGGATCGAGCGCTGGCGTTCCGGCAAACCATCATTGCTCGGCGGTGCGTCGGGAGCAGTGACGGGACTGGTAGCAGTGACTCCGGCGGCGGGCATAAGCGGGCCGCTCGGCGCGATGCTGCTCGGCCTGGCCGCCAGCGCGGCCTGCTACAGCTTCATCGCCGGCTTCAAGCATCGGATGAGGCTCGACGACAGCCTCGACGTGTTCGGAATTCATGGCCTCGGCGGCATCGTCGGTTCGATCGGCACGGCGATCGTCGCGCTGCCGATCCTTGGCGGCCATGGCGGCGACCAATATGCGCTTGGCGCCCAACTCGTTCGGCAACTGGGCGCAGTGCTGCTCGCGATCGGCTGGTCAGCGGCAGGATCGGCGGCCTGCTTCGGACTTGTACGCTTCGCCATTCCCCTGCGCCGCGACGGGGACGAAGAGCGCGAGGGGCTCGACCTCAGCGACCATGGCGAGCGCGCCTATAATCCCTGATCGGGTCCGCTGCCCAAAAAGTTGAACTGACTTTCAACATTGACTCAGATCAACTTTGGTTTCACCAAATTTAACGCGTGGGGGCGCGTGCTCATTTCTTGCCGAGTCCCCCTGTGCGCGTGGAAGGGGCGAGGATGGCGGGACCAGCAGGGACGCACGGCAAGCTGGCGGGCATGTTGCTCGCCACCTCAACGATTATCCTGCCGTCGGCCGCGTCCGGCCAGTCAATCGCGCCGACGCGCGAGGAACTGACCCGCATTACCCAGCCGCCGGCGCAGCCCCGGCCGTCGCTCAACATTGTCGGCGGAGTGGAGCGGTCGCCCTGCCCGCTGGCCGACCCGCGCTACGCCGACGTCAAGGTTAACATCAGCGAGGTCGTGTTCAACAATTTGAAGGGCGCCACTCCGGAGGAAATGCGCGCCGCCTGGTCGCCGTTCGTCGGGAGCGAGCAGCCGGTCGCGGTGCTGTGCGAAATCCGCGACGCCGCCGCGACCATGCTGCGCGACAAGGGCTACCTGGCCGCCGTTCAGGTGCCGACCCAAAAGATCGAGAATGGCGTGGTCAGGATGGAGACGCTTTATGCGCGCATCACCGCCATTCGTGCCCGCGGCGAGACTGGCGGGGCCGAAGCCAAGCTTGCCGCCTATTTGAACAAGCTGACCGAGGACGAATATTTCGATCGCAACAAGGCCGAGCGATACCTGCTGCTTGCCCGCGACCTGCCCGGCTACAACGTCCAGCTCACCCTGAAGCCGGCCGGGACCGGTCCCGGCGAGCTGATCGGCGAAGTGGCGGTGCTGCACCGTCCCTATACGGTCGACGTGATGGTCCAGAATTTGGCGGCGCAAGAAACAGGCCGCTGGGGCGGCCAGGTGCGCGCCCAGCTGTTCGGCCTCACCGGAATGGGCGATTCGACCAGCCTGTCCTTCTATTCCACCGCGGATTTCAGCGAACAGAAGATCCTGCAGGTGGCGCACAGCTTCCGCCCGGGATCCGAGGGGCTGACGATTGACGGGCAATTCACCTACGCCTGGACCAAGCCGGACATCGGCGGTGGCGATTCGGTCCCGGACCTGAAATCCAAGACACTGTTCTGGACGATCGACGCCCGATATCCGCTGGTCCGCAGCCAGTCGTCGAACCTGTGGGGCGGGGTCGGCTTCGACTTCATCGACCAGAAGGTGCACTTCTTCGAGCCGCTGACCCGGGACAAGCTCAGGGTATTGTGGCTGCGCGCGGACTGGGACGCCGTAGACCTGACCTCGCGCCGGCCGGGCTGGCGGGTGAGCGCTTCCGCCGAGCTTCGTCACGGGCTGGGTATTTTCGACGCCACCGACGGAAACGAGGATGTGCCGCCTAGCCGCTTCGACGCGGACGCCACCGCCACCCTGCTGCGGCTGTCCGGCCAGGCCGAGGTGGCGCTGGGGCGCGACTTCGCAGTCTCGGTGATCCCGCGCCTGCAATATGCATTCGACGCGCTCCTCTCGTTCGAGGAATTCACCGCCGGCAACTACACCATCGGCCGCGGCTACGAGCCGGCAACGCTCAGCGGGGACAGCGGCGCCGGGATCGGCGTGGAACTGCGCGGCCCGCGCATGCTGCCGATCAAGCAGTCGAACTTCAGCATCCAGCCCTATCTGTTCGGCGACGCCGCGTGGGCGTGGAACAAGCATGACGGCGAGGGCGCCGACCGCCTGACGTCGGCGGGAGGGGGCGTGCGCGCGGAACTCGCCGACCGCTTCCTGCTCGACGGGACGGTGGCCGTGCCGCTGGAAAAGGCCGGATTTGAAAATCGCAAGGGAGACGTACGCCTGCTGGTCACGCTGACCACCAGGATTCTTCCCTGACGCAAAAAAGACCCTCGGGAGGTCGCTATGACGCGTAAACTGTCAGTCCAAGCCAAGGTTTCGACCCTTGCCCTTGCCGCCGCGCTGGCGGCCGGCCCGTCGCCTGCCGCGGCGCAAAGCTTCCAGGGGACCCTGAACGGCGCCACCGGCGCGACCGTCGACCAGTCGGTCGCCGGGCAAACCAATGTCACCGTCAACCAGAGCCAGGCCGTCATCAACTGGACAGCAACCAATGCGCCGTCCGGCGGCGTGATCGTCTTCCAGCCCGACGGGACCGTCGCGACATTTAGCGGGGCGAGCGACTTCGCGGTGCTCAACCGAGTGGCGCCCGGCACGGCCGGGAACGCCATCTACATGGGCGGTAACATCAATTCGCTGGTCAATGGCAACGTCGGCGGCACCGTTTATTTCTACAGCCCGAACGGGATCGTCATCGGCCAGAATGCAGCGATCAATGTCGGGTCGCTGGGACTTACCACCCTCCCGATCGCCGACGACGGCAACGGCAACTGGATGACCGGGTTTGGCGGTGCGAACCCGACCGTTACATTCGGCCAGGCAACGGATCCCAACAGTTATATCCGCACCGACACGGTGATCGACGGATCGATCAGGGCCAATGGCAATGGCAGCTATGTCGCGCTGGTTGCGCCAAGCATCGAGCACAAGGGCAACATCCGGACCGACGGGGCCGCGGCGCTTGTGGCGGCCGAGGCGGCGACGATTACTTTCTCGCCCGACGGCTTGTTCGACATCCAGGTGACGACCGGGACCGACGCGGCCCAGGGAATCCATGTCAATGGCGGCACGATCGACCGCAACAGTGCGGCCGAGGGCGCCGACCACCGCGCCTATCTGGTGGCGGTGGCAAAGAATGACGCCGTCACCACGCTGATCGACAGTGGTGGATCGGTCGGGTTCGACACCGCCACGTCCGCGCAGAATGGCGAGAATAATAGCGTGATCCTGGGCGGCGGCTATGACGTCGCCGGTGGCGACCATTCCTTTTTCAGCGGCACTTCCCAGGTCGACCTGACCATCACCAATGCAACCCTGTCGTCCAACGTCGATGCCAAGGTCACCGGCGGTATTGCCATCAACAGCGGCCAAGGCGACCTCGTGTTCGGCAACGACTTGACGGCCATCGGCGGGGCGAAGACCACCAGTGGCGGCAATGTCCTGATCGACGGCTCGAACGGACATTCGCTGACGATTGCCGGCAATCTCCATGCGCGTGCGTGGCGCCAGAACGCCGATGGCTCGGAGACAGGACTGATCACGCGGCTGGGCGCGGAAGGCGGATCGACCGTTACCGTCAACGGAGACGTCAACCTCGACTCCGACAGCTTTGGCGCCAACGCGGCCGATAACGGCCTGAATGGCGGCAATGCTACCGGCGGCAGTGCGCAGATCAACATCGGCGCAAATTCGTCGCTGCATATCGTCGGGTCGGCGACGGTCCATGCCGACGGCTATGGCGGAAGCCAATTCTTCGGCGACGGCGCCGGCGGCAACGGCACCGGGGGACAAGCGCTGGTCATGGCGATCAACGGCAATTCGACCGTGACCATCGATGGCTTTGTCTATGCCTCGGCGCAGGGGTTTGGCGGATCCACCGGCGAGTGTTCTTCCTGCAATATCACCGGCGGCAACGGCATTGGGGGCAACGCCAGCGTCCACACCAATTTGGGCAGCGGCAATGTAATGACGCTTGGTAGCGACGTGACAGTTATTGCTGAAGGCCAAGGCGGCGCGGGCGATGTCCAGGCTGGTACCGGCATTGGCGGCACCGCAAACCTAGGTGCGGGCAACACGTCGACTCTGTCCGTAGCGGCTGACGCCGAAGTCGATGCGGACGGATTTGGCGGTTACGGATTCGATTCGACCGCTGGCGGTCTCGGACGGGGCGGCACAGCGACCATCGGCGCCAACAACCAAGGCTCGATCGACCTCACCGGACCGGTGCTGGTTCATTCCGATGGCTGGGGCGGCGGTGGCCTCAATGGCGGCACCGGCACCGGCGGCGTGGCCAGCCTCAGCGCAGTTTCGGGAGGCTCGGTCCACGCGTTCAACGACGTCGAGGTCAGCGCCAACAGTTTCGGCGGGTTCGTCAACAGCGCCAGCGGCACCGGTGGTTCAGGCCTGGCGGACAATGAAACGGTGATAAGCGCCGCATTCACCGAGGCCAGCCTGTTCGCCAGCGCCGGCACGATCACCGTCGATGGCATCACCTTAGTCACCGCCAACGCAACCGGCGGGGACGGCGGATTCAATGGCGGCAACGGCGGCAATGCAGTCGGCGGCGGCGTTCCCGGAACGATCGGCGGAGGCGCCGTGATCCACGCCGCCAACAGCGATCTTGGCACCAGCACCATCCAGCTCGGCACTGTCATCGTCACGTCCGATGCGCAGGGCGGCAACGGCGGCAACGGCCAGAGCGGCACCAATGGCAGTGACGGCGGCGATGGCGGCAATGCGACCGCCGGCAAGGCTGTTGTCACCGCGGCTGCAGGCAGCGGAGACCTGACGGCGGGGACAACCATCCTGTCCGCATCGGCTACCGGCGGCCAGGGCGGCGACGGCGGCAATGGCGACGGCGGCAGCAGCGGCAATGGCGGCAACGGCGGCAACGCTGTTGGCGGCTTCATCAACGTCGGCACGGAAAGCGGCAACACCAACTTCGCCCAGGCCGCCAATAATGGACAAGCGACCTACGCCAGCATCATTGCGATCGCCGATGCGACGGGCGGCAACGGGGGCGGTTTCTTCCCCGGATCGCCCAGCGGAGCGCCGGGCAATGGAGGCGACGCGACCGGCGGCAGCAGCGTGCTGCTGGTACGCGGGTCCGAAGTGACGGTGCCTTCAGTGCTGCTCGACGCCTCGGCAACCGGCGGCGACGGCGGCATGGATAATAATGACGTGCCGCAAGGCATTGGCGGCGACGCCATCACCGGCGTGGTCGGCGTGGTCGTCAGCAACCGGTTCCAGCACGCCGACCAGCGCGGCACGCTGACCGCAGGCAACATCGCCGGCACGGCAACGGCGATCGGCGGGCAGGGATCGGTGCTGGGCGGCCAATGGACGCAGGGCGGCAGCACCTTCCAGGTGATCAACAGCGACGCGACAATCGGCAGTGTTGGTATCGTCGTGACCGCCGACGGGCTTGCCCCGAGCCCGTTCGAAATCTTCAACAACCCGATCGTCGTGGTCAACGGCACGGTCGCTATTGCCAATGGCTTCGCCTTCCAGACGCCTGGCTCCGTGTCGGTTTATGCTGACGACAATTCGCCGCTCACACCGTCGCTGGCGGCCGCCTCGATCAACATCAGCGCCGGCAATTTCATCCATGACGACGATCCAAGCCGGACGGGCCCGGCCGTCTACGGCACGCTGTCCGCCAACAATATCGTGCTGACGACCGGCCAGGACCTGATCGTCGACGCGCATATGTTCAGCACCAACGGCGTCAATTTCGACGCGCCGGGCCTGATCGAATTCCAGAACGTCAGGACGAACGGTCCAATGGCGTTGACCGCTGGCGAGACGATCGATGCCGGCAACCTGTTTGCGGGAGTGCTGGTGGCCGCCAACGCGGGCGGCAACATCACGCTGGGATCGGTCAACGCCGTCAACCAGCAAGTGGTTATCAATTCGGACAACGGCAACATCGTCACCGGCCCGATCAACGCCGGCACCTTCATTGGATTGAATGCGCCGCTCGGCGCAGTCACCACCGGCAATCTCAACGCCGGCACATTCGTGTTCGAGAGCGCCGACGGCAACATCGACACTGACGACATCAATGCCGGAGCGACCATCGGCGTCGATTCCACGAGCGGTGCGATCATCCTCGCCAATTTGACGGCCGGCGGGGCGATCAATTTGGATGCGCCGGGGCCGATCGGATTCGGCAATGTCACCGCCGACACGTTGGACTTCGGCAGCGGCGCGGCCGTCACCGGCGGCAACATCATCGCCGGAACGCAGGTCGGCGGCGATGCCGGTACGACGATCACTCTGGGCAACATCAACGTCGGCATCCTGTTGGCCGGCGGCCCGTCCGAAGACGGTTTCGCGGTCGGCATGTCCTCGCCAGGATCGATCAGCGTCGGCAATGTCACCGCCGACGAGGCGATCGGCTTTGCCACTTTGGCCAACCTTACTACCGGCAACCTCAATGCCGGCACCGACGTCATGACCCTGATCGGCGGCAACACGACCATCGCCTCGATCACCACGCCGGGCACGGGCCGGACCTATCATGGCGATGCGCAGATGTTCCTCGATGCCGGCGGATCGGACAATTTCGACCCGAACCTGGTGTTCAACGCAACGCCGTTGCGGAGCGGCGGAAGCTACACGGTCACCGGCGCCATTTCGACCGGCCGCATCCAGGTCGGGGCAGCAACGATCAGCACGGCGGCGATCACCGCGCCCATCGGCATCTACCTCGACAGCGCCACGGGCACCGCCACGGGAGCACTGACATCCAATGGCCTGATCCACGCGCTGAGCGGCGGGTCGATCCAGACCGGCAATCTCTCGTCGTCCGGCGCCAACATCCTGATGGACGCGACGACAAATATCGTAACGGGCACTATCGGCGCGGCGACGGATGCCGCGTTCGACGCGGGCGGAAACCTCACCATCGGCAATGCCAACCTGGGCGGCAGCCTGTTGGCCAACGCGGGCGGCAATCTCACTACCGGAGCGGTGATCGCCGACGTCATCGACGCGACCGCCGGCGGTCTCGCCACACTCAACGGGCTGTGGCAGGCGCCCGACGTCGAGCTCGCCTCAAATGACATCAATATCGGTGCCAACGGCGGGATCGATGCCGGCAATACGGGCTTCATCCGGCTGGTTTCGACCAATGGCACGCAAGCGCTGATCGGCGACGGCCTGACCGGTACCGGTTACGCGCTGAGCGACGCCGAGTTCGGCCGGTTGAGTGCAGGTAATCTCGAGATTCTGGCGCGTGGCGATGCCTCGGCCGCGATCGATATGCTGATCGGCAATCTCACCATCACCGGACCTCTCGCCGGAAGCACGATCGACGACCCGTTCGGAAGCGTGACTTTCGCGGTCGGCGATCCACAGGCCGAAAGTGTCGGCGGAGTCATCCGGATAACCGGCAGCATCAGGGCGAACGGCTTCACCGACGATAATAGCCTCGAATTCTTCGCCGACCGGTTCGAACTCGATGCCGAAACCGGCCTGCTCGAAATCACCAGCAACGGGACCGACCTTGCCGGCGAGATTTTCATCGCCGCCGACCGAGTCCATGTCGCCAGCAGCTCGATCCTCGACCAGCTGGCAGCCGACCCCAATTACGCCGGCCATGAAGACGACCTCAACGCTCCGGCGGCGGTGCAGCGGCCGGACGGCGTGATCCGCGCCGGCAGCATCGAGGTCTTCTCCAACAATCCGCTGGCAGTGCTGGTGCAGAATACCGGCACGGCCGCCCTCCCGGCAGGCTTCCTGACGTTCGGAGACGAGCCGCTGCTGACCGGCGCCGAAGGGCAGTTCGGTCCGATCGAGATGATCATCAACGGCCAGCTGATCACCGAGGGAGGCCTGCTGACCGGAAGCGACGTGCTCGACTTCCTGATCGACGACAACAACATCGGCTTCTTCACCGCGAACAGCATGATCAACGGCTGCCTGCTGACCGGCAATTGCAGCAGCCCCGAAGGGCCGATCCCGCCGGGTTCGACGCCAACTCCCGGCATCCAGGATGTGATTACGCTGATCGGCGACGACGACTTCCCGCCACCGGACTTTGGCAATGAGGACGTCATTGACGACAATGACGAGGATACCGACGACGGCGCGACCAGTCCGATCGTGCCACCCGACCCGCTGTTCGACACCAGCGAGATGGACGAAGCAGCCAGCGGCGGCACGGAAGGTCCCGAAGTGGGCACGACGATGCGCTCCAGCCCCGGCCTCAAGAACAGTGGAGATGTCGACGATCCTGTATCGGGCAGCGGCAACCCTGGGCTGATGGAAAATCCGCCGCCACCTACGAACAATCAGGAGAAGCAGCCATGACCCGCGCTCTCCATCTTCTGCTGCTGGCCAGCGTCGCGGCAATGCCAGCGACCGCCGGCGAACCGCCGCTGTCGATCAGGTCGAGCTTCAGGCTGGGCGATTCCGGCGTGCTGTGCACCGCGCAGATCCGGCCATCCGATCCTCGCCTCAGCGGCATGTTCGACCGGTCATACCAGCTTACATGTCGCGATGCCGCCGGTCCGATCGGCAGCGTACTGGCCCTCCGCCGGGCAATCGATCCGGCAACCGAGCGAAGCGCGCTCCCTGTCGGTTCGCTCGACTGCAAGGCAGCGGAAGGTGCAACCATCGATGGTGTCGGCGCGGTCCAGGCGCTGACCTGCCACGACGGGGCCGCCGGGATCGACTATCGGCGCTACGCAGTCCAGCGCGGCAAGACCTCTTATTGGGTCGAAGGGCTGGCCGGCTATGACCCGGCGCTGAAGCTGGCGCTTGCCTCGGTGGTAACCGACCGCGCCCAGAAAGGTGCGGTGCAGGTGGCAACGACCGAGGTCAGCGATCCGGCTGCCTTTGCACGGGTCCAGGCCGGTTCGCTCGACCCGTCGGGCGTGCGCACCGAAGCCTATGTCCGCAACAATGCGGGCCGTTTTGCAGAGAGCGCCGAATTCTTCGAAAGCCTGGCGGACCGCGACGGCAGTGAGCCGGCGTCGCTTGGCGAAGCGTTGGCCAACCAGGGGCTCCAGCAATCCAACCTTGGCAACTTCGCCGCCGCCGACCGGCTATTGACCCGCGCCGCGGCTGCCAGCCCGCAGAACGACGGGGTCCTGCAGCGTCTGATCCGCAATTACCGGGCGCTCAACCAGCTTAACCAAGGCCATTCGGGGGAGGCGCTGACAGCCTTGTCGGCGCCAGTGGCGAAGGTTGCGGAGGTCGAGGATGCCGAGCGGATCCGAGAAGGGCTGATCACGCCGCCGCTTAGCTTGGCGATCAACCGCGACAGCGCCAGCAGCCAGCAGGTGGCGGACGTCACCAATGCCCTTACCCCGACCGAGCGCGCTGCGATCCTTGACGGCCAGGCGACGGAACTTGGCGGCATCGCGCTTCGCCAGCAGAAGCGCCTGGACGAGGCGGATAATCGCCTGTCAGCGGCGCGCGGCGCTATCCTGGCCGTGCGTGAGGGCAAGGTGCAGTCGGCCCGCTGGCTGTTGAGCGAAATCGATGTCGAGCGCGCGCTGGTAGCCGAAGCGCGCGGCGATCGCGCCGGAGCAACGGCGGCGTTCGATGCGGCGATTGCGGCGCTGTCGAACAGCTTCCCGGATAGTCCGGCCCTGCTGTCGGCCAAGGCCCGAAAGGCCGGTTACCTGGTGCGTTCCGGCGATCCCGCCGGCGGCCGCGCATTGTTCGACGAGGTGGTCAGCAGCGGCACCGGCATGGCCGACAGCGCCACTGCGCTTCGCAACCTGCTCGGACCCTATTTCGACCTGTTGGCACGGGACGGCACTCCCGACGGCGCGGCTGCCATGTTCCGTGCAGCGCAGCTGCTGCAGCGGCCGGGCGTCGCGCAAACCCAAGCGATTCTCGCCCGCCAATATTCGGCGGGCAACGACGAAGGCAGCGCGCTGTTCCGGCTGGCCGTGGCGCGAACCCGGGAGATCGTCCGGCAGGACGCCGAGATCAAGCGGATTGAGGCATTGCCGTCGCGCACCGCCGCCAATGAGCAGGCGATCGTAACCGGCAAGGCAAGCCTCGAGGCGCTGAAAGCAGAGCAGGTCCGCTTACAGGACCAACTCAATGCCTATCCGCGCTACAAGGTGTTAAGCCCGCAGACGGTCGAGCTCAATGAACTCCAGGCGGCGCTCCGTCCCGGCGAAGGCTATTACAAGCTCATGGTGGTGGGAGACGCTGTCTATGCGATCGCCGCGACCCAAGGGTCGGCCAGGCCGTTCAAGGTGGCGACAAGCGGCAGCGCGATGGCAGCGGACGTCACGGCGCTCCGCAACAGCATCGTCAGGATTGAGAATGGCGAAGCGGTGACCGAACCGTTCGACCTGAAGCGGGCCCGGGCGATGTACCTGACCCTGTTCGGACCGGTCGACGCTGACGTCCGCGGCCTCAAGCATCTCATCTTCGAGCCCGACGGGCCAATGCTCCAGCTGCCGCCCTACCTGCTGCCGGTAAGCCAAGGCGGGGTCGACGCCTATGCGGCGCGCGCGGCCAAGACCGATGGCGACCCGTTCGATTTTACCGGCGTCGACTGGCTCGGCCGAGGCCGGGAGATCTCGATTTCGGTGGGTCCGCGCAGCTTCCTCGACATGCGCGCCATCGCGCCGAGCCGGGCGCGGAAGGCCTACCTCGGCCTTGGCGAAAATGCGGTCGCTCTGACCCGGCCATTGGCGGCGGTAGCCGGCGAATGCGACTGGCCGATCGCCCTGTGGCAGGCACCGATCTCGGCCGACGAGCTGAGGCTGGCCGAGGCGCGCTTTGGGCCGGATAAGAGCCGGCTGGTCACCGGAGCGGCCTTTAACGACGCCGCTATGCTGCGAGGCAACGACGATCTGGACCAGTATCGGGTGCTGCATTTCGCCACCCATGGGCTGGTCACTGCGCCGCGGCCCGACTGCCCCGCTCGCCCGGCGCTGGTCACCAGTTTTGCGCCCGACGGGTCGGATGGCTTGCTGAGCTTCAAGGAGATTTTCGACCTGAAGCTGGACGCGGACGTCGTCATCCTGTCGGCTTGCGACACGGCCGGATCGGCGACCGCCGCGGTCAGCCGCGAGGCTGGCATCGCCACCGGCGGCAACTATGCGCTCGACGGGCTGGTACGCGCCTTTGTCGGCGCTGGGGCGCGGTCGGTCGTCGCGAGCCACTGGCCGGTGCCGGAGCAATATGATGCGACCAAGCGGCTGGTCGGCGGACTGGTCGGCGCGCAGCCGGGCGAGCCGCTGGCATTGGCATTGGAGCAGGCCCAGGAAAAGCTGATGGACGATCCGAGAACATCGCACCCCTTCTATTGGGCGGCGTTCATCATCCTCGGCGACGGGGCGAAGCCGTTGATCCCCACCACGTCGATTGCCGGCGTGACGAACGGAGTCAGCGGCCGATAAGCTGCTCCAGCTGCGCCGGAGTTAGTGGATGGGCGAGCTGGTCACAGGTGCATTGCCTAGGCGTTTTATCGGGCCGGCGCCGGAGCAGGCGAGTACCGTGGCGGAAACGGCCCGCCGTCACCTGGTCGTAAAGCACTTCAACCACAATCTTGGATTTGAGCGGTTGCCATTCCGCGGTGCGATCTGTGGACCAACGGCTTGGACCGCCCGGCGCATTACCGGTGAAGCCTGGCGGAGCAACCAACTGGCCTAGCTCCTTGGTCCAGGCGGGCCGGTCCTTGGCGGCAATTGACGAGGTAAAGCCGACATGATGCAGTAAGCCGGCCCGGTCGTAGAGGCCGAGCAGCAGCGATGCGACCAGCCTGTCGTTGCGGCCGTAGCGAAACCCACCGATCACGCAGTCGGCGGTCCGGCGCTGCTTGACCTTGACCATTGCCCGCTCGCCGGGCCGGTAGGATTGCTCGACTCGCTTGGCGATCACGCCGTCCAGCGCGCCGCCGCTGCGCTTAAGCCAGCCAATGGCCTCCTTCCGGTCCAGCGTCGCTGGCGAGAGCAACAGCGTCGGTTCTGACTCCTTCGCCACCAGCAGCTCCAGCTGGGCGCGGCGATCGGCCAAGGGTAGGCCGGCAAGCATCTTCCGGCCCAGCGCGAGGCAATCGAAGGCCATGAGCATCGCCGGGCTTTCGGCGGCAAGTTTGGCGACCCGGCTGGCGGCGGGATGGAGGCGAAGCTGCAGCGCATCGAAAGCGATCGCACCGCCTGCAGCGATGAGCAACTCACCATCGATGACGAAGCGCCTAGCCTTGAGCCGGGCCAGCATGGCGGCAATTTCGGGAAAGTATCGGGCGAGCGGCTTGCCGGACTTCGACCAGAGCTGGATCTCGTCGCTGTCGCGGATCGCAATACAGCGGAACCCATCCCACTTGGGTTCATATTGCCAGCCGGGGCCGTTCGGCAGTTCCTCGGCCAGCAACGCTTCCATCGGGGCAATGACGTCCATCACGGCAGGAAACGCGAAAGCACAAAAAAAGCCGCCCGAAGGCGGCTTTTCTGGCTGGTTGCGGGGGCAGGATTTGAACCTGCGACCTTCAGGTTATGAGCCTGACGAGCTACCGGGCTGCTCCACCCCGCGTCACCAAGTAAAATGCCGCCGCTCGGTAGTCCGGCAGCGGCATTTTTAAAACGTTGCAAATGGGTTCTCAACTCACGCTGGCTTCAAAGCCTGGCGACGACCTACTCTTCCATTGCTTAAGCAATAGTACCATCGGCGCTGTCTGGTTTCACGGCCGAGTTCGGGATGGGATCGGGTGGGTCACAGACGCTATGGCCACCAAGCTATGGGGCCAGCGTGTTTGAGTTTCTAGAAACCGTGCAATTCGACCATATGTATTGGCGTCATCTAGCTGAGAACCAAACCACATCGAGGTCCACAGGACTGACGATGATGGTGGAATTCTCAAGCGCGAACAGAGCAATTAGGACCGGTTAGCTTCACGCATTACTGCGCTTCCACACCCGGCCTATCAA
>Ga0310810_10000714_pt1 | contig 33429 bp, 31 predicted proteins | sample NCmetagenome_FD_207641 | JGI IMG/M metagenome (GOLD analysis project Ga0310810, IMG submission 207641) | Soil microbial communities from experimental microcosm in Duke University, North Carolina, United States - NC | ecosystem: Engineered > Artificial ecosystem > Soil microcosm > Unclassified ... | reverse complement strand
ATGCCGGGACGATCAGCGAAACCGGAGCGCAGACGCGGCCGACGCCGGCGCTTAAGCGGTCGAGTGGAAGGCCGGTGATGGCGGCGAGCGTCACGATGGGAGTGGCAATTGAGCCGAATGCCACTGGCGCCGTATTCGCCAGCAGGCAGATGCCGGCGGCATAGAACGGCGAGAATCCCAAACCGGCAAGCATGGCCGCCGACACGGCCACGGGAGTTCCGAAGCCGGCCGCGCCTTCAATAAATGCGCCGAACGCGAAGGCGATCAGCAGCGCCTGGAGCCGCCGATCGTCGGTCAACCTTCCGACCGAGTCTTTGACCAACTGGAATCTGCCGGTCTCGACAGTGATGTTGTAAAGCAGGATGGCCGTGAACACCACCCAACCGATGGGAAACAGGCCGAACGCGGCACCGTAAGCGATGGCGCTCACCAAAGTGCCGCCATGCATTCCGTAAACGCCGAGCGCTACCGCTGCGGCGGCGCCCAATCCGAACAATGACGCCATCCAAGCAGGCCTACGCAGTACCCCCAGCAGTATCAGGAGAACGAACACAGGCACCGCTGCCACCAGTGCGGAGAGACCCAGGCTGCCGGCTACGGGCGTATAGTTCTGCGGCCACATAGGGGGTATTATGCACCGGCGCGAAGGCGTTCTACAGTCCCGGCGATCTTTTTTCTGATTTCTTCGGCTTCTTCGGGTGTTTTGTAGGGTTGCCGCGGCCAGAAGAAACCGCGCAGCCCATCTTTCTTGCGGCGCGGCACAATGTGCACGTGCAGATGCGCAACGCTCTGGCTGACGCGGTTGTTGATGCCCACGAAAGTGCCGTCCGCCGCCATTGCCAGTTCCACCGCGCGAGCCAGCAATTGCGCACCCGCGAAATAGGGCTGGATCAGCGGTGCCGGAAGGTCCGCCAGCGTTTCGTAATGCTGCTTCGGAATCAGCAGCGTATGTCCTGGAAACACGGGGCGGTGGTCCAGGAACGCAAGCGACGTTTTATCTTGAAAAACGATGGGCGCGGCGACGGCTCCAGCGGCGATCTGGCAGAAGAGGCAACCGGCCACGGGCTCAGCCACGACCCATCACGCGATCCGCCAGCTCCTGCGGCTTGTCGATCAGAAAATCGGGCGGATACGCGGCGAAAGTTTCGGGCTGGAATCCCCAGGTCACGCCATACGCCGTGACGCAGGCATTGCGCGCGGTCTGCACATCTACCGAGCTATCGCCCACCATCACGGTCTCCGCGCGAACAGTGCCGTACTCGGTCATCAACGTCTCGATGCCAATGGGGTGCGGCTTCTTCTGTTCGAAGCTGTTGCCTCCGTAGACGCGTGGGAAATGCATGGTAAGGCCGAGGCCGTCGATGATCGCCTGGCTGAAACGAACCGGCTTGTTGGTGAGCACGGCCATCTGGATCCCGGCGGCGTGGAACTGGTCGAGAACCTCACGCACACCCGGATAGAGTGCCGTGTAGTCCAGCATGTGATCGCGATAATACGAGAGAAAATATTGGAGTGCACTCTCGACGGCTTCGTCGGAATAGGCTGGACCCAGGGCTTTGCGGATCAGTACGGGCGCGCCGTTGCCCACATAGGAGTACACGACTTCATCCTCGATCGGCGCGAGACCAAGATGGGCGCGCGTAGCGTTTACCGAATTAGCCAGATCGCGGCTCGAATCGATGAGCGTCCCGTCCAGATCGAAAATGACCAGGTTCATTGAGGAAGTGTCCGGGCCGGGCGGTCCCGGCGCTCGTCGAAAATAGAGAACGCCCGACCGCCACGTCAGCCCGTCTTCAAACGGCGCCGCGAAGCGCGCTCCCGGCGAATGGGTTTCTTGCGCGGGCGCTGTTCGCCCAATTTGTATTCGATCATTTTCCTCTGCAGCGTATTGCGATGGATTCCGAGAAGCTTGCTGGCAGCGCAGCGGTTGCCGTCGGTGCGCTCGACGGCGCGCGCGATCAGCGTCTTCTCCAGGATTTCCACGGCTTCCTCCATGAAAAATCCATTCTCCAGCAGGTGATCCACGATCTTTTCAAATGTTTCTTTCATTTGACGACTTCAAACTTCCGAACCGGACGGATGGCGAGCGTTTTTCCTGATAGCTTCGTCCCAGATGCTTTTCACCTGTCCGTAGTGCTTACGAAAATTGTCCTTCAACTCGCGCGGCGCAAGCGAGGCGAACAAGTGCGCGGTATCGATCACGTAAGGCGCGAACCGCGAGTGCACAACTGCCCCGGGAGGAGCATTACTCCCACCGGGCGAAAAGGCGACAATCGCCAGTATCAGCGCCACCGCGAACAACAGGCCGCGGACCGCGCCGAAGCCCGCGCCCAGAATGCGGTCAAATACGCCCAGTCCCGCCGCTTTCACCAGACGGCTGAAAAGATGGCCGATGATGGCTCCAGCGATGAGCAGCCCGAAAAAGACGATCAGGAAGCCACACAAGTAAGCTATTTCCTTCGAGCTGACATACGGCAGCAAAAACGCCCCGGCTGAACCGTAAAACCACAGACCGCAGAATAATGCCACAATCATCGAAATCAACCCGATGAGTTCCCGCGAAAAACCGGTGCGGAAACTGGCGATGATTGAGCCTGCGATCACGATCAGCAGAATCCAGTCCAGCCAGTTCATAAATCCTTCTCGGTCAGGAGCCGGTACGCTTCCCGGTACTTTTCACTAGTCTTGTGAGCAACTTCGGGAGGCAGCGCGGGGGCCGGCGGCTGTTTGTTCCAGTGAATGGCCTCCAGATAATCACGTACGTATTGTTTGTCGTAAGAGTTCTGTGCTTTGCCGGGCTGATACGTCTCGCGCGGCCAAAAGCGGGAAGAATCGGGCGTCAGCACCTCGTCGCCCAGCACCAGCTTTCCATGGATAAAGCCGAATTCAAACTTCGTGTCGGCGATGATGATACCGCGCGATTCCGCGTAGACCGCCGCACGCTGATAAATAGCCAGCGTCAGATCGCGTAGTTGCCGTGCCACATCCATTCCCACGAGGGCCGCCATGCGCTCGAAGGAAATGTTCTCGTCATGGCCGGTTTGCGCTTTGGTGGCCGGCGTGAAAATCGGTTCCGGCAAACGGCTGCTCTCTTGCAGACCCTTAGGAAGCGGAATGTCGCAAACAGTGCCGGAGGCGCGGTATTCCTTCCAGCCCGAACCTGCGAGATATCCGCGCGCGACGCATTCGATGGGCGCCATCTCGGCGCGCTTGACCAACATGGAACGGCCTTCGAGTTGCGCGCGAAACGGCCGGAGTTCGGGCGGATACGCGTTCACGTCGGCGGTAATGAAATGCGTCGCCGTGACATCGCGCAGGAAATCGAACCAGAACACGGACATCTGCGTGAGCACGCGGCCTTTGTCGGGAATCCCGGTTGGAAGGATAAAGTCAAAGGCCGAGATGCGGTCGGTGGCCACGATCAGCAACTGATCGCCCACGCGATAGACGTCGCGGACTTTTCCCTGGGAGAATCGCTCGACGCCGGTGAAGCTGGTCTCTAGAATGATTTGATCTTGAGTGGATTCCACGCTGCCTTCAATTTTTACTCGGGGGGTAAAAAAATCATAACGGGAATTTGGCCTAAAGGCAAACGCTCATTTGGGAAGATCCTCACTGGCCCGCGTGATGGCGCCGTAGGCGTCGGCCCTGCGGTCGCGAAACAGCGGAAACCGCCGCCGCGCCTGGATCACCTGCTCGCGATCGAACTCGGCCAGAATGATTTGCTCGTCGATGCTGCTAGCTTTGGCCACGATCTTGCCTGACGGATCGACGATCATGCTCTTGCCGGCCCTCTGCCAAGCGCCTTCCGGGCCCACATGGTTGCAGGCCGCGAAGAACACGCCGTTCTCGAGAGCGCGTGTCGTGAGAAAGTTCTCCCACGGATCGGCCACAGGGGTGGCGTACGGCGCGATGATCAGCTCCGCCCCGTTCAAAGCCAGGCACCGGCACGATTCCGGAAACAGGTTGTCGTAGCAGGTTGAGAATCCGATGGTCCATTCGCCTACATGGAACACCGGAAACAACGATCCGCCGCGGAAGTAGATTTTCTCCAGGCTCAAAAGCGCCGCCGGGTGAACCTTCCGGTATTTGCCGGCTACCTCGCCCGTGGGGTTGATCAACATGGCGGTGTCGTAGTACAGGCCCGGGCGATCCATCTCGAAAATGGTTGAAACAATGTGGTGACGCCGCGCCTCCGCCTTCATTCGTGTTTGCGTGTAGCCGTCATCGGCCTCGGTGTAATCCATGTAACGCGAATCGCGATACTGTGGAAAATATTCGTTGTTGAAGCATTCCGGCAGCACCACGATGTCGGGCTTCTGGCGCGCGGCGTCCGCGACAAATGCGCAGGCGCGGTCGACGTTTTCATGCCGGGCCGCCGCCCGCTGTTCATCTAGATGAGTGCCAGGCGCATGTGGAATCAGAGACACACGCGAATGGCGCGCGCGTCGATCTTTTTGCCGGCGGCCGCCAGCGCGTCCTTCGGCAGCCGCTGCTGGATATCCTGAAACAGCTCGTTTTCCTCGCGCCGGATGTGGCCGCGCAACAAGTCGCAGAAGCTCTGGAGCAGCTCGGCCGACGGCGCGACACGCAACTGATCGACTAGCCTTTCGAGCGACCGGTGGTCGGCGATCAGCTCGTCGATCATCGCCATTTTGCCCATCTCGCGCTCGATCAGCGGAAACAAAAGCTGCTCTTCGATGCCGAAATGGTTGGTCAGCTCGATTTCGTAGCGATCGATCACCCGGCGCGCCAAACGGCTGATGACGGCGTCGGAGCGGTCGTTGGCGAGGGCGCGCTCGGTCAGGACGCAAAGTGCCAGTCCGTTATGGTGCTGCTGAGACAAAGGAACCAGCGCGGGATCGCGGAGCATTCCTTCATTGTGAGACACTTTTGACTTCCGCGCGCCAGTTCCTATACTTTCTCTATGCCATTTTGCGTGGATTGCGGTGCTCAGATTGGAGATCAGGCGAGCTTTTGCGGAAGCTGCGGGAGGCCGCTGGGGGGCGCGAGTGGTACGGCCGCCGCGTCCAGCGAGCCGCTCGACTACACCATCCAGGGCGACAACCTGCAAGTCGCCCGCGTCCGCCTCAAACCGGGGCAGGAAGTCTACGCCGAAGCCGGCAAGATGGTTTACAAAACAGCCAATGTGCAATGGGAGACGCGCATGAGCGGCGGCACGCTGGGCGAAAAGTTGATGGGCGCCCTGAAGCGCACCATCACGGGCGAGTCGCTGTTCCTGACCTACTTCAGGGCCAACGGCGCAGGCGAAGTCGGCTTCGCGGGCAGCTATCCGGGCCGCATTCAGGCTTTCGATCTCGCGGCGGGCCAGAGCATTATGGCGCAGCGCGACGCCTTCCTGTTTGCCCAGCCCACCGTGCAATTGAGCGTGGCCTTCGTCAAAAAGCTCGGCGCGGGATTTTTCGGCGGAGAAGGTTTTATTCTCGAAAAGCTAGTTGGACCCGGCACGGTCTTCATCCACGCAGGCGGCGATTTCGTGGAGTTCAATCTGAATGCTGGCGAGACGATGCATATCGACGCCGGCTGCATCGTTGCCTTCGACGAATCGGTCGACTACGATATCCAGTTCGTCGGCGGAATCAAAACCGCGCTGTTCGGCGGCGAAGGTTTGTTCCTCGCAGCCATGACCGGGCCGGGTCGCGTGATCGTGCAGAGCATGACCATCAACAAGCTGCGCCGCGAGCTGGCGCCGGGCAAGCCGAGTAGCGACGAGCACAACCCGCTCAGCGCCCTGGGCGGAATCTTTGATAGCGAGGACTAATTCCATGGATCCCGAAGCGCAGCGTGCCCGCGCCATCCGCTTCCGCGACCTGCACCAGGGGCCCGGTATCCTGGTGCTGGTCAACGCCTGGGATGCGGCCAGCGCATGCATATTCGAGAAGGCAGGGTGCACGGCGATAGCTACAAGCAGCGCGGGCGTGGCCGCGTCGCTCGGATTCGCCGATGAAGATATTCCCGTTTCGATCATGCTGGAGGCCGTGGCGCGCATAGCTGCGGCGGTTTCGCTGCCGGTGAGCGCCGATATGGAGTCGGGGTTTGGCGACACGGCCGAGAAAGTGACCGAAACGGCGAAAGCTGTCCTCCAGGCCGGCGGCATCGGCATGAATCTCGAGGACGCGGCCGGTGACCCGGCTCTGCACGTTGAAAAGGTTCAAGCCGTCCGACACGCTGCAGACGCGGCCGGCATTCCGCTGGTTATCAACGCACGAACCGATGTCTACCTGCGCCAGGTCGGCGATCCGGCGAGTCGTTTCGATGAAGCCGTCCGCCGCGCGAACGCTTATCGCAAAGCCGGAGCCGACTGCTTGTTCGTTCCTGGAGTGCGCGACGCCGCGACTATCGGTCGCCTCACTGCGGCCATCGATGGCCCGGTCAACATTCTTGCCGTCCCCGGCGCGCCACCAGTGCCTGAGTTACAGCGACTGGGAGTGCGGCGGGTGAGCCTCGGCTCCGGCGCCATGCGCGCCACGCTCGCGCTTGCCGTCCGCATCGCGCGCGAGCTGCTGGATGCGGGTACGTACGCGAGTTTCAGCGATGCCATCCCCTCCGCCGAGGTGCAGCGTCTCTTCAAGGAGCAGAAATGAGAATCCGAGTATTACGCCAATTCGCTGTTGCCGGTTGCCTTCTGAGTTGCGTTGTTTGTCTGTCCGCGAAGCCGCGTGCTCGCGCCGGCGGCGTCCCGCTCGAAGGCACACCCGGACCTTGTAACGCCATCACTGATGTCGCCGGTGTCTCGGTCGGCCACAGCACGATCATCTCGGGCGATGGCAAGCTCGTGGTGGGAACCGGCCCGGTTCGCACGGGTGTCACCGCCGTCCTGCCGCGCGGCAAAGATTGGGGCGAGCCCGTTTTCGCGGCGTGGTTTTCGCTCAACGGCAATGGCGAAATGACCGGCACCACCTGGGTTGAGGAGTCCGGCTTTCTCGAAGGCCCGGTCATGATCACCAACACGCACAGCGTCGGCGTAGTGCGCGATGCCGTAGTCAAGCGGCGCATCGAGCGAACGGAGCCAGGCCACTGGTGGGCGATGCCTGTGGTGGCCGAGACCTATGACGGCTATTTGAACGACGTCAACGGCCTGCACGTCAAGCCGCAGAACGCTTTTGAAGCGCTGGATACCGCCGCGTCCGGCGCTGTCACCGAAGGCAACGTGGGAGGCGGGACCGGCATGATCTGTTTCGGTTTCAAAGGCGGCATCGGCACGGCGTCGCGAAAGCTCGATGACAAATCCGGCGGCTACACGCTGGGCGTACTAGTGCAATGTAATTGCGGCGGCCGCACCCAGCTCCATGTGGCGGGCGTTCCGGTTGGCCTTGAGTTGCAGAACCAGTCCATCCGGAAGGAGGATCGGGGCTCGATCATCATCGTGATCGCCACAGACGCGCCTCTATTGCCTCACCAGTTGAAGCGCCTGGCGCGGCGCGCCACCATGGGTCTCGCGCGCGATGGCAGCACGTCCGGCAACGGCTCAGGCGATATCTTCATCGCGTTTTCCACCGCCAACCCAGTCGCGGCCGCCGCCACCGGAGTGCCGCAGCTTGCCATGCTGCCAAACGATCGCATGAATCCGCTGTTCGATGCTGTCGTCCAGGCAACCGAAGAAGCCATCCTGAACGCCATGTACGCCGCCGAGACCATGGTCGGAGTCGATGATCACAAAGTGGACGCACTGCCGGTCGATCGTGTGCGCGAGATCTTGAAAAAGTACAACCGGCTAAGCGAGTGAGGGGTAGCGTCTGCTCCTCAACAACCCCGTCGTACTGTTGGTGCCCAGGCGTGCGTTCGGTGCCCGGCTACCGGATCGGCGAGTAGGCTGTCGCTTTGAACAGCGAAATGTTGATTACGCTGCTGATCTGCCCGCTCTTGTCGATGGATTCTTTCCGTACTTTGATCCAATCGGGATCGGCGCCGAACGCGTCCCAAGCTTTTTCGCGGGCGGCCAGGTTATCGAACGGAATCAGGTAGGTCAGGTTCGGCATGTTCTGGCCGATCAGCGTCGAGCTGTAGAAAAGCGGATGAACGCCAACACGCTTGAAGATCTGGATCTCCGGTCCGGCGAAGCGTTCGTGCAGCGCCTTGAGCTGGCGCCAGGTGGGCGAGTGGTACACGCGCAGCTCGAAAATACGCGGCGTCTTGGGCGGATCGGCCGGCGCGACGATCTCAGGACTGTAGTCGGTGGCCTGCAGCAGCGTGCCCGACATCTGGTCGAACGGAGGCTCCGCGCCTGTTTCCCATTGGTCGAAAGTTTTTTGCAACTCGGCATCCTGATTGATGCGCGTATGCACGCCCCACATCTCTTCGATGGATTGAAATCCGTAGACGGCGATCATCTGCGGCATGTGCGGCGCAACCAGTGATTCGAGATAAATCACCGGCCCGGCGTGACGCGCGCGTTGTACCGCCGGCAGCGCGACCTTACTGAAATAGTCGTGCATGCGAGGCACCTGCGCGCCCTGCCGCAAGTAGAAGGTCTCGAGTACGTAGATACCGGTGCGTTTGTCACCGGCTGCCCCGGCGGGGCGGGCGGCTGCCAGCATTCCCATTCCTCCCAATACTCCGAAAAATGATCTTCGCTTCAAGGGCTTACCTTCGGTCCTGCGCGCTCGGCGCGTGCGTGCGCCACAATATCTTTCACCCCAGTCATCAACTCAGGAACATGATAGGGGATTCCATCCTTGACGGTCCACTCAATGCCGCCGCCCCCGAATACGGGATAGAGCACCTTGAGATTCTCCAGCGGATTCCCGTTCACCACCAGCAAATCCGCGGCAAAACCGGCGCGCACGCGCCCCAGACGGCCTTCCTGCCCGAGAATCCTGGCGCCGTTACTGGTGGCTTGCTGGATCACTTCGATCGGATGAAACCCCGCTTCCTGGTGCAGTTCGAGGCCGCGCAGCAGGCCGAAGCCGTACATCTGATAAATGAAACCGGCATCCTCGCCGAGTCCGATCAGTCCGCCACGGTGGCCGAATTCACGCACGGCCGCCATCCAGATGCGGTAGTTTTCCTTCCAGAAGGCTTCGTCGGTCGACGTCCAATGAGAGAAATACGATCCGTGGCTCGCCGGATTCGGCCGGAAAAACTCCTCGAGTGCGGGATGCAGGTAATCCGCGAACCACGGCTGCGTCCGGGCGCGTTGCAGGTCGCGGCTGGCCTCGTAGATATCGAGCGTGGGATCCCACGCCACGTGCGCCGCCACCATGGCGTCGAGCACTTTCAGGAGCCGGTCCCAATTCGCCTCGCGCCACAAGCGGCCCGCATAGCGAAAGCGGTCCACCTCGTCGTTGTAGTTGTAGCCGGGAGGAAAGTTCTGTACCCCGTTCTCGAGCGCCGCATCGGGGATACCGTACCAGTGCTCGATGCTGGTGGTCCCGAACTTGATGTCATCCCACGCGTTGGTTTCGGCCACGCCGGTGTGATGCGCTACGCGGAGGCCCTGCTGATGCGCTTCATCCTCCAGCGCCTCCATGACGTCGCGATAGACGTCGAGGATCTTGATGCCATCTGCGCCTTTGGCTTTCAACTCGCGGACGCGCGCTCGCGCTTCGGCCGCGTTGCGCGGCGCCGGATCGGTATTGAAGAACGGGTACACGAAAATGCGGGGGGCGGCCACTTTTCCTTCGGCGCTTTCGCGGCGCAGGGCGAGCGTGCGGTCGAGGTCGCTGCCCACGTCGCGCACCGTGGTGATCCCGCAGGCCAGCCACAGTTTCAGCTCGTAATCGAGCGGCTGTGGGATTCCGGCGCGCTCCTCCTGCACGTGCCCGTGCAGGTTGATGAGCCCCGGCATAACGTACTTGCCGGCAGCGTCGATCTCGACGTCGCCCGCCGGCCGCTTGAACCCCTGTCGCTTCAGAGCGCCGGCATCGATGGGCACGATGTCCGAGATCAGACCTTTCTCGATCACGATGTCCTTCGGCCCGGACGCCGGCGTGCCATTACCCTCGATGATGATGGCGTTCCGTACGATGAGCCGGGGATAGCGCTTACCGCTCGATGGCAATTGCGCCGCCGCCGTGACTGTGGCGAGCAGAGCCATACCGACGAGAGTTACAGCGCGCGTCTTCCGCACCGCCGTCGTTCGTCCTGCCCTACACGCCCAGATCCGGTTGCAGCTGCATCGCATCGTTGAATCGATTCGTAAAGTTCGCCACGCAGATGACCAGCGTCAACTCCACGATCTGGTCTTCGGTGTAGTATTTACTTAACTCTTCGAGCGCGCGCTCGCGCAGCCCGGAGGCGCCACGCGTGACACGCTCCGCATAGAGCAGCGTGGCTTTGTCCTTTTCATCGAATTGCGGACTGCGCCTGAAAAAGTCGATGGCCGCAATCTGCTCGTTCGTGATCCCGTGGCCCTTTCCCGAAGCGGTATGTGCGCGGGTGCAATACTCGCAGCCGTTGATCCTGGCAGTCTTCAGGTAGGCCAACTCCTTGTACCGCGGTTCCACTGTGCCCTGATTGATCGCCGCCGCGTAGAGAGCCAGAAAAGACTTGAAAACGGCGGGCCGGTGCGCCATCGTGCCGAAAAACGCGGGCATGAACCCGTTGGCTTTCGTCAGCTTGTCGTAGAGATCATGCACCTCGGGTGACGCTTTTTCCTTCGGTAGAGGGTTCACTACTGGCATTCATCATCTCCTTGGCCTTAGCCTCGGGTATTGTAGTTGGCGGAGAAACATCACCGCAAGTACACGGCACTCGGTATGAACATCCTCGAATTCACCGGCGTCATCGCTCTGGGATCCTTGCTGGCAGGTTTTCTCGGCGCCATCACCGGCCTGGGTGGCGGCGTGATCATCGTTCCGCTGCTCACACTCCTGCTTGGCGTCGACATCCGGTACGCGATTGGCGCATCACTCGTATCCGTGATCGCCACTTCATCGGGGGCCGCTGCGGCGTACGTCAAGGAGGGCTATACCAACATCCGCATCGGTATGTTCCTCGAAATCGCTACCACCATGGGCGCTCTGGCCGGAGCATTCCTGGCCGCGAAATTGCCGGTCGCGGCGATCGGCGTCATTTTCGGCGCGGTCCTGCTTTTTTCCGCCTACCACTCTATGAACCCGAAGCTGGAGCTGTCCGGCCCGGGTCACCCGCCCGACCGGCTCGCCGCGATCCTCCGGCTGGACGGAACGTATCCCGTCAAGCACGGGCCGGTGAGCTACCATGTGCGCGCTGTTCCGCTGGGCTTCGGACTGATGGGCGTGGCGGGCGTGTTGTCCGGTTTGCTGGGCATCGGATCGGGCGCCGTCAAGGTACTCGCCATGGACCAGGTCATGCGCATCCCCTTCAAAGTTTCCACCACGACCAGCAATTTCATGATTGGCGTCACGGCAGCCGCCAGCGCGGGCGTTTACCTGCGTCGCGGCTATATCGACCCGGGCGTCGCCATGCCGGTGACCTTGGGCGTACTGGCAGGTTCCATGATGGGCGCTAGATTTCTCACCGCCGCCCGCACGCCGCTTCTGCGAAAGATTTTTAGTGGCGTCATTGCGCTCGTGGCGCTTGAAATGATCTACAACAGCTTCAGCGGGAGACTATAACGTGATAACCGGTTCCGTCGATCCCGCAACCGAGAAAATGGACAATGTCGTCGGCAATCTGCTCCGCGCGGGCGTGACCGTTTCCGGCGCCATCGTTTTCGCTGGTGGCATGGTCTACCTCGTTCGCCACGGGAGTGAGATGCCGGCATACCACGTATTCCGTGGCGAGCCAGCCGACCTCCGCAGTGTGCCCGGCATCGTTCAGGACGTCTGTTCGCTGCGCGGTCGCGGCATCATACAAATCGGGCTTCTGCTTTTGATCGCGACGCCGATTGCCCGCGTGGCGTACCTGGCTTACGCCTTCGCCAGACTGGGCGACCGTCTTTATTCGCTGATCGCGTTGATCGTTCTGCTTGTGCTGATTTGCGGTCTTACGAATGGGTGTACTTAAACGTACAAACTTCGCATCGCCTTCAGATTGACTTTTGTTCAAATTAGATATATGCTTATATTTCATCAATTTACAGAAGTATCTTGTCACTCGATGCCAGAGTGTGCTAATAAATATGTTTCGGAGCTGGGGTCCGCCTCAGTTCCCTAAACCCGAACCAATCAACCATAAATTCATCAGGAGGTAGTTACATGCAGATTCGACCGCTGTATGACCGAATTGTGGTCAAGCGAATTGAACAAAAAGAAACGATGCAGGGCGGGTTGTATATTCCCGACTCGGCAAAAGAGAAACCGCAGGAAGGCGAAGTTGTGGCCGTCGGAAAGGGCAAGCGCCTGGAGGATGGCAAGCTGGTTCCGCTCGATGTGGCGGTGGGCGACCGCATCCTGTTCGGCAAGTATTCCGGCAGCGACATCAAGCTGGATGGCGAAGAGTACATGATCATGCGTGAGGATGAAGTCCTCGGCGTTTTGGACGCTCAGCCCAAAGTGGCTAAGAAGGCTAGCTAAAGGAGCAAGAGAAACAACTATGGCAAAACAAATTGTTTACGCAGAAAATTCCCGGCAGGCCATTCTCCGCGGCGTCAACCAACTGGCCGACGCGGTAAAGGTCACCCTGGGTCCCAAGGGCAGGAACGTGGTTCTGGAGAAAAAGTTCGGCGGGCCGAACATCACCAAGGACGGCGTGACGGTAGCCAAAGAGATCGAGCTGAAGGATCCGCTCGAGAACATGGGCGCGCAGATGGTGCGTGAGGTAGCATCCAAGACCTCCGACGTTGCCGGCGACGGTACCACGACGGCCACGATTCTGGCGCAGTCCATTTACCGCGAGGGCGTGAAGGCAGTTGCATCCGGCGCCAACCCCATGGCGCTGAAGCGCGGCATCGAGAAGGCTGTCGAGGTGGCAGTCGAGGAAGTGAAGAAGCTTTCCAAGCCCGTATCGGGCGAGATGATTGCGCAAGTCGGCACCATCTCGGCCAACAGCGATCACACCATCGGCAACATTATCGCCGAGGCCATGAAGAAGGTCGGCAAGGACGGTGTCATCACGGTTGAGGAATCCAAGACCATGACCACCGAGCTGCAGACCGTGGACGGTATGCAGTTCGACCGCGGCTATCTGTCGCCCTATTTCGTTAGCGACGCCGAGCGCATGGAGTGCGTGCTCGAAGATCCGTACATCCTGATCCACGAGAAGAAGATCAGCAACATGAAGGACCTGCTCCCGCTGCTCGAGCAGATCGCGCGTAGCGGCAAGCCGCTGCTGGTGATCGCGGAAGAAGTCGAAGGCGAAGCGCTGGCCACGCTGGTGGTCAACAAGCTGCGCGGCACGCTGAATGCCTGCGCCGTAAAAGCGCCGGGCTTCGGTGACCGCCGCAAGGCCATGCTCGAGGATATCGGGATTCTGACTGGCGGCAAGGCCATCATGGAAGAGACCGGTATCAAGCTGGAAGGTGTGCGTCTTGAGGACCTGGGCAAGGCAAAACGCGTGACCGTGGATAAGGACAACACCACGATCGTGGATGGCGCCGGCACCCAGAAAAGCATCGAAGGCCGCATCAAGCAATTGCGCGCTCAGATCGATGAAACCACCTCGGATTACGATCGCGAGAAGCTGCAGGAGCGCCTGGCGAAGCTGGCCGGGGGCGTGGCAGTGATCAAGGTCGGCGCGGCAACCGAGACCGAAATGAAGGAGAAGAAGGCTCGCGTGGAAGACGCGCTGCATGCCACACGCGCGGCTGTCGAGGAAGGCATCGTTCCCGGCGGCGGCGTGGCTCTGCTGCGCGCATCCAAGGCCCTGAAGGGTCTGAAACTGGGTGGCGACGAGCAGATCGGCGTCGACATCGTACGCCGGGCCTCCGAAGAGCCGCTGCGGCAGATCGTGTCGAACTCGGGCAACGAGGGCGCGATTGTCGTGGAGAAGATTCGGGAGAGCAGTGACCCGAACTTTGGCTACAACGCCGCCACCGATCAGTATGAGGATCTGGTGAAATCGGGCGTTATCGATCCGACCAAGGTGACTCGCACGGCGCTGCAGAACGCGTCGTCGATCGCTTCGCTGATGCTGACCACCGAAGCCATGGTGGCCGAGATTCCCGAGAAGAAGTCCGCGCCGGCTCCTGGCGGGCACGGACCCGAGGGGATGGATTACTAAGGCGCCACCCGCGAGGGAGACGGTGGTCCGCAGTGGATAAAGCGGATCGCGCTTCCCGCGCGAATGTGCCTTCGGTAACTGGAACGGCAGTTACAAGCCGCGCTTCCCGCGAAGGGGGCGCGGCTTTTTTTGCTCTCAGTGTAGTTACCAACGAGCCTAGCTGGGGGCTACGTTTTTGCCGGCGCTTGCAGTGCAGCAGGGTCGCAAAACTCGATGCCGATCTCGTATTGCGAGCCGTGGGGCGTGCAATGACGCACCCGGCCGGTTCTCAACACGCCGTCGTGTTCCGTGCGGATCTGCATGACGGCGGGGAGCGCGATGCGTTCCGAATAGGCGATGCGCGCCCCAGATTCTGAAATGTCGAGACATCGGCCGCGCGCCCGCGTGATTCTTCCGTGGCCATCCCGCCAGGCAAGGTCGGCGGCCATCTCGAAGGGTTGCCGCGTGCTGACTCTGCATTCGGAAACCAGGTGACGGAATTTCGAGAAAGATGCTTGGAGTTGCCGCAGTGAAGGCATATCCGTCAGGTAGCACGTAGGGTTCCACTACGATAGGCTTTTAGATTGTGTTTGTTGCGGTGAATCAAGCGACAAATTGTCACACTTTCCGGATGGCGTGATGAAGGGGCGGCCCATTACTCGAGTCGCTGGCACCCGGCATTTTGCTGATATGCTGAGGGACCGTCGACTGGAGAAATATCGTGACGAAAATGTTTCCGTTGCTCTTGCTGGCCACTCTCGCGGCGCCTGCGTTGCCTCAATCACTCACCAAAGAGGAACGCGAGCGCGCTATGAGCGAACTGCACGCCACGCGCAAATTGTTCCTGGATTCGCTGGCCGGCCTGTCAGAAGCGCAGTGGAACTTCAAGCCTGCGCCCGACGTGTGGTCGGTTGCGGAATGCGCCGAGCATATCGCGTTATCCGAGGACAGGCTGTATGAGCTAGTCACGCAGAAGCTAATGAAGGCGCCCGCCGAGCCGGAGAAGAAAGCGGAAGGGAAGGGAAAAGACGAGCTCGTCCTTGAAAAAACCACCGACCGCAGCCAGAAGTTTCAGGCGCCGGAAATGCTGCGACCCACGCATCAATGGCCGTCCAAGGATGACCTGATCGCTCACTTCAAGGAAAGCCGCGACCGCACCATCGCCTATGTTGAGCGCACGCCGGACGATTTACGGGAACATTTCGCGTCGCACCCGGCTTTCAAGGAGCTGGACGGATACCAATGGGTCCTGCTGATCTCCGCGCATTCCCACCGGCACACGCTGCAGATTGAAGAAGTAAAAACGAACCCAAATTTTCCTAAGTAGCCGCCACCCAAGCCTTTAGCGCCGCACAACGGTGACGGATCGCCAGCTGCTATTGCCGGCCGCGTCGAAAGCCCGGATAGTGACCACGTTGTTGCCGTAAAGGAGCGGAATACTCCTGGCGACCCAGGTCATCGTGCCCATTGCATTGCCGGAGCTCCCAGTTGAATTTCTCCAGGCAACCGAGGTAACCGCGATATTGTCGGTCGCGACCCCCTGGAGCGAGATGGCGCTGGCCGAGGTCGCAATGATGCTGGACCCTGGATAGGTAATGTAGAGCCAGGGTGGCGTCCTGTCTCCCGATGAACTGGGCGGTTGCGGCGCGGGCGATACCGGGATAGCCGGCGTTGTGGGCGTGGTAGGAGGCGGCGTTGGTGACGGGCTCGATGGTGGTATTGGCTTCGTTGGCGGATCGGGCGTGGGCGGCGGTTGCCGCATCACCGATATCAGCTGCGACACCGTGTCGTTCGCCGCGTCTGTCGCCGTGATCGTGATCAGGTTTCCACCTATGTTGAGAGGCACGGCAGGGATGTTCCAGCTCGCAGAACCGGACGCGGTGCCTGTCACGCCGCTATTGGTACGCCATGCGACCCGTACCGGTGCCGTCCCTCCGGACGCGGTGCCGGCGATGGCCATGGAGGTTGCGGTAGTGGTGGTTGCATCGGCGGAGTTCTGAATCGTCAGGAAAAGGGGCAAGGACGGCGGAGGCGGCGGCTGTGCGGGCGCGGAACCATCGCGTGTCCCATACATCGCCTGGACAGCCGCAATGTCTCCGGCGCCTAAATGTGTTTGCAGCCGGTAATACGGATACATGACGTCGGCGGGATTGTCTGTGTGCATCAGACCCAGAGCGTGGCCGGTCTCATGCAGAACGGCGCTGAACAGGTCGGTATTAGCGCCCACCTGCCATCGTTCGTCGTCATCGAGATGCATGTCCCCCGCGATGGGTTCCGGGTTGGGCGGAGCGGGATAGAAGGTATGAGCGAGCACTCCACCCGGCCCGTCGAATGGATAAGCATCGCCGTGCGCACCCCGGGCAAACAGGATATTGATGGTCTGGGTTGCCTGTGCGTTGGTTCCGGCGGTGAAGTTCACATTTGCCGCGCTCGACCACTCGTTGAAGGCGCGCAACATTTCTGATTGCGTGGAAGACGCCGGGATTTTTTCGGTGAGTTGAGAGAACACGTACGCGAGGGTGAGCCCCTTGGTGGCGGGCCAGGGATAGCCCGGACCGGAATACTCGGCGACAGTCGTCTGCTGAACAATGGCGCCCGCGCACGCACGCACCGGCACTTGCGCAATCAGCTCCGGGGATGCGGGAAAGATATAGGCCACTTCGTCCCACGAAGACAGCCTGGAGAGGGAACCGAACGGCCCGCTCACCAGCAGGCGATGCGCGCCGGCATCAGGGTTCTCAATCAGGCGCAGGTTGTGTTCCCTCACCAGGGCGCGCGCCTCCTGCATTGCCACATCCGAGTGGAATTCTACAACATACACCCGTAGCTGCCGGGCGATGGCCCCGGTCACCACGAGCGGGCTGATTTTGTCGTGCGACTCGAGGCGCCCGACCCAGCGAACCGCCATCCCGTCGAGCGAAAAATCGTCCGGCGCGGCAACCATCAGAGCCGTGCGCGGCAGATATCCCGTCACCGTGATTCCACGGGTACGCAACTGCCGGAATGTCTCGGCATTCACCTGTCGCTCGAACTGAAGCATGTAGTGCGATGTTCCCGGCGTCCTTCGCTTCAGAGGGCTCGCCTGGTAGGCGGTCCGGTCTGGAATAGGATCCAGGTCCCTCGTTTTCAAATGAATGCTTTCGGCGGCGAGAATGGCGGTCCCGATTAACGCCAGTACGAAGCAGCGAATACAGCTCACACTTATCTTTATCGGCCGACTTGAGAATATGTGTATAGATTGCCCACTGGTGATTTGAAGAGCACATGAAAGTTAGTATTCTCGCGCTCACTCTTGTGAGCATCCTGCCGGGAGCCACCTCTACACCTCCTCCGGCCGCCTATTCCATTGAAACCGTGGCAGGCAGCAGCCAGGTCGGCGACGGCGGCCGGGCGACGGCTGCCGCATTGAGCGATGCCGAGGGGGTGGCCACCGATTCCGCGGGTAATGTTTTCATCTCCGACGCGAACGATCACCGCATCCGAAAGGTCGCCGCCGATGGAACCATATCCACCATCGCCGGCGCCGGCTTCCCTGGCTTTTCGGGCGACGGCGGCCCAGCGTCTGCGGCGCGCCTCAACACTCCATACGGTGTGGCGGTGGATGGCGCGGGTAACGTATTTATTGCCGACTTAGGCAACAACCGCGTGCGCCAGGTCTCTCCCGACGGCACCATTACCACCGTTCCAGGCACCGAAAACCTGCTCGCACCGCGCAACGTGGCGGTCGACGCAGCCGGCACGCTCTACATCTCTGAATTCGGCGGCCATCGTGTGCGGCGTCTGCGCTCGGATGGTGTCCTCGAGAGTATCGCCGGTAATGGGATCCCGGGTTTTGAGGGCGATGGCGGCGCGGCCCGCACGGCACAACTGGCCTATCCCGCCGGTATCGCCTTCGATACCGGAGGTAACTTATATATTGCCGATAGCAGCAATCACCGCGTGCGCAAGATCGTCAACGGACTGATCACGACCGTGCTCGGTACGGGAGATCCAGGCGCCGACCTCCCCAACCAGCTCAATCTGCCGACAAGTATCGCCATCGATAGCGCCGGGAATCTCTACGTGGGCGATAGCGGCAATCAGCGGATCCAGCTGGTTTCCTCATTCGGCGCGATCATCACGCTTCCCGGCTCAGGTCGCGACCTCACGCTTGACCGAGCGGGCAATCTGCTCATCGCGAGCGGCATGCATCTGCTGGAGCTGACACCATTCCTCTCGCTCCAATCGGTCGCGGGCGACGGATCGTATGGCTTTAGCGGCGATGGCGGCGCGGCCACTTCCGCGCGCCTCAACGGGCCCGTGGCCGTGGCCCTCAATGCAGCCGGTACGCTGTATATTGCGGATCAGAAAAATCTTCGCGTAAGGGCCGTGGATAGCACGGCCATCATCGCCACCATCCTCGGGGACGGTACTGCGGGCTCAGGCGCGAATCAGCTGGACTCCCCGGCTGGCGTGGCGGTGGACGCATCGGGCTCGGTTTACGTGGCCGATCAAAATAACGACCGCATTCAGGAAATAGCCGCGGGCGGCAGTGTGCAGACGCTGGGGGGAACCGGCAGCCCGGGATTCAATGGCGATGGGCTGCCCTCGGTATCGACCCAGCTGTTTTCACCGGGCAGCGTGGCGCTGACGGCCGATGGCACGCTTTATTTCAGCGATGCCGGTAATGGCCGTGTGCGCAGCGTGAGCGCCGCGGGAACGGTGTCGTCGGTGGCCCGGATCACCGCGCGGGGGGTGGCGGTAGACGGGGCGGGCAACGTCTACGCCTCCGACAGCGCGACGCACCGCATCGCACGCATCGATCCGCAGGGCCACGCAACCATCCTTGCGGGTACAGGCGCCCCCGGATTCTCGGGTGACGGCGGCGCGGCAACTTCCGCACAGCTAAATTCACCCAGCGGTCTTGCGGTCGACGGTCAGGGAAGCGTCTATATCTCCGATAGCGGCAACCAGCGCGTTCGGGTCATCGGACCAGACGGCGTCATCCGCACGATAGCGGGCAACGGCACGCCGGACTTTTCGGGCGATGGCGGACCCGCTCGGTCGGCCTCGCTGAACGGCCCGGCAGGCCTCGCCGTCGATTCCGCCGGCAACGTCTGGGTGGCGGATGCAGGCAATAACCGCGTGCGCAAGCTGACCCCAGGGCCAATCGCGGTCGAAGAGATCCGGCTACTAAGCGTGGTGAATGCCGCGAGCATGCTTCCAGGCCCCGTAGCGCCGGGCGAGATGGTCTCGATTTTTGGGGTGGGCATTGGACCGGTGACTCCGGCCGGCGGCTCGCTGGACGGATTCGGCCTGCTCGCGACTGAGCTTGCCGCCACCAAAGTGCTGTTCAACGGCACGCCGGCGCCGCTCTACTACTCGCAGGACCGCCAGATCAATGCACAGGCGCCATATGAAATCGCCGGCGCGGCGACAACCGAAATCGAGGTCTTGTTCCAGGGCGAGTCGCGCGGGAAAGCCACGGTGGTGGTGGCAGCATCGGCACCTGGAATCTTCACCCTGAGCGCGGGTACCGGACTGGCCGTCGCTCTCAACCAGGATGGCTCTCTGAACTCCCCGAGCGCGCCGGCCCGCCAGGCATCGGTCGTGACGCTATATGCTACCGGCGATGGCGTCACCCAGCCCGCCAGTTTTGACGGCAAACCGGCAACGGCGCCATTCCCTGTGCCGGTGCTGCCCGTTACGCTCACCATAGGCGGATACCCAGCCCAGATTCTCTTCGCCGGTGAGGCGCCAGGATATGCCGGTCTTCTACAGATCAACGCGCGCCTGCCCGGTGGTTTCGCGCCCACCGGCAATGTGCCGGTGGTGCTCAGCGTGGGCACCGCATCGAGTCAACCCGGCGTGACGATCGCGGTAGTAGAATAGGTCTTCAGGCCAGTCCGCCAGCCTTCCCGGCGCGAGGCTCGCACCAACACCATGCAACCCGTTGCTCTCACCATTGCCGGTTCCGATCCGTCTGGCGGGGCTGGTATCCAAGCGGACCTCAAGACCTTCCACCAGTTCGGCGTCTACGGAGAAGCAGTAATCACGCTACTTACGGTGCAGAACACGGTGGCTCTGGAGCACATCGAATACGTGCCGCCGGTTCTCGTGCTGCACCAACTCCGCGCTGTGCTGGACGACATTCCACCGACGGCAGCCAAGACCGGGGCACTGGGGAACCGCTCGATTATTCAGGGGCTCGCCCAGGCCGCCAGCGATTTTCATTTCCCTCTGGTGGTCGATCCCGTGCTCGTCAGCAAGCAAGGCCGGCCGTTGGTGGGCGGCGATTCCGGCGTGGCGCTACAGTCGATCCGCCAGGACTTGCTGCCCTGCGCTTCTCTGGTCACGCCTAATTTGGACGAAGCCGCCGCATTGACTGGCCTGGAGGTAAAGGATCTCGAGGGCATGCACCGGGCCGCCCGCGAACTGCACAAGATGGGCGCGAAAGCGGTCCTGGTAAAGGGGGGCCATCTGGAGGGCGACGCCGTCGACGTGCTCTATACCCCTGGCTTTGCGCGCGAATTCCGTGCCCCGCGCATCGAGACTCGCCAGACTCACGGCACCGGCTGCACCTATTCGGCCGCCATCACGGCGGAACTGGCGCGCGGTGCGTTACTCGAACACGCTGTCGAGCGCGCTAAAGCATTTGTCACGGAAGCGATTCGCACCGCCCCCGGCCTCGGTCGTGGGGCCGGTCCCGTGAACCATCACGCCACGGTTCAGCTCGCGAGAGGCGTCGCCGGCGTATGAAGTTTTCGGACGTGCTGCTCGAAGCCATCAACCGGTCGGAAATTCCGTTACGATTTGAACCGGGGGCAGATGAGGCGGTTGCCGCGCCGGTTACGGAACTGATTCGGGCCTGGCTGCTATCGCACGCGCCGCGCGGCGGGTCTGATCGGAGCGTGTCTGATGCTGGACGCCACGCTTTGATTGACGAGTTGCTGCAGGAGTTGGACGGTGTCCGCGACGTGCCCGCCTGAAAACCTCAGTGCGCTGGACTGCTTCGCCCTCAATTCGCATCATGACCAAAACACAGATCCGCTACCGCCTGGAACGACCGTTGAGCGAAGAATTGATGCCGCGTGTCGCCGACGCCCACGCTATTTACGGAATCATGCGCGTGCAATTGGCGCCGTCCGGCCAGGAGATCATCGTTGATTACGACGCCTCGCGGCTCAGGACTGAAGATGTGGGAGCTGCGTTGAAGCGCGGCGGGATTCCTGTCGAGCTGGAAAAATAAAAAACCGGCGGTCGCACATTCGCCCGAAAGCATCCTGTACGAGCCCGCCGGTTCGCGCCACTTCAACTGTTCCGGATAAGAGCAAGGCTGATGCCATTCGTAAACGATTAAAAAAGTTAACCCGGCAATTATGAGAATGCGGTACACCCGAGGAATTTACCCGACGAAATTACACGAATCGGAAGATAATTCCCAATTTCAGCCGGCCGCCTGCCGCTCCCGCCTTTCCCACCCAGGCTTGAACAGCGGCAAATAGTTCTCCTGCCTGTACGGATGCTTCTGGATCTCTTCAATGTTAAGATCCGTACCCAGGCCGGGCCGCTCTGAGACATCGATATAGCCGTTCACCACCACAACCGGGTTGGTCACGATCTCCTTTTCCCAGGGTTCGTTGAATTCATCGAAGATCTCGTGAATAAAGAAGTTAGGGATCGAGGCATTCAACTGCACGCAGGCCGCTGAACAGATCGGCCCTTGCGCGCTGTGGGGCGCTATCACCCCGAAATGGGCGTCCGCCATTCCGGCCACGATACGCGCGGTGAACAATCCACCGAGATTGAGGGGTTCCGGCTGGAGGATATTTACAACCTCGTGCTTCAGCAGTTCGGCAAACTGTTGCTTGCTGGAGAGGCTTTCACCAGTGGCGATCGGCACTGGGCTGCGGCGGGCCACCTCAATCATGGCTGCAATGTTGGTGTGGGGCACCGGCTCCTCAAACCATCCTGGCCGGAACTGATGGATGGCTTCTGAGAACTCGATCGCTGTCGAGACATTAAAACGGCAGTGCCCCTCGATCAGCAGGTCCACCGACGGCCCGACGGCATCCCGAACCGCACGGATAATGTCCACCGACAGGTCGAAATCGTGCCGCGAGAGCGTCCGCCATGCCGAGCCGAATGGATCGAACTTCAAGGCCGTGTACCCCCGGGCAGCCACTTTCTTTGCCTTTTCGGCGAAACTCTCAGGCGTTCGCGGCCCGCGATACCAGCCGTTGGCATAGGCGCGCAGCTTTTCGTGGCACCGTCCGCCCCACAGATTGTAGATCGGCTGCTTAGTAGCCTTCCCGATGATGTCCCAGAGCGCGATCTCGATGGCCGCGGCGGCGCACATATGGATCTGCGCGCCTTCGGTATAAACATCACGGATGAGCCGCTGCGAGATGATCTCGACCTGAAACGGGTCCATGCCGAGGACCAGCGGCGTGAGCTCGTGAATGGCGGCCTCTACCGTTTTGCCGAAATAGTTCAGCGTGCCTTCGCCAACCCCGTGGATGCCTTCGTCAGTCGAAACTTTCGCGAAAAGCCAGTTCTTCCAGGGATTCCCGGCAATGTAGGTATCGATGGCGGTGATGCGCATAGAAGGGGCATTGTACAACGGGCAGGAATCAGCCGCCGTCCGGACCAGGTGTCATCATCCCATGCGGACGTGCCTTGTGGAAGCGGCTTTACACCGCGAAAGTATCAAAGCCCGACTGTACCGCGGCCGCTGACAGTCTTTCGTCGTTGCAGACGAAGAGCCGCCCCTTTGGCTTTTGCTTGCACCACACCAGAGCCGCCGATAGCTGCAGCGCATCGGACGCGCGCACTCGGAACCGCTCGAGTTGAACGTACGCCAGTTCGCGGACTGGTTCTGTCGGCTGGATTTCACGCCACGAGCTGAGGAGCTGCCTGAGCCGCATTCTCGATGCCATGTAAGCTGCGCTGGTCATGACCCCGCCCGCTCGCAGGCGCTCCAACGCGCTTTGCACCTCGACCGGAGTGGCCCACCAGACCACGGGAGCTTGTCCGCGCAGCAGTGCCCTAGCTGCTCCGCTTGCTTGTCCGGGAACGCAGATGTGCACGATCGCGCTTGTGTCCCAAAAGGCCGGCATTTCTTTCCTCGCGTTCCGCAGAAATGGCTCGCCGAATGGCCGCCCTCAGGTCGGGAGTCTTGGCCGCGCGGGAGCCCGTGGCCCAGAACCGGTCTTCTCGGAATGGCTTTTTCGGCAAGGTCATTTGACCGGAAGCCACGAGAGACAACTCGTCCCCTTCCGCATCCTCCTCCTGCAACGGGATGATCTTGGCAATCGGAATATTGCGGTCGCGGATCAGCAGTTCCTCACCGGCGCGGACCCGGTGCAGGTAGGCGCTGAGCTGATTCTTCAGCGCCGCGATGTTCACACTCCGCATATAGCTATTATAGCTATGTTGCCGGTCGGGACGTTCCGCCTTGTTATACTGGGCTTTCCCATGTCTCGTGTCCGGTTTGCGCCGTCTCCCACTGGATTTCTGCACATTGGCAGCGCGCGCACGTTCATCTTCAATTGGCTCTACGCGCGCCGCCACGGCGGCACTATGATCCTGCGTATCGACGACACCGATGCCGGGCGTAACACTCAAGCGTCGCTCGATTCCATCTTCGAGGGGTTGAACTGGCTCGATATGGGTTGGGATGAGCAGTACCGGCAATCCGAGCGCCTGGCGCTGCACAAGGAGATCGCTGAAAGTATCTTGCGGAAGGGCCTGGCTTACCGCGACTTCACGGCCGCCCAGAGCGACGAGGGCGAGAAATCGCGAACCGGCGCAGCCTGGCTGTTCAATCCCGGCATGCGCGAGCTTTCGAGCGAGGAGAGCCAACGCCGCGCCGCCCAAGAGCCGTTCGTGCTCCGCTATCGCGTGCCGCGCGAGCCGGTACGCGACATCCACTTCACCGACGGCGTATACGGCGAGCAATCCAAATCCACCGCTGACATCGAAGACTTCGCCCTGCTGCGCAGCGACGGCACGCCGACCTATCATCTGGCGTCCTGCGCTGACGACGCCGATCTGCGCATCAGCCACATCATCCGCGGGCAGGACCACCTCACCAACACCTTTAAGCACATTCTGATTCTTGAGGCCGCAGGCGCGGAGCAGCCGAAGTTTGCGCATCTGCCCCTGCTCGTCGCCCCGGACGGCACCAAACTCTCGAAACGCAGGCACGGGCCGGTAGTGAGCGTCACCACGTACCGCGATGCCGGTTTCCTGCCGCACGCTTTTGTCAATTTCCTGTGCCTCCTGGGCTGGTCGCCGAAAGACGACCGCGAGAAAATGTCGCGCCAGGAATTGATGGACACGTTCTCCTTCGAGGGCATCAACAAATCGAACGCGGTGGTCAACTTCACCGAAGCCGATCCGTTCGATACCAAAGCGGTCTGGCTGAACTCGCAGTACATCTACGCCATGCAGACCGGCGAACTGGCGGATCGTTTGTTGCCGTTTGTATGTGAGGCCGGCTACCGCGTGGAACCGGGCAAGATGCTCGCCGTGACGCCGCTGATTCAAGAGCGTATCAAGCTGCTGCAGGACGTCGTGAGCGTAGCGGATTTCTTCTTCGTAGACGAACTGCCGCCGTATGACACCGCCGAGCTTATTCCACAGAAGGGCGATCTTGCGATGGCGGTGGGTGTGTTAGAAGTCGCGCATGAGATTTTGCCGCCCATCGAGTTCAGCCACCAGGCGCTCGAAGAGACGCTGCGAGCCGCGGCTGCCGGTTTAGGAGTGAAAGCTGGACAGATGTTCCAGCCAATTCGCGTCGCGGTATGCGGCCGAAAGAATGCACCGCCGCTGTTTGAGACCATGGTAGTGCTGGGTCGGGATACCTGTCTCAAGCGGATCGACCAGGCCATTCAAAAGCTGCGCGCGCAGAGCGGGGAAAGGCGATTGGGCCGCGATTGAGCGCGCATCAATGCAAATAAGGAAAGGTGAGGCGGACGAGGGCGTCCGCCGCGGTCCGGGAGGACCGCCCCACGTGAAAGAAGGTATGAGTACGTCAAATCCAGACTTGGTAGGCAACAAGCATGGCGGGCCTGAAACCACCGGTCCCTCGAACTTCGTCCGCGAAATCATCATCGAAGATTTGAAGACCAACAAGTTCGGCGGAAAAGTGCACACACGGTTTCCACCGGAGCCCAACGGCTATCTGCACATTGGTCACGCCAAGTCGATCAATCTCAATTTTGGCCTGGCCGAGGAATTCGGCGGGCAGTGCAACTTACGGTTCGATGACACCAATCCGAGCAAGGAAGAGACCGAGTACGTCGACTCCATCATTCAGGATGTCCGCTGGCTGGGCGGCGATTGGGAGAACCGGCTGTACTACGCGTCGGATTACTTCGACCAGCTCTGTGATTGGGCGGTACAACTCATCCAGGCCGGCAAAGCCTACGTTTGCGACCTGACTGCGGAACAGGTCCGCGAGTACCGCGGCACGTTGACTGAGCCCGGCCGCGAGAGCCCGTGGCGCAACCGGACGGTTGAAGAGAACCTCGCCCTGTTCGAGCGCATGAAGGCCGGGGAGTTTCCCGACGGCTCGCGAACGCTGCGCGCCAAGGTCGACATGGCCTCGCCCAACTTGAACATGCGCGACCCGGTCATGTACCGCATCCTCCACGCCGAGCACCACCGCACGGGAAACAAATGGTGCATCTACCCGATGTACGATTTCGCGCACGGCCAGTCCGACTCCATCGAACGCGTCACACACTCGATCTGCACGCTCGAATTCGAGGATCACCGGCCCCTCTACGATTGGTATCTGGACCAGCTGGGCGTTTATCATCCGCAGCAGATCGAGTTCGACCGGCTCAACCTGACCTACACGCTGTTGAGCAAGCGGAAGCTGCTCACGCTGGTACAGGAAGGACGCGTGAAGGGATGGGACGATCCGCGCATGCCCACCATTACGGGCATCCGGCGCCGCGGTTACACACCCGAGGCCATCCGCAATTTCTGTCGCGCAATTGGCGTATCGAAAACCAACGGCATCCTCGAGCTTGGGCTGCTCGAGCACTACGTGCGCGAGGATTTGAACAAGCGCGCGCCGCGGGTGATGGGCGTGTTGCGCCCGTTGCGCGTGGTGATCGACAACTATCCGGAGAACCAGGTCGAAGAGATGGAGGCCGTGAACAATCCTGAAGATGCCGCCGCCGGCACGCGCAAGGTGCCGTTCTCACGTGTGCTGTACATCGAGCAGGATGATTTTCGCGAAGACCCGCCGAAGCAGTATTTCAGGCTGTCGCCCGGCCGCGAAGTCCGGCTGCGCTATGGCTACTTCATTACCTGCACCCACGCCGTGAAAGATCCCGGGACCGGCGAGATCACCGAAATCCACTGCACTTACGATCCCGCGACGCACGGCGGCAACGCGCCGGACGGCCGCAAGGTGAAATCCACCATTCATTGGGTCTCGGCGGCCCATGCCGTCGATGCCGAGGTGCGTTTGTACGATAACCTGTTTTCTGTGGAGAATCCCAATGACGTGCCGGAGGGAAAAGATTTCACCGTGAACCTGAACCCCGGCTCGCTCGAGATCGTGAGCGGCGCCAAGATCGAGCCCAGCCTCCGCGGCGCGGCGCCAGGCAGCCGTTATCAGTTTGAACGGCTCGGCTACTTCGCGGTTGATCCGGATTCGATAGCGGAGAAGCTGGTCTTCAACCGGACGGTGGCGCTGCGCGATACGTGGGCCAAAATCGAAAAGACGCAGCGGGGCAAAGGATGATCATTCTCGGAATTGGCGGCATCCTGAGTGATGCCGCCAGTACTATCCTGGTGGACGGCCAACTGGTAGCTGCGGTAGAGGAATCGAAGCTGGCGCGCCGCGGCCGCAGGCACACCGGCCTTCCCGAGGAATCCATCGCCATGTGTCTCGATCTGGCCGGTGTGCGGCCCGACCAGATCGATTGCGTGTCGGTGGTCCGCCCGATTCCGGCGGCCGAGGAGAGCGGCCTGCACCTGAACCTGCGATCGCGTTTTCCCAAGGGCCGCATGGCGCTGATTGATCACCATCGCGCGCACGCTGCATCGGCATTCTATGCTTCGGCGTTTGAGGAAGCGACCGTGCTGGTACTCGACCGTCACGGGGATTTTCGTTGCGGGTCGCGCTGGCATGCCGCCGGCGGCCAGTTGCTGCGGCTGGAGAAGGAGCTTTACTCACCGGACTCGCTGGGAGAAATCTACGGCCGTGTAACGGAGTTGCTGGGCTTCAACGCCAACTCCGACGAGCACAAGGTGCAGTGGCTCGGAGCCGCGGGTGAAGACCGCTACCGGGACTTGTTTCTCGAAATCATGCAGGGCGTCACGGGCGAATGGCCGCGCCTCGACCGGTCTTATTTTGATGCCGAGCGGACAACACACGGCGGCTTTGGCGGCAAATTTTTTGAGCGCATCGGCTTGGCCGATCGCGCAGCCATACCGGAACCGGAGCGCGTGAAGCTGGCAGCCGGTTTGCAGCGGGCCATCGCTACTACCGCGCTCGCCATGGCGGGCGAAGGCGGAAATCTCTGTCTGGCTGGCGGTCTCGCCATGAATGCGCTGCTGGTCGAGTCCCTGGAATCATCCGGAAAGTTTACCGGCGTGTTCGTGCAGCCCGCTGCCGGGAATTCCGGCACGGCACTCGGCGCGGCGTTCGAAACGTGGCATGGGATCTACCACCAGAAAACGCGCGTTCCGCTGGGGAACTTGTGTCTGGGACCCAGCTACTCCGCCGAACAGATCAAGCGCGTGCTCGAAAACTGCAAACTGCGATTTCGTTATTTATTGACGACTGATGAGCTCATCGAAACGGCCGTCGCCCAGCTCAGTGAAAACAAGATTGTGTCCTGGATGCACGGCCGCATGGAGTTCGGCCCGCGCGCCCTGGGCAACCGCAGCATTCTGGCCTCGCCGCACGACCCGTATTCCGCTGAAAATCTGAATTCTTACATCAAGCACCGTGAATCGTTCCGTAAATTCGCGGCTTCGGTGCCTGCCGAGTTAGCCGGCGAGTATTTTGAAGTAGGCTCGAACGCCCGCTATCTGGCCACCGTGGGGCGCGTGCGCGCGCGCTACCGGAAATGTTTTGAGAGTGCCATCCTGGCGCGCGACCTTATTCGCGTGCACGCGGTCTCTGAAGAAGACAATCCGCTTTACTGGAAACTGCTGCATGCCGCGGGTAAGAAGAGCGGATTGCCGGTGTTATACAACACCTCCTTCAATCTGTTCGGCGAGCCGCTGGTCTGCACGCCGCGCGATGCCGTGCGCAGTTTTTATTCCTCGGGGATCGACGCCATGTTCGTGGGAAATTTCTTTCTGCAGAAGTGAACGCGGCAGGCACCTGCCCGGCCATACTCTGCTCAGGGCAGCGGCTTCACATCCGGCGGCACCCATGATCTGCGCGCCTCCACTGAACGCACCACATCGAAGGTGTAGTACTCGCGAAACAGATCGCGCCGCGGCGCAAACTCCGCCACCAGCATCCGCACCGCATCGATCCGCGCCACGCCTGAGTCTATCCGGCGCAGCCGTGCCTTCACCAATGCCAGCCAAAAGATCGTCAGTGTCTCATGATAGCCGCTGTGGTCGCTATCGATTGTGCCGGTGCACTGGTTGTAGTGACGGATGCCGCGCCGCGCGCGGTCCGCTGCCTCCTCATCGGCATAACTGATGAGGTAGCAGCTCGCTACCGCAACATGCGCTGCGTGGTTCCACTCCGGTTTTGGCCATGTGCCTCGCTCGAAGCATTCCAGAAAGTGGCTGAGCGCTTCTTCGCTATCGAGGAACCTGTAAGTGGGGTCACCCATGCGGTCGCGCCGTCAGCCATTCATCAAATGGCGCCGTAGGAAATCCGCCGCGGCGTGGTAGGCCTCGAGCCAGCGGGAATGCGCCAGAAAGTCGTGGACTTCGTCGGGGAAGATGAGCTGCTCGAATTCGACGTGTTGCTTGCGCAGCGCCTCCACCAGTGTCACGGTCTCGCTGAAAGGCACGTTGCGGTCGTCATCGCCGTGGATCAGCAGAACAGGCGACCGCCACTGCTTGACCGCAGCCATCGGTGAAGATTCGAATGCCACGCGCGCCGCTTCCTGCTGCTTCTGCGCATCATACGACGGCACGAAATTGCGGATCACCACGTTCCAGTCGTGCACGCCGTGAAAATCCACGCCTGCTGCGAAGAGATCGGATGCGCGGGCCAGGCCAAGAGCGGTCAGGTATCCGCCATACGAGCCGCCCCACAGTCCGATGCGCGCCGGGTCGACGTCGGGCCGGTTGCGCAGATATAGCCCCGCGCCGACGACATCGTTGAACTCGCTCGCTCCCCGCGCGCCGTAATTTCGCGCCTCACGAAATTCCAGACCGTAGCCGATGCCACTGCGATAGTTGACCGAGAGCACGATGAACCCCTGGCTGGCCAAGTATTGATTCATGGCATACGCATTGCTGTAGTAGTACATGTAATGCCAGCCCAGCAGCATCTGGCGCCGCGATCCGCCGTGGAAGAAAATCACCGCCGGCCGCCGCTCGCCTGTGCGCAAATCGCGCGGCATAAAGAGCTGGCCATGGATGCGCAATCCGTCGGCTGCCGAGATCATCACCGGCTGTGGCTTGACCAACTGTTCGGCAGGAAAATCAGCGGGCAATGCTTCCGGCACCAGGTCTTTCGCCGCTCCTGCGCCCACGATAATGGCCGGCCGCGGTGGCCGCTGAGCATCGGAATGCAGGAACGCAATGGCTTCGCGATCGCTGGTCACAACCGGCGCCCACTCGACGCCCTCTCCGCTTGTTAGCGGCGCGAGTCCGGCATGATCCACGGCGATCTTCCACAAATGCCGGCGATCGGCATCGCCCTGGTTCGACGAAAACACCAGATCGCGGCCGTTCGGACTCTCGGTCACATGCTCTACTTCGAAATCGCCGGGCGTCAGCTCCATCGCACTGCCGCCTTGCGCTGGAACGGAGTACAGATGCACCCAGCCCGTGCGCTCCCAGGGAAAGACCACGCGCCCGTTCGTCCATAGCAACTGCTTTTGCGCGACCACGCCTTGAAACACGCTGCCGCGACCCGGCTCCGCTCGCCAGATCTGCCGGCCATGACCGCTTGCCACTTCGGCGGCACGGATCGACCACGGTTCCCCCGCCGTGCTCTTCGGGCCAAACATAGACAAATCGGCCGATGCCGGAATGCGCACGAACGCGATCTCGCGCGACTCCGGCGACCATGCAGGCTCGCTGTCACGGTCCACGCTGGGATCGAGATAGCGCACGCTCTTGGCAGCCGGATCGAAAACGCCGATGAAGCTGTGGTTCCCGCGCCCGCTCACAAACGCCAGCTTCGAGCCATCCGGCGACCATCGCAGCGCTCCCGCCGTTCCGCGCGAGTGCACCGCTTGTTCCGCTTTCTCGTGGCCATCGAGCGGCGCCCGCCAGATTTGGTCCTTGAAGAGGAATGCCACCTGGTCGCCCTTCGGCGAAATCGCCGGAGATTGCCCTTCGCCGAGCTTGCGCGGCGCTCCGCCATCTGCAGCGATTACCCAGACGGCTTGTTCGACACCCTCGGGATTGCTGCGCGCATTGGGAGCTTCACGATGCATATCGAAATCGCCGCCACGCACGAAGACGATCGAGCGGCCGTCGGGGGTCCACGACAGTTCACCGATGTCTTGCCCGTCGTCCTGCGTAAACGAGGTGATCTGGCGGCCGCGATAATCCGGCGGCGCAGCCACCCAGATGTTGCGCGCGCCACGCACGTTCATTTGCCACGCCACCCCGCCGCCGGCGGGCGCGGCCACCAAGTGCTCTGGGAACGGATTGGCCATCACCTGTTCGAGCGTGAACGGCTTCTGGGCAGCCAGGAGTCCGCACCCGCATAAGAACGCCGCCATCAGCCACGGTTTGCGCATGAAATTACTCTAGCGCACGGGTACCGCACCATTCGTGGAAGACCGGCGATCTTTTTCTTCGACGGCGAACGAGCTGACAAGAGCCGAATGTCGCCGGGTATCTTGACAAAGCGTTACCATACGATGCGGGAGCTTGTTTGAATTTGCCCGATGCATCCACCGGCAGCGCGGTTTCCAGAGCCTTTGAGCCGCATCTCTCGCAACCGATGCAGGCGAACGCGCCAACATACCTGCAGGCGTTTCTTCACGCCGAGCCCTTCCGGCACACCGTAATAGACGGCTTCTTCGAGCAGGGCTTTGCCGAGCGGCTGCTGACCGATTTCCCCGTTTTTAATCCGGCGCTGGCGAAAAATGAGATCTACGGCGGTGTGTGGGGCAAGGCGGTCAATACGCGCATCCGCGAGATCGCTCCGGCTTACCGCGAACTTTACGAACTGATCCAGTCAAGACCTTTCCTCGATTTTATGGGTGAGATCACCGGCCTCCCCGATCTTCTCTTCGATCCAGCGCTCTATGGCGGTGGAACGCATGAAAACCTGCACGGTCAGGATCTGGACCCCCACGTCGATTTCAATTATGACGAAGCCCAGCGGCTGCACCGACGGTTGAATCTGATCGTGTATCTCAATAAGGATTGGCGGATGGAATGGGGCGGCGCGCTGGAGCTCCACTCCAACCCCAGGAAGCCCGCAGAGAACCGGGTGCAAGCCTACAATCCCATCTTCAATCGCGCCGTTCTGTTCGAAACCAACGAGCATTCGTGGCACGGCTTTCCGAAAATCGAGTTGCCGGTCTCCGAACGTCACCGGTCGCGAAAATCGGTGTCCATTTACCTCTACACGCGCGAGAGGCCAGCGGAGGAAATAGCCGCTCTGCACAGTACGTTTTATGTCCAGCGGCCCTTGCCCGATTGGGTGCGGCCGGATCACGTTCTGAATGAAGACGAGTGCAAGTATTTGCGCGCGGCAGCCGACCGGCGGGATAAATGGGTCGAGTTCTACCAGAAGATGGAGCTGAAGAAAAGTGATCAGATCGCCAAGCAGGCTGCGTATATCCGCGACATTCTTTCGCGCGTGCGTGCGCCGCTCACAGGCTACGTCATGCAGGAAGGCCCAGCAGAGGGTCTCTATCCCGACGGTTGGACAAAGGCGCGGATTGCGCTGACCGTCCGGCCGATCGAACCCATAACCGCTCTGCGATTCATGGGCTGGCGTCCCGATTATGCGCCGCCATCAGCGACTGTGACCCTGCGCATTAACGGCCTAACGGCGGCGGAGGCGGTCGTGGGAGAGGGTGTGTTCGAGATCCAAGTGAATCGCATCGCGTCCCCAATCGCCGAACCTTTCCTGATCGAGACCGAGTGCAATCCGGCATTCCGGCCCGAGGGTGATGACCGCGATCTGGCGTTCGTGCTGATGGAGATCCGCGCCGGGCACGGATGATAGACCCGTCTGGCGGTGACCGCTACGTAATTTGCCCTCCACGCTTTTCGGGAGCGAACCGTCTTATGTGCCGAGGAGAAAACTATGGGCAAAGTTGCAATCGCCGTTTGCTTTGCTTCTGTGGCGTTTGGGCAGAGTGTTGATCGCGTTTTTCGATTGACGAACGCGACGACAGTGACGAGTCTCCAGGAGATTGCCACTACACTGCGCACGATAGGGCAAATTCAACAACTGTCGGTCGACAATGCACACGCTACGCTGACCGTGAAAGGGACGGCTGATCAGATCGCACTCGCCGAGTGGCTGGTTCCGAAACTGGATGTGACGGCGGTTTCGAATCCGGGTCCGCAGGAATACAAGGTGTCTCGTGAAAGCGACGATGTCGTGGTCGTATACGGGTTGGCGCATGCCGCCACGATGCAGAGAGTTCAGGAGATCGCTACGACTCTGCGAACAGTCGCAGAGATCCAGAAAATCTATGCGATAACTACGCCGGTCGTGACTCTGCGCGGCAGTGCGAGTGAGATGGCGCTAGCCAAGTTCTTGCTTGCGGAGTTGGATCAGCCGGCGCAGGCGAGGCAGAACGCCTTTGTGCACGAATTCAGAAAGACCGCCGGTGGCAATGACATTGTGGTGGTCTATGGCCTGGCGCATACCGATAGCGCACAGAGTCTTCAGGAGATCACTACTAATATACGGGCGGTACTGGACATCCAACGAATTTTTCTGGTCACCGCGCCGAAGTTGCTTGCGATACGTGGCAGCGAGAGCCAAGTGCAGACGTTGAAATGGCTGGTTCCCGGACTCGACAGGCAGACCGCGAAGGTCGGCGGGAACGAGATGCGCGTGCCCGGCGGAAACGATGATGTCGTGCATGTGTTTTACTTGACGAATGTGAAGGGCATGGGTGAACTTCTGACCGAGCTGCGCACGACGACGCAGATCACGAAAGCATTCGTGCGCAGCGTGCCGGCGGCGCTGGTGCTACGAGGGACGACGGACCAGAT
>Ga0310810_10000713_pt1 | contig 33430 bp, 29 predicted proteins | sample NCmetagenome_FD_207641 | JGI IMG/M metagenome (GOLD analysis project Ga0310810, IMG submission 207641) | Soil microbial communities from experimental microcosm in Duke University, North Carolina, United States - NC | ecosystem: Engineered > Artificial ecosystem > Soil microcosm > Unclassified ... | reverse complement strand
CCCTGAGCAGTATTATAGGATGCACGATTGAGCGTCCCGGGGCAGTGAACTAAGTCTCGACCCGGACGCCCGGCCAAGTGAAAATCTTGGTCAGGAAACGGCAGTAGTCCCGCGCTCGGGCGCGGGATCCCGGAAAGGAAGGCGTTTGGGAAACCAGTCGCTGACCGAAGAAGAGCGGGTCGGCATCGAGGCGCGCATCACGGCCCTCGAGGTGGAGCACCATGACCTCGATGATGTCATTGCGCGGCTCGGCGAGAGCCCGAGCCAGGACAACCTGCAGCTGCGCCGCCTGAAGAAACGCAAGCTCTTCCTCAAAGATTCGATCGCGCGCCTGCGCGATCGCCTCATTCCCGACATCATCGCTTGATCGCGCTGATCCAAAGAGTCGCCGAGGCGCGCGTCGCCGTCGGCGGCGAGACCGTGGGCGCCATCGGCCGCGGCATTCTCGCGCTCGTCGGCGTCGAGCGCGGCGATAGCGAGACCGAGGCTGCGCGACTCGCCGAAAAAGTGCTGACTTACCGGATCTTTCCCGACGCCGAAGGCAAGATGAATCTCTCGCTCCTCGACACCAAAGGCGAATTGCTGGCCGTTCCGCAGTTCACGCTTGCCGCGGACACGAAGAAAGGTACGCGAGCAGGTTTTTCCTCGGCGGCCTCGCCTGACGAAGGTGAGCGGCTGTTTCTTCTATGGGTAAAACACACGGCAGAAAAAGCGAAAACTCAAGCCGGGCGCTTTGGCGCCGACATGAAAGTCAGCCTCGTCAACGACGGGCCGGTGACTTTCTGGCTGCAGGTTCCTCCAAAGCCACGGTCCTGAACTTCGCCGGCGCGACGATCTCGATCAGCTCGAGGTCTTTCGAGTGGCTGATCTCGCGGTGGCGGATGCCGGGCGGCTGATAGAAGCAGGTTCCCGCCTTCATCGTCACCCTGCCGACGCCTTCGTACTCGAAGACCGCCGAGCCTTTCAGCACGTAGACGAACTGCACATCGCAATGGTGCCGGTGCCACTGGCCGTGCGGCGATTTTCCGGGCCGCGCGCGGATCACATGCGCGATGACCTTGCCGCGCGTGGCTTTTTCTATCCCCAGGTCCCGGTATTCGAAGTAGTCCCGCAGGCCCCGCTTCTTGAATTGCGAGGCCTTGGAATGCTGTACCGCGAACTTTGATTTCATTCCCAAATTCTACAGTTACGCGCATTTTCATATTAAGCTTCCGTCTCCCATGTCAGACCAATTCGTCGGCGTCAAGCCGGTCGCCGAGAAGCATCGCTTCGACGAGGCGCGCCTCGAGGCCTTCCTCGAGGACCGCATCGAGGGCTGGCGCGGGCCGATGAAGGTCGAGCAGTTCAAGGGCGGGCAGTCGAATCCGACCTACCGCATCAGCGCCGGCGGCAAGCGCTACGCGTTGCGGCGCAAGCCCCCGGGCAAGCTCCTGCCCTCGGCGCACGCGGTCGACCGCGAGTTCAAGGTCATCAGCGCCCTGCACAGGACCGGCTTCCCGGTGGCGAAGCCGTACGTGCTTTGCGAGGACGAGTCGGTGATCGGCACCGCGTTCTACGTGATGGATTGCGTCGAGGGCCGCGTGATCTGGGACCAGTCGCTCCCGGGGATGACGAAGGACCAGCGCGCGGCGATCTGGGACGAGCTAAACCGCGTGATCGCGCTCCTGCATACGATCGACTACAAGGCGATCGGCCTGGAGGATTTCGGCAAGCCGGGCAACTACATCGAGCGGCAGATCGGGCGCTGGACCAAGCAGTACCTCGCCTCCGAGACGGTGAAGATCGAGGCGATGAACCGGCTCATCGAGTGGCTGCCGAAGAACATTCCCGCCGGCGACGAGACGACGATCGTGCACGGCGACTATCGCCTGGACAACACGATCTTCCATCCGACCGAGCCGAGAATTCTCGCCGTGCTCGACTGGGAGCTCTCGACGCTCGGGCACCCGATGGCGGATTTCGCCTACCACTGCATGAGCTGGCACATCCCGCCGGGCCAGTTCCGCGGGATCAGCGGGCTTGATCACGCTCAACTCGGCATTCCGACCGAAGCGCAGTATGTGGAGGCCTATTGCCGGCGCCTCGGCCGCAAGCCGGTGCCGCCGTCGGTCTGGGACTACTACATGGCCTACAACCTGTTTCGCATCGCCGCCATCCTGCAGGGCATCGCCAAGCGCGTCGTCGACGGCACCGCCGCCTCGGCGCATGCCGCGGAAGCGGGCGGCCGCGCGCGCCTCATGGCCGAGCTCGCGTGGAAGCAGGTCGAACAAATTCTGAAACGGGCAGCCTAGGAGAGAAGCGATGGACTTCGAATATTCGCAGCGCACGAAGGATCTGCAGAAGAAGCTCACCGCCTTCATGGCCGAGCACGTCTATCCCAATGAGGACAAGTACTACGCGCACGTGAGGAGCGACAAGCGCTGGGAGCCGGTGCCGATCATCGAGGAGCTGAAGCCGAAGGCGAAGGCCGCCGGTCTCTGGAATCTCTTCCTGCCGAAATCCAACCGGGTCGCGGGCGGCGGGCTCTCCAACCTCGAGTACGCGCCGCTCTGCGAGATCATGGGCCGCGTCTCCTGGTCGCCCGAGGTGTTCAACTGCTCGGCGCCCGATACCGGCAACATGGAGACGATCGAGCGCTACGGGACCGAGGAGCAGAAAAAGCAGTGGCTCGATCCGCTGCTCGAGGGCAAGATCCGCTCGGCGTTTCTCATGACCGAGCCCGCGGTCGCGTCCTCGGATGCCACCAACATCCAGATGCACATGAAGCGCGAAGGGAACGAGTACGTCATCAACGGGCGCAAGTGGTGGTCCTCGGGCGCCGGCGACCCGCGCTGCAAGATCTACATCGTCATGGGCAAGACCAATCCGGACCACAGCTCGCGGCACAGCCAGCAGTCGATGATCCTCGTGCCTGCGGGCACGAAGGGCGTCACGATCCTGCGGCACCTGAACGTCTTCGGCTACGACGATGCGCCGCACGGCCACATGGAGATCGAATTCAAGGACGTGAGGGTGCCGGCCTCGAACATTCTCCTCGGCGAGGGGCGCGGCTTCGAGATCGCGCAAGGTCGCCTCGGACCCGGCCGCATCCACCACTGCATGCGCTCGATCGGGCAGGCCGAGCGGGCGCTGGAGAAAATGTGCAAGCGCGCGACGAGCCGCGTCGCCTTCGGCCGCACGGTCGCCGAGCAGGGCGTGACGCGGGAGCGCATCGCCGAGGCGAGGATCGCCATCAACAGCACGCGTCTCATGGTGCTGCACGCCGCCTGGCGCATGGATACGGTGGGCAACAAGGTCGCCAAGCAGGAGATCGCCATGATCAAGGTGCTCGCACCCAACATGGCGCTCAAGGTGATCGACTGGGCGATGCAGGTGCACGGCGGCGGCGGCGTATCGGACGACTTCGGCCTCGCCAATGCCTACGCGCACCAGAGGACGCTGCGCTTCGCCGACGGCCCGGACGAGGTGCATCGCAACGCGATCGCCAAGCAGGAGATCGCCGAGCAGACCTCGCTCGCCGAGGCCCTCGCCACCAAGAAGCACGGCTAGAACAAAGAGGACGAAGCGACATGCTCAAGCTCTGCGGCTTCCAGCTCAGCAACTACCACAACAAGGTGCGCCTCGCGCTCATGGAGAAGGGCGTGCCCTTCGAGGAAGATGCGGGCGTGCATCCGTCGCAGAAGCCCGAGTACCTTGCGCTGAGCCCAATGGGCAAGGTGCCTTACCTGCAGGTCGACGGCGCTCGCCTGTGCGAGTCCGAGGTGATCCTGGAATACCTCGAGGACGCCTATCCGCAGAAGCCACTCCTGCCGAAGGATCCGCTCGAGCGCGCCAAGGTGCGCGAGCTCGTCACCGTGATGGAGCTGCACATGGAGCTCGTCGTGCGCCGCATGTATGGCGGGCTCTTCTTCGGCGGCAAGTTCTCGGACGACACCAAGGCCTCGGTCGAGCGCGACATCGCCAAGGGCGTGCGCGCGTTCAAGTCGCTCGCCAGGTTCGATCCGTTCATCGCCGGCAAGGAGCTTACGGTGGCCGACTGCGCCGCGGCCGTTCACCTGCCGCTGATATCGCTCGTCGGCAAGCTCGGCTTCGGCCGCGACTTCCTCGACGGGGTGCCTCAGGTGAAGCCGTACCTGAAGATGCTCGGAGAGCGCCCGGCGTTCGCGAAAGTGAACGCCGACCGCAAGGCGGCGCAGGAAGCGCTCGCGGCGGCGCGGAAGTGACGCGATGGACGGGCTCGCCCCGCTCGGCGAGTACCTCCGCTTCCTCGTCACGCTGACCGCTGTCCTCGATCCGTTCCTCGCGGTCCCGATTTTTCTCGCGCTGACCGCCTCGCACGGGCCGCGCGGGCGCGCCCGGCTTGCGCGGGTCGCCACCATCACCGTGTTCGCCGTGCTCGCCGGCTCGGCGCTCTTCGGCGAGCGGCTGCTCGTCGCCTTCGGCGCGAGCCTCGATGCGTTTCGCGTGGGCGGGGGCCTCGTGCTGCTGCTCATGTCGCTCGCGATGCTTAACGCGGAGGCGGGCGGCGTGCGCCAGTCGGAAGAAGAGGCGAAGGAGGTCGAATCCGGCGAAGTCACGGGCGTCGTTCCGCTCGCGGTGCCGCTTCTTGCCGGCCCCGGGGCGATCAGCACGACCATCATCGCCGCGCAATCGGGCGGCGCCGTGCACTATTTCGGTGTCATCGCCTGCGTGGCGCTCGTCTGCGCGCTCACCTGGGTCACGCTCTCGCTCGCCGAATGGATCGGCGCTGCCATGAGCACGACCGGCCTGAACGTCGCGACGCGGATTCTCGGCCTGCTGCTCGCCGCGCTCGCCATCCAGACGATGGCCGAGGGCCTGAAGCAGCTCTTTCCGGGCCTCGCCTAGCGGCTTTTCGGAACCGACCTTGGCCGGCCTTCGGCGTCGATCGCGACGTAGGTGAGCGTCGCCTCCGTCACCTTGACGACCTTCGTGTCCTCGCGCCCGCGCTCGGCGTAGACCTGCACGTCGACCGTGATCGAGGTGTTGCCGATGCGAACGACGTCGGCGTAGAGCGAGAGCACGTCGCCGATCTGCACCGGCGTCTTGAACGTGAAGGAGTTGACGGCGACCGTGGCGACGCGCCCGCGCGCGAGGCGGCTCGCGACCGTGCCGCCCGCGACGTCGACCTGCGCCATGATCCAGCCGCCGAAGATGTCGCCGTTCTGGTTCGAGTCGGCCGGCATCGGCACCACGCGCAGCGCGGGCAGCTTGCCCGCGGGCAGCGCGAGCCCGGGCGGCTGGGCGGACGCCTTGCCCGCCATATCAGCGCTTGCGCTCGGAAAGGTAGTGGAGCGGCCCGCCGCGGAAGGGCGCGAAGCCGGTGCCGAAGATGAGGCCGGCGTCGATCAGCTCCGCGTCAGGAACGATGCCTTCGGCGAGCACCGCTTTTGCTTCCGTGAGGTACGGCTCGATCAGCGAGTCGATGAGCGCCTTGTCGTAGGTGCCGGGCTGGCCCTTCACGGGCTTGTCCTTCTCCCACCGGTAGATCCCCTGGCCGGTCTTGCGGCCGAGCTGTCCCAAGGCGACCTTGTTCAGCAGGATCTGCGGGGCCTCGGGATCGCTGTCGTGCGCACGCTTCTTCGCGAGCTGCTTGCCCGCGTGGAGGCAGATGTCGAGGCCGACCGTGTCGGCGAGCTCGATCGGGCCCATCGGCATGCCGAAGGCCTCCATCGCCGCGTCGATCGTCTCGGGCTTCTGGCCTTCATCGAGCATGCGGAACGCGTTTTGCATGTAGGGTCCGAGCACGCGGTTGACGAGGAAGCCCGGCGAGTCCTTCACCGGCAGCGGCAGCTTGTCGATCTGGCGGACGAATGCCGTGGCCCACTGGGCGAATTCCTTTTTTGTCTTTTCTGAAGAAACAACTTCCACCAGCATCATTTGGGGAACCGGGTTGAAGAAATGAATCCCCACGAGGCGCGACGGATCCCTGAAGCCCTCGGCGATGTCGGCGAGCTTTAGGCTCGAAGTGTTCGAGGCGATGACGGCATCGGGCCTGGCCATGGCTTCCAGCTTCGCGAAGAGCTCGCGCTTGGCTTTCAGGTCCTCGAAGATCGCCTCGATGATGACATCGGCGCGGCCCGCGCCGGCGCCGGAGACGTCGGGGATCAGCCGGTCCATGGCGTCGCGCTCGCGCTTCGCGTCGCGCAGGCGTCGCGAGAAGAGCTTCGCCGCGCGCTTCACCGCGGGCGCGATGCGCTCGGGCGAGGTGTCCTGCAACGTCACGGTGATCCCGCGCATCGCGCAGATCGCGGCGATGTCGCCGCCCATCACCCCGGCGCCGACCACGTGCACGTGCTCGGCCTTGAAGTCGACGCCCTTCGCCAGGCCCTTCATCTTTTCCTGCAGGAAGAAGATGCGGATCAGGTTGCGGGTCGTCGGATGCGCGAAGAGCGCCTTGATCGAGCAGGACGGATCCTCGGGGTTGACGAAGGGGTCGCCGTCGTACTTCTGCCAAAGATCCAGGATCGCGTAGGGCGCCGGGTAGTGCTCTCGGCGCGCCTTTTTCGCCACCTGCTTGCGGGCCTGGGAAACGACAATGCCCTTGAAGGAAAGCAGGAGCTTCTGCAGGAGCGGCAGCTCACGCTTCGCCGGCGCCTCGAGCGTCACCATGCGAGCGGTGTTCTCGAGGATCCGGAGCGGCACTGCCTGGTCGACCAGGCCCATGCGCTTAGCGCGCTTGGCATCCACGGCCTTTCCGGTCAGCAGCAGGTCCATCGCCGCAACGGGTCCCACTACCTTGGGCAGCCATTGCACGCCGTGCCAGGCAGGCAGGATGCCGAGCATGACTTCGGGGAAAGCAAAGCGCGTTTTGGGATCGTCGAGCGCGACGCGGTACTTGCAGGCGAGCGAGAGCTCGAAGCCGCCGCCCATGCAGTAGCCGTTCACCATCGCCGTGGTGGGGAAGGGCAGGTCGTGCAGTTTCTGGAACACGTCCCAGCCCAGGCGCACGAAGGCGAGCGCCTCCTCGGGCGATTGGAAGCGCGTGAACTCCTCGACGTCCGCGCCGGCGATGAAGCTGTCCTTCGCCGAGCGGATGACGAGACCCCGGGGCTTCGCGCCGGCGATCTCGTCGAGCGCGAGGGAAAGCTCGTGCAGCGCGTCCTTGGAGAACGTGTTGGCCGATTCGCCCTGTTTGTCGAAGGTCAGCCAGACGAGACCGTCGGCGTCTCTTTCGGGGCGCCAGTGCTTGAGGATGGCTTTTGCCCGGTCCATGTCACGCCGCCTCGAGAAGCATCGCGCCGCCGAGGCCGCCGCCGATGCAGATCGACGCCATGCCCTTTTTCGCGTTCTTTTTTTTCAGCAGCTTCAGCATGTGCAGCACGATGCGTGCGCCCGAGGCGCCCACGGGATGGCCAAGCGCGACGGCGCCGCCGTCGACGTTCAATTTGTCCTGATCCAGTTCTCCGAGGGCGGACGGCAGATCCAGTTGCTCTTTGCAGTACCTGTCGTCCTTCCATGCGGCGAGGCAGCCCAGCACCTGCGCGGCGAAGGCCTCGTTGATCTCCCAGTAATCGAGGCTGTCGAGCTTGAGGCCGTTTCGCTTCAGGATCGGCGTTGCGGCGTGCACCGGCCCGAGCCCCATCTGCGCCGGGTCGAGACCCGCCCATTGCGAATCGAGGATCATGCCCATCGGGTTGAGGTTGTGTTTCTTCACGGCCTCTTCGGAGGCGAGAATCAACCAGGCCGCGCCGTCGGTGATCTGGGAGCTGTTGCCTGGCGTGACGTTCCCGTACTTCCGGTCGAAAAACGGCTTCAGCTTGGCGAGGTTGGGCAGGGAGGCGTCCTTGCGCACGCCGTCGTCTAGTCCGTAGGTGTTGCCCTTCGCGTCGTAGAGCGCCTCGACTTCGCCCCCGCCGGGGGCGAGCGTGCCGTCTTCCTGTGCGCGCACGACGCGCTGGTGCGAGCGAACGGAGTACTCGTCCATCTGCCGGCGCGAGATGCCGAACCGATGCGCGAGATTCTCCGCGGTCTGTCCCATGAGGAGGCCGACCATCGGGTCGGTGAGGCCCTTCATGATGCCGATGACGGGATTGAGCAGGGCGCCAAAGGGAAGTTTGAGGAATTGATTTGCTTTTTCTCCCGTACTTCTTTTTGTAGCGAAATCCGAAAACCAGTTCACCATCCTGTCGTTATAAAGGAGCGGCGCGCGCGAAAGCGCATCCACGCCGCCCGCGAGCACGAGATTCGAGCGCCCGGCGAGGATGTTGTTGACGCCCGAATCGAGCGCCTGCATGCCCGAGGCGCAGTTGCGCATCACGGTCCAGCCCGGGACCTTCTCGCCACAGCCCATGCGCAGCGCCGCGACTCTGCCGATGTTCACTTCGTCGACCGAGGGCGCTGCGCAGCCGAGAATCACTTCGTCGAGGTCGGTCGGCGCGAACTTCTGGCGCGCGAGCAGCGTCTTTCCCGCCTGCGTCGCGAGGTCGCCGGCGGAAAACGGCCCGGGACGGTTCTTCGATTTGAGAAAGGGCGAGCGCGCCCCGTCGATCACGTAGACGGGAGCACTGAGGGGCTTCGCGCTCATGTCAGGCCACCTTGACCGCGTGAGGGAGCTTCTCGTCGCCGAGCTTCTGCAGGATCTCGGCGCGGCCGAAATCCTGCGGGAAGTCGTCGACCTTGATGACGCTCTTGCGCAGCGCTTCCTTCTTCTGCCACTGCGCGAGCTCGTCGGCGGAAATGATCTGGTGCTTCAAGCCCAGCGAGCCCAGATCGACGCCGGGCTGCGGGACCATTTTTCCTTTCTTCACGGCCTTGCGCAGCTTCTCGTCGATCGGCTCGCACGCGATCGTGGCGACAAAGGCGGCCTCGACCGCCGCCGTCGGATCGGTCTCGCCCTTCGGAAGGTACATGCCGGCGGTGAGCCGGTCGCGCGTTGCGCCGGGCTCGAGCAGGACCTTCGCGCTCTCGCGGTTGCGCGCATCGAGCGGCGGCCGGAACGACATGCCGAGCGGGAAGATCGTCCAGCGCAGAAGCGTCGCCACGCTCTTCACCGGGAAGTTGGAAAGGATGCCGTCGATCGCCTCCTGCGCGTGATAGAGCAGGTCGCGCACGACCCAGCGGATCATCGGCAGGTCCTCCTTTTGCCGGCCCTGGTCCTCGTAGTGCTTGAGCGTCGCCGAGACGAGATAGAGCATCGAGAGCACGTCGCCCAGGCGCCCCGAGATCTTTTCCTTCCTCTTCAGCGCCCCGCCCATCGCCAGCATCGACACATCCGCGAGGAACGCGAAGGCGGCCGCGAGGCGCGAGGTGAAGCGATAGTAGTGCCGCGTCTCGGGCGCCCCGTTCCGGGGCGTCTGTCCCAAGCGCGAGCTCGTGATGCCGTGGATGAAGGCGCGCACGCCGTTCGAAAGCGTATGGCCGATGTGCGAGGTGAACGCGTCGTCGAACTCGATCTCGGCGGCCGCGCCCTGCATCTCCTTCGCCGCGCGCATCTCGCGCAGCACGTACGGATGACAGCGGATCGCGCCCTGGCCGAAGATGATGAGGGTCCGCGTGAGGATGTTCGCGCCCTCCACGGTGATCCCGACCGGGAGCACCTGATAGCCGCGGCCAACCCAGTTGTTGGGGCCGAGGCAGATGCCCTTGCCGCCGTGGATATCCATCGCGTCGTTGACGATGTGCCGCGCTCTTTCGGTCATGTGGTACTTGGCGATCGCCGAGATCACCGCCGGCTTTTCGCCCAGGTCCACCGCGCCCGCGGTCATGATGCGGCAGGCGTCCATCATGTAGGTGTTGGCGGCGATGCGGCCGAGCGCTTCTTCGACGCCCTCCAGCTTGCCGATCGGCGTCTTGAACTGAACGCGCACGCGCGAGTAGGCCCCGGTGAGGCGCGCGAGCGCCTTGGCGCCGCCGACTGACGAGGTCGGCAGCGAGATCGAGCGGCCCGCGGCGAGGCAGCCCATCAGCATCATCCAGCCCTTGCCCGCGTACTCCCTGCCGCCGATGATCCAGTCGAGCGGCATGAAGACCTCCTTGCCCGAGTTCGGCCCGTTCTGGAACACGGCGTTGAGCGGCAGGTGCCGGCGGCCGATGTTCACGCCCGGATGGTTCGTGGGGACGAGGGCGCAGGTGATGCCGAGGTCTTCCTTGTCGCCGAGCAGGTGCTCGGGGTCGTAGAGCCGGAAGGCGAGGCCGAGCAGCGTCGCGACCGGCCCGAGCGTGATGTAGCGCTTGTCCCAGGTGACGCGCATGCCGAGCACTTCCTTGCCCTGGAAGGTGCCCTTGCAGACGACGCCGAAGTCCGGGATGGAGGCCGCGTCCGAGCCCGCCTCGGGGCTCGTCAGCGCAAAGCAGGGCACTTCCTGGCCCTTGGCGAGACGGGGCAGGTAGTGGTTTTTCTGCTCCTCCGTTCCGTAGTGAAGCAGCAGCTCGCCCGGCCCGAGCGAATTGGGCACCATCACGGTCACGGCAAGCGCATTCGACCGCGTCGAGAGCTTCATCACCACGGCGGAATGCGCGAGCGCCGAGAAGCCGAGCCCGCCGTACTTCTTCGGGATGATCATGCCGAGGAAGCCCTTGTCCTTGACGTATTGCCAGAGCTTCGGCGGCAGGTCGTAGCGCTCGTGGGTGATCTCCCAGTCGTTCGCCATCGCGCAGACCTCCTCGCAGGGGCCGTCGAGGAACGCCTGCTCCTCGGCGCTGAGCCTGGGCGCCGGAATGGCGAGCAGCTTGGTCCAGTCGGGCTTGCCGGAGAAGAGGTCCGCGTCCCACCAAACGGTGCCGGCGTCGATCGCGTCCTTCTCGGTCTGCGTCATGTCGGGGAGGATCCGCCGGAAGATGGCGAGCACGCGGTTCGAGATCACCGCTCTCCTCAGCACGCCGACATTCAGGATCGCGGCGAGAACGGCGAAGATGCCGAACACGACCGCGTTCGTCGTCGCCGACCACTGATAGGCGATCGAGAGCGTGACGAGGTACGCGCCCGCGCCGACCGACCAGAGCTGGAGCGGCGACTGGAAGAACGCGAGCAGCAGGAAGATCGCGATCGCGGCGACGATGAACGAAGCAATGGCAAGCATGACTTCTCCCCCGGGTTGGCCGAACTTTGCCTAGGCGGCTTTCTTGACGTCGATGTTGTGGAGCGGCGCCCTCAGACCTGCGAGCAGGAACGCGGCGAGGCGCGATTCCAGCAAACGAGCGTCGTAGCGGTCCTCCGGCTTGCAGCCGGCGATCAACTGCACGGTGTCGGTCGCGGCGAGCGTGTAGGCGAGCGTGCCGAACATGAAGTGCATGCGCCAGACCAGTTCTTCCGCGGGCATCTGCGGCAGGGCGCGCACGAAAGCGGCCTTGAAGCGCTCCATCGCCGGCGCGTAGAGCTGCCCGATCAGCGCGCGGATCGGCTTTTGCGGGTCGGTGTACGTGCGGCCGAGCAGGCGAATGAAGTTGCGCCCTCCGCTCTTCGTGTCCTCGATCATGCGCAGGCTCGCGCCGATGAAGGCGCGGATGATGGCCTCGGCCGTGAGCGGCCGCCCGCCGGCGTCTTTCTCCAGGCGCTCGAGCTCGGCGATGCGCGCTGCATTCATCGGATCGAGCCGCCGGCGGAAGACCGCCTCGATGAGCGCGTTCTTCGAGCCGAAGTGGTAGTTGACCGCGGCGAGGTTCGCGCCCGCCTTGGCCGTGAGCAGCCGCATGGAGGTGCCTTCAAAGCCGTGCTGCATGAAAAGCTCCTCGGCGGCATCGAGGATGCGGGTACGGGTTTCGTGCGGTGGCTTGAGCGCGCGCAGGGTCATGGCGGGGATCCAAGGATTCAAACGAACGTAAGGATTCAAACGAACGTTTGAATGTTAAACGTCGAGACGCTACGAGTCAAGCGGACGGGCGCGAGCGATTTCCAGCCTGTCGCTTTTTGCACCCGCGCCATCCGGCACCTCTACGGCGACAGGACGCTACGCCAAACTTGCGCTCCCCGGCCCAGGACGAGATGAATTCGACCGCCCCGGTTGAAGCGGCCGCGCCTGCGACGTTGGAGTCGCTGCAAGCGCTGCGCGCGCTTGCCGCGCTGTCCGTGGTCCTCTATCACATCGATTTCATCGGGCGCGGTGCGTTCGGGGTCGACCTGTTTTTCGTGCTGAGCGGTTTCATCATCTGTCACGTCACCGCTGCCGATAGGCGGCAGTTCTTCCGCAAGCGGCTGATCCGCATCGTGCCGCTCTACTGGCTGGGCACGATTTTCGTCTTCCTGCTGGCGCTTGCGGCACCGAGCCTCTTGCACACCACCTCCGACTCGCTGACGGGACTTCTCAAGTCGCTCTTCTTCATTCCCTACGAGAAGGAAAGTGGCCGGGTGTATCCCGTGCTTTTCCTGGGCTGGACGCTGAACTATGAAATGTTCTTTTACGTCGTCTTCTCCATCGCGCTGGCGGTCCGTGCGGCGCCCGCTCCCGTCGTGTGCGCCGGATTGCTGTGCGTGGCCGTCGTCGCCGGCAAGGCGGCCGACATCGATTCCGTCGCGTGGCGGTTCTACACCGATCCGATGCTGCTCGAGTTCGTGCTGGGGATCCTCCTTTACTCGGCATGGCGCAAATGGCGGCGGGCGTGGACCCGCGGCCCGCTGATCGTCCCGCTCGCCGCGGCGCTCGGCGCCGCCAGCGCTCTCGTCGGATTTTCCGTGGATGGCTCGCCGAACCGCTTTTTGCTGTGGGGCGCGCCGGCCGGGCTGATGCTCGGCGCGATTCTCTGCCTTGAGACGAGAGTCGCGTTCCCGGTCTTCGTCATCGCGCTCGGTGATGCGAGCTATTCGCTTTATCTCTTGCATCCCTATCTTCTTAAGGCGATCGAAAAGCTGACGGGTCCCTTCGATGTGCTGACGGTGGAATCGTCGCTCGCTGCGACCGCTTGCCTGGTTGGATCGATGGCCATGGCTTTGGTCTCCTACCGGCTGTTCGAGCGTCCCGTCATGAAGTACCTGCGCTCGCGCTTGACGCTGCGCGCTGCGCCCGCCGCGGCTGGCTGAACGCCCGAAAACCCCTCGGAGCGCGCGGCTTGCGGCGGCGAGCGACGGTTAGAATCCGTCCCTCCCATGGCCGCGCACGGACATCACAGCTCGGCACCCACCCAGAAGCTGCGGGGCAACGAGTGGCGCGCCGTCGGCGTGCTGCTGCCTTACCTTTGGGAATACCGCGGGCGGGTCGTGATCGCACTCGTGCTGCTTACCGCGGCCAAGGTGGCGAACGTGCTCGTGCCGCTCGTGCTCAAGCACATCGTCGACGACCTGGATCCCAAGCTGCAGATCGTCGCGGTGCCCGTGGCGCTGCTGGTCGCCTACGGGTTCCTGCGTTTCTCGACCACGTTCTTCGCCGAGCTGCGCGACGTCGTCTTCGTGCGCGTCACGCAGCGCGCGATCCGGCGCGTCGCGCTCGGCGTGTTCCGCCACCTGCACGGCCTGTCGATGCGCTTTCACCTCGAGCGCCAGACGGGCGGGGTGACGCGCGACATCGAGCGGGGCACGCGCGGCATCTCGACGCTCCTTTCCTACCTTCTTTTCTCGATCATTCCGGTCATCCTCGAATTCGGGCTGGTCGCCGCCGTCCTTCTCGCCAAATTCGACTGGCGCTTCGCCGCGACCACCTTCGGCGCGGTCGTCGTCTACATCGGCTTCACCGTCGCGGTCACCGAATGGCGCATGGAGATCCGCCGGCGCGCGAACGAGCTCGATTCGAAAGCGAACACGCGCGCGATCGACAGCCTGCTCAACTACGAGACGGTGAAGTATTTCGGCAATGAGGAGTTCGAGGCGCGCCGCTACGACGAGAACCTGCAGAAGTACGAGTCGGCCGCCGTGCAGCAGGAAGCCTCGCTCGGGCTGCTCAACATCGGCCAGAGCCTCATCATCGCGGCCGCGGTGACCGGCCTCATGTATCTCGCCGCGGAGGGGGTGGCCGCGGGCAGGTTCACGCTCGGCGACCTGGTCCTCGTCAACTCGCTCCTCATCCAGCTCTACATCCCGCTCAATTTCCTGGGCATGGTCTACCGCGAGATCAAGCAGTCGCTCCTCGACATGGACCGGATGTTTCGCCTGCTCACCGAGCACCGCGAGATCCAGGACTCGCCGGGCGCAACCGAGCTGCCCGAGGGGCCGGCGGAGGTCGAGTTCGCGCACGTCGACTTCTCCTACGAGAAGGAAAGAAAAATCCTTTCCGACGTCAGCTTCGCGATTCCGGCCGGCAAGCGCGTCGCCGTCGTCGGCCACTCGGGCTCCGGAAAATCCACGCTGGCGCGGCTCCTTTACCGCTTCTATGACGTTTCTTCCGGGAGCATCTGCATCAACGGAAAAGACATCAAAGGGCTGAAGCAAACGAGTCTCCGCGGCGCCATCGGCATCGTTCCGCAGGACACCGTCCTCTTCAACGACACCATCCTCTACAACATCCAGTACGGTCGCCCGCAGGCGACAGTCGCCGATGTAGAGGAAGCAGCCCGGGCGGCTCATATTCACGACTTCATCGTGTCGCTGCCTGCTCGATACGATTCCATGGTGGGCGAGCGAGGACTCAAGCTTTCCGGTGGCGAGAAGCAGCGCGTGGCGATCGCCCGCGCCGTGCTCAAGAACCCTCGCATTCTCATCTTCGACGAGGCGACGTCGGCCCTTGATTCCAAATCGGAAAAAGCCATCCAGACCGAGCTCGAGCGCATCTCCGTGGGCCGCACCACGCTCGTCATTGCGCACCGGCTCTCCACGGTCATGGATGCCGATCAGATTCTCGTCATGAACCAGGGCCGGATCGTCGAGCGCGGCACCCACCAGGAGCTGCTGGCGGCGGGGGGGGAATACGCCCGGATGTGGGCACTACAGAAGCAGGAAGCCCAGGCCGAAGCGGTCCTGGAGCAGGTCAAGGCGGCTTGAATGGACGTGAAGTAATACCACTAGGCCCCTAATTTTGCTTGATTTTTGGAAATTGACTGGGCTACACTCGCGCACTCTTGTTGTCGCGGAAACGGTGACATGAAGGAGAGGGAAGAACGCAGTCTGCATAGCCTTGAGAAGATCGTCGCGGGCCTCGCGCTCGCCGCGGTTCTCGGGCTCTCGATCGGCTTCGCGCGCGCGGCCGATCCGCATCTGCGCTCGGCGAGCGTGCTGGTGCAGGACGCCGCGAGCGGCGAGACGCTCTACGCGAAGAATCCGAGCGCGGTCGTGCCGATCGCTTCGATCACGAAGCTGATGACCGCGATCGTGGTGCTCGACGCGAAACTCGATATGCAACAGCGCGTCGTCGTCAGCGGCGACGACTACGACCAGCTGAAGGGCACGCGCTCGCGCCTGCGCGCGGGCACCGCGCTGACCAGAAACGAAATGATGCTGCTCGCGCTCATGTCATCGGAAAATCGCGCCGCGGCGGCGCTCGCGCGCACTTATCCGGGCGGCACCGAGGTGTTCGTGCAGGCGATGAACGCCAAAGCGCGCGAGCTCGGCATGCAGGACACGCGCTTCGTCGATCCGACCGGGCTCGATGCGGCCAACGTCTCGAGCGCGCGCGACCTGGCGCGGCTGGTCGAGAAGGCGCACGAGTATCCGCTCATCCGCGAATACTCGACCACCTCGAGCGCGACGGTGCACTCGTTTGGCGGCCGCGCGATCGGCTTTCACAACACCAATGGCCTGGTGCGCGCCGGACAATGGGACATCGGCCTGTCGAAAACCGGCTATATCTCGGAGGCGGGAAGGTGCCTGGTCATGCGGGTGCGCATGGCCTCGCGCGAGCTGAACGTCATCCTGCTCGACTCCTGGGGTAGGCTATCGCGGATCGGAGACGCCAACCGCATCCGCAAGTGGCTCGAAACGACCGCCATCGGCAGCAAGCACCTCTAAGGAAGATCCTTCAGTCGGTCGTTCCCGCGGACAGCTTTCGCGAGGACGTCATCGCCGGCCTCTCGCAGCGCCAGAAGGCGCTGCCGCCGAAATACTTCTACGACGCAAAAGGCAGCCGCCTCTTCGAGGCGATCTGCCGCCTGCCGGAGTATTACCCGACGCGGAGCGAGCTTGCGCTCACGCGCGCGCACATCGCCGCCATCGGCCGCTTCGCGGGGCGCGGCAGCATCCTGATCGAGTATGGCAGCGGCGAGAGCCTGAAGTCGCGGCTCCTCATCCGCGCGGTGCGGCCGGCGGTGTACGTTCCGGTCGACATTTCCCAGGATGCGCTGCGCGGCGCGGCCGCGCGCCTGGAGCGCGAGTTCCCCTGGCTCGACATTCGCGCGGTGCATGGCGACTTCTCGCAGCCGCTCAAGATTCCGGTGCCGGGGCGCGCCGGCCGGCGCGTGGTCTACTTTCCCGGCTCGACGATCGGCAACCTCACGCCGGGCGAGGCGCACGCGTTTTTGCGCATGACGCGCGCGCAGGTCGGCGCGGGCGGCGCCATGCTCGTCGGCGTCGACCTGAAGAAGGACGCCAACGTGCTCCACGCCGCCTACAACGACGCGCGCGGCGTGACCGCCCAGTTCAACCTGAACTTGCTCGCGCGAATCAACCGCGAGCTCGGCGCTGACTTCGACCTGCGCGCCTTTCGGCACTACGCGTTCTACAACGCGCCGCTCGGCCGCATCGAGATGCACCTCGTGTCGCTGAAAGCCCAGCGCGTCAAGCTTGGCCGCCACCGATTCGCGTTCGACGCGGGCGAATCCATTCACAGCGAGAATTCCTGCAAGTATTCGGCGCCGGAGTTTCAGGCGCTTGCCGGGCGCGCCGGATTTCGAGGCGCGAAGGTGTGGCTCGACCGCCGCGGGCTGTTTTCGCTGCACGGGCTCCTCGCCGCCTAGGGATTTGCTAAGCCCCGAGCCGGACGCCTTCCTTGCGATAGCCGATGGCGTGCGAGATTCGCTCGGCCGATTCCTTGACGAGCGGTCCCCAGGTCGCCTTCATGCGGTCGGCGGGCGAGGAGATCGAGAGCGCGGCGACGAGGTGGCCTGCGTCATCCCTTACCGGGGCGGCGACGCAGCGCACGCCGAGCTCCGCTTCCTCGGCGTCGGTCGCGAAGCCTTGGGTCTGGATGCGGCCAAGCTCGCGCTCAAGGAGCGGCAGGCTCGTGAGCGTGTTCTTGGTGTGCCCGGTGAGGCCGGTGCGCTTGGCGTACTCGCGCAGGCGCGGGAAGCCTTCCTCGAGCAGGAAAAGCTTGCCCGCCGCGGTGATGTGAAGCGCCGCGCGCGTGCCGATCACGTGCACCACGCGCATCGCCGAGCGACCCGAGGAGGTGCGCTCCACGTAGACGATCTCGTCGTCGTGGCGCACCGAGAGGTTGACCGTCTCGCCGATCTGCGCATGCAGCTCGCGCATCACCGGCAGCGCCATCTCGCGCACGTTGATGCGCGACTTGACGAGGTTGCCGAGCTCGAGGAGCCGCATGCCCAGCCGGTAGCTGCCCGGTTCGATGCGATCGACGAGGCGATCGCCCGCCATCGCCGAGAGAATCCGGTGCGCGGTGGAGGGATGCAGCCCCGTGTACTGGGCAACCTGCTTGAGTCCCAGCGGCTCGGGATGCTCCGCGAGGACGTCGAGCAGCTTCATCATCCGGGCAATGACCTGGATGGGATTCTTGCGCTCGTTCTTCTGATCGCTGCGCGCCGCCATGGGGGAGTGGCATTGTATCTCACGATGTGAAACACTCGGGCCCGCCATGCCCGTCATCACCTGCATTGAAGACCTGCGCCGGATCGCCGAGCGGCGGGTCGCCAAGGCCATCTTCGATTACGTGTCGCGCGGCTCCTACAGCGAGGAGACGCTGCGAGCGAACCGCGCGGACCTGGAAGGCGTGCACCTGCGCCAGCGCGTTGCGATCAACGTGGACAAGCGCTCGACCAGGACGACGCTCGTCGGCCAGGAAGTCGCCATGCCGGTGGCGATCGCGCCCGTCGGGCTGACGGGCCTCAACTGGGCCGACGGCGAGATCCTCGGCGCGCGCGCGGCCGCGAAGTTCGGCGTGCCCTTCACGCTCTCGACCATGTCGATCTGCTCGATCGAGGACGTCGCCGCCGAAGTGCAGAAGCCTTTCTGGTTCCAGCTCTACGTGTTCCGCGACCGCGGCTTCGCGGCCTCGTTGATCGAGCGCGCCAAGGCGGCGAAATGCTCCGCGCTCGTGCTGACGCTCGACTTGCAGATCCAGGGCCAGCGGCACATGGACTTGAAGAACGGCCTGACCGTGCCGCCACGGCTTACGCCGGCCACTTTTCTGGATATCCTGAGGAAGCCGGGCTGGGCGTTGAACGTGATGACGAGCCGTCGCCGCTCGTTTGGAAACCTCGAAGGACAGATCAAGGGCGCCGACAACCTGCTCACGCTCTCGCAATGGATCGCGGGACAGTTCGATCCGACGCTCTCCTGGCGCGACGTCGAGTGGGTCAAGAAGCTCTGGGGCGGCAAGCTCATCCTGAAAGGCATCCTCGACGCCGAGGACGCGAGGATCGCCGTCTCGACCGGCGCCGACGCGGTCGTCGTCTCCAACCATGGCGGGCGCCAGCTCGACGGCACGGTGTCCTCCATCCGCGCCCTGCCCGAGGTGGTCGACGCGGTGGCCGGCCGCTGCGAGGTGCTCTTCGATGGCGGCGTGCGCTCGGGGCAGGACGTGCTGCGCGCGCTGGCGTTCGGCGCGCGCGGCACCCTGATCGGGCGGGCGTTCGCCTGGGCGCTCGGCGCGCTGGGCGAGGAGGGCGTCTCTCTCGCCCTCGAGATCCTCCGCAAGGAGCTCGACGTCTCGATGGCGCTCTGCGGCGTGAAGGACGTGCGCCAGGCCAACCTGGAAATTCTCCGCTCCGGCTAGCCATGGCAAAGGGCGGGCTAGAGCGCTACGCCTGGCTGTCGGTCGCGGTGGCGCTCGTCACCATCTCGCTGAAGACGCTCGCCTGGTATTACACCGGCTCGGTCGGACTTTTGTCGGATGCGCTCGAGTCGCTTATCAACCTCGCCGCGGCGCTCCTCGCGGTTTCGATGCTGCGCGTCGCCGCCGCGCCGCCGGACGACGAGCATCCGCACGGGCATTTCAAGGCCGAGTATTTCTCGAGCGGCATCGAGGGCGCGCTGATCGTCCTTGCCGCGGCGGGCATCGTGTGGACGGCCTTGCCGCGCCTCGCCGCGCCGCAGCCGATCGAGGCGCCGCTCCTCGGGCTCGCGCTCTCGGCGATCGCCTCTGCGTTCAACCTGGCCGCGGGCTGGCATCTCATTCGCGTCGGGCGCCGCGAGGAGAGCATCGCGCTCGAAGCCGACGGCCACCACCTTCTCGCCGATGTCTGGACTTCGGCCGGCGTGATCGTCGGCGTCGCGCTCGCGGCGGCCACCGGCTGGAACCTGCTCGACCCGCTCGTCGCGCTGGCGGTGGCCGCGCACATCGTGTGGACGGGCTTCATGCTGGTGCGCCGCTCGTTCGCCGGGCTCATGGACGCCGCGATCCCCGAAGCCGAGCGCGAGGAGATCGAAAAGATCTTCGCCGAGTACCGGCCGCGCTACGCGGTGGACTTCCATGCGCTGCGCACCCGGCAGTCGGGCAGCCGGCGCTTCGTCAGCTTTCACCTGCTCGTGCCCGACGACTGGACGGTCGAGCGCGCGCATGCGCTCTCGGAGGAGATCGAGGCGCGCGTGCGCTCGCTCGTGCCGAACGCAATCCTGCTCGTGCACATCGAGCCGATCGGCCAGCGCGCCTCCTACGACGACATCAAGCTCGAGCGGCCGTAGCTTTTCTCGCCGCCCTCGCGGCGAAGCGTCCGGGAGCGAGCGCGGCGACGAGCTTTTTTTCAAGCGGCAAGGGCTCGCCGCAAATGAGGCTCGCGAGCAATTCCCCGCCCAGGCCCGCCCAGATGAGCCCGCGCGAGCCGTAGGCATAGGCGCCGTACAGGTCCGGGCCGAGCGGTCCGATCACCGGCAAGCGGTCGGGGACGACGGAGCGGAAGGCGACGCGCCCTTGCATTGCTGTGCAATCAAGACCTTTCGAAGTCCCGGGCAACAGCTGCTCGAGCCGCTCGAGGTTGCCGGCATGGCTGTCGGCTCGCACCTCGGGATCCTCGTCGTCGATGTCGAAGCTCGCGCCGATCGCGGAGACGCCGTCCACGCCCGGGATCGCGAAGCCGCCCCGGATGAGCACCTTGTCCAGTCCTGGAATCGCCGGAATGAGGCTGATCTGCCCGCGTACCCGGCGCAGCCGAATCGCCTTCTGCGGCGCAAGGCGCGCGGCCTCGGATGAATTGGCGAGGATCATGACCGGCGCGGAGGCGATGGCTTTTCCGTCACCGTCTTTTGCGGTCCAGTTTCCCTCGGTTTGTTCGATCGAAACGACTTCGCGGCCTAAAACAAGGTCTGCGCCCTTCAAGAGGCAATCCACCAGGCTCGTTGGCGATACCCATCCTGCCTTGGGAAACAGCAGCCCCTGGTCGTAGGAAACGTAATCCTGAGGAAAGGCGAGCACGTCGATCGCCTTCCACTGCGAGCGGCGCTCGTCCTCATCGCGCGGCAGTTGCACGACACCGCATTGGGACCAGCGCAGCGAGCTCAGCTTTGTCGCTCTTTGAAGGAGATAAAGAAATGAGGCGCGGGTAATCCGGGCAAAAACGCTGTCGTCTGGCGAGACGACCGGATGAAATATGCCCACTGGATTGCCCGAAGCCTCCATGGCGGGCTTCGGGTGGCGCTCGATCACGGTCACGCGCCAGCCGCGCGAGGTCAGCCGCTCGCTCGCCGCGGCGCCGGCAATGCCGGCGCCTACGACGATGGCGGACTTTTCTTCGGGTCCTTTCGTTGAGGGGCTTTCTTTTCCGCCCTGCGTCGCAAGGAGCATCTCCTTCTTGTTGCCGAAACCCTTTCTCTTCTCCACGACGAACCCGGTTCGCTCCAGCGCGGCGCGCACGCTGGCCGCCACGCTCCAGGTGGCCGCGGTCGCACCGGGCGTGGCGAGGCGCGAAAGCGCGCGCATGAGCGCGGGCGACCACATGTCCGGATTGCGGTCGGGCGCGAAGCCGTCGAGGTAGAACGCGTCAACCGAAAGCCCGAGCTCGCGAATCGCCGTGATGTCCTCGAAGAGGAGCGTGAGCACGACACGGCCTTGTTCAAGTTCCAGGCGATGCATTCCCGGCGTGAGCATCGGCCATGCGTCGAGAAGTGGCTGGGGTTCTAGTTCAGGATGTTTTGCCAGAACGGAGGAAAGATCGGCAACGGAAAAGGGATGCTTTTCGACGGAAACGAAATGCAACCGGTCGCAGCGCGCGGTGTCCTCGCGCCAGGCCTGCAAGGTCGTGAGGAAGTTGAGGCCGAGGCCGAATCCGGTCTCGAGGATCGTGAATGTGCGCCTGCCGCGCCAGCGTCCGGGCAGGGCGTTGCCGCCGAGGAATACGTGGCGCGCCTGGGCGACGCCACCTGCCGCGCTGTGATAGACGTCGCCGAACGCGGCCGAATACGGGGTTCCGTCCGCTGCGAATTCGAGCCGTGCGGGAACGAGCGGAGCGCTCATCCGGCCAGTATATCGGCGTAGAATTTCCGCTCTCTCGCGCCGGACCCGCTCATGAACAAGCCCGCTGAATTGAAGCTCGACACCGTTCCCGTCTGGATCAACGGCAAGCCGCTCGCGCTCGCCGGACGGATGGGAGACGTCTTCAACCCTGCGACCGGCCAGGTCGTCAGGCGAGTGCCTCTTTGCAACGAGGACACAATCGATAAAGCCGTCAAGGCCGCCGCGGCGGCGCTTCCCGAATGGCGCGACTGGCCGCCCGTGAGGCGGGCGCGCGTTCTGCAGAAGTTCCTGGCTCTATTGCAGGAGAACCAAAAGCAGTTGGCGTCCATCGTCACGGCCGAGCACGGCAAGACGCTGCCCGACGCGATGGGCTCAGTCCAGCGCGGCATGGAGGTCGTCGAATTCGCCTGCGGCATTCCGCATCTGCTCAAGGGCGAGCACTCGGAGAACGTCGGCACCGGCGTCGATTGCCACACCGTGCGCCAGCCGGTCGGCGTGTGCGCCGGCATCACGCCGTTCAATTTTCCGGTCATGGTGCCGCTCTGGATGTTTCCGGTCGCCCTGGCGTGCGGCAACACCTTCGTGCTCAAGCCCTCGGAGAAGGACCCGTCGGCTTCCATTTTCATGGCCGAGCTGCTCAAGCAGGCGGGGCTGCCCGACGGCGTCTTTAACGTCGTGCACGGCGACAAGGCTGCCGTGGATGCCTTGCTTTCTCACGAAAAAGTTTCTGCCATCTCGTTTGTGGGCTCCACTCCCATTGCCAAATACATCTACGAAACCGCGGCAAGAAATGGCAAGCGCGTGCAGGCGCTCGGCGGCGCGAAAAACCATGCCGTCGTGCTCCCCGATGCGGACATGGAGTTCGCCGCGGACGCATTGATCGGCGCCGGTTACGGCTCGGCGGGCGAGCGCTGCATGGCCGTTTCCGCGGTGGTGGCAGTGGGGTCCGCCGGCGACCGGATCGTGAAACTGCTCGAAGAAAAGGCCAAAAAGATCAAGGTCGGGGCTGGCGACAGGGACGGCATGGACATGGGCCCGCTCATCACTGGCGAGCATCGCGACAAGGTCAAGGGTTTCGTCGACAAGGGCGTCGCCGAGGGCGCGAAGCTCGTGGTCGACGGACGCAATCACGGCATCAAGGAGGGTTTCTTCCTTGGCACCACGCTCTTCGACCAGGTGAAGCCCGGCATGGAGATCTACAAGCACGAGATTTTCGGTCCCGTGCTCTCGGTTCTGCGCGCAAGCTCGCTGGAAGAAGCCATTGCGATCGTCAATGCCAACCCCTACGCGAACGGCGCGGCGATCTTCACCGAGTCGGGTGGCGCGGCGCGGCGCTTCGCCAACGAGGTCTCGATCGGCATGGTCGGCGTGAACGTGCCGATCCCGGTGCCGGTCGCGTTCTATTCGTTCGGCGGCTGGAAGAGCTCGCTCTTCGGCGACCTGCACGTGCACGGGATGGAAGGCGTCAAGTTTTACACGCGGACGAAAGCGATCACCACGCGCTGGCCGCACCAGGACACGCCCGCCGCCGGCTTCAACATGCCGACGCTCGGCTGACGTGCTTACCCGGAGGGGTTTCTTAGGGTCTTCGGCGGCGTTGTTCCTGCCCGGAACGGCAAAAGCACTCGAAGAAGGACGGCCCAGCAGGACGGCCCGCGGCGCCGCGCTCCAACGGGCGGCGCACCAATTGCTCGAGTCGCCGCGCGTGTTCGAGGATCCCCTCGCCCTGCGCATCTTCGGCGCGGAGGGGGTGCGTCGGCTCGGCTTCAACCTCGAGCGCTACGGCACCCCGGCTTCTCGCGGCATGCGCGCCTTCCTCGTCATGCGCAGCCGCTACGCCGAGGACCAGCTCGCCGAGGCCCACGCGCGTGGAACGCGCCAGTACGTGGTGCTCGGTGCCGGGCTCGACACCTTTGCTTACCGAAATCCGCACAAGCACCTGCGCGTTTTCGAGGTGGACTTCGCGGCGACGCAGAATTGGAAGCGCGAGATGCTCTCGCGCCAGGGCATCGCCGTGCCGCGCACGCTCACCTTCGCGCCGGTCGATTTCGAGCGCCAGACACTGGCGCAGGGACTCAAAGCGGCCGGATTTCGCGCCGACCGGCCTGCATTTTTTTCCTGGCTGGGCGTGACGATCTACCTGAGCGAGAAAGCGATTCGCGAAACGCTCGCTACGGTCGCGCGCGGCGCGCCCGGAAGCGAGATCGTGTTCGACTTCTCCTCGCCGCCGGAGGCCATGGGCCCGGCCGAGCGGCGGCTGCACTGGCGCCGCGCCGCGCTCGTAGCGCGCTCGGGCGAGCCGTGGGTGAGCTACTTCGAGCCCGAAACGCTCGCCTCGGACCTGCGCGCGGCAGGCTACGGCTCGGCGCTCGCGCTCGGCGCGGCGGCGTTGAACGAGCGCTATTTCAGCGGCCGCGCGGACGGCTTCCGGCTTTCGGGCTCGGGCTGGATGATGGCCGCGCGAGTCCAGTAGATGGCCGAGGCGCTCTTCGTGCTGGTGCTGGGAACGGCGACGCCGGGCGGCGGATTCCCTGTTTACGGCGCGGCCTTCGCCGAGACGGTGAATGCGCAGGAGCCGAAGCTTCGCGTCGAGACCCGCAACACCAAGGGCAGCTCGGAAAACGTGCCGCTTCTCGAAGAGGGGAAGCTCGACATCGCTCTCGTCGCGGGCGACTACGCGAGCGGGGCGCTGGCAAAGCCCGGCACGCGACTTCGCATCATCACGGCGATGTACGGCTCGCCGGGAATGTTCGTCGTGCGCGGCGAGAGCCCGGTGCGGTCGATCGCCGATCTGAAGGGAAAGCCGGTCGTGCTGGGGACCCAGGGTTCCGGGCTCACCGTCCTCGGCCGAATGGTTTTGAAGTCATTGAATGTCGATGTGCAGGAAATAACCCTGGAAAAGGCAGCCGACGGCCCAGTCTTCATCCGCGACGGCAAAGCGGTTGCGCTCTGGGGCGCGGGGGTTGGCTGGCCGGGGTTCGAGACGATGGCGAAGCAGGGCGGGCGCTTCATCGTGCCCGACGCGAAGGAGATCAAGACGATCCTCGCGAAGGAGCCGCAGCTCAAAGCCATGACGGTGCCTGCGGGCAGCTACCCGGGGCAGGCTGCGGCGCTCAACACCGTCGGGCACTGGAGCTTTGTTCTTTCTTCCGAGGCGCTGGCGGACGAAAAAGCATATGTGCTTGCGCAAGCGATTCATCGCGCCGAGGGCGCGCTCGGCGCGCGCCTCGCGCAGGCAAGGGAGACGACCGCGTCGAACACCGTCGCCGCCGCGCCGAAAATCGAGTTGATTCATCCCGGGGTCAGGAAATACCTTCGGGAAATCGGATTGATGAAATGACCAAGGCAAGCGCTCCGCTCGCCGGCATCGTCGTGGTCGAGCTCGGCCACAGTGTCGCGGCGCCCGCGGCGGGGCAGATCCTCGGCGACCTGGGCGCCGACGTGGTGAAGATCGAAAAGCCGCAGGGCGACGATGCGCGCACCTGGGGGCCCCCCTTCGCCGACGGGTCGTCGGCCACCTTCAATTCGGTCAACCGCAACAAGCGCTCGGTCGTCTGCGAGCTGCGGGACGAGAAGCAGAAGGCGAAGCTGGTCGAATTCATCGTCGCCAAGGCCGACGTCGTCCTGCAGAACCTGCGCCCGGGTCAGGCCGATGCGCTGGATCTCGGCGCCAAGGCGCTCCTCGGGAAAAAGCCGGGGCTCGTTTATTGCAACGTGGGGGCGTTCGGCGCGAAGGGCCCGCTCGCCGGGCGGCCCGGCTACGACGCGCTCATGCAGGCCTTCGGCGGCGTGATGAGCGTCGTGGGCGAGGAAGGCCGGCCGCCGGTGCGTGTCGGACCCTCGATCATCGATGTCGGCACCGCGATGTGGGCGGCGATCGGCATCGTTTCCGCGCTCTACCGCCGGCGCGAGACGGGCAAGGGGGGGCTCGTGGACGTGTCTCTCTTCGAGACGGCGGCGGGCTGGATGAACATGTTCTCGGCGCACTACCTCTCGTCGGGCAATCTGCCGAAGCGGCACGGCTCGGGCCAAGTGGGAATCGCGCCGTATCGAGCGATCCGGACGGCCGACGGCTACGTCGTCGTCTCCGGCGCGAACGACAATCTTTTCAAGAGGCTTTGCGGGGCGCTCTCGCATCCGGAATGGGCCGAAAGCGACAAGTTCAAGACCAACCCGGAGCGCGTGAAGAACGCCGACAAGCTCTACGCGCTGATCGAAGGCGAGATGTCGAAGAAGGCCAACGCGCACTGGGTCGAGGTGCTCGAGGCTGCAGGGGTGCCGTGCGCGCCGGTGCAGGACGTGGCGCAGATGCTCGCGCACGAACAGACCAGGGCGCTCGGGCTGCTCCAGCCGGTGCCCGGATCGAGCATTCCCATGATCGGCCTGCCGATCAGCTTCGACGGGGACAGGGCTCTTTCGCGCTCGGCCGCGCCGGCGCTCGGGGCGGATACGAAAACGGTGCTGGGCTCGTGAATTTCGAATACAAAACCTTGAAGGTGGAAAAACGAGGAGAGCAAGTCCTTCTCGTCACGCTTAATCGCCCGGAAGTTTTGAACGCGATCAACACGCAGATGGGCCACGACCAGCTCGACCTGTGGTCCCGTATTACCGCCGGGCCTGACAACGTGCGCGCCATCGTGCTGACCGGCTCGGGCGAGCGCGCGTTCTGCGCGGGCGGCGACCTGAAGGAGCGCGATGGCATGACGCAAGCCGCCTGGCAGGCGCAGCACGAGCTCTTCGAGCGCGCCTTCGTCGCGCTGGTCGAGTGCACGGTGCCGGTGATCGCCGCGGTGAGCGGGCACGCGTTCGGCGGCGGTCTTGAGATGGCGCTCTGCTGCGACTTCGCCTATGCCGTGGCGAACGCGCGCTTCGCGCTCTCCGAAGTAAGCCTCGGCATCATGCCGGGCGGCATGGGCACGCAGAATCTGCCGCGCGCGGTGGGCGAGCGGCGCGCGAAGGAGCTCATTCTCACCGCACGGCCCTTCAGCGCCGCCGAGGCGCTCGAATGGGGCGTGCTCAACCGCGTCTGCGAGCCCGGCAAGCTCCTAGATGAAGCGCTCGGGACTGCCCAGGCGATCGCCGCCAACGCGCCGCTTTCCGTGCGGCAGGCGAAAAAATCGATCCACTACGGCCTGCAGATGGATCTGCTGACCGGATACAGGTTCGAAATCGAGGCGTATAACCGGCTGGTGGATACGGAAGACCGCCGGGAAGGCGTGAAAGCCTTCAATGAAAAGAGAAAACCCAACTTCAAAGGCAAGTGACGTCAGCGTCGCGCTCGGAGAGGACTGGCCCGAAATCCGGGCGAGCGTCCAGCGCATCTGCGCCGATTTTCCGGGCGACTACTGGCGCAAGCTCGACGAGCAGTCCGCCTATCCGACCGAGTTCGTGCAGGCGCTGACCAAGGCCGGCTACCTGGGCGCGCTCATCCCCGAGGAGTACGGCGGCGCCGGTTTGCCGCTGCGTGCGGCGGGCGTCGTGCTCGAGGAGTGCCATGCCGCAGGCTGCTACGCGGCTGCCGCCCACGCGCAGATGTACACCATGGGCTCGGTGCTGCGCCACGGCAGTCCCGAGCAGAAAAGAAAATACCTGCCCGGCATCGCCTCGGGCGAGCTGCGCCTGCAGGCGTTCGGCGTCACCGAGCCGACCTCGGGCACCGACACGACGAGCTTGAAGACGAAAGCCGTGCGCGACGGCGATCACTACGTGATCAGCGGGCAAAAGGTATGGACCTCGCGCGCGCTGCACTCGGACCTGATGCTGCTGCTCGCGCGCACGACGCCGCTCGACCAGGTGCAAAAGAAGACCGAGGGCCTTTCGGTGTTCCTGGTGGACCTGCGCGAATGCCTCGGCAAAGGCCTCGAGATACGGCCGCTCGCGGCGATGATCAATCACAACACCACCGAAGTGTTCATGGACGGCATGAGAGTGCCGGCCGCGAACCTGATCGGCGGCGAAGGCAGGGGCTTTCGCTGCATCCTCGACGGCATGAACGCCGAGCGCATTCTCGTCTCGCACGAGGCGATCGGCGACGCGCGCTGGTTCGTGAAAACCGCGTCCAGCTACGCAAGCGAGCGCGTGGTCTTCGGCCGCCCGATCGGCCAGAACCAGGCGATCCAGTTCCCGATCGCGCGCGCCTACGCGCAGGCGCAGGCGGCGGACATGATGCTCAGGAAAGCGGCGGCGCTCTTCGAGGCGGGCCTGCCCTGCGGCGAGGACGCGAACGTCGCGAAGCTGCTCGCCTCCGAAGCGGCCTGGGAAGCGGCGGAAGCCTGCATGCAAACCTACGGCGGCTTCGGCTTCGCGCGCGAGTACCATGTGGAGCGGCGCTGGCGCGAGGCCCGCATCCATCGCACCGCGCCCATTTCGACCAACCTCGTCCTCGCCTATATCGGCGAGCACGTCCTCGGCATGCCAAGGAGCTACTGACATGAACGGACTCACCCAGCAACTGGCGGAATTTGTTTCGTCTCTCCAGTCCGTTCCAGAGGAAGCGGTGGAAACGGCCAAAAGGGGCTTTATCGACTGCGTCGGCGTCATGTTCGCCGGCCGCAATGAGCCCGTCGCCCAGATCCTTTTCGAGGAGGGTCTTTTCAGCGAGAAGAAGGAAGCGCGTATCCACTTCGACCGCGGCATGACCTCATCGACCGATGCGGCGCTCCTCAACGGCGCGGCGGCGCACGCGCTCGACTTCGACGACGTCGGTATCGACGGTCACCCGAGCGTGGTGCTCGTGCCGGCGATCCTCGCCGAAGGCGAGCGCCTCGGCGTCACGGGCGCAGACCTCGCGACCGCGTATGTCGCGGGCTACGAGTGCTGGGCCGAGCTCTCTTCGCGCGACGCCGACCCGCACCACGGCAAGGGCTGGCATCCGACCGCGGTGTTCGGCGCGGTCGGTGCGGCTGCCGCGGCGGCGCGGCTTGCGCGGCTGGATGCGAAGCGCACCCAGAATGCACTCGGCATCGCGGCGTCGATGTCCGCGGGGCTCGGGGCCAACTTCGGCTCGATGACCAAGCCCTTCCAGGCGGGGCGGGCGGCGCAAAGCGGCATCACGGCGGCGCGACTTGCGGCGGCTGGCATGACGTCCTCGCCCGATGCGCTTGAGCACAAATCCGGAGGCATGCTCGCGGCGTATTCGCCGAAAGGCAACGCGCGGCTCGACGGCGAGATCAAGGCCGGGCGCGAGTGGCACATCCTCAAGCTCGGCTTGAACGTGAAACGCTATCCGGTCTGCTATGCGCTTCACCGCTCAATCGACGGGTTGCTGGCTTTGAAATCCAAAAATGATTTTTCTGTGGAAAAAATAAAAGAAATAGAACTCAAAATCGGCCGGCTGCAGGCCCAGGTGCTGCGCAACAGCCGGCCGCAGAGCGGGCTGGACGCCAAGTTCAGCGCCGAATTCGCCGCGGCCGCCTCCGTCGTCGCCGGCAAGGTCGGATTGAACGAGCTGACCGACGAATTCGTCCGGCGGAAGGAGATTCAGGCCCTCTTTCCGAAGGTCCGGATCACGACAACCGACGCAGCCGATCCCCTCGAGCCGCTCTTTGCGCCCGAGGACAGCGTGACCATCCACCTTGCCGACGGGCGCTCGCTCGCAAGCGGCCCGGTGCGCTACGCCCGGGGCCATGCGAGGAACCCGATCGGCCTGGAGGAGCTGCGCGCCAAGTTCGACGATTGCCTGGCCGGCTCGCTGCCGTCGGGCCGCCGCGACGGCCTTTTCGAGCGGCTGCGCGGCCTCGAGACCCTGCCGCAGGCGGGAGCCCTGTACAATATCTAGTACTTCGCCAAACGGCGGATACTAGATACATGGCCAAGCAGGTCTACGACGCCTCCGCGATCGAGGCGCTTAAAGGGCTCGAGCCCGTCCGGCGCATGCCGGGCATGTACACCCACACGATCCACCCGCTGCACATCGTGCAGGAGGCGATCGACAATGCGGTGGACGAGGCGCTCGCCGGTTACGGCAAGAAAATCACCATCACCGTCTTCAAGGACGGCTCGGTCGAGGTCGAGGACGAGGGCCGCGGCATCCCGGTCGATCTCCACAAGGGGGAAGGACGGCCCGCGGTCGAGGTCGCCTTCACGATGCTGCACGCCGGCGGCAAGTTCTCGAAATCGGGCGAGGGCGTCTATCACATCTCCGGCGGCCTGCATGGCGTCGGCGTCGCCGTCTCCAATGCGCTCTCCAGGCGCTGCGAGGTGACCGTTTATCGGGACGGGAAGAAGAACTTCATCGCGTTCGAGGGTGGCGAGGTCAAGACGAAGCTCAAGAGCGAAAAGTCGAAGGAAAAGGGCAGCGGCACCGTCGTGCGCCTTTGGCCCGATCCGAAGTACTTCGACTCGCCCAATATTCCGATGGCGGAGCTCGAGCACCTGATCCGCTCCAAGGCCTACCTGCTGCCGGGTTTGACGACGGTTCTCAAGGTCGAGGGCAAGGGCGACAAGACCTGGAAGTACGAGAAAGGCATGGCGCAGTATTTCGACTTCATGCTGCAGGGCCGGGAGCTGGTCGCCCCTCTTTTCACGGGTGAGAAGTTCTTCGACGAGAAATCCGCGCAAGGCAGTTCCGAGATCGAGCCCGGCGAAGGCGCCAACTGGGCGATCGGCTGGGTGACCGAGGGCGAGGTCTTCGCCGATAGCCACGTCAACCTCATCCCCACGCGCTCAGGCGGCACGCACGAGGCGGGCTTTCGCAACGGCGTGTTCGAGGCGCTCGCCGCCTTCATGGATACGCGCTCGCTTCAGCCCAAGGGCGTCAAGGTGATCGCCGAGGATTTGTGGGGGCGCGCGTGCTTCACCCTGTCGGCGCGCATCGTGCGCACGCAGTTTCACGGGCAGACCAAGGAAAAGCTCACCACGCGGCACGCCTCGAAGCTCCTCGAGCTCTGCACCAAGGATGCCTTCGAGCTGTGGCTGAACCAGCACCCGGACGAAGGCAAGAAGATCGCCGAGCTCGCGATCGAGCAGGCGCTCGCGCGGCTCTCCAAGGGCAAGAAGTTCGAGCGCAAGAAATCCTCGGGCGTCGCCACGCTGCCGGGCAAGCTCGTCGATTGCGCCTCCGACGACACGTCGCGCAACGAGCTCTTCATGGTCGAGGGCGATTCGGCCGGCGGCTCGGCGAAAGAGGCGCGCAACAAGGAGAACCAGGCGATCCTGCCCCTGCGCGGCAAGGTGCTCAACACGATGTCCAAGGACTCGCGCACCGTGCTCGCGAACAAGGAGCTGCAGGCGATCGCCACCGCCATCGGCGTCGATCCGCACGGGCCGGAGGAGACGCCGGACCTCTCGGGGCTGCGCTACGGCAAGATCGTCATCATGACCGACGCCGACGTCGACGGCGGCCACATCCAGGCGCTGCTCCTCACGTTTTTCTTCATGCACGCCCCCAAGCTCGTGGCGAGCGGCCACGTCTACGTCGCTCAGCCACCGCTCTTCAAGCTCGAAGTTCCCTCGCAGGGCAAAGGCAAGCCCGCGCGGCGCATCTACTGCCTCGACGACGAGGAGCTCGACGAGGAAATCGGCAAGCTGAAGAAGGAAAAGGTGAAGGAGGGCAGCTGGGAAGTGTCGCGTTTCAAGGGCCTGGGCGAAATGAGCCCCGAGCAGCTCTGGGAGACGACCATGAACCCGGACACGCGGCGACTGGTGCGCATGGAGTTCGACCAGAAGAACCTGAAGAAGGCGCGCGCGACTTTCGAGCTCCTCATGGATTCCGGCGAAGCGGAAGGGCGGCGCAACTGGATGCGCGAGCATTGGAAGTCCGTCGAGGCGGATGTCTAAGAGCAAGAAACCCGTCTGGGAACGCGCTTACAAGGGACACGTGTATTGGCAGGGGAAAACGAAGCTCGGCAAGGTGACGCTCGCCGAGCGGGGACGCTATAGCTGGGAAGCCGCGGGCCGCGGCGGCAGCGCCGAAGGCCTCGAGAAAGCCAAGAGAGCCGTCGAGGCAGCCGTCGCGATGGCCGACAAGCAACTCGACCTTTTCAGGTAGACCACCATGGACGACAGAACCGGCGATCTTTTCCTAAAGGACGAAGGCGACGACACCGCGCCGATCGAGCGGCACGCCTCGCAGGCGTACCTCGGCTACGCGGTCTCGACCGTCAAGTCGCGGGCGCTGCCCGAGATCGCCGACGGGTTGAAGCCCGTGCAGCGGCGAATCCTCTACGCGATGGGCGACGCCAACACGCAGGGCTTCGTCAAATGCGCGCGCTACGTCGGCGAAGTGCTCGGCAAATACCACCCGCACGGCGACAGCTCGACCTACGAGGCGATGGTGCACCTCGCCCAGCCCTTCTCGATGCGCTATCCGCTGATCGAGGGGCAGGGCAATTTCGGCTCGCGCGACGGCGACGCCGCGGCGGCGTATCGCTATACCGAGGCGCGGCTTTCCCGCTATGCCGAGCTGCTCCTCGCCGAAATCAACGAAGGGACCGTCGATTTCGCCAAGAACTACGACGGCAAGTTCGACGAGCCGGTGCTCCTGCCCGCGCGCCTGCCCTTCGGGCTTTTGAACGGCTCCTTCGGCATTCCGGTCGGCTTCTCGACCCGCATTCCCTCGCACAACCTGCGCGAAGTGGCCGAGGCCGCGGCGCACGTGCTCAAGCATGCCCGCGCCAAATCCGGGGGAGGGGCCCCGGATCGTAAGTTGCTGGAGGAGATCCTCAAGATCATGCCGGGGCCGGACTTCCCGGGCGGCGGCCAGATCATCTCGCCGCCCGCGGAGATCCGCGAGGCCTATGAGACGGGGCGCGGCTCGCTCGTGGTGCGCGCCAAGTGGGAAAAGGAGACGCTCGCCCGCGGGCAGTGGCGGATCGTCGTCAACGAGCTGCCGCACGGCGTGTCGGTGAAGCAGGTGCTGGAGGAGATCGAGGCGCTCGCCAACCCGAAGCCCTCGGGGAACAAGAAGGAAGTCTCCCAGGAGCAGAAGCGCTTCAAGCAGTTCATCCTCGACCAGATCGAGGCGGTGCGCGACGAGTCGGATCGCAAATCGAAACTGCGCCTCGTGATCGAGCCCCGCTCCTCGCGCCAGAGCCCGGATGAGCTGATGGCGATGCTCATGGTCCACACGGCGCTGGAGACCCGCTTCCCGGTCAACCTGACCTGGCTCGGCCTGGACGGGCTGCCCGAGACGAAGGACCTCGTCACGGTCCTGCGCGAGTGGACCGAGTTCCGCCTTGCCACGGTCAAGCGCCGCACGCAGTTCCGGCTGGAGAAATGCCAGGACCGCCTGCACATCGTGATGGGGCGGCTCCTCGCCTTCGTCAAGATCGACGAGATCATCAAGCTGATCCGGTCCTGCGACGACCAGGCGGAAGCAAAAGAGAAGCTGAAGTCGAAGTACAAGTTCACCGAGCGGCAGGCGGAGGACATCGTCAACCTGCGCCTGGGCCAGCTCACCAAGCTCGACGGCGTGAAGCTGAACGACGAGCGCAAGACCCTGGAAACCGAGAGGAAGGGCTTGAAAGAGATCCTCGACGACGAGAAAGTGCTGAAGAAGCTCGTCACGAAGGAGCTGGACGAGGACGCGAAGAAGTACGGCGACGACCGCAGGACGCTCATCAAGACGGCCGAGCGCGCCCAGATCGAGCGCACGGTGCTGGAGGAGCCGATCACGGTGATCCTCTCGAGGAAGGGCTGGGTGCGCGCCCGCAGCGGCCACGGCGTGGACATGGAGTCGGTCAGCTTCAAGGACGGCGATGCGCGCTACATGGAGCTCGAGTGCAAGACCACCGACACGCTCACCGTGCTCGCCTCGAGCGGCAAGGCCTTCAGCGTGGACGCGGCGGCGCTGCCTTCGGGCCGCGGCGATGGCGCCCCCATGAACACCCTGGTCAATTCGAGCTCCGACGAGATCGTCTGGATCGGCATGGGCAGCCCCGAGACGCCGCTCCTGATCGCCAACTCCGCCGGCTATGGCTTCCGCTGCCAGCTCGGCGACCTCGCCTCCAAGACCCGGCAGGGCAAGGACTTCATGAGCGTGCCCGAGGGCGCCA
>Ga0310810_10000712_pt1 | contig 33450 bp, 21 predicted proteins | sample NCmetagenome_FD_207641 | JGI IMG/M metagenome (GOLD analysis project Ga0310810, IMG submission 207641) | Soil microbial communities from experimental microcosm in Duke University, North Carolina, United States - NC | ecosystem: Engineered > Artificial ecosystem > Soil microcosm > Unclassified ... | reverse complement strand
CCCTCGGCCTGTTTGACATCGGCGGCGATCGCGTCGGCCTCGACCATCCGCTCGATCATCTTTTCTTCAACGACGCCGAGGTCGTGCTGCGCGGTCTCGATCTCGTGCCCGAGCGCCTGGTATTCCTTGTTGGTCTTGACGGCCGCCTGCTGGTCGCGGAACTTCGAGAGGCGGCCCTGATAGGTCGCCGTCTCCTTTTCGAGCGTCCGCCTGGCGTCCTGGTTGTCGGTGAGGTGCTGCTTCGCGGCGTCGAGTGCCTGCCGTGCCGCCGCGAGCCGTGCGTCGGCCTCGGCCAGCCGCCGCGGATGCGCGGCAATCGCCACCTTCGCCTCGGCGATCTGGGTTTCGAGGTGCTGAAGTGTGATGAGGTGATCTAGCGCAGGTGACATCAATGCAGAATGCAGAATTCAGGATGCAGACATGGTGTGGCTGCGACGAACGTGGTGAATGCCGCTGCGCCACTCACCCGTGAGCTTCGCGTCAGGGACGGTTTGCATTCTGCATTTTGCATTCGGCCTTTCGCGAAGCTGAATGGGCCCGCCTGGATTCGAACCAGGGACCAACCGATTATGAGCCGGCCGCTCTAACCGCTGAGCTACGAGCCCGCATAGTGACGTGCGAAGGTGGAGGTCCGCCGTTTCAGTCCGACGTGAGCGCTGACTTCGCCCTGCGAACTCCTACGTCCGTCCCTCCAGGAACGCCTTGAGTTTACGCGACCTCGACGGGTGCCGCAGCTTGCGCAGCGCCTTTGCCTCGATCTGCCGGATGCGCTCGCGGGTGACGGCGAAGTTCTGGCCGACTTCCTCGAGCGTGTGCTCGCTGCCGTCGCCGACGCCGAACCGCATCTTGATCACCTTCTCCTCGCGCGGCGTCAGCGTCTTGAGCACCGCTTCGGTCTGCTCCTTGAGGTTCAGGTTAATCACCGCTTCCGCCGGCGACACGATGTTGCGGTCCTCGATGAAGTCGCCGAGGTGCGAATCTTCCTCTTCACCGATCGGCGTTTCCAGCGAGATCGGCTCCTGCGCGATCTTCAGGACCTTGCGGACCTTCTGCACGGGAATGTCCATGCGCTTCGCGATCTCTTCCGAGGTCGGCTCGCGGCCAAGCTCCTGCACCAGCGCGCGGCTGGTGCGAATCAGCTTGTTGATCGTCTCGATCATGTGGACCGGGATGCGGATGGTGCGGGCCTGATCGGCAATTGCGCGCGTGATCGCCTGGCGAATCCACCACGTCGCGTAGGTGGAGAACTTGTAGCCGCGGCGGTACTCGAACTTGTCTACCGCCTTCATCAGGCCGATGTTGCCCTCCTGGATCAGGTCGAGGAACTGCAGGCCGCGGTTCGTGTACTTCTTGGCGATCGAGACGACGAGGCGGAGGTTGGCCTCGACCAGTTCCTTCTTCGCCTGCTCGGCCTGGGCCTCGCCGCGCTGGATGACTTCGATCGTCCGGCGGAGGCGCTCGGGCGTCTCCTCCAGATCGTCGGTCAGTTGCTTCACCTGCAGCTTCAGATCCTTGTGCTTCTTGAGAAGGTTCTTCTTCTCCTCTTCCTTCAGCTTCGGACCCTTGACCTTGATCTTCGGGTTCAGCACGCGATCGAGGCCGTCGGCTTCGCGCTGCACCTTCTGCACCGCGTCGACGGCATCCTTCACTTCCTCGATCAGCCGGCGCTTGATCGTCTCGGTGAACTCGATACGGCGGATCGCGCGCGACACGTCGATGCGCCCACGCAGCGCCTTCCAGCGCGCGCGGCGGTACTTCGGCTTTTCCTTCCGGGGAACGGTCTCCAGCTTCTCGGCGAGCTTGACGTAGTTGACGCGCGCCTTCCGCACGTCCTCGATCTGCTCGAGGACATCCTCGCGCCGCGCCTCGATTACTTCCTCGGTGATTTCCTCGTCGCTGAAGATCACCAGCTCGCGCACGGTGCGCTCGCCCGCCCGCAACTGATCGCCCATCGTCAACATCCGCTTGGCGATGGTCGGCGTGCGCGAGATCGACTTGATGACGGCGAGCTTGCCGCGCTCGATGCGCTTGGCGATCGCCACTTCACCCTCGCGGGTGAGCAGCGGTACCGTGCCCATCTCGCGCAGATACATGCGGACCGGGTCGTTGGTCTTGTCGAGCGCGCCCGGCGTCAGATCGAGTTCCGGCCCTTCGCCGTCCGCATCGCGATCGAAATCCTTCTCACCGCGATAGGCCTTGTCGGAGTCGACGATTTCGATGCCGGCACTGCCGAAGGCGTTGAACAGCTCGTCGAGATCCTCGGCGGAGGTGATCTCCGACGGCAGCAGCTCGTTGATCTCGTCGTAGAGGAGATATCCCTTCTCCTTGCCGACGGTGATCATCTGGCGGACTTCGTCGTAGCGTTCTTCGATGGACAAGGCCAAGCTGCGTTCCCCCTTCACTGCTGATTACCGACTCCCGCTACCGGCGGCCGACTACCGGTACCGCCTGACGCCGACCGACTAGATAAGTTCGTCGAGCCGCCGTGCCAGCGCGATTTTGCGCGTCAGCAGGACGTCGAGTTCGGCGCCGTTGTTCCCCTGTTCCTGCAGGCGATCGATCTCCCGCTGGATCGCCAGGCGCTCTCGCTCGTACCGCCGCCGCTTCAGAATGAGCACACAGCTATCCGCGTCGTGCACCGGCGGCGCCTCTTCGGCGGCGGTGGCGGTGATGAGCGCGGCTTCCGGCGGATTCATGCGCTCCAGGAGCGCTGAGAGAGAGAATCCATTATCTTCGTCCAGTTTTTGCGCAAGATCCAGCACTGAGCCCGTCGAAAGTCCATTTAAATCTGCAGCTTCGAGTGTCCGCAGCGCCGCCAAAGTTCGTGCCGGATCGCCGTGTACGAGCAGCCAGATCAACCCTTTTTCTGCGCTGGTAACGTAACCGAGGCTTGGCAACGCGCGTGCCGGAAGCGTGACCTGCCGCTGGACCGCCGCCTTCCGAATTTCTGCCCGCACCACGTCGTCGGTCACGCGTGCCTTGAAGGCGAGCCGATCCGCGAACCGATCGCGCATGGCCGCGTCCGGAATACGACTGGCAACCGGCAGCATTTCACCCAGAAATTTGACGCGCCCGTCGTCAGTGTTGAGGTTGTGCCCGGCGGCCGCGCGGTCCAGCAGAAATTCGAGGTACGGTTGCGAGTTCTTGAGCCGGTCGGCGTAACCCTGGCGACCGTGGCGTTGAACGAAGGTGTCGGGATCCTGGCCGGCCGGCAGGATGGCGACGTTCACCTCAAATCCTTCCTCAACCAGCATTTCGCATGATTTCGCCGTCGCACCCTGGCCCGCGGCATCCGGGTCGAAGCTCAGGACCACCCGCGTCGTGAACCGCCGGAGCTGCTGTGCCTGCTGCGGCGTCAGGGCGGTGCCACAACTGGCCACGACGCACTGATACCCGGATTGATACACCTGCGCGAAGTCGAAGTAGCCCTCGACCAGGACCGCGAATCCACCCTGACGGATTCCACTCTTCGACAGGTTCAGCCCGTACAGCGTCCGGCTCTTCGTGTAGATGGGCGTTTCCGGCGAGTTCAGGTACTTCGGCTGCTGGTCGGCGTCGAGCGCGCGTCCGCCAAAGGCGATCACCGAGCCGGTGTCGCGGGCGATCGGAATCATCAGACGATTCCTGAACCGGTCGACCAGGCTGTTGTCGTCACGCTGAAACGTCAGGCCGGCGCGGACGAGGAGTGCCGGGGAGTAGCCCTGTTGGCGCAACGCCTGCGTCAGCCCGTCGCGCCCGGGCGGCGCGAACCCGAGTCCCAGGGTCTGACTCGTCTCCGATGTCAGGCCGCGATCCGCAATCAGCCTGCGAATGCGCGACCCCGCCGGGGCGGCGAGCTGCTCCTGAAACCAGGCCGCCGCGGATTCATGGATCTTGAGCAGCGTCTCGCGTTCAGCGGAGCCGGCGCGCTGCTCGTCGCTCTGTTCGAGCTCCGGCAGCGGCATTCCCAAACGCTGCGCGAGCTGCTTCACGGCGTCGGTGAAGCCAACCTTGTCGTGGAGCTCGATGAACTTGATCACATCGCCGCCAACCTGACAGCCGAAGCAGTGAAAGAAGCCCTTGTCGCGGTCGACGGTGAACGACGGCGTCTTCTCGCCGTGAAACGGACAGAGTCCCTTGTATTTCGTCCCGGACTTCTTCAGCGACACGTAGTCCTGAATCACCGTGACGATGTCCGCCTGGCTTTTCAGGTCGTCGATGAAGCGTTGGGGAAATAAAGCCAATTCAGAATGCAGAACGCAGAACGCAGAACGCAGAACCCAGAACGCAGAATGCAGCTGCCAGCGGCTCTTGGCGGTACATCGAACACGGTTTGAATTCTGAATTCTGCATGCTGAATTAGTCCTTCAACTCCACGATCGTGGCCCCACCGCCGCCCTGGTTCTGTGGCGCGGCCGCGATGTTGGCGACGAGCGGATGCTCCTTGAGGAAGCTGCCGATCGCGCGCCGAAGCTGGCCGGTGCCGTGGCCGTGGACGATGCGCAGTTCGTGCTGGTCGGTAGCGATCGAGTCGTCCAGGAACTTGTCAAGACGCGTCAGCGCTTCGTCGACGGTGCAGCCGATCACGTTGAGTTCGCTGATCGAGCCTTCGCGCGGGCGCAGGTCGACGTTGACGTGGGTGGTGGCTCGTGGCTGGTGGCTGGTGGGACCAGACAGGACGCGAAGATTCTGGAGGGGCGCGCGCATCTTCCTGCCGCGCACATCGATCGCCGCCTGCTTGCCGTGGATCTCGACCACGGTTCCTTCCACGCCGAGACCGCCGATACTGACGCGTGCGCCAACTTCGACCGGCGCCGGCGGCGCGGCAGGGACGTCGGGTGCTGCGGGCGCGCCGCCTTTCAGCCGCGCGACGATGTTGTCGAGTGCGGCTCGTGCCTCGCCGCGGACTTCGCCGGTTTCGCCGGTGCTGATGCCGGCCGCACGCACCGTTTCACCGGTTCGCAGGCGCACGGCCGCCTGCTGCGACAGTTGGGCCGCCCGCGCCTTCAGTCCTTCGATAACGGCGTCGATCTCGCGTCGCGCTTCGCGGACCTGATCGTCAATCCGGGCATCGAGCCGCTTGCGCAGGGTCGCTTCCTTGTCCTTGATCGACTCCTCCCGCGCCCGCAACTGCCGCCCCGCCTCGGCGACCGCGGCACGCTCCTGCATCACCGTGCGGCGCTCCTCCTGAAGCCGGTGCAGGTCCTGATCGACGCGGGCGAGATGGTCGGCCAGCTGCTTTTCACGCTCGGTGAGGTTCTCGCGCGCGGCGGCAATCACCGACGGGGGCAGGCCGTGCCGCGCGGCGATCTCGATCGCCAGGCTCCGACCAGGCGATCCGTAGAGCAGCCTGTAGGTGGGCGCGAACGTTCCCGGATTGAATCCGAATGCGGCGCTGACCACGCCGTCGGTGGCGGACGCGTACGACTTCAGCGAGTCGTAGTGCGTCGTCGCCACGACGTGCGCGCCGCGCCGGCGGAAATGATCGATCACCGCCGTGCCGAGCGCGCCCCCTTCGGCCGGGTCGGTGCCGGCGCCCACCTCGTCGAGCAGCACCAGCGCGGGCAGGCGCAGGTTCCGGTCCATCGCCACGACGTTGGTGATGTGGGCGGAGAAGGTCGACAGGCTGTTGGCGATCGACTGCTCGTCGCCGATGTCGGCGAACATCGACTTGAACACCGGCAGCCGCGAGCCTGGATCGACCGGCAGGTGCAAGCCGGCTTGTGCCATCGCAACGAACAGCCCCGCCGTCTTGAGCGCCACCGTTTTGCCGCCTGTGTTCGGCCCGGTGATCACGAGCACGTGATTCGGGGAGGAAAGCAGGAGGTCCACAGGAACGGGATCTGTTGTGGCGCGAGACGTGTCAGCCTCGCGTGGCGAACCTGACACGGGTTGCCCGACGGCCTCCTCGTCCTCCTGCAGGCGGCGGCGGACGGCGTGCATCAGCAGCGGGTGGCGCGCGCCCCTCAGCTCGAGGCTGCCGTCCTGCGTGATGTACGGCTCGATGCCGTCGACCATTTGCGAGAAGCGCGCGCGCGCCTGGATGACGTCGAGCTCGGTTGCGACGTCGACCGTCCTCTGCAGGTCGTGCGGCCGCCCGCGGAAGTTGTCGGTCAGCGCCAGCAGGATGCGGCGCACTTCTTCCGCTTCCTGCTCCTCGAGCGCGACGATGTCGTTGTTGATCTCGATCGTTGCGAGTGGTTCGACGTAGAGGCTGGCGCCGCTGGCGGAGCCGCCGTGCACGATGCCGGGAATCGACTGCCGATGCTCGGCGCGGACCATCAGCACGAACCGGCCGTTGCGATCGGTGACCACCTGGTCCTGCAGGTACTTCGCGGTGTCGCGGCCGCGGACGAACGAATCGAGCGTGCTGCGCAGCTTCGTCTTCTGCCGCCGCAGCCGATCGCGAATGCTGGCGAGTGCGGGCGAGGCGTTGTCCGCCACTTCGCCGGACGGATCGATCTTTCGACGGACCTCCGCGATCTCACCTTTGAACGACGCGACCCCGTCTACGAGGCCGTTCAGGATCGGAAAGCCGACCAGCTTCTTGACGGCGTGACGCGATTGCTCGATCGACTCGAGATATTCGGAGAGGCCGAACAGCCGCGACGGCTCGAGCGCGCGGCCGTCGACGTTCAGCGCTTCGAGAATCTGTTCGAGGTCCGACGGCGCCCGCAGCGGAAAGCCCGGATAGTCGGCGAGGAATTTTGCGCCCTCGGTCGTCGCCCGCAGCGCCGCGACCATCGGCGGCGCGTCGGTCATCGGGTGCAACTGGATGAGCCGATCATGCCCCGTCGGCGTGGCCGCGAGACCTGCGACGACCGACACGATGCGATCGAACTCCAACGATTTCAGAGTCGGTCCGTGCATGGGAGAGAACTACTCAGTCTACAGGTTCAGGGTTCGGGGTTCACAGGTGCTTGGGTTCCGGTTCGTCGGTGCTCGCGTTCATGGGTGCACAGGTGGTGCGGGGTGTGAACGTCGGAACCCGGCGAACGACCCGTGACCCCGAGCATCTGTGAACCGGGAACCAGAACCGGCGCACCTGTGACCCCCGAACCCTGGAACCTATAAGTGGTTGATCGAGCTCGCCACACATGCCGCGCCAAAACCGTTATCGATGTTCACCACCGAGACGCCGTTTGCGCAGCTATTCAACATCCCGAGCAGCGCCGCGAGGCCGCCGAAGCTGGCGCCATAGCCGACGCTTGTGGGAACGGCGATCACGGGAACGTTGACCAGCCCGGCCACCACGCTGGGCAGCGCGCCCTCCATGCCGGCGACGACGATGATGGCGCGGGCGGTGTGGAGACGGTCGCGTTCGCTGAGCAGCCGGTGAAGACCGGCGACGCCGACGTCGTACAGCCGATCGATGGTATTTCCCATGAGTTCGGCGGTCACGGCGGCTTCTTCGGCTACGGCTAAGTCGGACGTGCCGGCGCAGGCGATGAGGATCGTGCCCTTCCCGGCAGGAACATCCCCCGCCGGCCTGATGATTGCTCGTGCGTCGGCGTGATACACCGCGTCTGGAATTGATTCGCGGACGGCATCGAACGCCTCGGGCGTGGCCCGGGTGACCAGCAGCGAGTGGCCGCGCTGGACGATTCGCTGTGCGATCGCCGCAATGTGGGCCGGACTTTTGCCTACGCCGAAGATCACCTCCGGAAAGCCTTGCCGCAGATGGCGATGCGTATCGACACGCGCAAAGCCGAGATCGTCGAGCGGCGCGGCGCGCAGCGCCTGGAGAATGGCGCCCGAGGCGGTCGACAGGTCGGTGGTGCCGGCCTGCACGGCGTTCAGCAACTGCTGCAGTTCGTTCAGAGTCATCGCATATAATCGGAGCTTGTGTTGATAGCGGGAATCCACACTCTATGACCCCCGCCGAAACAGCGATCCTCGGGACCTACTTCTTCGTTCTCGTCATTCTCGCGGTGTACGGCTGGCACCGGTACTACCTGGTCTACCTGTACATGAAAAACAAGGATCGCGTGCCGGTTCCGAACGGAACGCTCGCGGCCCTGCCCACGGTCACGATCCAACTGCCGATCTACAACGAGATGTACGTGGCCGATCGGCTGATCGACGCCGTCTGCCAGCTCGAGTACCCGCGCGAGCTGCTCGAGATCCAGGTGCTCGACGACTCGACCGACGAAACGCGGAGTGTCGCCGAGCGCGCCGTGCGTCGCAACGCCGGCCAGGGGATCGATATCACGTATCTCCATCGTACCGATCGCACCGGCTACAAGGCCGGCGCGCTCGAAGCGGGCATGCAGGTGGCGAAGGGCGAGTTCATCGCCATCTTCGACGCCGACTTCATGCCGACCGCGGACTTCCTGCAGCGCACGGTGCCGTTCTTCGCCGATCGCAAGATCGCGATGGTGCAGGCGCGCTGGGGTCACATCAATCAGGATTACTCGCTGTTGACCAAGGTGCAGTCGATTCTGCTCGACGCGCACTTCGTCATCGAACACGGCGGCCGCAACCGCTCGGGACATTTCTTCAACTTCAATGGCACCGCCGGGATCTGGCGGCGTGAGGCGATTGTCGACGCCGGCGGCTGGCAGCACGACACGCTGACCGAAGATCTCGATTTGAGCTACCGGGCGCAGTTGCGCGGCTGGCAGTTCGTCTTCCTGCCCGATCTGATCGCGCCGGCGGAAGTGCCGGTGGAAATGAACGCGTTCAAGTCGCAGCAGCATCGCTGGGCCAAGGGGTCGATCCAGACCTGCCGCAAGCTGCTGCCCCGGATTCTCCGGTCGAACCTGCCGTTCACCGTCAAGGCCGAGGCCTTTTTCCACCTCTCGGCGAATTTCAACTACCCGCTCATGTGCGTCCTCTCGGTGCTGATGGCGCCGGCGATGGTGATCCGCTACAACATGGGCTGGTACGAAATGCTGCTGATCGACGTGCCGCTGTTCTTTGCGGCCACGGCGTCCGTGGCCAATTTCTACATGGTGTGTCAGCGGGAACTGCACGAGGACTGGCTCACGCGCACCAAGTACCTGCCGTTCCTGATGTCGATCGGGATCGGGCTCGCCGTCAACAACACGAAGGCTGTATTCGAGGCGTTGTTCAACAAGCAGAGCGAGTTCGCCAGGACGCCGAAATACCGCATCGAGGCGAACGCGGACGAGTGGATCGGCAAGAAATACCGTCAGAGCTTCGTCATCCAGCCGCTGATCGAGCTCGCCTTGGGCCTGTACTTCACCGCGACGGTGTTCTACGCCCTGGCCAACGGGATTTACGGCACCCTGCCGTTCCTGGTGCTGTTCCAGATCGGCTTCCTCTACACGGGCCTGCTGTCGGTAATCCAGCAATACGCGGGCGAAAACGTCGTTCTCAAGCCCGCTACTGAAGAAGAGCTGTAGGCCGACCTGAAGGTCGACCTCTACGCCATACTGAGGGCAGGCCTCGACGGAGAATGCTCTGGTCCGGCTCCCGTAAATAGGTGAGCCGGTTCGGCCGTATATTTCCTCCAGTTACTCGGATAACTACCCCGGTGGTGTGTGTGGATGCCTTTTTCTCTTCGTTCCCGGTATGTGTGGATTCTTGCGGTCGTTCTTTCCGTTGCCGCGGCGGCGTGTGCCCGGACTGATGCCAGCGCGGTAAACGGCGGCGGCGGTGGTCGCGGCGGTGGCCGTGGGGGTCGTGGCCGCGGCAGCGGACCCCAGCCGGTCATTGTCGCCAAGGTGTCGCAGCGCGACGTCCCGGTCCAGATCGACGCCGTCGGTAATGTCGAGGCGTCGAACACGATCGCCGTGCGTTCGCAGGTGACCGGTGTGCTCGAGCAGGTCGGGTTTCACGAGGGTGATTTCGTGAAGGCCGGCCAGGTGCTGTTCACGATCGATCGCCGTCCGCTGCAGTCGACGCTGGAACAGGCCGAGGCCAACCTCGTACGCGATCAGGCGCTGGTCAACCAGGCCGAGGCGCAGCTGGCTCGCGACAAGTCGAACGCCGAGTACCAGAACGTCGCCGCCGACCGGCAGCAGCAACTGGTGACCCGCGGCATCGTCGCGAAGGACGCCGGCGACCAGTCGCGTGCGCAGGCGGATGCGACGGCATTGGCGGTCAAGGCCGATCAGGCCGCGGTCGACAGCGCGAAGGCGCAGCTCCTGGTGCAGGAGGCAGCGGTCAATGCGGCGAAAGTGCAGCTTGGCTTCACCACCATCCCGTCGCCGATTGACGGACGCACCGGCGACCTGACGGTCAAGCCCGGGAACCTGGTCAGCGCCAACAGCACGCAGTTGATGACGATCACGAAGGTCGAACCGGTATTCGTGACTTTCTCGGTGCCGTCGGTCCATCTGGCGGCAATCAAGAAGGCCGCCGCTGTCGGCATGCCGCTGGCCGTCATCGCGTCGCCGCAGGATGGCGACACGCAGACCGTGACGGGCCGGCTCACCTTCTGGGACAACGTCGTCGACCCTACGACCGACAGCATCAAGCTGAAAGCGACCTTCGAGAACAAGGACCACCGGATGTGGCCGGGGCAGTTCGCTCGCGTGTCGCTGCAGTTGTCGACGATTACGGGCGCGACCGTGGCGCCGCAGCAGGCGATCCAGACCGGCCAGGACGGTCTCTTCGTCTTCGTCGTCGACGACGGCATGCGCGTCGAGCAGCGTCCGGTCGTGACCGGTCAGCATGTCGGCGACGACGTGGTCATCAGTCAGGGCCTGATGGTGGGTGAAACGGTCGTGACCGAAGGGCAGCTGCGGCTGGAACAGGGAACGCAGGTGCAACTCGCCGATGCCAACGGCAACCCCGTGGGCGGCGCCGCTAATGGCCGCGCCGGTCGTGGAGGCCGTAATGGCGGCACCGGCGGGCGTGGCGGACGCGGCCGGCGCAACGGCGGCAGTAATGGTGGGAATACCGGCGGCAACGCCGGGGCGCAGTAGCGGCGGAGGCACGCCGTGAACATCTCCGCCATCTTCATCCGGCGTCCGATCGCCACCAGCCTGATCATGGCGGCGATCGCGCTCTTCGGCGTGATCGCCTATCGCGGCCTCGCCGTCAGCGATCTGCCGGCAGTCGACTATCCCACCGTCAACGTGCAGGCCGGCCTGCCGGGTGCCGATCCCAACACGATGGCGTCGACGGTGGCCAGCCCGCTCGAGCGCCAGTTCACGACGATCGCCGGCGTCGACGAGATGACCTCGTCGAGCGGTGCCGGCAGCAGCCAGGTCACGCTGTCGTTCGATCTCGGGCGCAACATCGACAGCGCCGTCGTCGACGTGCAGACCGCCATCGCCGCGGCGATGCCGCTGTTGCCGTCGACGCTCACGGCGCCGCCGTCCTTCCGCAAGCAGAATCCGGCCGACCAGCCGATCCTGATGTTGAACCTGACTTCCGACACGATGGCGATGTCGGCGGTGGACGAGTTCGCGGAGAACATCATCGCGCCCCGTATCTCGCAGGTGGAGGGCGTGGCCCAGGTGCAGGTGCAGGGGGCGCAGAAGTACGCCGTGCGGGTACAGCTGGATCCCGACAAGCTGCAGACCGAGCACGTCGGCATCAACGAGGTCGACGCCGCGCTGACCAACTGGAACGCCAACCAGCCGACCGGCCAGCTGTACGGCGATATGGGCACGTACACGATTACGGCGAACGGCCTGCTGCAGCAACCGGACGGCAAGCTGCTGAACACCGCCGAACTGTTCCGGCCGATCGTCATCGGCTACAAGGCCGGCCGGCCGGTGCGCCTCGATCAGGTCGCGAACGTCATCGACTCGGTCGAAACGGTGACGCAGTCCGCGTGGGTGTACCAGAAAGGGCAGCCGCGTCAGCGCTCCATCACGCTGCAGGTCCAGAAGCAGCCCGGCACCAACGTCATCGCCGTGACCGATGCCGTCCGCGCGGTGCTGCCGTCGCTCGAAGCGCAGCTTCCGCCGTCAGTGCATCTGAGCATTCGTCAGGATCGCTCGAAGACGATCCGTCAGGCGTTCAGCGACATCCAGGTGACGATGCTCGTCACCCTGGTGCTGGTCATCGGCGTGATTTACCTGTTCGTGCACAACGGGTCGGCGACCCTCATCCCGGCGCTGGCGCTGCCGTTCTCGATCCTCGGCACGTTCGCGGTGATGCGGATCCTCAATTACAGCCTCGACAACCTGTCGATGATGGCGCTGATTCTCTCGATCGGGTTCATCGTCGACGATGCCATCGTCATGCTGGAGAACATCGTCCGGCACATGGAGGCTGGCGAGGCGCCGCTGGATGCGTCGTTGCGTGGTTCGAAGGAGATCACCTTCACCATCCTGACGATGACGACGTCGCTGGCGGCGGTCTTCATTCCGATTCTGTTCATGGCTGGCGTGCTGGGACGGCTGTTCCGCGAGTTCGCGGTGACGATCACCACCGCCGTGGTGATCTCCGGCATCGTCTCGGTGACGCTGACGCCGATGCTGTGCAGCCGCTTCCTGCAGATCAAGCACACGAAAAAGGGGCTGGCCGGCCTGATGGACCGCGGGTTCGACGCGCTGCACGCCGCGTACGCGCGGAGCCTGCGCGCGGCGCTCCGGCATCGTGTCGCGATGCTGGTGGTGTTCGGCCTCGTGATCGCCGCGACGGTGCACATGTTCGGCGTCGTGCCGAAGGGTTTCATTCCCGACTCGGACAACGACTCGCTGTTCGTGAACATGCGCGCCGCGCAGGGCACGTCGTATTACGCGATGGTGGACGTCACGGAGAAGGTCGCTGACCTGATCCGCAGCAACCCGTACGTGGATACGATGATGCTGCAGCTCGGCGGCGGCAGCGCCAACGGCCAGAACCAGAGCCGCATCAACATCCAGTTGACGCCGCGGGCCACGCGGCCGGTCAGCTCCGCACAGATCGCGCAGCAGCTGCGCCAGATCATCAACCGGTTCCCGCAGTTCCGGGGCAGCGTGAACGTGCCGCAGTCGCTGCAGATCGGCGGCTTCCGCGGCGACAGCAACTACAACCTGATGGTGGAGAGCCTGAGCAGCGAGCAACTCTACACCTGGGTCCCTCGGGTGATGGATGCGGTCATGCAGCTGCCCGAGGTGAACGACGTCTCGACGAACCTCGAATCCCGCAGCCCGCGCATCGACCTGCTGATCGATCGGGACAAGTCCGCGTCGGTCGGTCTGAGCGCATCGACAATCGCCAACTCCCTCGGCACCGGCCTCGGTCCGCGCTGGGCGACGACCATCTACGGTCCGCGTTCTCAATATCGCGTCCTGCTGGAGCTCGATCCGAAGTACCAGGAACAGTCCGACACGTTGAAGAAGATCTCGTTCAAGGCGCCCGCCGGCGGGATGGTGCCGCTGGAGTCGGTCGTCAAGTTCAAGGAGACCGTCGGTCCGCAGTCGGTGAACCACATCGGCCAGTTGCCGGCCGTTTCCGTGTCGTTCAACCTGAAACCGGGGGTGTCGCTGGGTGACGCCGTCGATCACGTGCAGCAGACGGCGAGGGCGATCCTGCCGCCGGATGTGACGACGAGCTTCCAGGGCTCCGCAAAGGTCTTCCAGCAGTCGCTGGCGAATTTGTCACTGTTGCTGGTGATCGCGATCGGCGTCGTCTACATCGTGCTCGGGATGTTGTACGAGAGCTACGTTCACCCGATCACGATTCTCTCCGGGCTGCCGTCGGCCGGCCTGGGGGCGCTGGTGACGCTGTGGCTGTTCGGCAACGAGCTGAACATCTATTCGTTCGTCGGCCTGATCATGCTGATCGGCATCGTCAAGAAGAACGCGATCATGCAGATCGACTTCGCGCTCGACCAGGAACGGAATCACGGCAAGACGCCGATCGACGCGATCTACGAGGGCTGCATCATCCGCTTCCGGCCGATCATGATGACGACGGCGGCGGCGCTGCTTGGCTCGCTGCCGATTGCGTTCGGCTACGGCGCCGGCGGTGAAGCGCGCCGGCCGCTCGGCCTGGCGGTGGTCGGCGGGCTGCTCGTCTCGCAGATGATCACGCTCTACCTGACCCCTGTCGTCTACACGTATCTCGCGCGCCTCGTGAAGACGAAGCGCATTCCTGCTGCCGCACCGGAACCTCGTCCCGCAACGGCGTAACACGGTTCGCATACGTCATGAATATTTCCCAGGGGTTCATTCGCAGGCCGATTGCCACGAGCCTGCTGATGGCAGCCATCGCGCTGTTCGGCGCGGTGGCGTACCAGTCGCTGCCGGTCAGCGACCTGCCGAACGTCGATTTCCCGACGCTGCTCGTGACGGCGCAACTGCCCGGCGCCAGTCCGCAGACGATGGGCGCGTCGGTGGCGACGCCGCTCGAGAACCAGTTCTCGACGATCGCCGGCCTCGACTCGATGACCTCGGTGAACTCGCTGGGCTCGACGCAGATCACCCTCGAGTTCAACCTCGATCGCAATCTCGATGGCGCCGCGGTGGACGTGCAGGGGGCGATCACGCAGGCGAGCCGCCTGCTGCCGCAGGGCATGCCGACGCCGCCGACCTTCACGAAGGTGAACCCGGCGGACACGCCGATTCTCTACCTCGTCATCTGGTCGAAGACGCTGCCGTCGTGGACGCTCGACGAGTGGGCCGAGACGCGCATCGCGCAGCGCATTTCACAGGTCAGCGGCGTCGCCCAGGTGCAGGTGCTCGGCAGCCAGAAGTATGCGGTCCATGCGCAGCTCGACCCGCATGCCCTGGCCGCGCGGCAGATCGGCATCAATGAGGTTGAAAACGCGGTCAAGCAGTGGAACGTCAACGTGCCGGCGGGCAACATCATCGGCCCGCATCGCGCCTACACGCTGCAGGCGACGGGACAACTGACCAACGCCGACGAGTTCCGCGACATGATCGTCGCGTATCGCTCGGGCGCGCCGATCCGCCTCGGGCAGCTCGGGACCATTGTCGACGGCGCCGAGGACCCGCACACCGGCTCCTGGTATTACTCGGCCGACGGTGAACAGGCCGCGATCACGCTCGGCATCCAGCGACAGCCGGGCACCAACACGATTGCCGTCGCCGACGGGGTGAAGAACCTGCTGCCGCAGTTCAAGGCCGAACTGCCGACCAGCGTCCACATGGACGTGCTCTACGACCGTTCCCAGACGATTCGCGAGTCGTACCGCGATGTCCAGTTCACCATGGTCCTCACGCTCGGACTGGTGATCACCGTCATCTTCATCTTCCTGCGCAACGTCTGGGCGACGGTGATTCCGAGCCTCGCGCTGCCGTTCTCGATCATCGGCACGTTTGCGGTGATGTACCTGCTCGGCTACAGCCTCGACAACCTGTCGATGATGGCACTGATTCTCTCGGTCGGCTTCGTCGTCGACGACGCGATCGTGATGCTGGAGAACATCTACCGGCACGTCGAAGAGGGTGCGGATCCATTGACCGCGTCGCTCGTCGGGTCGCGCGAAATCGGCTTCACGATCGTGTCGATGACGCTGTCGCTCGCGGCCGTCTTCATTCCGGTGCTGTTCATGGGCGGCGTGCTCGGCCGCCTGTTCCGCGAGTTCGCGGTGACGATCTGCGTCGCCATCCTGATTTCCGGCGTCGTGTCGGTCACGCTGACGCCGATGTTGTGCAGCCGCTTCCTCAGGAAGCCGCACCATGGGTCCAGCCATGGCATGTTTGCGCGGCTGGGAGCGACGACCGAGCGCTATTTCGAGGCGATGCTGCGCTTCTACGATCGCACGCTGCAGGTGGCGATGAAGCATCGCGGCATCACGCTGACGGCTGCCGCCCTCGTGCTCGTCGCGACGGGGCTGTTGTTCGTGATCATCCCGAAGGGCTTCATCCCCGACCAGGACACGGATCAGATCGCCGTCACCACCGAAGCGGCGCAGGGCACGTCGTACGACAACCTGGTGCGGTATCAGCGGGAAGTCGCGGAAATCATCCACCGGAACCCGAATGTCCAGGGCGTCGTGTCCACCGTCGGCGGCGCCACCGCCAATACGCTTGGCGGCCCCAACCTCGGGCAGATCGTGGTGACGCTGAAGCCGCGGAACCAGCGCAAGAAGGACGTGAACGAGATCATCGCGGAGTTGCGGCCGCAGATGGCGCAGTTGCCCGGGATGGAGGTGTTCATGCAGAACCCGCCGACGATCCGGATCGGCGGCCAGGTGAGCAAGAGCCCCTACCAGTACACGATCCAGTCGGCGGATACGAAGCAGCTCTATGACACGGCACGCGCGCTCACCCGCAACCTCGCCGACGTGCCCGGCATCGATGCGCTGACGAGCGACCTCGAGATCGCCAGCCCGCAGGTCAACGTGCAGATCGATCGCGACAAGGCGGCGGCGCTCGGCGTGACCGCGAGCCAGATCGAGAACGCGTTCTACGACGCCTACGGGCCGCGCTGGGTCTCGACGATTTACGCGGCGGTCAACGAATACAAGGTGCTGCTCGAACTGGCGCCGCAGTTCCAGGCCGACCCGACGGCGCTGTCGATGCTCTATTTCAAGGGCAGTGGCCCGGTGGTGCCGCTCGACACGCTGGCGCAGGTCAAGCAGCAGCTCGGGCCGCAGACGGTGAACCACTTCGGCCAGTTGACGTCGACGACCATTTCGTTCGGCCTCGCGCCGGGTGCGTCACTCGGGCAGGTGCTGTCGGACGTGAAGTCGGTCGCGGATCAGACGGTGCCCGATGGCGTGAGCGGCCAGTTCCTCGGCTCGGCGCGCGCCTTCGAAGGCGCGCTGTCGAACCTGGCGGTGCTGCTCGTCATCGCCGTGTTCGTCGTCTACATCGTCCTCGGGATCCTGTATGAGAGCTACATCCACCCGCTGACGATCCTCTCGGGCCTGCCGTCGGCCGCCTTCGGCGCGCTGGTGACGCTGCTGCTGTTCCACATGGATCTGAACATCTACGCGTTCGTCGGCATGATCATGCTGATCGGCATCGTCGAGAAGAACGCGATCATGCAGATCGACTTCGCGCTCGACGCCGAGCGGCGTGGCCTCTCGTCGGAGCAGGCGATCTACCAGGGCTGCCTGATTCGATTCCGGCCGATCATGATGACGACGATGGCGGCGATGCTGGGTGCCGTGCCGATCGCGATCGGCTATGGCGCCGGCGGCGAAGCACGCCAGCCGCTTGGCCTGGTGGTGGTCGGCGGCCTGCTGTTCTCACAGTTGGTGACGCTGTACCTGACGCCGGTGGTCTTCACCTACATGGCGCAACTGCAGCGTTGGCTGCAGGCGCGGCGCACGGCTCCCGCCGTCGTCGCCGCGGGTTAGTCGCCAGTCACGAAAGGACGCCACGACGGTCACGACGAAAAGCGACGGCACGAGGAAATCCACCGGATGTTCTCGTCGTGCTCGTCGATTGCCGTCGTCAGCCGATCCTGGGTGTTAACGGAGCGGACGGAGATAACGGTGTCACAGGAGGAACGGGGCACCGGAGACGAACGGAGGCGGTTGCCGGACCGCGGCCCTGCGGGCCGCATCGGTCGTGCGCCGAGTTCTCCCGTGCTGAAACCTTACCTCCGTCATCTCCGATAGCGAGTGCCCTCGTCGTCGCCGTCATCGCTTCTTTTGTCTCAGGCGTACGTCGCACCCACCGGTGAGAGATAGCGATTGAGCAGCGGCACGAAGCGAGGATCGCTGCGGAAAGGATCTGCGCTCGGATCGAAGCGCAACGCATAGAGCGCGGGGACGCTGTCGTCGATCGCGCGTTCGAGCTCGGCGAACGCGTCGTTCACATTTCCGAGTGCCATGTGCAGCCGGGCCACGGCGTACGGATCGACGTACTGATCCGGGCGCCGGGCGATCAGCTCGTTCAGGATGCGGCGCGCCTCGGTGACGCGTCCCATGTTCGCGAGGCAAGTGCCTTCGAGGCCGCGCATCCACGCCAGCCCCTGGGTGATGACGCCGCCGATGTGGTACTGCTCCAGCGCCGCCTCGCGATCGCCCGCACATTCGAGCGCCATGCCGCAGTAGGCGCGCGTCAGCATGAAGTAGGGATGCAGTTGCACCGCCCGCTCCCCGAGCGCGACCGCACGGTCGAATTCGCGCCGCCAGATGCGGACGTTGAGCTCCGCGACGGCGGTCAGCGGCTGCAGCGGATCGACGGCACGGCCGCGGCCCGCTGAATCCAGCGCCCCATCCAGATCGCCAATCGTCACCAGCAGCAGTGTCCGCCGGACGTGGCCGATCGCCATCTGCGGCTGCTCGGCGAGGGCCCGATCGAATTCGGCCAGCGCGTCGTCGAGCCGCCGCTGGTAGATGTGCAGGGCGTGCGCGTAATTGCAGCGCAGGGCAGGTGTGTCGCCGACCAGCTGCACGGCATGGTCGTGGGCGGTGAGAAAGGCGTCGAACATCTCGCGGCCGCACCGCGTGCCCCACGACGCCATCATCAGATAGCAGGACGAGAGTCCTTCGAATGGACGATGGTCGCGGGGTGCCTCGAGCGCGGCGCTGCGAAAGCATTCGATCGCGCGCTCGAAGCCTTCGGCCGACCGCAGGTTCACGAAGTGCCAGCCGAGGCGGACGAGCGTTTCCGATTGCGGAATCCGCAGCGCGTAGCCGACCTTGGGGCGCCACACGATCCAGGAGCCGTAGTCGTCGAGCAGCCGCCGGACTTCGCCGACCGTGACGTTCACCGTGTGCCGTGAGACGTGCGTGCCTTCCCACGCCTCGCGAATCAAGTCGTCGTGCGTGAGAAACCGGCCCGGCTGCGCCGCCAGCGACCGGAGCACGGCGAATGCCTGAGGCCGCATTTTGACCTCGATGCCGTCGCGGACCAGGCGGTTGGCGAGAGGGTTGAGCACGAAGGGTCCGAAACAGAACTCCGCCATGGCGCGGCGCGATGGTAGCAGATGGCGCATTTCCCGGCGTTCTGACCAGCATGCGAAGTTTGCATTTGGAATTCGGACATCCCGCAATACAGGATCGATCTCTATGGCGACAGCAGCTCCCGACAAACCAAAGGGTGGTCTCGAAGACGTCGTCGCGACGGCTTCAGCCATTTGTTACCTCGACGGCGAGCGCGGCGTGCTCGCCTATTGCGGCTACGACATTCACGACCTCGCGCAGAACGCGACATTCGAGGAGGTCTGCTACCTGCTCTGGCACCGGCGGCTGCCGACACGGGCGGAGCTCGGGGACCTGCAGTCGCAATTGGCGGCGGCGCGGCCGCTGCCCGAGCCGATCATCCGGCTGATGCGGAGCCTGCCGCCGAGCGAGGGCATGGACGCGCTGCGCACGATCACGTCGGCGCTGGGGCACTACGATGCCGAGGCCAACGATGCGTCGCCGCAGGCGCAATACCGGAAAGCCGTCCGGCTCGTCGCCCGGTGCGGGACCATCGTCGCCACCTGGGGGCGGATGCAGGTGGGCGGCGGCCCGATCGCTCCGGACCCGGTCCTCGGTCACGCCGCGAACTTCCTCTACATGCTGACCGGCGAGCGGCCGAATTCCACTGCGGTGCGCGCGTTCGATATCGCGCTGACGCTGCACGCCGATCATGAGTTGAACGCGTCGACGTTTGCCGGCCGCGTGGCGGCGGCGACGCTGACCGACATCTATTCGGCGGTCGTGGCCGCCATCGGGACGCTGAAGGGGCCGCTGCACGGCGGCGCCAACGCCGAAGTGATGAAGATGCTGCTGGATCTCGGACAGAACGCCAGCGGCGATCGGATCGATGAGTTCGTGCGCGGCAAGTTCGCGCGCAAGGAAAAAATCTCGGGCTTCGGTCACCGCGTCTACAAGACCGAAGATCCGCGGGCGACGCACCTGCGGCGGATGTCGCAGGAGCTGGGGAAGCGCGCCGGCAGCACCGCCTGGTTCGACATGTCGCAGCGGATCGAGGCGCTGGTGAAGGCCGAAAAGAAGCTGAACCCGAACGTCGACTTCTACTCGGCGTCGATGTACTACACGCTCGGCATCCCGATCGATCTCTACACGCCGATCTTCGCGGTCAGCCGCATGGCCGGATGGACGGCGCACATCCTCGAGCAGTACGCGAACAACCGCCTGATTCGGCCACGCGCCGATTACACCGGCCCGGAGTATCCGCAGCGCTTTGTCGCGCTCCAGCAGCGGTAGCGCGGCGCTCAGTCTTCCCGGACCACGGTGTCCTCGACGATCGTGGTGTCGTTCTTCGCAGCACCCGGCCGCGTCGTCAGATACTTCTCGGACGACAGCACGATTTGATCGATTCCGATCCCGTCCTCGCGCGTCTGGACGCGGATTCGCTGCCAGCCGCCTTCGGGGAATCGCAGCGTGGTCCCGTTGCGGTTCACCGCGCCCCAGCCGTCGTCTTCCCAGCCCCAGCCCGACAGGCCGCAGCCGGAGCATTCTTCGATGTTGACCGCCAATGCGTCGGTGGATCCCAGTCGCCACCGCGCGTTGCCCGCGGAATCCGTGGACCCGCTGAATTGGACGAATACCGAATCGTTCGACCACGCGTTGCGCTCCGCCTTGCCGCGGATCCACAGCTTGTAGGTCTGCGTCGGGTCGGCCCTGAACGCGAGTTCGAAGTAGTGCGTCGGATTCGCCAGCGGAGCAGTGAGCTTGGCCGCGCCGGCGTCGGGGTGCTGCAGGCGCACACCGCTCGCGGCGGTCGGATCGTCGACACGTTTCCATGCTCCCGACAGTGCCGCGTAATTAGCCGGCCGCATGTTGATCTCCTTGTAGGGAAGCACAGTGACCGTCGCTGTCGCCGAAGCGCTGCCGCCGCGTCCATCCGACGCCGTGACCGTGAACGTGTACGTGCCGGGAGGCTGGTCGCCAACCACCGTCAACCCCGGACCATCGCCGACGATGCGGCCGGATGCGTCTCGCCATTCGTATGTGAGCTCGTGCATGTCGGGATCGCTGCCATACGCCCACACTGCCGCTCCGTCGTCGATCAATGCGTAGTTGATGCTTTCGTCCCGGGCCTCGACCGTGGGCGGCCGGTTGCGCTCGTCGCGCGCGCCCACCAGTACGCGCACCGCCTGGAATTCGGCGAGCACGATGTCGGGTACGCCGTCGCCGGTCACGTCCTCGATCCTCGGCCCTGACCCGGTTCCGGCGAAGTACGCCGGGCTGAACGTCATGTCACCGTTCCCGAAGTAAATGTCGTTCCCGCTGGTCACGATATCGAGGCGCCCATCCAGGTTCACGTCGCCGACACCGATCCACCAGGCCGGCCGATCCGGGGCTACCGGCACGTACACAGGTGGAGCGAAGGTGCCCATCACGCTCGAGATGATCACGATTGCTCCGCTGGTGCCAGCCACGATGTCAGGCCGCCCGCCGGCCGTGACGGGTGCGATCGCGAGGCTGCTGGCGGCCTGGCTCATGGAAATTCGCTGGGCGTCACGCCAGCCGCCAGTACCATCGCCGAAGAAGACTCGCAGTTCCGGCACGCTCGGGTAGCCGAGGCTGGCGACGATGTCCAGGCAGTCGTCGCCGTCGATGTCGCCGCTCGCAATGGTAACGACGTTGTACGGGAGCGTCGTTTGGGTGGAGGCGACGAAGCTGCCGTCGCCGCGTCCCACGAACAACCGGAGTGCCGCGGCTCCTCCCGACGTAGCACGGGCGACGACCACGAAGTCGGCAATGCCGTCGCGGGTGAAATCGCCAGCAAGCACGTCAAGTGGCGCGGAGAGGCTAATGGACTTCGGCGCAGCGAAGCCGCCGCGGCCGTCGCCAAGCAGGACGTCGACGCGATCGTCGCCGTTGGACGACGCGATCACGTCGGGGTTCCCGTCACGATTGAAATCGGCCCCCGCGAGGCCGGACACGAAGGAGGAACCGATGGTGAGCTGCGAGCCGCGGGCCAGATAGATGCCTACACCGCCACCCGACACCGCGAAGTCGGGGAGGCCATCGTGATCGAAGTCCGCCACGACGGCGGGCATCGCGCCTTCCATCTCGGTGCCGTTGCCGACGAAGCCGTAGTCACGCGCCGTGAAGACGTTCGCTGCTCCGACGAGCGGCGTCCTGTTGAGGAAGACCGTGGCCGACCCGTCAGTCTCGTTGGCGACGACGAGATCGATCCTGCCGTCGGAGTTGAAGTCTGCCGCGGCAACGGCTCGGCTTCCGACACCGCCAGCCAGGGTGCTCGACTCACCGAACGTCCCATCACCGCGCCCGAAGTGAACGGTGACGGTGTTCGACGCGCGGTCGGCAGTGGCGACGTCGAGAACGCCGTCGCTGTTCCAGTCGGCCACCTCGATGCCGCGTGGCGACACGCCTGTCGCCAATGTCCCGATCTTCGTGAATCCGGACGCGCTGCCCCGGAGCACGACGGCGGTGCTGTTGCCGCTGGATGCCGCGACGACATCCACCCACCCGTCGCGGTTGAGATCGCCGGTGGCAACTACATTGAGCGGCGTTCCGGTTGACGTGTCGCGGCGCGTGGGCGCGGCTGCACCGGCGTTGTAGAAGGTGCTGATCGATGAGGCGCCGGCGTTCGCGACGACGGCGTCAGGGCGACCGTCGTGATTGACATCGGCGACCGCGATGCCCTGGGGGTGCGCGGCGGTCGTAAACGTCGACCTGCTGGCGACGCCGAACGCGCCGTCACCGGCGAGCAGCGTCCACGAGTTGGCCTCGTACTGCGTAACGAGGATGTCCGGGATGCCGTCGCGAGTGACATCGGCCACCGCAATGCCGCGCGGATTGCCCGGTAGCGGCAGGTCTCGTGTCGCCTGCGGCCCGCGCGAGCTGCCAGGAATTATCGTCACGGCGTCGAGGTCCGCGTTGGCGATGACCAGATCGAGGAAGCCATCTCGATTCAGGTCGGCCGCCACCATGTCGAACGGTCCGCCGCCGACGGGAATGTTCTCCCCAGGGCGGAAGCTGCCGTCGCCGGTATTCAGGTAGATGGCAACGGATGGCCCGGTTCCCGCCGTGGCGATGTCCACGAGGCCGTCGCGGTTGAGGTCGGCCGCCACGATCGCCCGCGGCCGCGCGGCGGCACCGACGGTATCGCGGCTGAACGCCGCCGGATCCGCGAGGGCATCGCCGGCCACGCCAATCGTGAGGACGGCGGTCAGTATCAGACGGTGGGAGGAGGTCTGCATGCGCCGCCCGCAATGCGGCAAGCGTGCCGTGCGAGAGTGGGCGGGGTACGCATCTCCGGCCCGTTCGAGCGTTCAGGGTGGGAAGCGCTTTCGCCGAATCTCCCACGGCGATTCTCAGCATGGCAACGCCGCGGCTATCCGATCCCGATGCGAGGACGCTACAATTCCTGTTCGCGAAGCCGTTCACCGGAACGCCTTGGCGGCGTTCCTTTCTATGGACCAGGCCCACATCCGCAATTTTTCGATCATCGCGCACATCGACCATGGCAAGTCGACCCTCGCGGATCGCTTTCTCGAGCTCACCGGCGCCCTGCAGGCGCGCGAGATGGAAGCGCAGGTCCTCGACGCCATGGACCTCGAGCGCGAGCGCGGCATCACGATCAAGGCGCATCCGGTTCGCCTGAACTACGCGGCCCTCGATGGACAGCAATACGTCCTCAATTTGATCGACACGCCCGGTCACGTGGACTTCGGCTACGAAGTGACCCGGTCGCTCGCCGCGTGCGAGGGCGCCCTGCTGCTGGTCGATGCGTCACAGGGTGTCGAGGCGCAGACGCTGGCCAACGCGTACCTCGCTGTCGACAACAACCTCGAGATCATCCCGGTCATCAACAAGATCGACCTGCCGAGCGCGCAGCCGGACGAGTGCAAGCGCCAGATCGAGGACATCATCGGTCTCGACGCGAGCACGGCCATGCTCGCGAGCGCCAAGGAAGGCACCGGCGTCCGCGACATTCTCGAGGCCGTGGTCGCTCGCTTTCATCCGCCCGGCGGCGATCCCGAAGCCCCGCTCAAGGCGCTCATCTTCGACTCCTGGTACGACGCCTACCGGGGCGTCGTCATCGTCGTCCGCGTGATCGACGGCGTCCTGAGGACGAAGGCGAAGATCCGGCTGATGGCGACGAAGCAGGATTACGAAGCGGATGCGCTCGGCGTGTTCTCGCCGAAAGCGACGCCGGTGGACGAGCTCGGCGTCGGCGAAGTCGGCTTCCTCGTTGCCAACATCAAGGTGGTTGCCGACGCGAAGATCGGCGACACGATCACCGAAACGGCACGGCCGACGACTGAGCCGTTTCCCGGCTTCAAGGAATTGAAGCCGATGGTCTTCGCCGGCCTGTATCCGGTCGAGAGCCATCAGTACGCGGAGCTGCGCGAGGCGCTCGAGAAGCTGCGCCTGAACGACGCGTCGTTCTTCTACGAGCCGGAGACGTCGGCGGCCCTCGGCTTCGGTTTCCGCTGCGGGTTCCTCGGCCTCCTCCACATGGAGATCGTCCAGGAGCGGCTCGAGCGCGAATACAACATGGACCTGGTCACCACCGCGCCGGGTGTGTTGTATCGGGTGACGACGACCGATGGAAACGTGCAGGAGATCGACAGCCCGGCGAAGCTGCCGGATGCGGGACGGATCGCGAAGCTGGAAGAGCCGATCATCACGGCGATGATTCTCACGCCGTCGGACTTCGTCGGGCCGATCCTGCAGTTGTGCCAGGACAAGCGCGGCATCCAGAAGAAGCTCGAATACCTGAAGTCGGACCGCGTGCTCATCACCTACGAGCTGCCGTTCAACGAAGTCGTCATGGACTTCTATGACAAGCTCAAGACAATCACGCGCGGTTACGCGTCGCTGGACTACCACGTCACCGGCTACTGGGAATCACCGCTCGTCAAAATGGACATCCTGGTCAACGGCGATCCGGTGGACGCCCTCTCGGTGATCGTCCACAAGGATGCGGCGTACGAGCGCGGCCGGGCACTGGTGGCGAAGATGCGCGAGCTGATTCCGCGGCAGATGTTCGAGATCGCGATTCAGGCGTCGATCGGCAACCGGATCATTGCGCGCGAAAGTGTGAAGGCGCTCCGCAAGAACGTGCTGGCGAAGTGCTACGGTGGTGACATCACGCGCAAGCGCAAGCTGCTGGAGAAACAGAAGGAAGGGAAGAAGCGGATGAAGCGCGTCGGCCGCGTCGAAATCCCCCAGGAGGCGTTCCTGGCCGTGCTGAAGGTCGGTACCGAATGAGCACTGCCGCTGCCGCGTATCGCAAGTCCACGATCCGCGAGTACTTCGAATCGATCTGCGTCGCGGTCATCCTGGCGCTGTTCGTCCGGACGTTCGTCGTGCAGGCGTTCAAGATTCCTACGGGCTCGATGGAGCCCAATCTGATGATCGGGGACCACCTGCTGGTCAACAAGTTCGTCTTCGCGCCGACGCTGTCGCGTTTCGAGGACGCACTGCTGCCGGTGACGCGAATTCACCGCGGCGACATTCTCGTGTTCAAGTTTCCGGAGGATCCCAACCGCGACTTCATCAAGCGCGTGATCGGGTTGCCCGGCGAGACGCTGGAGCTGCGGCACAAGAAGATTTACATCAATGGCACGCTGCTGGACGAGCCGTACGCGCACTTCCTGTTCCCGCCGTCCGACGAGAGCGGCGACAACAGCCTGCCGAATTTCGACGTCCGGGAGAATTACGGTCCCGTCACGGTGCCCGCCGACCACTACTTCATGATGGGCGACAACCGCGACAACTCGGAGGACAGCCGCTACTGGGGCTTCATGCCGCGCGATTATGTGAAGGGCAAGGCGCTCTTTATCTACTTCTCGCTCGGCGATCAGCCCGGGTTGTTCGGCAACATTCGCTGGTCTAGACTGCTTCACCAGATCCATTGAAGACGATCATCAAGCTGTTGATTGCGGCGATCATCATCAACGGCTGCGTCCGCTGCGGCCTGGTGGCGTGGCGGTACTACGAACTCAAGGACGCCACGCAGCAGATGCTCACGTTTGGCGCCCGCCAGCCGACCGAAACGCTGCAGATGGAAATCCAGTCGAAGGCCAGCGAGCTTGCACTTCCGGTAACGGCCGACGACATCACCGTCCAGCGTGAGGGCAATCGCACGGCGGCGACGGTGAAGTACCGTCAACCCGTGGAGCTCTTCCCGCGCTATACGATGCCGGTGGACCTGGATTTCTCGGTCGACAGCATCGCGATCGACTAGTCGCAGGGGCGGGTCTTCAGACCCGTCGAGGCAGGGCGTGCGCCAGTGCCTCACTGGCCAGGGCTTCCCCCTGCTCGATCAGTTCCTTCCGCTCGGCGGTCGCGGCGGCGGCGTATGCCGCATCCGTCATCCCCTTGATGTTGATCTCGACGTTCATCGCCCCTGACCTGACAGCCGCAATCAGCAGATGCACGCCGACGGCGGCATCGGTGATCGCATTGGGGTTGCCGACGGACGTAATCAGCACGCTCTCGCGCAGCGCGCTGACGCATGCCCTGATCGTGTGCAGCGGCGCGTCAGTGGCGGCGCGCATGGCGGACGCGATGGCGCTGCGGCGGGCGGCCTGCTCGTCGGCACTCGCTTTCGGCAGCCTGTAGGCCGTCAGCACCTGCCGATACGCCTCCGGATCGGTCGCCACCAGCGTCGTCAGCTCATCGCGCACGAGCCTGAGTCGTGCCGCGGCCGCCGCCAGGTCGGTCATTTCTTCGGGGGCGCCGGTCCTCGTCTTGTTCATGCTCGCGACCATGAGCAGCAGCGAGACGCCCATGGCGCCCGCCAGCGCCGCGGCAGCGCCGCCACCAGGCGCGGGGTCTGCCGACGCGAGCGAGTCGAGCAGGTCAGCGATGGACGTCGTCGCGTATCCGGATGTCATCGCTCTCGATTATCACGGCAAAATTCCATCCCGGCCCATTTGATGCACCACTTTGCCGCGCTTGATGACCGTCCGGATCGCGGGAACCCCGACGCGCAGAAGGTCCACGAGGTCCCCCTCGACGATCACTGCGTCCATGATCTTGCCGCGCTCGAGGCTGCCGATCCTGTTATCGCGGTTGAGTGAATACGCGGCGTTGAGCGTTGCCGCCACCAGCGCTTCTTCGACCGTCATGTCCATTGCGAAGCACGCAAGCGTCATCGCGAACGCCATCGACGGAGACAGCCCGGCGCCGGGATTGCCATCGGTGCCGAGCGCGACGGGAACCGAGCGCTCGATGAGCATGCGTGCGGGCGCGTAGCGGCCAAGCTTCAAGGACAACGCCGCGATCGGCAGCAGCGTCGCCATGGTCGGCCTCGTCGCCAGTCGATCGGCAGCGTCAGGCGTCGCGTAAACAAGATGATCCGCCGAATACGCGCCGACCTGTTCGGCGACGACGCAGCCGCCGCCCGGCCCGAACTCGTCGGCGTGAATGCGCGGCGCCAGGCCGGCGGCGCTTGCCGCACGCAGGATCTCGCGCGATTCGTCCGGCGTGAACACGCCGTCCTCGCAGAACACGTCGCACCACTCGGCGAGACCTTCGTCGACGACGGCCGGAATCATCTCGTCGATGATCAGCCGGACGTACGCGTCGCGATCGTGCCGGTATTCGGGCGGAATCTCGTGGGCGCCGAGAAACGTCGGCACGATGTCGACATGGTGATCGTGATCGAGCTGCCGCAGCACGCGCAGTTGGCGCACCTCGGATTCGACGGTCAACCCATACCCGCTCTTCGCCTCGCACGTCGTCGTACCGCATGCAAGCATCGCGTCGAGCCGCGTCCGCGTCGCGGCGATCAGCTCCTCGTGCGACGCACGGCGAGTGGCGTTGACGGTAGCGAGAATGCCGCCGCCGGCGGCCGCGATGTCGGCGTAGCCGGCTCCTGACAGCCGCCGCCGCACTTCGTCGCGGCGATCGCCGGCGTAGACGATGTGGGTGTGCGCGTCGACGAAGCCGGGGACGACGGTGCAGCCATGTGCGTCGATGCGGGTCGCGGCCGGCAGCAGTTGGACCCGCGCGTCGAGGTCCCCCGCGGGGCCCACGAACACGACGTCGCCCTGGTGCGCGGCGATCGCTCCGCCGATCAACGGCGAGATCTCCGCCTGCGCACGGCCGCGCCGCGGCGCCGGGCCGGCGCAGGTCGCAATCAGCGACGCGTGCTCAATGAGGAAGTCGGCTGGCTGCACGATCGGCGGTGACTCCGGTGATCCGCACGCGCTTCCGTCTGGCAGTGGTCCCGGTCACGATCGAGACCGCGCGCTTCGGGACGCCGAGCACACCGGCGAGCAGCGCGATCAGTTCGTCATTGGCCGCGCCATCGACCGGCGGAGCATTGAGGCGCACCAGCAGCAGGTTGTCGCGGACGCCCGCGATCTCAGAGCGGCCGGCTCGCGGGATCACTTTCAGGTGGATGATGATCCCGTCGGCGGCAGTTTCAATCAAGCAGGACCTCCAACAGCCAGGATCCATTCGATTGTCGTCGTGACCGTCGTGTCTTCCGTCGTGGCCGTCGTGGCGTCTTTGTCTTCTGCTGGATCGCGCTACGGAACGGTGATCGCTTTCCAGTTCTTCGCGAGGTGCTCCGCTGTCCGCCAGGCCAGCGCCTGGGCGGTCAGCGTCGGGTTGCGCGCCCCGCTGGTGCCCATCACCGACGCACCGAGCATCCCGAGGTTTGGCACCTCGTGCGAGAAGCCCCATCGATTGACCACGTTCGTATCAGGGTTGTCGCCCATGCGCGTGCCGCCATATGCGTGCGTGCTCACGCCCATCGTCGTGCCGACGTTGCCGTCGCCCTGCACCGCGACCGCGCCGGCGGCCATGTACCACTCGCGCATCTTCGCCGCGACGTAACGGCCGATGGCCTTCTCGTTGTCCTTGTATTCGGCGGTGATGCGGATGACCGGCAGCCCGAGCGGATCCTTCGCGGCCGGATCGAGGTCGAGATAGTTGCTCTCGTACGGCAGCGTCGTCTTCTGCAGATATGAGCTGTGGACGCGGCCGGCGTTCTGCTTGACGAATGCCTTCCACTGCGCGCCCCACGTGGGACGGCCCTGCAGGAAGCCGCCCATCGCGTTCACCGCGGACATCGGACGCCGCTCGGTGTATACCCACATCGAGCCGCCGCCGATGAAGTCGAGTGCAGCGTGATCGAAATTGTCGTCGGCCCAGTCGTCGACGTTCACGCCCTGGCCCGGCGTGCCGTACCAGACGTTGATGTCGAACGGGAACAGCGCGCTGACGCCACCGCCCTGGTTGTGGCTGAAGTAATGGCGTCCGACCTGGCCGTGGTTGTTCGACAGGCCATTCGGGAACGCCTTCGATTTCGAGAGCAGGAGCAATCGCGAGTTCTCGTACGTGTAGCCGCCGACGAGGACGACCGATGCCGGCTGGAAGTACTCCTGACCGTCCTTCACATACTTCACGCCGGTCGCGCGGCCCTGGTTGTCGACGTCGATCGAGGTCACGTGCGCGCCGGTGACGACGGCCAGTCGCTTCGTCGCCTGCGCCTTCGGAATCGTCGTCACCGCCGTGGAGCTCTTGGCGTTGATATGACAACCGGCACCCAGGCAGTAGCCGTGGTACGCGCAGCCAGGACGGCCGTCGTATCCCTTGCTGGTGATGGCCGCGGGACCGGGGAACGGATGCCAGCCGGCGTTCCTTGCGGTGGCGGTCATTTTGTCGATGAAGCTCGTCGACCGCAGTGCCGGCATCGGGTACTCGCGGTCGCGCGAGCCCTCGAAGACGTTGCCGCGCTCGTCCTTCCGGCCGCGGATGTTTCCCGCCTTGCCCGAGACGCCGATCGCATACTCCACCTTGTCGTAGTACGGCTCGAGCTCTTCGTACCCGAACGGCCAGTCCTCGACCGTCGAGCCTTTCGGGATGCGCGAGGCGCCGTAACGGCGCGTCGTCTCGCTGACCACCTTGAAGTCCCACGGATTCAGCCGCCACGCCTGCGCCATGTAGTGCATCGACGTGCCGCCGACGGCGTTCATCATCGGGTGCCGTCCCGCGCGGGCGGCAGTCAGTGACGCGTTCGCGCGCACCGTCGGCGCTTCGCCCTGCACTTTCTGCGGCCCCGGAGGCCACAGGCCGCGATTGAGTTTGAGCTCGTCGGGCGCCATGTCGCGCGTGTCGAGCCAGGTGCCCGCTTCCAGCGCGACGACGTCGAGGCCCGCCTGCGTCAGCGGCAGGACGGCGACGCCGCCGGCGGCGCCCAGGCCGATGATCACGACGTCGGTCCTCTTCAGGTCAGCGGCCATCACGACCGCCTTTCCGGAACATCGCGAAGTCGTAGGCCGAACGATGATTCGGTTCCACCGTCGCGCCCATTTGCTGTTCGGCCGGGGTGACCGACGTGCGGACGCCGGGATACCCGATCAGATCCCAGCCGACGAAGCTGGCGTTGCCGCCGTAGTACGGATCGCTGAAGGTCCCTTCGATCGTGTGCGAGCGCACCTGGTTGAAGAAGCTCGCGGGCGGACCCGCGAACCCGGTGGCGGTACCGCCCTGCAGGTCGGCGAGCAACGCATCCTGATCTGCGGCTGGCAGTTGCGCGAACGCTGCGCCCTTCGTCGACTTCGCGTAGGCGTCGAGCGCCGCGAGACCGGCCGCGTAGCTCGCGCGGAACCCCGAAAGCGGCCCACCGAGTGCGCGATCGATGTAATGCGCGGCCCGCGCCTCGCGCGCCCCCGGCCCGTTCTCATCCGACGGAATCAGCCGCGCGGTCATCGCCTCGAGCACGTCGGATTCAGCGGCGGTCAGCGTTTCGTACGCCTCGCGCGCAGGCGCCGCCGGCAGAACGCTGGACTGACTGTCAAAGCGGTCGCCGTTTCGAGCGTCCAGAGAGATCGGGACCGGAACCGCGGCGGCCGTGCCAGCCAGGCCGAGCCGCTTCAGGAGCGAGCGACGGGAGATGGACATAGCGCGGCGAGCTTATATGATTCGCCGCCAATGATCGATCCGTCGCGCGTGCGATGCCATCGACTTCGGCGTCAGCCCTCGTTATGCGACCGTCCCGCGCACCGCCCACGCCCGCGCGCGCAGCTGGATGCTCCCGTCCGGTTGCAGTGGCAATCGCCTGTGCAGCTCGTCTCGCAACCGCTCGCGCTGCTCTGGTAAGAGGCGCTGCACGTATCCAGGCGCCGGTCCCTGTCCGCCGAGAAATGGCATCCAATAATCGTTGAAGCCGCTGAACACCGTGGGCACGTCGATCGCCCGCACCGCCACGTCGTCGAGCGCGGCGCGATCGAACAGTGCCTTCAGCGCCTCAGGCTGGCACAGCGGAAATCGCCGTCCTTCGTCGAGCGCCGCGGCTGCGGGATCCAATGCGCCAGCGGCATCCCAGAACAGCCGCATCAACTCCATGCCGCCGCCGTAGTCCCAGACGTACGCGGCGATGGTTCCTCGATGCCTGGTACGTGAGGCAAACGCGGCGAGCGCGGTCGCGGGATTCGGCAGGAAGTTCAGGACGAGGCCCGAGACACAGGCATCGAAGCCGCCGGGCAGGTCAGGGAGGTGCGGCAATTCCGCCACCACAAACGCGGCGCGCGGATCGGATGTGTGTTGTTGCGCGAAATCGACGAAGCCGGCGGAGCGATCGCAGCCGACGACCTGAACAGGGTTGGCCAGCGCGAGGATCGTCTGCGTCAGGGCACCTGTCCCGCATCCGAAATCGAACCAGCGTGACTGGGGAGAGATGCGCAGCCAGCGAAGGAATTCAGCGGCGACGAGCCGGCTCCATCGGCCGACGTAGGGCTCGTAGGCTGCGCCGCTGTCCCACGCGTCTGCCAAAGCTTGTGACGCCTTCGTCCGACTGTCCCAGCAGTCACCAACTAGTTCGGATCGTCCTGCGCTCCGTTCGGGCGACGTTCGGGCAGTGCTTCGCCGGTCGGCTTGCCAGGCTTGCCGCCGAGCGCTTCGATCGCCTTCGCGGTTTCGGGATACGGCACGCCGGCCTTGCCGTCGAAGCCGAAGCCACCCGCGCGACCCTCGGCGTAGTCGAGCGGCGTCAGGCCGCGGCGATCGCCGGCGTTGATGTTGGCGCCGTTGCTCGCGAGAAACTTCACCAGGTCGGTCATGCCCCACTGTGCGGCGCCGTGCAGCGCGGTCCGTCCCTGCGCTTCGGCGGCGTTGATGTCTGTCCCGGCGGCGAGCAGCACCTTGACCGTCTCGATCGCGTCCTTCTCGGTCTTGTTGCGGCCGGTCATGTCCTCTTCCTTCGCGTTGACGTTGGCTGCCATCATGATGCCGGTGACGCGATTCCGCGTCGACGTTTTCGCGTCGGCGCCTTTCGCCAGCAGCAGCGTGATGACGGCGACGTCGCCGGCGCGGGCCGCGCGCAGCAGCGGCGTGGTGCCGACGCCGAGGACGCCGTCGCCGCCGCGATCGAGCTTGGTGCGATAGGGAAGCTGCGCGCGCAGGGCGGCGTTCACGTTGGCGCCCCTGTCCAGCAGCAACTGGATGATGTCCATGCTGGTGCGCGAGTTGTCGATTTCCTTCGGCGACGGCCGGTTCGACTGCGGCATCGTGTGATCGTCAACCGCGGCGTAGAGCGGCGTGCGCCCGACCTGGTCGGCTGCATTCACATCGGCGCCACGCTCGATCAAGAGCGCCGCCGCGTCGTAGTGCCCATTGATCATCGCCTCGACCAGCGGCGTCCGCAGCTCGGGATCGAGCACGTTGATGTCGGCGCCGGCATCGAGGAGCACCTTCTCGCAGTCGACGCAGCCCTGGCGCGCGGCGAAGGTCAACGGCGTCAGTCCGCCTTCGGGAAGCCACTTGTCACGCGGCTCGAGGGTACGTTGCCGCTCCCAGTGCTGTAGTGCTGATCGCGCGTTGACGTCGGCGCCCGCCTCGATCAGGAGCGTCATCATCGCGGGGTGGCCCTGTGCCGTCGCCCACATCAGCGCCGTCTGCCCGCGCCAGGATTCGACGGCATCGACGATCGCGCCGTGATCGATGAGGACCTTCGCGGCTTCTGGCCTACCCGTGCGCGCGCACACCATCAGCGCGGTTTCGCCGTACGGTCCGGTGGCGTTCGCGCTTTCGCCCGCTTCGAGCAGCCGGCCCACCGCCTGCGCGCTGCCGTTCTCGCATGCGAGCTGGATGGGCGTGACGCCGTATCGGTTGGCCGCCTTCACCTTCGCTCCGGCGCGCAACAGGCGGTTCACCAGTGCGACGTCGTCGAGCCGCACCGCCCAGTGCAACGCCGTCGTCCCGTCCGGCTCGGGCACGTTGACGTCCACGCGCTTGTCCAGCAGCGCGAGCGCGGCGGCCGTGTCGCCAGCCTTCAGCGCGTCGACAAGACGCGTATCGCTGACCGGGCGCTTCGCGCTCGTGGGCCGGTCTGAAGACCCGCCCGTACCTGTGGTCTGGGCGATCGCCGGTACGGCGATCAACGAAGCGAGCAGCGTGACGATGAATGCGCGCATGTGATTGAAGCTGATAGCCCGCCTAACGCCGGGCACGACGAGACATCAACTGCCAACTGCCAACTACAGATTCTCCAGACGCCCGGTGCTGTCGCCGAGTTTGTCCTCGTGCACGCCGACCTTGTCGAGCACGGTCACCAGCAGGTTCGTCATCGGCGTGTGATCCGGGTAGCGCAGATGGCGATTGCCCTTCAGCGTACCGGCTCCGCCACCCACCACCAGGGTCGGCAGCGGGAAGTGATCGTGCGCGTTGCTGTTGCTCATGTTGCTGCCGTAGAGCAGCACGGTGTGATCGAGCAGCGAGCCGTCGCCGTCCGGCGTCGCCGCCATCTT
>Ga0310810_10000711_pt1 | contig 33457 bp, 36 predicted proteins | sample NCmetagenome_FD_207641 | JGI IMG/M metagenome (GOLD analysis project Ga0310810, IMG submission 207641) | Soil microbial communities from experimental microcosm in Duke University, North Carolina, United States - NC | ecosystem: Engineered > Artificial ecosystem > Soil microcosm > Unclassified ... | reverse complement strand
ACAATGCTGTCCGGCCCCACAGTTCCCTCGGCAACGTGTCCCCCACGGAGTTCGAGCAGTGCACTCGTGACCGGGCACCGAGCCCGATGCTCACCTCCTGACTGGAGGAGAGTCGGGGAGCACGTCGAACCGGCTCCCACCTGAGCGGCGCAACTCGCTCGCCCTGGCGTTAAGGGGCCGCGAGGGGGTCTCGGTCCTTGACCCCTCCCCCTCGGCAGACTACCCTCTCGCTACCTGTCCGACCGTTCCCCGCCCAGTCTGCTGGGAGGCTTCGCTATGCAGTGTCGCCGGTGTCAGCAGGACAATCCCTCGCATGCCACGTTCTGCCTCGCATGTGGTGCCCCCGTCAACGAAGCCACCTCGGAAGTGAGGAGGCATGCGGAGCTGAAGGATGAGATCGAAAGCCTCCGCCAGTCGCTGGCCGAGGCGCTCGAGCAGCGGACGGCCACGGGTGCGATCCTTCATGCCATCTCACGGTCGCCCAGAGACCTGCCGGCGGTCCTCGATGCCGTCGTGTCGAACGCGGCACGCCTCAGCCACTCGGCGAACGTGTCCCTCTACCAGGTCGAGGGGGATCGCATGCGCAAGGTGGCGGAGCACGAGGACGGACCTCAGCTCACGACGCTCCGCGTCGGCGAGACGCGCCCGATCAGTCGCACCAGCGTCAGCGGGCGCGCCATCATTGATCGCACGATGATCCATGTACTGGATCACCGCTCGGCCGAGGTGGCGCGGGAGTTTCCCGACGGCGCCCGGCGAGATACCGGCATCTATACGACCCTTGGCTTTCCGCTGCTCAGTGACGGGCGCGCCATCGGCGCCTTCACCGTGTATCGCACCGAACACCGATCGTTTTCGGAGAGTGAGATCGCTCTCCTCCAGACCTTCGCCGACCAGGCGGTCATCGCCATCGAGAACGTGCGACTGTTCACGGAGCTGCAGACGAGTAATCACGAGCTTACGACTGCGCTGGAGCAGCAGACGGCGACGAGCGAGATCCTGCGGGTAATGTCGAGTTCGCCGACGAACCTGCAACCGGTGCTCGACGCCATCGCCACAAACGCGGCGCTGGTGTGCCACGCGTACGATGCCATCGTCTTCTTGCGGGAAGGTGATCGCTTGCGCTACGCCGCCCACTACGGTCCAATCAAAATCACACTCCAGCGTGCGACCCTTAGCCGAGGCTCTGTCACCGACGCCGCCGTTCTCGACCGCCAACCGGTGCACGTCCATGATTTGCTGGCGACTGAGCCGCCGGCGTTCCCCCTAACCGCGAAGGCGGCGCGAGAGGGCGGTTTCCGCGCCGTACTCTCCGTGCCGCTGCTTCGTGAGAACGAGGCCATCGGGGCTCTGAGCATCCGTCGTCGGGAAGTCCAGCCGTTCACGGACCGGCAGATCGCGCTGCTCCAGACCTTCGCCGACCAGGCCGTGATTGCCATCGAGAACGTGCGACTGTTTAACGAAACGAAGGAGGCGCTCGATACGCAGACGGCCACCAGCGACATCCTGCGCGTCATCAGCCGCTCGCAGACGGACGTGCAGCCGGTGTTCGATGCGGTCGCCGAGAGCGCGGCGCGACTGTGCGACGCGTTCGACGTCACGATCTTCCGTCGCGACGGTGACCGGCTCCGGCTCGTCGCGCACCACGGGCGTATGCCCGTCGGCACCATGGGCGACTTCTCGCTGTCGGTGAGCCGGGAAACGGTGGGCGGGCGCTCCGTGATCGACGCTGTGACGCTGAACCTCGAGGACGTTCAGGCGGACGCGGGCGAGTTTCCGGAGGGTGTGGGCCACGCACGCCGGTTCGGGCACCGCGCGATGCTGAGCGTGCCGCTTACGCGGGATGGCGCGGCGATCGGCGTCATTCAGCTGCGCCGCACCGAGCCCGGACGCTTCACCGACCGGCAGGTCGCGCTGCTCCAGACCTTCGCCGACCAGGCCGTGATCGCCATCGAGAACGTGCGATTGTTCACCGAACTGCAAGAGAAGAACCAGGCACTCACGGAGGCCCATGCCCACGTGACCGAGGCGCTGGAGCAGCAGACTGCAACGGGTGAGATCCTCCGCGTGATTTCAGGCTCGCCCACCGATGTGCAGCCCGTCTTCGAGACGATCTTGGACAGCGCCACGCGGTTGTGTTCAGCGGAGAACGGCATCCTCTTTCAGTACGACGACGGGGCTTTCCACACAGTGGCGTGCCTGGGGCTCAGCCCCAAGGCGGAGACCGCGTTTCGGACGCAGCCAGCGCGGCCGGGGCCGCACTCAGGCCTCGGGCGGATGCTCGCGGAGAAGCGGCCGGTTCAGGTTGCGGACGTTACCGACGATATCGCTTACCGCCAGGGCGATCCGCTGCGCGCTATTACGGTGACCCTGCTCGGCGCCCGCACGGCTATGTGGCTCCCGCTTCTCAAGAGCGACGCCGTGGTCGGCGCCTTGTCGATCTACCGCCGCGACGTTCGTCCCTTCACGGCCAAGCAGATCGACTTGGTAGGCACTTTCGCCGACCAAGCGGTCATCGCCATCGAGAACGTGCGCCTGTTCACGGAGCTGCAAGAGAAGAATCGGGCGCTCACCCAGGCTCATGCGCAGGTGACCGAAACGCTGGAGCAGCAGACGGCGACGAGTGAAATCCTACGTGTCATCAGCCGGTCGCAGACCGACGTGCAGCCGGTCTTCGACACAATTGTGGAGAGCGCCGTTCGGCTGTGCGACGCGCGGTACGGAGCCGTGTTCAACTTCGACGGTGATCTCGTACATCTCGTGGCGCACCACAACTTTTCCGAGACGTGGCTCGAGGGTGTTCGCAAGCAGTACCCGATGCGTCCGAGCCGCGCTCACATCTCGGGCCGGGCAATCTTAAGCAGTTCGGTCGTCCAGATCCCCGACGTCGCTCTCGATCATGAGTACGGGAGCCCCCTCGCGGTACAGCGGGGCTTCCGAAGCCTGCTGGCTGTACCCATCCTTCGCAGCGGCGCCCCGATCGGGTCGATCGTCATCTACCGGCCGGAGTCTGGGCAATTCCCCGACAGCGAAATCGAGCTGCTGAAGACCTTCGCCGAGCAAGCGGTCATCGCCGTCGAGAACGTTCGCCTGTTCACGGAGCTGCAAGGGAAAAACCGGGCCCTCACCCAGGCCCATGCGCAGGTGACCGAAACGCTGGACCAGCAGACGGCGACGAGCGAGATCCTGCGGACCATTGCGCACGCGCAGACGGACGCGCAGCCGGTGTTCGATACGATCGTGCAGAATGCCGCCCGGCTCTGCCGCGCGACCGTTGCGGCGGTCTTCCGGACCGACGGCCGGATATTGTATATGCCGGCAAACTACGGGGGCTCGGCCGAAGCGCGAGCCGTCAATCTTGAGCGGTTTCCCCGGCAGCTAGATGCGGAAACCACGGCCGGCCAGGCGATACTCGCGCGAGCGGTCATCCACGTGCCGGACATCGAGGAGCCTTCGGCGCGCGAATTCCTGCGCCAGAGCGGACGGTTGCTCGGATTCCGGAGCGCCGTCACGGTGCCTATGCTGCGGGAAAATGAGGCCGTAGGCGCCATCACTGTGGCCAGACTAGAGCCCGGCGAGTTCTCGGAGGCCGAAGTGGCCCTGCTGAAGACCTTCGCCGACCAGGCCGTCATCGCGGTCGAGAACGTGCGGCTGTTCAAAGAACTGCAGGCCCGGACCGCCGACCTCACGCGCTCGGTCGAGCAGCTCACGGCCCTCGGCGAAGTCGGCCGCGCGGTCAGCTCCACACTGGATCTCGAGACGGTGCTGACCACCATCGTCGCGCGGGCCGTTCAGCTGTCGGCGCTGGATGGGGGGGTGGTGTTCGAGTACGACGAGGGCACTGAGGAGTTCGTCCAACGGGCGGGCACCGACCCCGGCGGAGCCCTCGCGGAAGCGCGGCGCACCACGCGGATCCGGAAGGGGGAAGGGGTGCTCGGGCGGACGGCCATCACACTGGAGCCGATCCAGGTGCCCGACATCACCGTGCCGGCCGCGTACGAGGGGCGGCTGCGGGAGATCCTGGTCGAGTCTGGCGTCCGGGCTATCCTCGCCGTCCCGATGGTCCGCGAAGGCCGGCTGCTCGGCTGTCTCGGGGTCACCCGCAATCAGCCCGGGGACTTCACCGCCGAAACGATCGAGGTCCTGCGGACCTTCGCCACGCAGTCGGCCTTGGCCATCCAAAATGCGCGGCTGTTCGAGGAGATCGCGGACAAGAGCCGCCAGCTAGAGGCGGCGAGCCGTCACAAGTCTGAGTTCCTCGCCAACATGTCCCATGAGCTCCGGACGCCGCTCAACGCCGTCATCGGGTTCTCCGAGGTGCTGCTCCAGCGGATGTTCGGGGAGCTGAACGAGAAGCAGGACGAGTATCTCAAGGACATCTACGCTTCCGGCCAACACCTCCTGTCGCTGATCAACGACATCCTCGATCTCTCCAAGATCGAGGCCGGCCGCATGGAGCTGGCCCCCGCCCCGTTCCACCTACCGGGCGCCCTGGAGAATGCCGTCACCCTGGTCAAGGAGCGGGCCAGCCGCCACGGCATCGCCCTGCAGCTCGACATCGATCCCCGGCTGGGGGAATTAGCGGGAGACGAGCGGAAGGTCAAGCAGGTGCTGCTCAACCTCCTCTCCAATGCCGTCAAGTTCACCCCCGAAGGAGGCCGGATCACCCTGAAAGCGGGCCGGACGGAGGGCATGGTCGAGATCGCGGTCACCGACACCGGCATCGGCATTGCCCCCGAGGACCAGGCGGCCATCTTCGAGGAGTTCCGCCAGGTGGGGAGCGACGAGACCCGCAAACAGGAAGGCACCGGCCTCGGGCTGACCCTGGCGAAGAAGTTCGTCGAGCTGCACGGGGGCCGGATCTGGGTCGAGAGCGAGCCGGGCCGGGGGGCCACCTTCACCTTCACGCTGCCTCTGCACTGATGGGCCCACAGACGCTGCGCCTGTCCGCTACCGGTGGGTCCGTGCGCTGACTAGAACGCTATGCGCTGAGATCCGTGCCTCCGCGCTGGATGGGGCTCTCCACCTCCGTGGGCCCAATGATAGCGCCGGCTGCGGGGGGACCAATGAGGCCGGTGAAGCTTGCCACCGCGAGCAGGGCGAAAGCGGCCAGGGTCACGCGACGAGGGATCGAACGCCATTGAGTGTTCATGACGATTGACCTCCTGGGGCCAAGACGGAGCAATGGCAGTGCCACGTGCGGCGGTTACGCGCACCGCTCGGGTTTCTCGGGTGTTAGAACACTTGGCGTGGGCGAGTGGGGCAGACCGCCCGGGCTCCGGCGGCAGAACGGGCAGATTGCCGCCCTGCTGGCAGCTGGCGCGTTTGCGGGCTGGCACCCGGGACGGTGTGCCCTCCCGATGATCTGGGGCGCCGGCCCTGCCCCGGGCCCTCACCCTCTCCTAGCGGGCGGCCTCGACCGGGCATCCATGGCGCCGAGGCCCTGGCCATGATCTACCGTCGCCAGTATCCCCGCCGCCTCGGCCCCATGATCGCCACCCAGCCCGCGCAGCGCGTCACCCCCAGGAGCCTGAGCGCACGTCCGCCTGTCGATCCCGAGCCCAGCGTGTCGCCAGAACCCGCGCGCACGCCTGTGGTAGGGTCTCCGCGACCATGCCCGGTGTGCGGCGAGACGGAGCTCCAGGGCCGGCAGGCGGTCTGCCCGGCCAGTTGCCGCCGGGAACGGGCCCCCCAGCGGGAGACGGCGGCGCGGCAAGCCCGAGACCGGGAGATTCGGGCGCTCTTAGAGGCGGCGCTGAGGAAGCGACAGGCGAAGGGACCATGAACCGGAGACTATTCATCTCGGCGATGACGGGTGGCCTCCTCGCCGCGCCCCTCGCCGCCCGTGCGCAGCAGCCCGACCGTGTGCGTCGGCTAGGTCTCCTCCTGCCGTACATCGAAAGTGACGCGCAGGCGCACGCTCGTGTCACAGCGTTCAGAACGGTGCTGGAGGAACGAGGGTGGACCGATGGGCGGAATGTTCGGTTTGAGTTTCGATATACGGACGGGCATCCCGATCGATTGCCCGCTCTGGCTGCCGACCTCGCCCAGCGAAACGTCGACGCCATCTTGACGGCTGGAACCGAGTCTACCGACGCCGCGCGGAGGGCGACCAAGACCATCCCCATCGTCATGGCCGCGGTCGGCGATCCGATCGCTGCCGGCTTCATCGCGAGCCTTGCGAGACCCGGAGGGAACATCACGGGAGCCAGCCTACTCGCGACCGAGTTGACCGCCAAGCGACTGCAGCTGCTGAAGGATGTCCTCCTTGCGCTCACGCGACTGACGGTCTTGTGGAGTGGCGCCAACGCCAGCGTCATCGAGAAGCTGAAGCAGATACAGGCGGCCGCCCCGCAATTCAGAGTCCAGCTCCACCCGTTCGAGTTGCGCGCCCCAGCCGATCTTGAGAAGGGCTTCGAGGCCGCGGCTCGGTTCGGGGCCCAGGCCGTCATGACGACGGAAGACGCCATTCAAATCACCTATCGGGCACGGGTTGCCGAGCTTGGCCTGCGACACAGAATGCCAGTGGCTTCCGAATTTGCGGAGTTTGCGCAGGCAGGTGCTCTCATGAGTTTCGGGCCTAATATCCTTGACCAGTTTCGGGATGCTGCGGGCTACGTCGACAGCCTCTTCAAAGGTGCCAAACCCGGCGACCTCCCTGTGGGACAGGCCACGCGGTTCGAGCTGGTCATCAACCTCAAGACCGCCAAGGCCCTGGGCCTGACGATCCCGCCGGCGCTGCTTCAGCGGGCGGATGAGGTAATCCAGTAACCCAGATAACCGCGTTCGATTTAGTCCAGAGAGGATCAACCCCATGATGACGATCGTTACCCACGTACACCTGAAAGAAGACGCGGCCCGTGAGTGGGACACCGCGATGCGCACTCGTCTGTCGGCCGCGAAGAAGCGACCGGGTTGGGTGGGAGGACAGCTCCTCCGGCAATCCGATAAGCCAGACCGGCGAGTAATCGTCGGCACGTGGAGGACTCGGGCAAACTGGGAGGCCTGGCACCAGGATCCGACATTCGCTGAGACACGCCGTCGGCTTGACGGGTTGGAGAATGGGCCAGCCGAGCACTGGTGGCATCAGGTAGTGCTTGATGTGAGGAAATACGAATCTACTCTTCCCCCAGCATCGAAACCAGCAACCAATCGGACGTCGAGGGCTAAGACGAAGAAACCGCGGCGGCGGTCGGTCTGACGATGCGGTCGGCACCGCTGCTCCCGGCAGACTAGGTTCATCGGTGATGGAGCGACGAACCTTCCTTGGTATGATCGCTGGCGGCCTCCTCGCCGCGCCGCTCGCCACCGAGGCGCTGCAGGCGAAGGTGTGGAAGCTTGGCTACCTAGACCAGGGAGCGGCGGCCCGCAGCAACCCCTATGTAGATGGGCTCAAGCAAGGGCTTCACGATCTCGGGTGGGTTGAGGGCCGAAACATCGTGTTTGAAGTTCGGTTCGCCGAGGGAAAGACCGATCAGCTCCCTGGGCTTGCGGCGGAGCTCGTTCGTCTCAAGATGGATGTCATCGTCACCTCGACCACCCCGGCGGCCTTGGCGGCCAAGCGCGCGACAGCGACGATACCCATCGTCATCGGGTTCACCGCCGATCCGGTGGGAAGCGGTATCGTCGCCAGCCTCGCGCACCCAGGAGGGAACATCACCGGATGGACGCACTCCGGTCTCGAGTTGCGAGCCAAATACTTGGAGCTGCTCAAGGAAGCCGTTCCCGATGCTACTCGCATGGGCGTCCTCTGGGACCCGGCCAACCAGGTGCATAGACCGTCGTTGCGGATCATCGAAAGCGCGGCGCAGAGACTTGGAGTGGATCTGCACCTGGCGGGCGTACAAGACCCCAAAGAGATGGAACGTGCCTTCTCAGCGCTGGCTGAGAAGGGCGTGCAGGCGCTCGTTGTTTTCCCGGACGGGATGTTTCAGGCCCAAACTCCGAAGATCCTCGCCCTGGCCGCCCGGTACCGCCTTCCCACCCTTTACGGCCTGCGAGAGTACGCGGAACTCGGAGGTCTGATGGCCTATGGGGCCAATATCGCGAAGATGCATCGGCAGATCAGCGCATCCCTGGTGGACAAGATTCTCAGGGGCGCCCGGCCTGCAGACCTTCCCGTCGCGCAGCCGATTGAGTTCGATCTACTAATCAACCTCAAAACCGCCAAGGCCCTCGGCCTGACGATCCCGCCCTCGCTCCTGCAGCGAGCGGATCAGGTGATCGAGTAATGGATCGCCGAGCCTTCATCGCAGCTGTTACTGGCGGCCTCTTCGCCGCGCCGCTCGTCGCCGAGGGGCAGCAGGCGGTCAAGCCCTCTCGCATAGGCTACTTGCATGCTAACGTCACCGCCTCGCCCCACCTGTTAGAAGCCTTCCGTCAGGGACTGCGTGATCTTGGTTACGTCGAGGGTCGCAACGTCGTGATCGAATATCGAGATGCCAAGGGAGAGTTCGAGCGGCTCCCTGCTCTCGCAGCCGAATTGGTGGTGCTCAACGTCGATGTCATCGTCGCCTCCGGCACACTCGCGGCTCTGGCCGCCAAGCGCGCGACCAGCGACATCCCCATCGTCTTCCCTACGGTTGGGGATCCCGTTACCGACGGGCTTGTCGCCAGCCTGGCGCGACCGGGCGGCAATGTCACCGGGTTGTCCAACCTCACTCCACAGTTGGTCGGCAAGTGTCTCGAAGTACTCAAACAGGCCATTCCGGCAGTGAGCCAGGTGGCTATTCTCTGGCAACCAAATGGCTTCGTGGAACGCACCAGGCGGGAGGTCCGGAAGGGCGCAGAACTCGCGGGGCGGGCGTTGGCCATGCAGCTTCACTTCTTTGAGGCTCGAGCCCCGACGGACTTCGAGCGGGCATTCGGGGACATGACCCGAGCGGGCGTGGGTGCTGTGATTGTGGTGGTGACCGCCATGTTCGTCCAACAACGAAGACGCCTGGCGGAGCTTGCGGCAAAGAGGCGGCTGCCCGCGGTGTACGGGTCGAGCGAGAGTGTGCGGGTCGGGGGGCTGATGTCCTATGGACCGGACTTAGCCGATTCGTTTCGCCGCGCCGCGATCTACGTGGACAAGATCCTGAAGGGGGCGAAGCCTCGTGACCTGCCGATCGAGCAGCCGACGAAGTTCGACCTTGTGATCAATCTCAAGACCGCCAAGGCTCTCGGCCTGACGATCCCGCCGTCACTGCTGCAGCGGGCGGACCAGGTCATCGATTGATGGACAGGCGGGCATTCCTCGGCACCCTGGCTGGCGGCCTCCTCGCCGCGCCGCTTGTCGCCGAGCCGCAACAGGCCGCAAAGGTTTTCCGAATCGGCCTTCTCGGGACCGTCCCGCTTACCGAACCTGGGGCCGCCCGTATCTGGGGCGGACTGTTTGAGGGACTGCGGCAACTCGGGTACGTCGAAGGTCAGAACATCGTGTTCGAAGGTCGTTTTTCGGAGGGGAGTGGGGAAACACTCGCTGCCCTTGGAGCAGAGTTGGCGCGGCTCAAGGTCGACGTAATTGTCGCAGCTGCGACTGCGGCCCACGCGGCTAAAGGCGCTACGGCCGAAATCCCTATCGTCGTGCCAAACTATGGCGAGCCCGTCGAGGATGGGCTCGTGGTGAGCCTCGCACGGCCGGGAGGCAACGTCACGGGACTAGCCGGGCCCAACCTGGTCGCCAAGCAACTACAGCTCCTGAAGGAGGTCCTGCCCACACTGTCGCGCGTCGCGGTTCTGTCTAACCCTGCGCATCCCGCTCACCCGCGCCGCTTGCGAGAGGCGAAGGACGCGGCCGGATCCTTAAGAGTCCGGCTACAGATTTTAGAGGCACGCGCTCCGACCGGGCTGGCCGGCGCCATCTCCGGCGCGGCGACTAGGTCGGCAAGCGCGTTGCTCGTGCTCGGTGACCCGATGTTCTTCGGTGAGCGAGCACAGATCGTCGAACTGGCAGCACGAGCCCGGCTACCCGTAATCGCTATCCAGGCCGAGTATTCTGAGGCTGGTGCGCTTCTGTCCTATGGGATCGACCAGACGGACACATTTCGACGTGCCGCTACTTACGTGGACAAGATCCTCAAGGGGGCGAAACCGGCCGAGTTGCCAGTGGAGCAGCCCACTAAGTATGAATTGGTCATCAACCTCAAGACCGCCAAGGCCCTCGGCCTCACTATTCCGCCGTCGCTCCTGCAGCGGGCGGATCAGGTGATCGAATGATGAACCGGCGTACGTTCATCGGGACCTTCGCGGGCGGCCTCCTCGCTGCGCCAATTACGGTCGAGGCGCAGCCCGCAAGAGTCTTCCGCATAGGCGTGCTCTCTCCCGGCTACCCCGGGCTTTCCCTCTTGCTCGACGTGTTCCGCCAAGGACTTCGCGAATTCGGTTATGTCGAGAACCAGAATCTGGTCATCGAGTACCGGTCGGCCGAGGGGAACGTGGAGCGGCTCCCCGCTCTCGCGGCCGAAGTCGGTTCGCTCAATGTTGATGTCATCGTCGCCTTCAATACACCCGCTGCTCTAGCCGCCCAGCGAGCGACCAGTACTCTCCCGATTGTCTTCATCGCTGCTGGGGATCCAGTGACGACCAGGCTCGTGGCGAGTCTTGCCCGGCCGGGCGGCAATATCACGGGTGTGTCCGCTCTCTCCTCGGAGCTGGTCGGCAAGTGGCTGGAGCTGCTCAAGCAAGCGGTCCCCGGGGTCAGCCGGGTCGCTGTCCTCTGGCAGCCCGGCGCCATGGACGAGCGCACAGACAAGGACATGCAAGAAGGAGCAGAAGTCGCGGCCCGGGCGCTTGGAGTGCGGCTGCAATTCGTTGAGGCGCGAGAACCGGCGGATCTCGACCGGGCCTTCTCGAACATGATCCGGGCGCGCGTGGGTGCCCTGACCGTTCGGCCAGCCCCCTTGTTCCTCATGGAACGAAGACGCCTCGTGGACTTGGCAGCAAAGAACCGGCTGCCCGCCGTGTACGCGTGGAGAGAGTTCGTCGATAGTGGAGGCCTCATGGCCCTTGGGCCGAGACTGCCTGATCTGTATCGGCGCGCCGCCACCTACGTGGACAAGATTCTCAAGGGCGCGAAGCCCGCTGACCTCCCGGTCGAACAGCCGACCACATTCGAGTTGACCATCAACCTCACGACCTCCAAGGCCCTTGGCCTCACCATCCCGCCGTCATTGTTGACTCGGGCCGATCAGGTGATCGAGTAATGGATCGCCGAGCCTTCATCGCAGCTGTTACTGGCGGCCTCCTCGCCGCGCCGCTCGCCGTCGAGGCGCAACCGGCGGGGAAGGTCTACCGGATAGGGTGGCTCGGAACTGTTCAAGTCCCGGCTAACGCTCCGGGAAGGGAGGCGTTCAACGGGCTGCTCGATCGGGAGACGGCGGGATGAATCAACAGAGGACGGATGCGGTCATGAGGGGAGTTCCGTACAGAGGCGGTCTCATGCTCGGCATCCTCATCGTGACGCTCGGCTGTGCGTCGCCGAAGCCCCCACCCGATAACCACCCGATAGTGACCGGGCCATCCCAGGCCCAGTCGTTGGCCAATGCGCCTCGTTTTTCCTCGGGCGGCCCCGACGCCGAGAGGTACGGTGCGAACGAGGGCTATCCGGTCAAGGCAATCAATCGACTCCCGTTTTTCGTCGGTGTGTTCAGCCACAACGACCAGTTGCTGGATGGGCGGACGATCCGACGGGCTGCCTCGCCTTCACGGTTGCTCCGCGCCCCCGCCGAGCCCGCGCTGCGTTACGAGTACCAAGGCGAGACCCGCTCGCTCGACGACTACCTGGCGCGTAACCCGGCCACCGGACTCCTGATCGCGCGGGGTGACACCATCCTCGTCGAGCGCTACCAGTATGCGCGGACGGATCGGCATCGCTTCGCGTCGTTTTCGATGGCCAAGACGGTCACGGCCATGCTGGTCGGGCTCGCGATCGCTGAGAACCTCGTCCGTTCGGTAGACGATCCGGCCGGGTCCTACGTGCCCGCGCTCGCTGACACCGAGTACGGCCGCACGTCGCTCCGGCACCTGTTGCAGATGTCCTCGGGCGTCCGCTTTCGCGAGAACTATTCCGGTCAGGACGATGCCGCGCGGCTGTTCGCCGCGACGGCGCTCCAGGACGGCCCGGGCGGCGTGGAGGCCGTGAAGCCGTACAATGAACGTGCCCGCTGGAGCGGCGCCGTGTTCTCCTACGCATCCGTCGAGACCCAGGTGCTCGGTCTGGTCCTTCGAAGCGTGGTCGGGCGGCCGGTGGCCGAGTACTTTCGGGACAGGATCTGGGAGCCAATCGGGGCGGAAGCAGACGCCACCTGGATTGTCGACGCCTCGGGGCAGGAGGCGACCTACTGCTGTCTCAACGCGGTGCTGCGCGACTACGCGCGACTCGGTTTGCTGCTCGCGCACGACGGGCGGGTCGGCGACCGGCAGATCATCCCGAAGGAGTGGTTGTACGCGGCTACGACCATCGCCCCGAACGACTGGCACCTCAAGAGAGTATGGGACCGCACCGGCTTCGGCTATGGCTATCAGACCTGGATCTTTCCCGGCGAGCGTCGAATGTTCGCCCTGATCGGCTCGCATGGCCAGGCCATCTACGTCGATCCGGCGAGCCGTCTCGTCATCGTTCACACGGCCGTGCGCCAGGATGCAGCCGATCCAAACGAGGAGACGGTCGCTTTGTGGCGAGGTGTCGTGGATGAGTTCGGGCGCCCACCTCAATGAGGAGACAACCGCTTGCTCGTAATCATTTTGATCCCCGAATCTTGAAATGGCTGGACAACCGGGCGATCGGCGGTCCTGGCGCCGCCGGCGCTCCTACAGCGGGCGGATCGGGTGATCGAGCGATGCACCGCCGAGCGTTCATCGGGACCCTGGCCGGCGGCCTTCTCGCCGCGCCGCTCGCCGTCGAGGGGCAGCGGGCGGGCAAGGTCGCCAAGATCGGGCTGCTCACTCCAAGCAGTCGGGCCGGCTCGGGTCATCTCGTCGAAGCGTTCAGGCAGGGCATCCGGGAGGTTGGTTATATCGAGGGCACCTTCGTCCTCGAGGCTCGCTACGGGGATGGCAGGTCGGAGCATCTCGTACAGCTTGCCCAGGAACTCGTGCGTTGGAAGGCGGACGTAATCGTCACGTCCACCGATGCGGCGACAGCGGCGGTCAGGCGACAGACTCGGACGATTCCAATCGTGATGGCATTCGGTACCGATCCAGTCGGGACGGGTTTCGTGGCGACCCTCGGGCGTCCGGGCGGCAACGTCACCGGGCTGAGCAACATCACCGTGGAACTCGGCGGGAAGCGCCTGGAGCTTCTGAAGGACGCGGTCCCCAAGCTCTCTCGCGTCGCGTTTCTCTGGAACCCGGACGTCAGGGGTGCCGTGCTCGACTACAAGGAGACGGAAGCGCGTGCGAGCTCACTGGGGCTCGAGCTTCACTCCGTGGAAGTGTCCACCGCCGAAGACCTTGATCGAGCCTTCGCGATCTTGACAGGCGCTCGTGTACAAGCGTTCATCGTGGCGGCGGCGAACATCGTGATGTTCGGGAGGCGGGCAGCGATCGCCCGGTTCGCGCAGTCAAACGGGCTAGCGTCGATGTACGCGGCCAAGGAGTACGTGGACGCAGGCGGCCTTTTGTCCTATGGAGCAAGTGTTTCCGACATGTTCCGCCGTTCCGCGCTCTATGTAGACAAGATCCTTAAGGGAGCGAAACCCGGCGACCTGCCCGTCGAGCAGCCGACGGTATTCGAGCTCGTCATCAACCTCAAGACCGCCAAGGCCCTCGGCCTGACGATCCCGCCGTCACTGCTGCAGCGGGCGGATCAGGTGATCGAATGATGGACCGACGGCTGTTCCTGGGGACTTTGGCTTGCGGTCTCCTCGCCGCACCGCTCGCTGCCGAGGCGCAGCAGACAGGGAAGGTATACCGGGTAGGTTTTCTCTCGAACGGTTGGTCTACTGCTAGCCCACAGGTCGTCGCGGCGTTTCGGCAAGGGTTGCGTGAACTCGCGTGGGTTGAGGGCCAGAACATCGTCATCGAGTATCGGTGGGCGGAGGGCAGGTCCGACCGGCTGCCCGACCTTGCGGCCGAGTTGGTCCGGCTCAGAGTTGATGTCCTCGTCGCCAGCGCCGCGGCAGCAACCCGTGCGGCCAAGGAGGCGACCACGACAATCCCCATCGTATCTGTGGCAGTACAAGACCCGGTTGCGCTCGGGTCGGTGCAGAGCCTCGCCCGGCCCGGCGGGAACATCACGGGGCCGACTCTCACTGGTGGCCTAGCGATAGGTGGCAAGCAACTGGAGTTGCTGAAGGAGATCGTCCCCGGGGTGTCTCGCGTCGCCGTCCTTTTGAACCCCGCGAATCCAATGCTTCTACAACAATTGAGGGATACGGAGATCGCGGCCCGGTCGTTAAATGTGCAGCTTCAACGCGTGGAGGCGCAAAGTCACGACGAGTTCGATCGTGCCTTCTCAAGGATCACCCGAGGGCGCGCGGAAGCGCTCCTCGTCAGCGCGGACCCGATGTTCGCCGCCCAGGGAACGCGGTTGGCAAATCTTGCGGCAAGGAACCGCCTGCCAGCGATGTACGGGCTGAGGAGGCATGTGGAGGCGGGCGGCCTCATCGCCTATGGGGCGAACGAACTTGATGTGTGGCGCCGCGCCGCGACCTACGTCGATAAGATCCTTAAGGGCGCTCAGCCCGCCGACCTCCCGATGGAACAGCCCGCCAAGTTTGAACTCGTCGTCAACCTCAAAACCGCCAAGGCCCTCGGCCTGACGATCTCGCCCTCACTCCTGCAGCGAGCGGATCAGGTGATCGAGTGATGGACCGGCGGTTGTTCATAGGGACCCTGGCTGGCGGCCTCCTCGCCGCGCCGCTCGTCGCCGAGGGGCAACGGGCGGCGAAGCCGCACCGGATCGGCGTTCTGATCGCTGCCTCGAAGGCGTTCATCACCCCTTACCTTCAGATCTTTCGCCAGGCGCTGCATGAGCTTGGCTACGTCGAAGGCCGTGACATCAGGATCGAGTACCGGTATGCCGACGGACACTACGACCGTCTGCCGGCGCTCGCGAGAGATCTAATCGGTCTCCACGTCGATGTCATCGTAACGGAAGGAACACCCCCGACGCGGGCGGCGATACAGGCGACGACCACGATACCGGTGGTCATGACGGTTACCGGTGATCCGGTTGCGGCGGGCCTCGTCACGCATCTGGCGCGGCCGGGCGGCAATCTCACGGGCGCATCATTCTTTCTTCCCGAGCTCGCGACAAAGCGCCTTCAGCTCTTGAAGGAAGCGATTCCAGGGATCGCCCGTGTCGCGGTGGTATGGAACCCGCGCAATGCCGTCCACGGGCCGGCCGTCCAGGACGTGGAGACAACGGCAAAGACCATCGGGGTCGAGATTCGGCACATCGGCATCCAGAGTCCCGGCGACGTGGCCGATGCCCTGGCCTTGATCACCAAGGGCCGGGACAGCCTCGTGATACTCGAAGATGCGATGACCAACGTGGCCTCGGCCCAGATAGCCGACACCGCATTGAGGCACCGGATCCCCGCGATCTTCGGACTTTCGACTTTTGCAGAGGCGGGCGGGCTGATGACGTATGGGCCGAACCGCGTGGAGCTGTGGCAGCGTGCGGCGGGATTCGTCGACAAGATCCTGCGAGGCGCCAAGCCGGGTGACTTGCCAGTGGAGCAGTCCGTGCGGTTCGAGATGGTGATCAACCTCAAGACCGCCAAGGCCCTCGGCCTGACCATCCCGGCGTCGCTCCTGCAGCGGGCGGATCAGGTGATCGAGTGATGGACCGGCGCACTTTCCTCGGAACCTTGGCTGGCAGTCTCCTCACCGCGCCGATCGTGGGCGAGGCGCAGCAGGCCCGACCGCCATATCGGATTGGGATCCTCTCACCGTTCTCGTCGTCAATCGGGCCGGGTCCGTCCTTCGAGACGTTTCGCCAGACACTCCAAACACTCGGCTACGTCGAGGGGCGCAACATCGCGCTCGAGTATCGCTGGGCCGACGGACGATACGATCAGCTTCCGCGCCTCGCCGCAGAATTGGTCCGGCTCCGCGTCGATGTCATCTTCTCGGCCTGGAGTACCCCCGCCGCATTGGCGATCAAGAAGGCAACGAGCACCAAGCCCGTCGTGTTCGCGGGGGTGGGTGATGCCGTCGGGGTGGGACTCGTGGCAAGTCTCGCCCGGCCCGGAGGCAACGTCACGGGCGCCACGTTCATCACCGAGGACACGATCGGCAAGCAGCTCGAGCTGTTGAAAGATATGATTCCGGGCCTCGGCCGAGTCGGCGCTGTCGTGAATCCGGCCAACCCGGTCTATGTGCCGGTGTTGAAAAAGAGTGAGGCAACGGCCAGAGCCCTCGGGCTACAGCTCGACGTCGTCGGAGTGCAGGGTACCGAGGACTTCGAGCCAGCCTTGCGGGCCGCGATCAATCGACAAGTGGGCGGGCTCGTGGTTCTGCGAGACCAAGTGCTCCTGGCAAACCAGCAGCGGCTCCTGACGCTTGTGGCCACCACTCGGCTGCCGGCGATCTACGGCAACCGGGAGTTTGCGGACGGCGGTGGCCTCATGTCCTACGGTCCCAACCTCGGCGAGATTTATCGTCGGGCAGCGTACCTGGTGGACAAGATCCTCAGGGGCGCCAAGCCGGCAGATCTGCCGATCGAGCAAGCCACAAAGTTCGACATGGTCATCAACCTTAAGACCGCCCGGACGCTGGGCCTCACCATCCCGCCCGCGCTGCTGGCGCGAGCGGATGAGGTGATCGAATGATCGATCGGCGCGGATTCCTGCTCCTGACGTTCGGTCTGTCCGGCTGCTCTGCGGCGAGCCAGCGCGTGAGCGAGTTTCCCCTGGTGATCCGCGGCGGACGAGTGATCGATCCCGACCAAGGTCTCGACATGTCTACAGACCTTGCCATTGACGGGACGCGCGTCGCAGCCATTGGTCCCAAACTTCGTGGCCGCGTCGCCCTTGATGCCGTCGGTTGTGTGGTCGCACCGGGGTTCCTCGACCTGCACAGCCACGCGCAGACCGTGAGCGCGCATCGGCTCCAAGCCTTCGACGGCGTCACGACCACCCTGGAATTGGAAGCCGGCGCATTCCCGGTCGCGGCAGCCTATGGTCGGGCGAGCGTGGAGGGCCGCCCGTTGAACTACGGCTACTCCGCCTCCTGGGCGGGGGCCCGAATCGAGGCGTTCGCCGGCGACCGCGGCCGGGGACAAGCAATGATGACCCGCCTGCCCGATCCGGCCTGGCAGCGGGAGGCGACCGCGGCCGAGGAGGACCGCATCCTCGGGATGCTAGAGACCGAGCTGGATGCGGGCGGCCTCGGCATCGGTGTGCTTCTCGGTTACGCGCCGGGGACCAGCCGCGGAGAGTACCTTCGCGTCGCGCGACTTGCGGCGGCGCGCCGCGTTCCGACCTACACGCACGTCCGGGATTTGATTGAGGTGAATCCGGACACGCGCATGGACGGAGGCGAGGAACTGGTGCGGGCCGCTGCCGAAACAGGCGCCCATATGCACTTTTGCCATGTGAACAGCAGCTCGGGGCGCCACGTGGGGCGAGTCCTCGCCCTGGTCGATCGGGTGCGCCGTGAGGGTTCGCTGGTCACCACCGAAGCGTATCCCTATGGCGCTGGCATGACGGCGATCGGCGCCGTATTCCTCGCCCCCGAGCGGCTTGCAGCGCGCGGGCTCCGACCGACAGATATTGTCTACATACCCACGAACGAACGGATCCGCGACGCCGAGCAGCTCCGTCGCTTGCGCGCCACTGATCCAGGGGGCGGCTGCATCGTCCACTTCCTCGACGAGACCCGGGCTGCGGACGCGGCAATATTGCGCGCCTCGCTGTTCCACGAGGACACCATCGTGGCAAGCGACGCCATCCCCTTGTCTGGCATGGTCGCGGGTGCTGACTGGGCGTGGCCGCTCCCGCCGCACGCCCGCACGCACCCGAGGACCGCCGGAACTTTTGGGCGCTCCTTTCGACGCCTGGTTGTGGAAGGCAAGATGAGCATTTTCGAGTTCATCCGGCGCGCGAGCCTCCTACCAGCCCGGGTCGTCACGATTGCCGACGGCGGTCCGCTGAGCAAGGGCACGCTGGCCGTGGGAGCGGATGCGGATGTCGTCGTCTTCGATCCGGATGCCTTTCACGACCGGGCGACCTATGAGGCGTCTACGCAGCCGTCGGCCGGGGTCCGGCATCTCCTGGTCGGAGGAGAGCCGCTCATTCGTGACGGCGCGCTGCTGCCCTATGCGCGGCCGGGCCGACCGGTGCGGAGGCTTTGAGACAGGTGCGACCGCCGCCCCCGTCATCGCCCACGCCGAGACGTGGGTCCTCTGGCAGAGTAACGCGCTGGCCCGAGGGGGCCGCGCTCGCCCGGTCGGCACGTTCGAAGGCAAAGCCGGCTGCACGGCCGAGATCGAGCCGCGCCTGCGGGCCGATCACGCCGAGAACGCGAAGCTCCTGAACATGAACGCGGATAACTTCGTCGCGTTCCCGAGCGACACCGGGGCGGGCTACGTCAGTCCATTCACGGCCCTCGAGTGCTGGCCCATCGGCATCACCCCAAGCGCTCCGGGGATCAACGGCAACGGCACGCCGATCAGCAAGTAAGGGAGGGTCGAGACGATGACACGCTGGATCATTAGATGTACGAGTGCATGGCTGATGCTGGTCACGCTCGCGGGCCCCGCCGCTGCCGAATGGGTGCTGTGGAAAATCGAGACAACCCTGAGCCTCAGCAACAAGACGCGGCAGGAGCCGAGGGACGCGTTCGACACGAAAGCCCTGTGTATGACGAACGCCCAGCAGCGGCTCGCGACAGCGGCCCGCCCGGACAGTGACCTGTACTCCGCCGTGCACCAGATGGACGGTGCACCCGGCTATGGACGGTGCACCCGGAGTTATAGCCAGACGTATACGGAGCGCCGGGGCGGGATCGACGTCCCGACGATGGTGTTCTACCAGTGGCAGTGCTGGCCATCCGGCGTCACGCAGGGGACGACCACGCAGCGGCAATAGATGGGCTGCCTCTTTCTGCTCATCGCGCCGTTCATCTTCCTGTTCTGCGGTGTCACCAGCTTGCGCAGGTTCAGGATGATGTCGAGGGCCGGCTCGACGCCCACCTGGGTCAAGATCGAGGGGGTGCTGCACGAGTTCTCGCACCTGACCGGCGTGCGCGAGGACATGGACCTACATTCGGTCAAGAATTTGGCGCCGCTTCGCCTGATACTCCCCTTCTGTGATCAGCCCCTTGTCTCGCATCGTCCTGAGCTCGCTCAGGCGGTCAGCATTCGCCGACCCGGAGCCGGGCGAGCCCGGCTTGATGTCGCGGGCATCGCGCTTCAGTCCCAGGTACGCGCGTCCATCCGTCTCGTAGCTGCCATCGCGGACGTTCGTGACGACGGTTGCGGTACCGGTCGCGTCGAGCCGCGAAAGGATGAACCGCAGAAATCTCGTTCTGTTCTGACCGGTGGGGATCAATGTACCGCTCCCGGAGATCTCATACCAATATCCGCGGACTTCGTTCCCACTGGCGTCGGTCCCGACCGCGGGAACCACGAGCGTGCGATGAGTCCAGTAGTCGAGACCCCATCGCTCATCTGCGCTGTATCCACGTCGGAGTCCATCCGTAACGTCGTCAACGCTCTGCTTCGGGAGAAAAAGAGCATAAGCTTCAAGCGCGGTGGTGAAGGCCTTCTCCTCGGAAATGCGATAAATCACCTGCGTCCCACCTTGGTCAGGGCGAAGGAGGGTCGTCTGACTTGTCGCGCAGCCCGTGGCGATCAGCGCTATCAACGCCGCTGCGGCGAGTCCGCGTAGCCCATTCATTGTCTGTCTCCTGGTTAGTGAGTGGCTGTGACACGAGGGCGAACATGCTACTTTCACGCTCTCACCTTCCTCTCACGAGTCATGACCGCGTAGATGATCATGAGAACGAAGATTCCGGCGGCGAACAGATGGCGGTAACTCGCGGCTCCGACGCCCCAGCCGACGATAGCGCCACCAACATTCGCTAGCAGATACAGCCCGATCCACTTCCGCTCGGACTTCACCTTGCCCGCGGGCGCCACCCCCTCTTTTCGAGTCTCGGGGGCTCGAATTTTTCGGTCAAGGCGCCCTCCTGGCTCGCCCAGGCCTTCCGCGATACCTGACGTAGCCACTCCCTTGCCAGCGGGAGGAAGCTTGGCCTCGAAGGGCTCTGCCCGCTGGAACAGCGGGTTTCGCAAGGAGGTGCCAGTTGAGCAGTCGGAACCGACCACCCAGCCGCGCGCGGACGCTTAAGCTCCGGTGACGTCGGCAAGCGCCCGGCGTTGCTGACGCGGCTCGGCCTCGTGGAAGGCGCATTGCTCGAGTACGAGTTTTACGCAGCGGTCGACCTGGCGGCGACCGAGTCGTAGACTTGGGCTGTCCGCGCGGGGTGCTTTTGCGACGTCGGGCCGGCGGCGTTCAACGGGGCGTGGGTCTCGCGCGGACGCAACTCCTTCCCCACACCCGACCGGCCACAACTCCTACCATTCGTCGTTGTTGGTCCTTGTTCGACATCAGGGTGTCCGCGTCGGCTACGTCGACTCTGTCGAAGTAGGCCCGCCGTCCGAAGCAGCCCCAACCCCTGTAATTCCGCCTGTACAAACACCGTGTACAACGCAGCGCGTCAGGGGGACGATACCGCCTAGGTCGGCATGCCGCCGACCGGAAGCCGGCCGCCGCAAACGGCCGCACGCACAGAAGGAGCCGATGATGAAGGTCCGCCTGATCCCCTCGCGCAACCTCGGTTGCATCGGCCTGTACGGCGAGTCCTGGGCCGTCGATGTCTTTCGGCGGCCGTACCTCGGGATGTTCATCCGCCTCGGTCGGCACCGGGCCTGGGTCCACGTCCTCGCCTTCCGCATCCGGATCGCGCGGCGGTCGTGATGCGCCCCCGCGTCCCCAAGGCGGTCACGCAAGAGTTCACGCGGTCGCTCGACGCGGCCACCATCCGCGAAGCGCGGACCATCGCACAAGCACTCAACCAGACCCCCACCCAGGAGACTCCCATGACCACGAAGCGCACCGTCCGCACCCGGAAGGCCGAGCCCGCCCCCGCCACCCCGAAGCCGGAGCCGAAGACGGCGGCGAAGGCGACAACGACGAGAAGTTCGAGTAAGGCCACGAAGAAGTCCATCACGGCGAAGCCGACCGACCGCGCGAAGACGCACGCGGCCTACACGAAGAGCAAGCTCGCGGTGCAGCGGCGGGTGAAGTTGAACGTGACCGTCACGTACCACGGCCGGAACGAGCTCTTGGACGGCAAGCCGGTGAAGGTGACGGGCTACGAGGGCCGTGGCGGCGTGTTCGTGGAGTTCAAGGGCGAGCGCTACGTCGTGTCGCCCCACGCGCTGCTGAAACCGACGAAGTAGCGTCCCGCAGCGGCAGCCGCCGTCGTCACAGAGCACCGTGGCGGCGGCGGTGCTGCGTGCGCGACTCTATTTCGGGAAGCCGAGTTCTCGGGCCCGGGTGTGGACGAGCGTGTAGACCTCGTCCCACGATTCCGCGCGCGGGTCGCTGATGTCCTTGTTCGTGCTGTTCGCGAAGCAGATCGCATAGAAGTTGCGGGCGCGTAGGCTCGCGATGTTGTCCGGGGTATCGTCGATGTAGATGTCTGCACCGACCTGCTCCTTGCTCTTCATGAAGCAGAGGTCCCAATACGGGATACCGTGGTGGTCGAGCCAACCGGTCGTCTGGGTCACGGCGAGGTTGTGAAAGTAGCGGATGGTGAGCCGGTTCGTGATGATCCGGATGCGCGCGCCCTCGTCGGAGAGCTGCCGCAGGTGTTTTCTGGCGCCCGGGATCATCGCGGCCGTCTCAAATAGACGGCGCTCCGTCACCGCGAAGCGGTGGAGGCTGTGATACTGGGCGCCGTCGTCGTCGGTGGCGACGCCCCACTCTCCGAGACCGTAGGTCACGTCCTTCGTCAGCTCCTCGATCGGCCGCTCGAACCACTCTGCGGCCACCTCGCGCATCTTCCCGTAGAAATCCGCGCAGACGCCGTCGAGGTCCACGCCGAGGATCAACCCGCGAAGCGGACCTCGGTCGCGGACCGAGACGTCGTCGTGGACGCGCAGCTCTATGGCCTTCGCGCTCACGGCGTCAAGTCCTCCGAGTTTGGATTGCCGGACGCGGAATCGGGCGGCGGCGAGCCTCTCCCGCGCCCCAGATTCCGGCGAGGCGGCCGGGGAGTGGATGTCGCGCAACAGGTTTCTATCGCGGAGGTCACGCGGCGGCCTATTTCCGTTTCCGCTTCGGCCGTCGCCCGCCGCCCGCCCGCCGCCGCCCCCGCGCCGGCGGCGCGTCGGACCGCGCCCCGCCCGCGATGAGCGCCTTGAGCGCCACCTCGCCCTTCTGCTCGCCGGCGGGCGTCAGGACGATGCTCCGCCCGTCCTCGTACGGCTTCTTCTGGATCACGCCGTCGCGGATCATGTTGAAGCAGAACGTCGAGAGAGGCGTCTTCATCTTGACGTGGATCGACTCGAGCGCGGCGTCGAACACCTGGTACGGCATCCCCGACTTCCCGAGGCCCTTCTCGTAGGCCAGGCACAGCGCCGCCGCGGCGTCGGACGGCTGGAGCTGGCTGGCCCGGTACAGCTGGACGGTGTCCCCCTTGATGCCGAGGACCTTCGCGAGGTCGGCCGCGGGGAGCGCGAGTTCGCGCGCGAGCCGCGCCAGCGGGCCGTCGCGCGACTCATCGACGGGGCGCGCGTCCGGGTCGGTGTCGGCCACCTTCTCCACGGTCAGCGGCTCCACGCCGATCGCGGTCATCTGTTCGAGAGCGGCCGTCACCCGCTCCTTCAAGTCCTTGTCCGGGACCGCGAAGCTGATGGTCAGCTCGCAGCCCGCGACCCGCCCGCGAAGCGTCACCGTCGTCTGCACCGGCTGCTGGCCCGCGTCCGTCATGGCCCGTGTCCCTCCGTGATCTGCTGGTAGCGCTGCCGCCCGACGAACTGCGTGAGCTTCCAGACCCCGTCGGATGGATCCTTGTAGAAGTAGCCGCCGCGCGAGAGGTAGGCCGAGATCACGCTCGGCGTTAACTTCCCGGTGAACCCGAGTGAGCGCAGGTGGTCGAGGATCGACCCGCTGTCCTTCGCCGGCTCCCGCCCGAGGGCGAGTACGATCGCGTCGACCTTGTTCGGTAGCCGATTCGGGTCGATGGCGCCGGACGCGAACGCCGCGCCGTCCCCCGGCGCCTCGGGGCCGGCCAACTGCTCGCCCTCCCGGACGTGGGCCAGGGCGTCCACGCCGAACGCCTGGGTGATGACGTAGCCGACCGTGTCGAGGTAGTCGTCCAGCATCGCGTCGGTCACGGTCATGTCGGACGCCTCGTGGTACAGCGGGCACCGGATGTCCTCGTAGCAGTAGTCGAGGTGGTCCCAGACCGAAGCGTCGACGGCCGCGAGGTTCTGGCGGGCGACCTTCATGAGTGCGTGCCGCGGCCGGTGCTGCGCTTCGAGCCGGACGTGCCGCTTGTGCTTGAGGTACGTCCGCAGGGCGATCTCCAGCACGCTGTCGAGCGTGAGGACGGCGAGGCGGTTCCGCGTCGGCAGCGTGGAGCGGCGGATGAGCCCCACGCAGCGGAGTCCGTCCGCGATCCCGCTCGTCAGGGCGGCGGGCTTCTTCACGACGCGCCGACGCAGGTCGCGGCGAGCAGCTGTCTCACCAGGCGCACTCTCGGCAGTCTAGCAGAGGTGCCGCCGCGCGGTCACTCGCCGCCTGCGCTTACACCGTGGCGACTAGCGGACGTCTGGACGCGGGCGCGCATCCTCGGCGATCCTTCCGCAGAACCTCGGGTTCTGGCGAATCACGTCGCGCAGCCAGATACGACACACAACAGGAAAGGATCGGCACCCTATGCTCGTGCAGGACACGCGTCCCGCAGCACCGCCACCCCGCCCCGCTGCCCCACCGCCCCCGCCGGATGCACGCGGCCATCGCGAGGTCGGCGACGATCTCCACCTGGGCTACCGCGCGCTGGCCGCCGAAGTAATCCGCCAGGCCATCCGCGACGCCGGCTCGGCCAGCCGGTCCACCGAGGCGCGCGTGGACCGGCGCCGGGCGCGCGCGTTCTTGCTCGAGGGGCTCTATAGGACCCCGTGGTGGGAGTGGGTGAGCGCGGTCCTCGACCGCGACCAGATCATCCGCCACGTCGCGACGCTCGACGCGCCCGCGAGCGCGGGCAGGCGGCGCACGGCGCGGCGCGAGAGGACCATGGCCTATGCGCGCTGACCTCCTCCACCCGTTCGTGGCCTGCCCCGATGGGGGCGGCCGGCAGCACATTGTGCGGGACTCCGGGGCTCCGTACCGCTCCCTCTGCGGCCGCAGCATTCCAGCATCACCGACACTCCTCGCGCCACGCCTCGATGCACCAGATGAGCGCACGTGCATGAGGTGCTGGAATTTTTACTCGAGAGATATGGCCTTGCCCGGCTCCCGGCTTCGGCTAGGGGCGAAAGGTCCGCTCGAGGGTCCGAGGGCCGGCTGAGCGCCGCCTGAGGGCCGCCCTCGGCCCTTCAGACCGGTACCGACCGGCCCTAGGCGCCGGATCGCCTTGCCTCGGGGCGCTCAGGCACGGAGGCAGGCCCCCTCCGGCCGACCGAAAGGCCGGTTCCGGCCCTTCCGGCCCTTGACGGCGCGGCCTCGGCCGGAGAAAATGGCTGCCGGCCCGCCTCGCGGTGGGCCGCGCGCGGCTCGATGTCGGATGGTCGGGGTCACGCCCCGGTCATGAGTACCCCCGCATCGGGGAACCGAGGTCCTGCGGGCCGCGCGCAGGCAGCGACCTGGCCGGGACTGCTGAAGACAGGCCGAGGCGCATCACGAGCGATCGTGCTGCGTCCCGGCGGCTGGCCCGGCGCCCCACTATCCACCTCGTGGTGTTCAACCCCCACCGTCAGCCACGAGGACATCGCCATGCTCAAGCAGGACGCCAGCTACCCGCAGCTCACCATCGCCGAGACCATCCGGCATATCCACCGCCTCACGCAGCTCGCCACCGGCATCGCCGGGATGGCGATGTCATTCGACCCGGCCTTCGGTGACGTGCGGAAGGCCGAGCTCACCCTGGCCATCGCCGGCGCGCTCGTCTACCTCGATCTGGACGAGCTCTTCGGGCCCGAGGCGCACAGCAGCGCCTACGCGGGCTTCGCCCACCACGCGGTCGCGGCCGTCGCGGCGGCCCGCGGGGAGGCGATGTGATGGCCCGCGCGCGCCGGCCCTCGGAGAAGATCACGCTCGACCTCCGCACCGCCCCGCTCACCATCGCGCTCATCGTCCGGACGGTCCGGTACGCGCAGCACCTCCGCCGGCACCAGGTGAGTGGCCCCGCGATCGCGCACGTCCTCGACGCCGAGATGCCCATCGCGCTGTGGAACAACGGGCGCGACACGGGCGAAGTCGCGCTGACCCCGGTCATCCGGGACGCGGTCGCGGCCTACGTCGGCCACGCGGACGAGATCGACGTCGCGTGGTGCTTCCTCGACAACGACGGCGACGCCCACGCGTTCCGCATGAGCGAGAACGCGGTCCCCGAGCCGCAGCAGTTCACGGTCCCGGAGACGACCGCAACAGCCAGCCAGCCGGACCCGCCCACGCCGCTCACGCGCGCCGAAGCGGCCGATAGCAGCGCCCCGCCGCCCGAGGCAACCGAGTGATGCGCGCCGCCGTGCCGGGCCGGCTCCCCGATGGCGATGTCGTCCAGCCGCTCTACGGCGACCGCTATGAGGTCGGCGCCATCGTCGAGGACGGCGACGGGATCATGTGGGAGTACGCGCCGCGCTATCCGGACGATCCGAAGCCGTGGCGCGCCGAGGCGTTCTGAGGTGTGACCATCGCTAGGAAGGGTGGACTGTGGTTCATAACAGGTCTATTCGGTAGGAACCAGATTCTGAAGCGGCGTTCGGCAGCGCGCCGGACGCAGATCGAGACGTGAACCGGTAGCACGCGATTCGGGGGTCGCGACGACGAGATGACTGAACCATCATGGACGCCGATCTCGTTCTAGCACCGTCTTCTTCAATGTCCCGCGCGGTGGTTTGGGCCACTAAGCCACCGTGCGCGGTCAGTCATCACGGCCCCTGCTGTGATCGACGCGACTCCCAGCCGCCCCGGGGCAATGCGATCCCCGGGGCGGTGTCGCGTTCACACCCAGACAGCACAACGGGCACGTCCGCTCACGTGCCCGTCGGTGCTTCCCCTTCACCCCCCTCACGAGGAGGTGTTCTATGCCGACGGTACCGGAATGTGAAGCCGTAATCCAGCTCGTCTCCCTGCGAACCCAGCCGCGAGCTGGGACGGTGTCGCAGGGGCGGAGCGATGGATGAGCGGACGACCACCGACCAGGTGCGCTCGCGGAGAACGTTCACGGTGATCAACCTCGCGGACCAGCAGCCGCGGAGCATGCAGTCGAGCTACCTGGTGAAGGGGTTCATCCACCATCACAGCGTCATCTGCCTCTGCGGCGAGTCGAACCACGGCAAGTCGATGCTCGCGATGCGGATCGCCCTCGCCGTCGCCGGTGACTTCCCGGTCTTCGGCCACGGCGACCCCTTCGGCTCGGTCCTGACGCCCGGCAACGTCCTCTACATCGGCAAGCAGAACGGGATGGACGAGGACTACCGGCGGCTCCAGCGCCTCGCCAGGGGGCAGGGGCTCACGCACCCGCGCGGCCTCGAGCCCTACGGCGTCCACTACGCCGACGGCCTGCGCTACGGCACCAACTTCGCGCGGAACGCGGACGACGTCGACGAGCTGCGGTCCGTGCTCGGCGACATCCCGAACCTCCAGCTCATCATCTTCGACCCGTTCACCAGCCTCTTCGGCATCGGCGAGCAGGAGTCGGGCGCCTACACCGCGACCATTCAGATCATCGAGGATCAGCTCCTCCGGCTCGCCGACGACGGGCCGAGCATCATCTTCACCGCGAACGTCCCGCGCGGGCAGGCGCAGAAGAAGAAGCTCGTTCCGCGGAACCCCGCGCTCGTCGACGGTCCCGATGCGGTCATCGGCATCAAGGAGGAGGAGCCGCGGAACAGCGGGTTGTTCACCGTCATCATGTCGAAGCAGCGGCAGGGGCGCATCCTCACCGAGCCGGTGAAGTTCCGGCTCATCGCCAAAGGGCCGAAGGACAGCCCGGTCGAGTACCGCTTCTCCTACGGCTGGGGGAACCCCTGGGCCGAATCCGACGCGTCGCCGGCGCCGGCGGTCACGGTAGCACCGCCGCACCCGGAGGCGACGAAGGACAGGACCAGGGCGGCGATCGCCATGCTCCGGCTCGTCACGCGCCACCGGCAGATCGACACGCGCAAGGCGGCATTCGACCTCCTGCACCAGGCGACCGGCGCCTCGGCGTCGACCGTCAAGCGGGCGATCGCACTCCTCGGGCGGAAGGGCTGGATGACCAAGGAACCGCCCTACCGGATCAGGGGCAAGTTCCGCGAACTCGACCTGATGATCGAGCACCTCATCGCGGACGAAACGCGCGGCAAAAAGGTGACCCACTTTGCTGACCCAGTGGGTCAGTCAGTGGGTCAGCTCTGAGAGTGCCGATTCTCCTTATGGCGACGCACGTTAGCGTGATTGTGGGTCAACTAACGAAGTGGTCCCCCTACCTACCCGGTAGGAGGAAGAAAGAAAGAGGCAGCATCGGTCCCGGGACCGCCGGCTCGGATCGGCGGTCCGGCCGTCGACCTTTCCACTCCCCCTCCGCCCGCGCTCGGCGCGGGCTCCGGGGTCGTGACTCGTGGCCGCGCTCGGTTTCGCCGGATCACGGCTCCTCGCGCGGCCACGAGTCAGTCGAAGGCTGTGAGGAACTTCACCGGTGGGTCGGTCGGCCCGCTCCGGCCGCGAAGCAAGCACGTGCCCGTCCGAGTCGGTCCCGAGCCGCTCCGGCGAAACGGGACCGACTCGGACGGCAGGCGCGCAGCTTCACCGCGCGCCTGCGGTTGCGGCGAACCCCTGACACCCCCACAGGAGGCGCCTGAGATGGGGACGACGACGGCCATCGGCTGGACCGAGGCGACCTGGAACCCCTGGCACGGCTGCACGAAGGTCTCCCCCGGCTGCACGCACTGCTACATGTACGCGTTCAAGGAGCGGATGGGGCAGGACCCATCGGTCGTCGTCCGCTCCAAAAGCAACTTCCGCGTCCCCCTGAGGTGGCGCGACCCGCGCGTCATCTTCACCTGCTCGTGGTCCGACTGGTTCATCGCGGACGCCGACGCCTGGCGCGCCGAGGCCTGGGAGGTCATCCGGCAAACACCGCAGCACACGTACCAGATCCTCACGAAGCGGCCGGAGCGGATCGCCGGCCGCCTGCCGTGGACGCGGCCCGAGGACGCGTGGCCGAACGTCTGGGTCGGCGTGAGCATCGAGACGCAGCGGTACGTCGCCCCGCGGCTCGATCCGCTCGTCCTCGCGCCGGTCGCCCACCGGTTCGTCTCGGCGGAGCCGCTCCTCGGCTCCCTCGACCTGACGCGGTACCTGCCGGCGATTGACTGGCTGATCGTCGGCGGCGAGTCCGGCCCGGGGTATCGGCCGATGGACCCCACCTGGGCCGAGGCCGTCGTCGACGACTGCGCGGCCGCCGACGTGGCGGTCTACGTGAAGCAGGACAGCGGGGCGCTCCCCGGGCGGCAGGGCCGTCTCTCGCCGGAGCTCTGGCGGCACAAGGCGGTGCCGCGATGACGTCGCACCTCTTTCAACCGGCCTACCCGAACGCGCCGGCGCGGCACCACGTTCTCCTCTTCGGCAAGTACCGGGGCACCCGGCTCTCGCAGGTGCCGGGCCACTATCTGGCGTGGCTGTTGCGGTCGCAGACCCTCGACGAGGACCTGCGCCGCCTGATCTTCGAGACCACCCTGGAGTCGGCGGACCGGCGCGTCGGCGTCGACCAGGCGACGTACGAGCACGCCCTGACGCTGATCGCGCCGACGCCGACGGCGAAGCGGACACGGAAGCAGCGGAAGCAGCAGAAGCCACAGGCCCCCGCGCCGACGCGGACGCAACCAGATCATCGACTGTACTTCCCGCACCTGAAACCGAAGGAGTCGAGCGATGCCAAGCGCCGCTGACCGGTCGATCACCCCCATCGAGCAGAGTTACACCGCCAAGAAACGCACCGCGCAGTCGCGCTTCCGCATCGGGAGCCTTGCGAGTTACACCGGCCAGAAAAAGGACTTGCGCGGGACCGTCAAGGTCGTGTCCTACGAGAAGCAGGGCGGCATCGTGATCGAGGTGGACGGTGTGACCGCGACGGTCTCGCCATTTGCCCTGGTCGCACTTGGAACCGCATCGCCTCGGGCGGAGCCGACATCACGGCGATCGACACGCTCGTCCGTGCCGAAGGCCACGGCGACGCCTGCGCGCATCTTTCGGAACGGCGTCGTGGTCGGCTCGAATCCTCCGGCACCGGCACCAGTAGCGGATCTGGTACTGGTCCCCATCGCCCCGGCCGTGCTCCTCCTCGCGGCCCCGCGCATCCCGCTGACGACGGCAGCGAGCCGCATCGGCCGGTTCGGGCTGTGGCTCCTCGCGTGGCGGGGCACCGTCCCGCGTCCCGAGCGCCGCGCGCTCGTCCGGACCATGGACGTCCTCCCGGCGCTTGATGCCCTCGCGCCCGAGCCGGCCCCTGTCAAGCAAGCGGTGTATCCGACCCTCCTCTACACGATCGCGGTCCGCGATGCGGCCGCCCCGTACGCGGCGGCGGAGCAGGCGGCGCTCCTCGATGCCGTCGCGCGCACCATCGGGCTGCCGCGCGCGGTCGTCGCGAGCGATATCCGGACGATGGCCATCCTGGTGACGTGGCCGAAGTGGCGGTGGGCTGTCTTCACCAAGAAGCACGGCACCGCGGCGGTGGCGCCGTGAAGCGCCGCCCGGCGGTGCGGAAGAAAGTCGAGGTCGTCCCGGCGCCGATCCTCGGGCCGTCCGTGCGCGGCCAGGCCCCGACCCTGCCGCAGGCCGACCCACTGCCGGACGATCTCCGAGAACTTCTTCCCCCACTCGATCAGGCCGTCCGCGCGCGCGTCGTCGACGCCCTCGCCGACATCGCCCTGGGCGAACTGGCGGGTGGCAGCACCGACGATGTTGCGAAAGGATAGACGCGGCGCAATCGCGCGCCGAACTGCACCGCACCCGCCGCAAACGGGGAGGCACTGAGGCGATGATCGCGACGTTGAAGGTGATCGCATACGGGAGGAAAAGCAATCCGGACGAAGCCGCGAGGGGCACCGAGACGTCGGTCAAGCGGCAGCTCGAAGACGCGCGGCGGTTCATCGCGCGGCACGCGGACTGGCGCCTGACCGGCGAGTTCAGTGACGAGGCGAAGTCCGGTGTCCTGGGCGAGGACCGGCGGCCCGGCCTGAAGAGCGTAATGGACCGGGTCCGCGCCAAGGCCGTCGACGTCGTCGTGATGGCGGCGAACGACCGATTGGCGCGCAACCAGTTTGAAGCGATGAGCCTGCTCTATGAGTTCCACAAGGCCGGCGTCCGGCTCGTCTACCACAACGACGGGCGCGAGGTCGACCTGAAGACCGAGGCGGGCATCTTCACCGAGGCCGCGCACAATTTCGGCGGGGCGTTCAAGCGCGTGTCGGACAGCTCACACATGGTCGCGTCGCTGATGCAGAAGGCTCGCAACGGGTTCGTGTCAGGCGGCGCGGTGTTTGGATACGTGAATGCGAGAGTGGACGGCCACGTGGAGCGCCGGATCGACCCACCCACGGCCAAGATCGTCAAGCGCATCTTCGCCGAGTTCGTGGCGGGCCGGACGGTCGGGCAGATCGTGAAAGGCCTGAACCGCGACAAGGCGCCGACGCCGGCACACGCCGGCGGCTGGAAGGCGCCGAAGCGGCAACTCCTGACGCCGACGCGCGGTCTGGTGTGGATGAAACCCACGATCAGGGGCGTGTTGCGACGGCCGATCTACAAGGGGCTCGTCATCTCGCGGTGGCGGAAGTTCAGCGAAACCTTCGAACACATGAAGCCGGACCTGCGGATCGTCGATGATCGCGTGTGGGCGGAGGCCCAGCGGATGCTCGCGAAGAACACGCGGGCCTACCTGCGGCACACGAACGGCAAGCTGTGGGGCAAACCGCCGGCCAACGTCGAGTCGCCCTACGTCCTCACCGGCATGCTGGCCTGCGGGATTTGCGGCAGCGTCATGAGCGCGGAGTCGCGGCCGAGCGGCGACAGCGGCCGGCGGATCAGAGTCTACTGGTGCCGCGGCAACAAGCGCGGCGCCCGGCGGTCGAATGGCGAGGTCTGCGGGAACAACATCGTGGTGCCGATGACGCTGCTCGACGCGTCGGTCCTCCGGTGCATCGAACCCTACCTGTCGGCCGATGTCATCGCCGACGCGGTCAAGGCCGCGGTGGCGCGGGCCGGGAGTCGATCATCGGTTGCCGCGGAACGGGAGCGGATCGGGCGCGAGCTGAAGGCGGTCGACCAAGAACTCGGCAACATCCTGACGCTCGTGAAGCGGGGGATCGTGTCCGAGACCGTCCAGGACGAACTGGCCGCGACCGAGGGCCGCCGTCGGGACCTGCGGACCGCCCTCGCGCGGCTGGATCAGGCCGACGCGTTCCGAGCGAGCGCGGCGGACCTCGAAGCGACGCTGACCGGGATCCTGCGGGACTGGGTGAACATCGCCACGAAGCCGACCGTTCAGCAGCGGCAGTTGCTGCGGAAGCTCTTGCCGGCCAGGATCACGGTGATGCCCTACGTGAAGGGCAGTCGCCGCTGGGTCGACTTCCACGGCGACCTGGCGCTCGCGCCGATCATCTCGGGAATCGCCCCCGCCGTCGGCGACGACCGCCCCGACGACAGGGGCCACAGGTGGTGGCCCCAACGGGATTCGAACCCGTGTTTCAGCCTTGAGAGGGCCGTGTCCTAGGCCTCTAGACGATGGGGCCGCCCGACTACCGTGCTGCACGCGCCGATCACTGCGTGGCCACGACGCGGGAAAGCCAAAAATGGCTGGGGGTGGAGGGCTCGAACCCCCATTACCAGGGCCAGAACCTGGCGTCCTACCATTAGACGAACCCCCAGCAGCGACGGCCATTGTACGGGGGCGCGACGAGGGGTGTCAAGGTAGGAAGGGCGCGCAGTTAGCCGCCGTGGCGCCCTCGCCCTGCGATGGGGGATCGCGCGCTACTGGAGGTGATCTTTCAGCGAGCGGCTCGGCCGGAAGCGGGGCACGCGGCAGGCCGGGATGCGGATGGCCTTGCCGGTACGCGGGTTGCGCCCGTTGCGCTCAGCGCGGCGGCTGACCAGGAAGGTGCCGAAGCCGCCGATGGTCACCTTCCGACCGCGACGGAGCGAGTCGAACACGTTGTCGAGCAGCGCGTTCAGCGCCTTCTCCGCGGAGACCTTCGAGCCGCCGGACGCCTTGGCCATGGCGGCCACGAGATCGGCCTTGGTCATGGGGCCCCTACTTACGCGCCCGCCGCGCGGGAAGTCAAGCGGCTAGCGGGGCACCGGTGAATCGGCCGCCGCGGGCGCGTCGGGCGCGGGCGCCCTCTCGCCGGCCGCGGGCAGCTCCAGCGTGAACACGCTCCGCCCGGGGCTGCTCTCGGCGGAGAGGCGCCCACCGTGCTGCTCCGCGATGCCGTAGGACACGCTCAGCCCGAGCCCGGCGCCCTCGCCCACCTTCTTGGTGGTGAAGAACGGCTCGAAGATGCGCGGCAGCACGTCGGCGGGAATGCCGGCGCCGTTGTCGGCCACCTGGGCGATCACCCACTCGCCGTCACGGTCGCGCCGGATGCGCGTGGTGACCCGGATGCGGTCGCCCGAGCGCCGGCCGCCCACTCCACTGCCGAGGATGGCCTGCTCCGCGTTCAGCAGCAGGTTGAGGAACACCTGCTGCAGCTGGTGAGCGTCGCCCAGCACCGGCGGCACGTCGACGCCGAAGTCGGTCTCCAGTCGAATGCTCGACAGCGCGAGCTGGTTGTCGCGCAGGACCAGCACCGGGTCGATGACCTCGCGCACGTCCATCGCGCGGCGCTCCGGCTTCCGCTGCCGAGAGAACAGCATCAGGCCCTGGACGATCTTCGCCATGCGCTCGCCCTGGGCGATCATCAGCTCGAGTGGCCGCCGGATCTCGTCCGGCACTCCACGGCTGAGCAGGAGCTGCCCGTAGCCGATAACCACCGAAAGCGGGTTGTTCAGCTCGTGGGTCACCCCGGACACGAGCTTGCCCACCGCGGAGAGCTTGGCCGCCTGCAGCAGCTGGGCCTGGGTCTCCTGCAGGGCGTGCAGGCGCTGCCGCGCCTCCTCGTAGAGCCGCGCGTTGTCCGCGAAGAGGCGCGCATTGTTCATGGCCACCGCGGCCTGGGCCGCGAAGGACTGCAGGAGCTCGCGGTCGTTGCCCTCGGGCAGCCGGCCACGCTTGAGATTCAGGGTGAGCACGCCCAGCAGCTCGCCGCCCACCGCCACCG
>Ga0310810_10000709_pt1 | contig 33509 bp, 25 predicted proteins | sample NCmetagenome_FD_207641 | JGI IMG/M metagenome (GOLD analysis project Ga0310810, IMG submission 207641) | Soil microbial communities from experimental microcosm in Duke University, North Carolina, United States - NC | ecosystem: Engineered > Artificial ecosystem > Soil microcosm > Unclassified ... | reverse complement strand
ATGGACAAAGGTGAAATCGTCGAAGACGCACCGACCGCAGATTTTTTCGGCAAGCCACGCAGCGAGCGAGCGCAGGTCTTTTTGTCGAAGATTTTGCAGCAATAGTATATGCGCCAACCGTTGAGACTTCACCCCGATTCGCGTTCCATTGCCGTGGCAAGCATTGACGTGGAGGTCGCACGTCCACGCTCCGGCACCCTGGAGTTGTCCTATATCGTGACCGGCCAGGTCAGCAGCATTCGCGTGCCCTCCGCCGCGGCGAACGCGCGTAGCGACGGGCTTTGGCGGCATACCTGCTTCGAGGCGTTTATCGGTGCCGTGCCCGACGCCGAATACTATGAGCTGAACTTTTCCCCGTCCGGACAATGGGCAGCATATCAATTCAGCGGCTATCGGAGCGGCATGCGGGTGGCGGACAAGGTCACTGAGGTTCCGATCGAAATGCGATCGAGCCCTAACGGCTGTGCACTGCAGGCCTCGCTAAGCCTCGATCAATTTCGGGATTTGCCGCGTGACCGCTCGTGGTGTCTCGGCCTGTCGGCCGTGATCGAGGACGCAACCGGCGGAGTCTCTTACTGGGCGCTCGCGCATCCGCCGGGGAAGCCGGACTTTCATCACGCGGATAGTTTTGCCTGCGAATTTTCTCCGGCGGTGACGTCATGAAATTCGGCATTGACCGGTTGATCGCCGAAAGTGCCCTGCGCGCGCCGCTTTCAGGCAAGCGCGTCGCATTGCTCGCGCATCCTGCATCCGTAACGGAAAATCTGACGCATTCGCTCGATGCGCTCGCCGCCTGCGGCGATCTGAAGATCAGCGGCGCCTTCGGCCCGCAACACGGGCTGCGCGGGGACAAGCAGGACAACATGATTGAATCGCCGGATTTCAACGATCCGGTACACGGCATTCCCGTCTTCAGTCTTTACGGCGACGTTCGCAGGCCGACGGATGCAATGATGGACGCATGCGACGTGATCCTCGTCGACCTGCAGGATCTCGGTTGCCGCATCTACACATTCATCACAACCCTGCGCTACGTGCTCGAGGCGGCCGCGAAATCCCGCAAGTCGGTGTGGGTGCTGGACCGGCCCAACCCCATTGGCCGACCCGTCGAAGGCCTGACATTGCGCGCCGGCTGGGAAAGTTTCGTCGGTGCCGGGCCGTTGCCGATGCGGCATGGTCTGACGCTTGGCGAGCTCGGCCTTTGGTTTGTCAGTATGCTCAAGCTTAACGTCGACTATCAGGTCATCGAGATGCAGGGCTGGCGGCCCGATGCCGCGCCCGGCTTCGGTTGGCCTCTGGGTGCTCGCACGTGGATCAATCCCAGCCCCAACGCACCGAGTTTGTGGATGGCGCGCGCCTATGCGGGCACAGTGATGCTTGAGGGCACGACGCTATCCGAAGGGCGCGGCACGACGCGGCCGCTCGAGCTGTTCGGCGCTCCCGATATCGATGCGCGAAAGGTCGTCAAGGAAATGGAGTCCCTTGCCCCGCGCTGGCTCGCGGGTTGCCGTCTGCGCGAGTGCTGGTTCGAGCCGACGTTCAACAAACATATGGGCAAGCTTTGCCACGGCTTGCAGATCCACACGGAAGGTCCCGTATATGACCACCACGCGTTCAGGCCCTGGCGCGTCCAGGCGCTCGCCTTCAAGGCGATCCGCCGCCTTTATCCGGACTACCCGCTGTGGCGCGATTTTGTCTACGAATACGAGAAGGATCGGCTCGCCATCGATGTGATCAATGGTAGCTCCTTGTTGCGGGAATGGGTCGACGATGCGTCGGCCAAACCGCAGGATCTCGATGCATTGGCGATGAAAGACGAAAAAGGCTGGGCGAACGAGCGACAGCAGTATTTGCGGTACACGCGGTAACGGTGGAATTCGTCATGGCCGGGCTTGTCCAGGCCATCCAAGACGTGGATGCCCGGCATAAAGCCGGGCATGACGGCGGAGAGGCAGGAGCCCACCCTACGGCACGCCGTAGGACTCGATTTCGCCGTCGATCCAGGTAGCGGCGACCGCCAGCTTGTCGGTCAGCGCGACGAGATCAGCGCGGGCACCTGGAACGATTGCGCCGCGCTCATTCTCGATGCCGAGAAATTGCGCGGGCGTCAGTGACGCAGCACGAAGCGCGTCCTCCAGCGGCACCTTGGCGAGCCTGACCGCATTGCGCACCGCCGACGCCATGTCCAGGTGCGCGCCAGCAAGCGTGCCCTCCTCCGTGGTCAGCCGGCCATTCACCAGCTTGATTGCGCGGCCGACCAGGTTGAAACCGTCAAGCGATGTTCCGACGGTCGGCATGGCGTCGGTGACAAGAGCGATCCGGTCGGCGCCTTTCGCGGCGAACGCCGTCCGCACGGAAACAGGATCGACATGGATGCCATCGACAATGAGACCCGCTGTCAGCCGGCGTTCCGACAGCGCGGTGCCGACAATGCCCGGCGCGCGCGCGCTGAATGGTGGCATTGCATTGAACAAATGCGTGACGCCGGTCGCGCCTTCCGCAACGGCCTGCGTAACAACGGCAGCAGACGCCTCGCTGTGCCCGATCGAAACCCGCACGCCCGCAGAGGCAAGCGTCATGACAAAGCCCGCCGGAACGCATTCGGGCGCAAGCGTCACCAACGAACGGCCGGCACCGGCAAGCTCGCATAGCTGCTCCAGATCGCCTGCACCCGGCTCAGCGATCCTGTCGGGACGGTGCACGCCCGGGCGCAGCGGGCTGATGAACGGGCCTTCAAGATGCATGCCTAGAACACCGTCGCTGCCGGCCACGGAACGCGCCGCCGCAATGGCGCTGCGCATCTGTTCGCGGGTGTCGGTGATAAAGGTCGGCAGGCAAGCGGTGGTGCCGTAGCGGCGGTGCGCCCGAGCGATCGCGCGCATGCCGTCAGCAGTCGGTTGGTCGTTGAGCAAGACACCGCCGCCGCCGTTCACCTGCAGGTCTATGAAGCCGGCAGTCACGAAAACGCCCGCGGGAACGCGCGATTGCGTCCAGTCAGATGGAATCTCGCCCGGTGAAGCGAGGCCGGTGATACAGCCGTTGCGGACCATCACGGCGATGCCGCGATGCCAACCGCGGCCGTCAAAAACTCGGTCCGCGACGATGGCGCGCCCATTGGCGTTCGAAGACTTGTTCCGGTTTTCTGGGCTCATCTTTACCTGCGGTCGCCGTGCAGCAAATCCAATCTAGATTAACGAACGCCGAATACACAGGGCATTGCCACGCCCTGATCGCGACTTCCGCGTAAATATCTGCCGCAAGTCGGGTAAACCCGACTTGCGGTGACAAGCCCGGCCATGACGATGCCGAGAGTCGTGGTCAGTTGCGTCTGGTATAACATCGTTGGCGAGCAGCGCATCAGTGTCAGAGTCAAAGGACCGGAGCAAGCATGGACCGGCTGGTCATTCGTGGTGGCAGACGCATTGAAGGCTCCGTGCAGGTTCGCGGCGCGAAGAACGCGGCCCTGCCGCAGATCGCCGCCGCGCTGCTGAGCTCCGAGCAACTGGAGCTGACGAACGTTCCCGATGTGATCGATGTCGACACAATGCTCGCCTTGATGCGCGAGTTCGGCGTCGCCGCGACGCGCACTTCCGGCCGGATGCTCGTGCTCGATGCTCGCGCAGCGCGCAACGCGGAGGCGCCCTACGACATGGTGCGTCGCATGCGCGCCAGTATTCTCGTGCTGGCACCCCTGCTCGCCCGTTTCGGCTCGGCGCGCGTCTCGATGCCGGGGGGCTGCGCGATCGGTGCGCGCCCGATCGATTTGCATCTGAAGTCACTCGAGGCGCTCGGCGCCGAGGTTAAAATCGAATCCGGCTACATTCTTGCGCGCGCCAATGGCGGCGCTCTGCGCGGCGGACGCATCGTGCTGTCATCGCCTTCAGTTGGTGCCAGCGAGACGGCAATCATGGCGGCCAGCCTCGCCAAAGGCGAAACAGAGATCCTCAACGCCGCGCGCGATCCCGAAGTGTGCGACCTCGCCCTCTGTCTCACAGCGATGGGTGCGCATATCGAGGGCGTCGGCACCCACCGGATACTGATCCAGGGCGTGGATGCGCTTCGCCAGGCGCGCCACGAGCTCATCACCGACCGCATCGAGGCAGGAACCTACGCGATTGCCGCCGCGATCACCGGCGGCCATCTGGAGATCTTCGGGGCGCATCTCGAGCATCTCGGCTCGGTGGGTGCGGCACTCGAAAGCGCCGGCGCGCAGATCTGGCCGACCGATCGCGGCTTAATGGTGGTGCGTTCGGGACCCTTGCAGGCCATCGACATCACGACCGAGCCTTACCCCGGATTTCCCACCGATCTGCAGGCGCAGTTCATGGCGCTGATGACCATCGCGCCGGGCGCGTCGGTCATCCGCGAGACCGTGTACGAAAGCCGTTTCATGCATGTGCCGGAACTCGGGCGGCTCGGCGCCAACATCTCGCTTCAAGGTTCGACGGCGCTGGTGCGCGGCGTCGACGGCCTGCACGGCGCCGAAGTCATGGCGACCGACTTGCGCGCATCGGTATGCCTGGTGCTCGCCGCGCTGGTCGCCAAAGGCGAAACGACCGTTCATCGCATATATCATCTTGATCGCGGCTACGAGTCGCTCGACCGCAAGCTCATGCAATGCGGCGCTGACATCCGGCGGGTACCGGAATGACGGCAGCCACGAAATCGAGTCAGCTCTTCGTCGGTGTCGACGGCGGTGGCACCGGCTGCCGGGCGCGGATCGAAGACACGGAAAGGTCCGTGCTCGGGAGCGGCATAGCCGGCCCGGCGGCGCTGCGTGTCGGAGTGGATCGCGCCTTTGCCGAAGTTGAAAAAGCCTGTTGCGCTGCGGCCGAGGATGCCGGCCTTGGTGCCGGCGCGCTTGCCTCCATGCACGCCGCGGTCGGGCTCGCCGGGGTCGGCCGCAAGGGCTTGCTCGAGCAGCTTGAGCGGCTCCCGCATCCATTCCGCTCGGTTACCTACATTCACGACGCGACCATTGCCTGTATCGGAGCGCATGGCGGACGCGACGGCGGCATCGTCATCGTCGGAACGGGAAGCGTCGGCTTTGCCGTGGTTGAAGGACGCGAGTTCAGGATCGGCGGCTATGGTTTTCCCATTTCCGACGAAGGCAGCGGTGCCGATCTCGGGCTGCACGCAATCCGCATGGCGCTGCGCGCCTATGACGAACGCGCCGTCGGCACAAGCATGACCCGCGAGGTGATGCAGCGCTTCCATGACGACCCGTTTGACGCCGTCGCCTGGATGGATAAAGCGACCGCGACCGACTACGCAACCTTCGCACCGCTGGTGATGCGTCATGCCGATGCCGGCGACCCGGTCGCGCGGCGGATCGTGCGGGATGCCGCCGAACAGATCGACGACCTGGTGCGCCGGCTCTCGGAGCACGGCGCCTCCCGCATTGCGTTGCTCGGCGGCCTCGCGTCGTCGATGCAGCCCTGGCTGGCGCCGGACGTGCAACGCCGGCTGGTCCCCGTCGAGGGCGACGCGGTGGACGGCGCCTTGCATCTCGCCCGGCGCGCGGCCAATAAGAAATAATTGAGGGGTAATGATGCGCACCGAGCAAATCGACCCCCGCTACGCCGACCTCGATTCCTGGTCCGCGGCCGAGATGATTGCGGCCATGTATGAAGGCCAGCTCGCGGCGGCCGGCGCCGTTCGCGGCGCGCTTGGGGCCATTACCACAGCTGTCGAGGACGCAGTGCCCGCACTCAGGCGCGGCGGTCGCGTCGTCTATGTCGGTGCCGGCACGTCGGCGCGCATCGGCGTGCAGGATGGAAGCGAGCTGCCGCCGACCTATGACTGGCCAGCCGACCGCGTCGTCTTTGTCATTGCCGGCGGTCTTGACGCACTGGTTCGCAGCATCGAGGGCGCCGAGGACAACGAGGCCGCAGGCACGCAGGCCATCGTCAACGCAAAGATCAGTGCCGACGATGTCGTCATCGGGATCGCGGCGAGCGGCACGACTCCCTTCACGGTCGCCGCCTTGCGGGCAGCCCACGCCGCGGGCGCGGTAACGATCGCCGTCGCCAACAATGCGGATGCACCGATTTTCACGGCGGCGCGCCATCAGATCCTGATCGAAACCGGAAGCGAAGCGGTCGCCGGGTCAACGCGGATGAACGCAGGCACCGCGCAGAAGATCGTGCTCAACCTGTTTTCAACCGCGGTGATGGTGAAGATGGGCCGGGTCTATCGCGGCTTGATGGTGGACATGAGAGCGCGGAACGCCAAGTTGCGCCGCCGCGCGGTCGACATCGTCAGGCAAATCGTAGGCTGCGCGGAAGATGACGCGACACGCCATCTCGAGCAGGCTGACGGGGACCTGAAGACCGCCATCCTGCTGGGCTTCGGGCTGGGCCGCGGCGGGGCCGCGAAGTTACTCAAACGACACGGCGGCAACCTGCGCGCGGCGATCGACGAGTTCAAACGTGGCAGCCGCTGAACCATCGGCAGCAAGCGCAATGGCGCGCGAGACAGCGGAAATTCCGGCCGCGGCCGGCCGGCTTCTGGCACGTAACGACCTTTTCACGAAAATCGCCGAAAGGATCGAGCGGGCGAAGCCGCGCATCATGGTGTTCTGCGGCCGCGGCAGCTCCGGCCATGTCGGCGTCTATCTGCGGTATCTTTTCGAGGTACGGCTGGGCATGATCGCCTCCGCCGCCGCTCCCTCGGTGGTCACGGCCTACCGGCGGCCCCCGGATTTTCGCGATGCCCTGTTCGTCGTAGTGTCGCAATCCGGACGCAGCCCCGATGTCATCGACGCGACGCAAATGGCGCGCAAGTTCGGCGCGCTGACGCTTGCGATCGTCAATGACGAAAACTCGCCCGCGGCCACTGCGTCCGAGCTGGTGCTGCCGATCGGCGCAGGAACCGAGCGATCCGTCGCAGCGACCAAGACCGTGGTGCTGTCGATGATCGCAGGCGCGCAACTGGTGGCAGCGCTCGCACAAGACGAAGATCTAGGTGATGGCTTGGGAAATTTGCCGCAGCGTTTGTCGGGCGCGCTTGCTTGCGATTGGTCGCCCTGGGCCGAGCGTGCTGCTGCCGCCGCCGCAGCCTTTGTCGTGGGGCGCGGTTACGGCCTCGGCTGCGTACGCGAGATCGCACTTAAGGTGTCGGAAATCTTGCGCGTCCCGGCGCTCGGCTACAGCGCGGCCGAGCTGCGCCACGGGCCGCGCGCATCGGTGACGCCGGCGACGCCCGTGCTGGTGCTGCGGCAGAACGATCCGGCCGCCATTGCCATCGACGAGCTCGTGCGCGACCTCAACGAAGCGCGCGAGACGGTATTCGCCGCCGGTGGTGCGGCAGGAACATTGCCCTGGATCGGCGACGGACATCCGGCCTGCGATCCGGTCGCGATGCTCATCCCGGCCTACCGCGCCATCGAAGCGGTCGCGCGACGGCACGGCTACGACCCCGACAAGCCACCGCATTTGAGCAAGGTGACGCGGACGTTGTAATTTCAACCCGCGGCCTGGTTCGAACTGAAAGTTTACAGCGGCTTGCTCGCTGCAATAGTGTCTGCTTTCCTGTCGCGGAGTTGAAGATGCAGTCCGCAAAAGCCCCGATCCTCACCGCACACGGTGCAAAGATGCCGGCGATCGGCTTCGGCACCATGGAGCTGCCGCATCGCCCGGCCGAGCTCGTGGCAGCAGCAATTGCCGCCGGCTATCGGCACATCGACACAGCTCGCAAATACGGCACCGAAGAGCGCGTGGGTGAAGGCATCCGCGCGAGCGGCATTGCACGCGAAGACCTGTTCGTCACCACCAAGGTCACCGAGTTGGACGCGCGCGAGGCAGATTTTCTTCGCTCGGCGGAAACAAGCCTCAAGGCGCTCGGTCTCGACTATGTCGATCTCTTGCTGGTTCATTGGCCGCAGCCCAAGGTCCCGTTTGCGGAAACGTTGGGCGCGCTTGCCAAGGCGAAACGACGCGGCATGACACGTCACATCGGTGTGTCGAATTTCACGCTCGCCATGCTCGACGAAGCGGTGCGCGTCTGTCCCGAGCCTCTGGTCACAAATCAGATCGAATATCACGCCTATCTAGCGCAGGACCGCATGATCGCGGCACTCAAGCGCCATGGCATGATCCTGACCGCCTACTGTCCTGTCGCGCGCGGAAAGCTTCTCGACGACCCTGTCATCGGCAAGATCGCCAAGGCGCGCGGAAAGACGCACGCGCAAATCTGCCTGCGCTGGCTTGTCCAGCAACCGATGGTCGCGGCCGTCCCGCGTGCGCTTGAGGAACGCCACATTTCCGAAAATCTCGACGTTTTCGATTTCTCGCTGAGCGACGAAGAGATGCGGAGCATTTCCGCACTACGGAAAAACAACATCCGCATCGCCGACCCACCCGAGCGAGCGCCGAAGTGGGACGTCGAGACCGTTGCCTGACGCCGCGGCCCACAGGGCCCGCTTGCACCGTGCCCGCTCCTTTTCGTCACGCGAAAGGTCCGTGACCTTCAATCAGGTTGCGGATTGAAATTGCTCAACATACGATGGGTTCAAACACCGACCGCGGCACCAACGCGGTTGTCCGGGGAGTTGAACGCACTGATTGTACCGGGTCATCCTGACGCGCTTTTGGCAGCAAAGGCGTGCGGGAGACCAGAGTTACGGGAGGTCCTTTGAGTTTTTCCTCTCGCGAACGGCCGGTTGAAAGTTTGCGTGTTCCCTGCTCCATGCAGGCAACAGAAGCTCTTCCATTGTCTATTCTCGGCATTCCGAGTTGCGCGACAGCGTCGCACAATTTTTCATACGGCGAGCGACGCCCCGCCGGGCCCACCCCACAAATAAACGCATAAAGCCAACACAGGCGAGGAGGAAGTCATGTCCAGGTCGAGTTTTTCGCGACGTACGTTCCTGCAAGGCAGTGTCGGACTTACCGTGGCGAACTTCGTGCCAGGAACGACGCCCTTTGCCCATGCCGCAACGATGGAAGAGCAAACCATCGCGGCTGCGAAAGCAGCCGGAAAGGCGGACGTCAATGGAATGATCTGGTCGCCATATCTGGTGCCGATGAAGCCTGTCATTGCCGAGTTCACCAAGGAAACAGGAATCGGCATCGGCGCGGTGCAGGACATATCGATCTTCGACGCCCCGCAGCGCGCAATGGCCGAGGCGTTGTCCCGTTCGCCGCAGTTCGATTTCATCCATATCGACTCGAACATGATCCCGTCGCTTGCGTCAGCCGGGTATCTCGAGCCGTTGGACGAATACATCAAGAAGGCCGGTTTTCATCTCGATGCTGTTGCCGACTACGGCAACTTCATGAAGTACCAGGGCCAGACCTACGGCGTTCCGACTGACGGCAACGTGCACATCCAGTACACGCGCAAGGACCTGATCGATAATCCGGACAACAAGAAGCGGTTCGCCGACAAGTTCAGCACGGAGTTGAAAATACCGGAGACATGGGAAGAGAACCTGCGCCTGCAGGAATTCCTCATGGATCCGTCTAAAGACCTGTACGGGTCCGGCAACTTGCGCAACCGCGCGAACGGCCCGACCTGGTGGTACATGATCTTCTACAGCGCCGGCGGTTTTCCTTTCGACGATGACATGAAGCCGACAATTGACACGCCCGCCGGCCAATACGCCGTCGATCTCTATCTCCAGGACAAGAAGGTGAATCATCCCGAGGCGGCCAACTGGGGCACGCCGCAGATGATTCCGCGCATCGCGCAGGGACACGTGGTCAGCTGCCAGTACTGGGATGGAACGTGCAAGACCATCGCCAACCCGAAGCAATCGAAAACCGTGGATCAGTTCTATTTCAGTCTCGTGCCGGGCTCCAAGTTCACGGGCAAGATGGTGCACCGATCGATCTCATCGCCGCTCGCTGCGATCCTGATCAACAAGTACTCGCCGCGCAAAGCGCAGGCCGCTTACATGGCGCTGTGGCTCGGCTCCGGAAAGAACAGCGTTCCGATCGTTTCCGACCCGGTCAATGCATTCAATGACGCCTGGGCCAAGGAACACATGAAGGCAGAGCCGGTTCTGAAAGCCTATACGCCCGCCGGCATCAAAGCCGTCGAAACCAATTTCCAGGTGGTCGCGCCGCCGATCTACCTGACCGGCTACCTCGAATTCCAGGATGCGCTCGGCAAGAATCTCTCCGAAGCCTATGTCGGCCAGCTCCCGGCAAAGGACGTGCTGAAGAAGACCGAGAATGAATGGAATGCGATCATCGGGCGCATTGGCCGCGCCAAGCTCAAGAAGGATCTCGCGAGCTACAAGGCGGTCATGCCGAAGAAAGCCCTACCGACCTGAACTGACGCGCCGTTTGGCCCCGGACGGGCTGTTTGGCTCATCCGGGGCCTTGATCCGCAAAGACCCAGGACATGGCCGTCGACGCCCTCTCAGCCGGTAAAGCGCAGTTCTCCAACGAAGCCCGCATTCGATCGCGGCGGCTCGCGGTCCGCCATTTCAAGCTCTCGCTGCTGCTGCCGCTGATCGCGCTCTTCGCGTTCCTGCTGATGCCGGTCCTGCTGCTGCAGCTGTATTTTTCTTTCCACCAGTGGACGGTGTACCTGAGTTCGTGGTCGGAAGCCGATTTTGTTGGCCTCGACCTGTTCCAGGAAGTGCTCACCGATCCGAGATTCGGCTGGGCTGTCGTGCGTTCACTCGCTTTCGCGACCAGCTCGACGCTGGGCTGTTTCGTGTTCGGCTTCCTTCTCGCCTACCTGATGTACAAGCCGTTTCGCGGCCAGGCCTTCTTCTACATCATATTCATCTTGCCGATGCTCACCGTCCCAGTGGTCGTCGCGTATACGGCCGAGATGATGTTGTACCAAAGCGGCCCGATCAACGACCTCATCTCGAGAATAATCGGCGTCGACTTCAAGCCGGCATGGCTCAGCAATCCGGACATCGCGCTTGCCGCGGTCGCGCTGCTCGAAATCTGGAACTGGACGCCGTTCTCTTTCATCATTTTGCTTGCCGGGCTCTCGGCCATCCCGAAGGAGCCGATCGAGGCTGCCGAAATCCTCGGCGCATCGAAATGGCGCATCTTCTGGGAGGTGCAGCTGCCGCTCCTGCGCCCCGTCATCTTGCTTGCGCTGGTTTTGCGCTTCCTCGAGGCGATGGCGGAATTCCCCAAGACCTGGTCGCTGTTTCAGGGCGGCCCGGGATCGGCGACGGAAACACTGCCGATCTACATCTTCATGACGACCTGGCAGTACTTCCAGATCTCAAAGGGCGCCGCGATGTCTTACATCGTCATGCTTTTGATGGTCGTTATCGTGCTGATCGCAATTCAGCTGCTGCGGCGCGAGAAACGCTCGCTCGACCAAATGTACGAGTTGCGGGCCAAGGAAGCGGAGAGCTGATCGATGGTCACCAAATCCCGCCGTCGGCTGATCTCCGCAACCGTCCGTTATGCGATCCTGAGCATCTGGGGGGTCATCGCCTTTTTTCCGATCTACTGGATGGTCTCGACGTCGTTCAAGCCCGACATTCAATGGTTCGCGTGGCCGCCAGTCTATTTCCCCGATCCACCGACGCTGGCCAACTACATGAATGTCTGGCTGGGCGCCGAGGAATACGCCCAGACGCAATACGCAATCTCCTCCCAGACGCCGTTGGTTTCCCTATGGAACACAACGGTGATCGCGTTCAGTTCAACATTCCTTGCAGTCGCATTCGGCTCTGTTCTTGCCTACGGAGTCTCGCGCTACCGCATTCTGTCGGAAGCCCGCATGTTCCAGCTTCTGATGCTGCGAATGATTCCACCGATCGTGGTCGTCGCACCGCTGTCCCTTTATTACTCAGCGCTTGGCCTGCTCGACACGCGCATAGGCGTCATCATGGTCTACTTCCTGACCACGCTGCCTTACGCCGTGTGGATGACCAAGAGTTTCATCGACGAAGTGCCCCGCGAGGTGGAGCAGGCAGCGGAGATACTCGGCGCCTCACGTTGGCGCACCGTCTTTGAGATTGTCCTTCCCCTGATCCGCTCCGGCCTGGTGGCGACCTTCCTCTTCATTCTCATCCTGACCTGGAGCGAATATCTCCTTGCGCTGATCATCACCAAGACCCAGGTCTCGACGCTGCCGATCGAGCTCTCGAAATATCAGGGCTCGACCGAAGGGCGCGTCTATGGCCGGCAGGCGGCGCTCGCCGTCGGCATCACAATTCCGCTGATGATCGTCGGCCTCATCATTCGCAAGCACCTTGCCCGTGGGTTCAGCTTCGGGATGGTACGGAGATAGTCGTGGCGCGGATCGAGCTCATCAACCTCAACAAGTCGTTCGGCGCCGTCCAGGCGGTCAAGAACCTGAACTTCACGATCGAGGACGGCGAGTTTGTCGTGTTCGTCGGGCCATCCGGCTGCGGCAAAACGACCACCTTGCGCATGATCGCCGGCTTTGAGGATCCGACTTCGGGAGAAATCCGCATCGACGGACGCGTCATAAACGATCTCGAGCCGCGCGACCGCAATCTCGGCATGGTTTTTCAGAGCCATGCGTTGTTTCCTCACAAGAATGTCGCGCAGAACATCGAGTTCGGCCTGCGCATGAAGAAGGTCGCACCGCAAGAGCGTGTGAAGCGCGTGCGCGAGGTCGCCGACATGGTTCGCATCGGCCATCTCCTGGACAAGATGCCGGCGCAATGCTCGGGCGGCGAGTCGCAGCGCGTCGCGCTTGCGCGAACGCTGGTAACGAATCCCTCTACGTTCCTGCTCGACGAGCCGCTGTCGAGCCTCGATGCGAAGCTTCGCCGGGAATTGCGCGCGGAGTGCGACAGGCTGCACCAGGTGCTCAAGCGCACCTTCATTTTCGTGACGCACGACCAGGAAGAGGCGATGACGTTGGCCGACCGCATCGTCGTCATGCGCGCGGGCGAGATCGTGCAGGTCGGCTCGCCTATGGAAATCTATTCGAACCCGGTGAATTACTTCATTGCCGATTTTTTCGGCTCACCCTCGATGAACCTCGTGCCAGGCGAAGTGGTGCGCAACAACGGCGTGGCACGCTTCCGCTCGGCGTTGTTCGACGTGCCGCTCCCGGATCGTTTGGGCTCCGCCGGCGCCGGCAAGGGCACGCTCGGCATCCGGCCCGAGCATGTTGGGATCAATATCGGCGGCAAGACTGGCACCACCCTGCCCGTGCGACTGGTCGAGCCGCTCGGCAAAGACACCCTCCTTTATTTCGAGGCCGGCACTGACCGCGCTTTCGTTGCGGTCAGTGAAGGCCTGGACATGGCGGAGACCAAGATCGGCGAGAGGCTGACGCTCTCGCTCGACGAGCGCCGCATGCACCTGTTCGACGAACAAGGACGCAGCATCAAAGGTACGTGAGGATCCATGGACTATCGTGAAGTGAGTGACATCCGTAACGGCATGCGGATTGACTGGGACATGCCGATAAAAATGGACGACGGCATCGTCCTCCGCTGCGACATCTATCGTCCGGTCGCGGCCGGAAAATATCCGGTGATCATGACCCTCGGCCCTTACGGCAAGTGGCTGCATTTCGAGGATCTCTACAAGTCACAGTGGGACCGCATGTGCGCCGATCAGCCGGATGTGCCCACCGACTCGACCAACAGGTACCAGTGCTGGGAGGTCGTCGATCCGGAAAAATGGGTTCCCGACGGCTATGTCTGCATTCGTGTCGACAGCCGCGGTGCTGGCCGCTCGCAAGGCGTGATCGACATCTGGTCGCTGCGCGAGGCGCAGGATCTGGCCATTTGCGTTGAGTGGGCCGGGACACAGCCCTGGTCGAACGGCAAGGTCGGCCTCAACGGTATTTCCTATTACGCGCAGAACCAATGGCAGACGTCGGCGCTGCAGCCAAAGCACCTGGCCGCGATCTGCACCTGGGAAGGCGCGGCCGATTTCTATCGCGACATGGCCCACCATGGCGGAATCTTCAATCGCGGCTTTGTGCAGGACTGGTCGAAAGCGCAGGTCTACTCGGTGCAGAACGGCCGCGGCACAAGGGGCTTCAAGAGTCGCATGAACGGCGATTGGGTCTCGGGGCCCGAGACGTTGTCGGAACAGGAACTCGGGCGCAACCGCCGCGACTTCTACGAAGACTGTATCTCGCGCAAGCTCGATACCGATCCTTACTGGCAGTCCCGCATGCCGGACTGGATCAAGGTGAAGACGCCGCTGCTGTCTTCAGCGAACTGGGGCGGACAAGGCCTGCATCCGCGCGGAAATTTCGAGGGTTTTGTGCGCTCTGCGTCCGAGCAGAAATGGCTCGAAGTGCACGGCATCGAGCACTGGACGCATTTCTACACGAATTACGGCGTCGGCCTGCAAAAGAAGTTTTTCGGCCATTTTCTCAAGGGTGAGGACACCGGCTGGGACAAACAGCCGAAAGTGCTCCTTCAGGTTCGTCACCCCGGCGAGAAATTCGTCGAACGGCACGAGAACGAGTGGCCGCTCGCGCGCACGCAGTGGACAAAATTTTACGTTCATCCGGCGGACATGACGCTCTCGGCCGAGCAGCAGTCGTCGGCCGGCACTGTGACCTACGCCGGCATGGGCGAAGGCGTGACGTTCCTGTCCGAGCCGCTCGAACAGGAGGTCGAGATCACCGGCCCCATCGCTGCAAAACTGTGGGTGTCATCGGCGACCGAAGATGCCGACCTGTTTCTTGTGGTGCGCGCCTTCACGCCGGATCTCAAAGAGGTGACGTTCCAGGGGGCGCTCGATGCGCATACGCCGATCGCCCAAGGGTGGCTGCGCTGCTCCCACCGCAAGCTCGACCCGAAACTGACGCTGCCCTACCGCCCCTATCACACGCACGATGAAGAACAGAAGTTGATACCCGGCCAGGTCTATGAGGTCGACGTCGAGGTCTGGCCGACCTGCATCGTACTGCCGAAAGGCTATCGGATCGCGCTGTCAGTCCGCGGCACCGACTATGTTTATCCTGGCGAGCCGGGCGCCGGCGTTGAGACGCTCGGCAAGGTTTGGACCGGCGTCGGGCCTTTCACCCACGACGACCCGCGCGACCGCCCGCCAGCGATCTTCGGCGGCGACGTCACGTTGCACGCGGGTCCCGGCCAGCAGCCTTACGTGCTGCTGCCGGTCATCCCGAAAAAATAAGGCACCGCCGTACCATCCGTCAGGAGTCAGAACGCATGAGTTATCGTGAAGTAAGCGAAATCCGTGATGGCATGCAGATCGATTGGGACATGCCGATCACCATGGACGACGGTTTGGTGTTGCGGTGTGACGTGTTCAGGCCGCTTAGAAAAGGCCGCTATCCGGTCCTTCTGAGCTACGGTCCTTATGGCAAGTGGCTGCATTTCGAAGACGGCTACAAGACCGCCTGGGATCGCATGGCGCTCAAGCATCCCGACGTGATGGCCGGCTCAACCAACAAATATCAGAGCTGGGAGGTCTGCGATCCGGAGAAATGGGTGCCGGATGGCTATGTCTGCGTGCGCGTCGATTCGCGCGGTTGCGGCCGCTCGCCCGGCTATGTCGAGCATTGGTCACCGCGCGAAACGAAGGACTTCCATGACTGCATCGAGTGGGCTGGGACGCAGCCGTGGTCGAACGGCAAGGTTGGCCTGAGTGGGATTTCTTATTACGCCATCAACCAGTGGCAGGTCGCGAGCCTGCAGCCAAAGCATCTCGCGGCCATCTGTGTCTGGGAGGGTTTTGCCGATTTCTATCGTGAGCTCAGCCACAACGGCGGCATCTATAATACCTTCGCGCAGAATTGGTACGACATGCAGGTCAAGACGGTGCAGTACGGCCTTGGCACCAAAGGTCACCGTAGCCGCATGAACGGCGACTGGGTGTCGGGACCGGAAACATTGAACGCGGAGCAGATGGGCGCGAACCGCTACGATCTCGGCAAGACCTACTTTGCTCATCCTCTCGACGACGATTTCTACGCGGCGATGCGGCCGGACTGGTCGAAGGTCAAAGTACCGATGTTGTCCGCAGCGAACTGGGGCGGACAGCCGCTTCATCCGCGCGGCAACTTCGAAGGCTTTTACCGCTCTGCGTCGAAACAGAAATGGCTCGAGGTGCATGGCATTGAGCACTGGACGCACTATTACACAGACTATGGCATTGGCCTGCAGAAGAAGTTTTTCGGCTATTTCCTGAAAGGCCAACGCAATGGCTGGGACAAGCAGCCGCGTGTGCAGCTCAATATCCGGCACCCGGGTGAGAAATTCGTCATCCGCCACGAAAAAGACTGGCCGCTCCCGGACACGCAATGGACCAAATTCCATCTCGCTGCTGACGCGCAGAAGCTGGTGATGAGGGCCCCCGGCGGCTCAGCCACGGTGACCTTCGACGCGATGGGCGACGGCGTCACGTTCCTGACCGAGCCGATGAAAACGGAAACCGAGATTACCGGACCCGTAGCTGCCAAGCTGCACGTGTCGTCATCGACGAGCGATGCAGACCTTTTCCTCGTGCTGCGCGTATTCTCGCCTGACATGAAGGAAGTGGTGTTCCAAGGCGCGCTCGATCCGCACACTGCGATCGGACAAGGCTGGCTGCGTGCATCGCACCGCAAGCTCGACACGAAGCTCACGCGGCCATTCCGGCCCTATCACACCCACGACGAAAAACAGCCACTCAGGCCTGGAGAGGTCTATGAGCTCGATATCGAGATCATTCCGACCTGCATTGTGGTGCCGAAGGGCCATCGTATCGCGCTGAGCATACGCGGCCGAGACTATGTGTATCCCGGCGGATCCGGCGGCCGGCTTTCGAACATGAAAAACGAATTCACCGGCAACGGGCCCTTCCTGCATGATGACCCGCGCGATCGGCCGCTGGACATTTTCGGCGGCAAGACGACGTTGCATCTCGGCGGCGGCCAAGAAAATTTCGTTTTGCTACCGATTATTCCGTCGCGAAGATCCGCTCCGTCAAAAGCGAAAAAGAAGACTCCAAAGCCAGCGGCGCGCAAGAAGCGGCGGTAGATCGGCATGCGTCTCGCTACAGTGATGATCCCCAATCGCTACGCGAGGCGCGCTTGAACTGTGCGCCATCGCGACGCGAAAACAACTGATCGCCGGCAGATCCATCGGGACGGCACAACTTCAGCGTGACACGGCCGCTGCCTTTTCGCGGACGGGCAATGACGCGCGCGCTACTGGCCGGCGCTTGTTTTCGCGAGACTGCCACATAGCTGAACTTCTCGTCCTCCCAGGGAACGTCGGCGCCCTTGGCTTGCCGGTGCAGCCGCGAGCGGGCGACGCGCCGTGCGAAGTGGCACCAGTCCGGGGGTTGCAACGGGCATTCCTTTGCGTGCGGGCAAGGTGCGACGACATGACCGCCGGATGCGATCAGCTGACGGCGCGCGGCGAGAATGCGCTGCCAGCCGGCGGGTGTCCCGGGCTCGACCATGACAAGCGTATCCGCGGTGAGCGGCCAAAGCCGCTCCACGAGCCGGTGTCGATCATCCGGCTCAAGCTCGTTCAGGACATAAGCCAGAATGACCAGATCGCGTGGGTCGCCACCGATTTCGTCTACCGTAATATCAGAAGTGCGCCAGGTCATGCGCGGCTGCCCTATCTCCGCCGCGAGCCGCTCGCCGAACGCGCGGAAAACCGGGCTGGCTTCCACAAGCAATACGTCGGCGAGTTCAGGCCAGCATTCGGTCGCGGCCCAAAGCGCTGTGCCCGGACCGGCGCCAACGTCGAGCGCACTCTTCGGCGCAAAGTCCGGGCGGGCTTCAGCGACCGCGGCGAAGCTCGCGCGCACGGCTGCGTAGGTTGCAGGCAGACGCACCGCGAGATAGGCCAGCGCATCCCGATCGCTCGCGACGTGCGTCTTGCCGTCACGCCGCTCCTCTCGGTAGCGCTGTGAGAGATCTGCTGCCGCTGCCGCAAGATCGGTGAGCGCCGCGCCGCTCAACGCGCGGTCGACGGCTCGGCGCAGAAGAGGCGGCAATTCCATTTGTCACCTGAGACGGCAAGCCGTTGACGCAACAGTTCGTGGATTCGATGGCGTAGCTACCGCCGCGTTAACCCCATGGGCCGGTTTACGGCTGAGCCCGTTAGTCAACGGGATACAAATATATCGGCCCCATAAATTCAGAATACAGCCGTATAAACGCGAACAGCAAAAAGGCCTAATCCGCCAGAAAATCCAGGATACGTTCCGTGACCGCGCAAACGTCTCCTAAACCATGCCGCGTTACCGTTCCGCACCTCAGTAGTAGGGAGTGCGTACATGCCCAAAGTCATGGCTTTTCTCAAAAACGAGTCAGGTGCGACCGCTATCGAATATGGATTGATCGCTGCCGGCATTTCGGTCGTGATCATCGCCACCGTCAATGCGATCGGCAGCACCCTCAACGCTAAGTTCGACTATATCTCGCAGCAGCTCAAATAACGAACTCCAGGTCGCTTGGATCAGAGAAGCCGCCTCGTGGCGGCTTCTTCTTTTTTGCGTTGGTTTATCGAACGCGTCGGAAGCGACTGAGCTGAAATTTTTGAACCGCTGCCGCCGGCGTCCGGTGGTCGTGACGTCTGGTTTCGGCCAACACCACTCCAGGCCAATAACAGACGTGGCGCCAGTTCTGGGCCCATTGGCAAAGCAACGACAACTCTTTTGGAGACGGAGAAAATCAGGTAAGCTTTTAGGTGATACCGAAATTGTCTCAAATTCCGCGGTGAGGTGAGTTTACAGACTGCGAGAGCCCGATGGCTGCCGTCAATGAGAAGCCCATGCCTTGCCCGCGTTGTGGGGCAAACCTCACGAGCGAAAAGAATTTTTGTGGCGATTGCGGATATTCCTTTCCGCTAACGTGCAGGAGTTGCGGCAGCCAAACGCCCCCCGGGAAAAGGTTTTGTGCTGACTGCGGCGCACCACTCACGACCGGACTTGCTGAACAAAACGAGACAGGTCTTGTCGGCGAGCATCGTTGGACCGCAGCCGAGCGTCGACACCTTACAGTCATGTTCGTCGATCTGGTTGGCTCAACGACGTTGAGTGCACGGCTTGATCCAGAGGATCTACGGAACGTTATTAGCGCGTATCAGCAATGCATAACCAGCGTGGTGGCTCGCTTTGATGGCTTTGTCGCGCGGTACATGGGTGACGGCGCCCTTGTCTATTTCGGATTTCCGCAGGCTCATGAGGATGACGCCGAGCGCGCGGTTCATGCCGGCTTGGCCATTAATGAGGCCGTCCGCCATCTCAGCACCGAGGCTGGCTCGTCCGGAACGCTTGCATGCCGGGTTGGGATCGCTACCGGCCTGGTTGTGGTTGGTGACGTTATTGGTTCCGGGTCTTCGCTGGAGTTCTCGGTGGTAGGCGACACACCCAACCTTGCGGCGGGCCTGATAGGCATTGCTGAGCCTGGCATGGTCGTTATCGATGAAACAACGCGGCGTCTAACAGGTGAATTATTCAACTACAAAACTCTTGGACTTACGCGTGTAAAGGGGAGAGCAGTCAACGCGTGGGCTGCATTAGCTGAGAGTTCAATTAGCAGATTCGAGGCTCTGCGAGCTGGCAGATTGCCACTTGTAGGACGAACTGAAGAACTAAATCTGTTGATGCGGCGTTGGGGCCAGATCCAGGCGGGCGAAGGTCGCGTGGTTTTCTTGTCAGGCGAGCCTGGGATCGGAAAGTCTCGGCTTGTTGTTGCTCTCGAGGAGAGAATAGGGCCCAGTCTGAGTGCGCGCATCCAATTCCTGTGCTCGCCGCACCACAAAGACAGCGCGCTGTATCCGGTAATTCGTCAAATGGAGCATTCTGCGCAACTCGAGCGCGGTGATACAGCGGCAGTAAAACTCGAGAAGATTACGCGCCTTATTGAAGGTGATGTTGCCGATGTTGCAATTATCGCGGACCTGCTTTCCATTCCCGTGGCACAGCAAAATCGTTCCGACACACAAATCCCGTGGCGACGAAAGGACGTCGCACTTGCTGCGCTGCTTCGTTACCTCGAGAAAGTCACTCGCAAGACACCATCGCTTGTTATCTTCGAGGATATCCATTGGGCTGATCCGACGACCTTGGACTTAATAGATCTGGTCGTTGAAGCGGTGGAACGACTGCCAATACTGATGGTCGTTACCAGCCGCCCCGAAGCGCTACCGCCCTGGGCATCCCGCCCTCAGGTCAGCGTACAAATGTTGAGCGGCCTTCACCGCCGTGAGGCCGCATCCCTTATCGACTCTGTAGCGGAAGGGCGAATTGCAGAGCAGGAGATGGTCAACAGCATTATCGCGCGGGCCGATGGCGTACCTCTTTTCATTGAGGAACTTACCAAAACGATCTTGGACAGCGGAAGCAGTCCGGCAAACGATCAGCAATCCTTAGCGGCACCGCTGTCTCCGTCAGCTATCCCGACCACGTTGCAAGCCTCTCTGATGTCGCGGCTTGACCGATCAATTCCCGCAAAAGAAGTTGCCCAAATAGGATCTGTCGTAGGACGGGAGTTTTCGTTCGAGTTGATACAGCGCCTCTCCAAGTTGCCACGCGAAAATCTGGAAGAAGCGCTCAATCAGCTCCTGAAAACTGGCTTGGCCACAAGACATGGCGAAAATCCTCATTCAACTTACACGTTCAAGCATGCCTTGATGCAAGATGCCGCCTACGCTTCTTTGTTGCGCGAACGCCGCCGCACCATCCATTTGCAATTGGCCGAGTTTCTTGAGTCAGAAACAGAACGGCCTGAAAGTCCTCTGCCGGAGCTCATCGCCTGGCATTTTGGTGAGGCAGGCGTGCCGAGCAAGTCCATCGACTATTATCTAAAAGCGGCAGCGCGCACGACCGGCCGGTTTGCCCTGACCGAAAGGGTAAGTCATCTGCGCAAAGCACTCCGACAGGTCGAATATCTTGCCAGTTCGACCGAATCCACGCGCCGAGAGCTTGGCGTTCAGATTGCGCTCTACCGGGCACTTATCGATGACATGGGGTCCGGAAGCGAGGAGGTGCGGTCGGCAGTTGAACGAGCGCGCGAGCTATGCCTCGACCTCGGAGACACGCAAGAACTGATTCGAGTTCAAGACGGTTTGTTCAATTATCATTTTTCACACGCGCAACCAAAGACGTTACTTCGCTATGCGAACGAGCTGCGCGATTTGGGCCAGAGAACCGGCAACCCTCAGGCATTCATTATGGCGCGAAAAGACTCGGGGTTTGCAAATCTGCTCCTGGGCCGTCTGGAAACCGCGTGCGAGGACATGCGGCTTCTCGTCGAAGGATATGACGAAGCGCGCGACGGCTACGGCGTCTTGGCAGTGCGCGATCCAAAAGTGGGCGCGTACACCGTTCTGGGCATTTGTCTTACCGCATTGGGCTATCTTGATTCGGGCAGCGCCAAGAGCCTGGAAGCTGTTCAGTATGCCGACAGTCTGGATCATGAGGTCAGCCAGATCGTCGCATTGCGGCGCTCTTGCGTGCAGCACATTATGAGGCGCGACACGCAGACTGTATTAACACTCTCGGAGCGACTTCTCGAACTGGCGACGAGATTCGAAACTTTCAAAGGCGTTCGCGATGGGACTATTTTTAATTGTTGGGCAGAATTGCAGTATCGCCGTGACCCGATCCTTCTGGAGCGCATGCGTCACAGCATTGAACATTTCGACACGACGCAATATTGGGCCCTGCTGCCCTTCTTCATGACGTTTGCCGCCGAGCTTATGGCGCGACATGATAACCTGGAGGGTGCAGCAGCATTGGTGAACCGCGCAGCGGAACTGGTGCAATTGACCGAAGAGCAGTGGTCTGAACCTGAAATCGTGCGCCTGCAGGCTTGTTATTGCACACGAGATCCCGATGAGAAAGTTTCATTGCTCCGCTCAAGCTTGAACAAGGCGAGGCAACAGAATGCGAAGCTGTGGGAGCTGCGATCTGCGACGAACCTCGCCGAGGTCTGGCTCGAGCGTGACGATCAAAAAATGGCCCGTGAGGTCCTCGCACCCGTCGTCGCATGGTTCACCGAGGGGCTCGACGCCCCCGACCTCGTTGCCGCACGAGCGTTACTGGTTCGAGCGGGCACTCCGGAAATTGCAATCGGTGGTCTCACGGACAATACGAGCTTGCATTTCAAGGGAGACATGGCACGTCCCCAAACCGCTGCTACGCGGCAAGATATGGCGTAGACGCCTTCGGCGAAGGCGCTTTAGCAAGATTTCGAGCGCTAAAAGACCAATTTTCGATTCCGTTAACGGCCTCGCCGTTATTGTCGGCAATGTGCAGGCAGAATGGAGCCGAGCGGGATGAAGTTTACGCGCCGTCAAATCCTCGATCTAACGGCAGGTGCATTCCTGCTTCCCGGGTCTTTGCCGGCGTGGGCGCAAACATACCCCGCGCGCACCGTTCTGCTCAGCGTCGGATTCGCCGCCGGTGGCGGGACGGACCTTGTGGGGCGGCTTCTCGCGGAATGGTTGTCGCGGCGGCTCGGTCAGCAGTTCCTCGTCGAAAACACCACGGGAATGGGAGGTAACCTCAGTATCGAAAAGGTATCCAGGTCTCCGGCCGACGGTTACACGTTATTGTTTGCCACCCCAGCCACCACCATCGGTGCGTCCCTTTACAGAAAACTCCCGTTCAATTTCCGGCGCGATTTCGTTCCGGTGGCAATGGTCATGCGTTTTCCGAACGTGATGGTGATATCCCCTTCACTTCCGGTGCAATCGGTAAAAGAATTTATCGACTACGCGAAAGCTTCGCCGGGCAAGCTCTCTTATGCATCGTCGGGCCCCGGAACGTCGTTGCATCTTTCAGCCGCAATGTTCTGCCAGGCGGCGAACATCGAGATGACCCATGTTCCTTATCGCGGGTCGCATGCTGCCTACCCGGACCTGATAGCCGGCCGGGTCCATGTCATGTTCGACAACATCACGATTGCAATGACGATGGCACGCTCTGGCAAAGTGCGGGCCCTGGGTGTCACCTCCGCGACGCGCTGGGAGCCGACGCCTGAGCTCCCGGCAATTGCCGAAACCGTTCCAGGCTATGAAGCCATGGTTTGGTACGGCATCGTTGCACCCAAAGGGACACCGTCAGATGTCGTGCTCACGCTCAACAAAGCTGTAACAGAAGCACTCAACGATCCGCAATTTGTGGCCCGCCTAGCGGAGACCGGCGGCTTACCTGTCTCCATGACCCCGCAGCAATTCGATAAATTCATCGACGAAGACATCGAGAGGTGGCGGAAGGTCGTTGATTTTGCAAAGGCTTGGATTGACTAAGCGTCGAATTCGTAATCAGCCGAACACTACCGCATCGTGAACTGCCAAAATTGCACAACTGGGTCTTGTCGATGGAACTTCGACTTGGCTAATGTGAGCGGGCAGCACCCCCTAAGTCGGGGCAAACAGGAGGATCCCATGGGAGCCGTAGTGACTGCGGATTTCACTCTTGGAGGAAGAACCAACGTAACGCGGGCAAAACTAAAAAAGATAATCCGTGCCCTGGGTATTTCGGATCCACGAAACAGGCTTCCCACTGGCAGGAACGCCAGATACATCCTGGTTCTGAAGACGCCGGCCGCAATTCCGGTGCCCAAAGCAAAAGCATCCAGAAGAAAAAGACGCACATAAAGCCTGACATTGGCCGTTGTATCTGACCGACCTTCGCCGACGCTGCGCTTGATGCCCAAAAAAGCATCTGCATTGCGTCGAATCCCGTCAGTCGATCCAGTACGATACGTCGCAACTGCGGGCAGCGAAGGACTCGCATGCGTATTTGAGTTGCCGGCCAAAGCAGCGCCCATCGTGCTGGAATCGTCCTCCGGCCGCGCCATGGCGTTGGCGCCGGGGGATTTTTTTCTAGGCACGCCGGGGCACCGGGAGTCGACGCGATGGGTTGTGGGCGGCGTTCCCTCCGGCGGACTTCGTCCGGGGGCGAGTTACTGGGTGCTCTCCGACTCTGGTGTCGTGGGGGACTTCGTCGGGGATTCACCCTTGGCCAAGGGACATTTGGCGCAGGTCAAATATCATGGCGCAGTCATAAATGACGACCGCCAAGTTCTAAGTCTCCAGCAGTTCGCGACGGAGAACAATGCCAAAGCGGCTGACCACGGCGCGCCGCTTTTCCTTGTTCTGGGCACTTCAGCGGAGGTCGGCAAGACAACTGCAGCGATTGCCGTGCTCCGCGCCCTGCTGCGCAAAGGGTACACGAACATCGTGTCGCTAAAAGCTACGGGCACATCTTCACTGACGGAAATATTGCGGTATCAGGATTTCGGTGCTGCTCACATTTTCGACTGCATCGATTTCGGATTGCCGACGACCTATCCTTCCGGTCGTACCGACGTCAAAGCGGTTTTCGACCATGCGCTCAATACGACGCTGTCCATCGATTCGGATGCTGTGCTCGTGGAATGCGGCGGCGATATTCTTGGTGCAAACGTGCCAGTTTTCATTAAATGCCTCAAACGCAAACGGACCAAGATCAAGGTCATCCTTGCTGCGGCCGATGCGCTCGGTGCGCTCGGGGCCAAGCGGGTGCTCAAGGACATGGGAGTTACAATCACGATGATTGCCGGACCGTGCACCGACACACCGACATTGCGGCAGCGCACCGAAACGTTATGCGGCATTCCTGCGGTTAATATGACGGGACGCGATCAAGACATTTTGGACGAGGTTTGATCGTCCGGCAGACGCGATTCGAATTCAAACCTTGCGCATACCTAGATTGTTATCGTTAGGCACTAGGCGCCAATGGGGAATGGACTTGCCGGGCGGAAAGTTACTCAAATTGTTGAGATCGTTAGGGGTCGATACCGCCATAAGAATTGCATTTGAACCCGCGGTCGGAATCCAGTGAAACGGTCCGACTTTTATCCCCCTTGATCGGCCTGGTATGTCGGGGGCAGCTAGTTGGGGAGTGTCCATTTTTTTCCAGTCATCAGGATAGGCCAGCGCGGACCCTGGATTGGCCTGGAAGGCATCCACTGTCACCGATTTCGCGACCGAGGTGCCTCTGTTCTTGACCTTTACGTAAGCGAAGTTGTCGACGTTCGGCGCCGGCACTTGATGGCCTTCCTTACCATCCGGCTGGGTCCTGTTCCAAATTGCGGCACATTTCACATAGTCGGGATTGTAGGTGTACTCACCCTTGCGTCCGTCGTCGATATAGACGTCCACATCCGGCGGCTTGCCGCGAAACAGACCTTGTTTTTCGAAAGCCCACCGAAGGACTTTTGCGTAGGCGCCACCCCTCTGTCCTTCGCTCGTCCAATCTCCGGAATCGGCTGCAACGAGTCGAGTCAACCAATCGCCAGCATGATCTGGATTGCTGGAGGGCTTTAGTGTCTGGATTGCCCGCAAAATCAGATAGCTGGCGTATCGGGCTGCAAACTGCCGCATCTTAAGCTGTGCGTCGCTGCCGCCAATCGCTTGGTAAAAACGGAAATGCGTCGAGGAGAGAATCTGCTCTTGATCCATTGGAGCGACGTCTTTTTCCCCGTCCCAGGCCCAACCGCCCGACGCTTTGCGATTGTGCATGCGATCTAAACCAATCTGATTAAACAACCAAGGAAAGGTCCGACCCTTGTTCTTGGCTTTGGACTCCGGGTCACTGAGGATCGCAGCGAAACTGTCGCCGGCGCTGTGGGCGAAACCAAAATGAGTCGAGGCCACGTAGTTCAACAGTGTTCCGTGGCCAGCGAGTTCGTGCAGCACAATCCGCCAGTCACATGCAATTCCGAGTGGTGGCTTCTCGGCATTCGCATCAGCCAGTAGGAAAGCGACACTATCGATTTCACCCCAAGTGCCGCCAGGGCCATGATGAAATTTTGGATTAGTTTGCGCATCAGCTGTTTGGCCGAGTACATCATCATCCGTCTGCCCGCGCGCATCGACCTTGATAGGGAAGGTTTGCTTGGGAAAGTACTGTGCCCGCGTGAACCCAAGCGATTCGACGAACCCAAAAAAACGATCGCAGTTGTAATACGCATTGACGGCGGCGAACTCGTCTGTGCGCGCGTTGAACGCGAACGAAACGCCGGGTGACTCTGTTGGCACAACATTATCTGGTGTCTCGATGTCCACGATCTCCACGTTCGTTCCAACAAGTTTCTGCGGGTTGCTCAGAATTAGATTGGGAAGAATTTCCGGATGGCGAAAGCGATTCAACTCCCTATTGCTGGCGCTCGAAGTTGGACCGCCATTCAAAGTAACCGGATCGGCACGGAAGACGAGGCCAGTCACACCGGCCGATAGTTCGTCAAGATAAAGAACGGAAAGAGTCCTGCACTCCACCAAAGCCATCCAAGGCCTCGGCCTGCTGCCCTTTCTTCCGATATCGAAATAGACCGCCGAAACGACATGAAAGCTTCCCTCCGTTATTTCGGCGGGGACGCGAGGCAATGGCATTATTCGCCGACGTTTCTTTGCCACGTAGCGATAGACCGTCGGGCTTTGATAGGTGATGCGCAGGGATTTGACATCGAACTCCCTACTGCGGGCAATTCCGAGATGGCGCGCCAATGTTTCGGCATCAATCGTCTCGAGACGCTTCAGATCCTCCTTCAGGCTCTCCGCGCTTGCGGAAATACTGTCTGGTTTGAGGTCACACCCGCTCGTCTGCACGACCGACACGGCAAATTTGGAGTCCGGCTGATCTTTGACATGGACGGTGATTGCCCCCTGCCAGACGGGCAACCCCAAAATCATTTGCTGATAAGTGACCGTGGACAAATCGAACTGCCGATTCTCGCCCACCAAGCGATACTCGACACCTGCCCCGGTTGGTTTGGGTTCTGGCGGATGGTCGAGATTTTGCAATTCACTTGGGTGCAGCCCAAGATACTTGTCATGCGAGAACAAATAACTTTTTGCGGCGTCAAGTGCGGTTTTTGCACTGATCGAAAGCGGTTGATGATTGTACAGAATAGCGCGCACATTCGACAGGTTATCGCGAATAATATGAGCCTTCGTGGACTCGTGGAATTCAATCGTTCTTTGAGGAGTTGACTTGACTCGTGCCGGACTCCTTCCTCGTTTTGATGTCCTCTTACGGCGCGTCGTACGCGTTGCCCGTTTCGACTTCTTCTTGTGTGCTGATGCGCGCCGCTTTCGTTTGGCCATGGGCATCTCCCGACGATGAACGAATATTGAGATGACTGAGTCCAAAAAGTCGTAGAGCGATAAACAGAGTTTCCTAGTCGCGCCGCATCCGGCTTATTGCTTGGAATTCCACGATTGTGCCGCGGACGACTGTTGACGATACTATCATTCCAAGCTTTCGAGAAAAGGATCGTTTGGTGACAAAGACTTGCGCATTTGTCGGGCCGACAAGGCTCTCAAGAATTCCCCGGCACGTGCATGTTTTTGCGCCCGCGGCACTGGGTTCGGTATTTCGAGCTATAGATGAAGGCTATAGGTTGATTTGCCTGATCGACGGATATTTCGGCAACACACCGTCGGTGTGGCACAAGGAAATCCTCTTCGCTCTGAAGTGCGGAGTGACCGTTTGTGGCTCGTCCAGTATCGGAGCGCTACGAGCAGCCGAACTGCATTCCTTCGGCATGGTGGGATTCGGCCGGGTATACCGCGCGTTCCGCCGCGGTGTTTTGCAGGATGATGATGAAGTTTGCGTACTCCATGCGGTCCCGGAATTGGACTTCGAACCGCTTTCGGAAGCAATGGTGAACATCCGCTATTCGCTGAAGATGATGCGGCGGCGCAGGCTCATCAGCAGAGATGCTGAATTCCGTATCACTTCGCGTTTGAAAGAGCGTCATTTTTCAAAACGGGTTCTGGCGGCCATAAGCGATGCATTCGAAGGGGAATTCGGCCAGCAAGGGGCCGCCAAGTTTGCTCTCTACGAGAAGTCCAAAATCGATATCAAAGCCCTGGATGCGGATTTGATGCTCAAGGCTGTCTTATCTTCGCCCGCCGCCTCCGCGAACAATGAATGGGAATTCCCGGTAACATCTCACTGGCTGCAGCAATTTGTGGCTCAGGACGCCGATATTCCTCCGATTTGCAGATGGCATCCAGCGCGCGACAAGAGGCGATCGATCGGAACACAGGCGCGCAGATGATCGCGGAGGCAAAGAGACAGTCCGGGAAAGCAGGCGGCATAGACCTGGGTGGCACGGTTCGCGAGATCGCCGCCGAGGTAACTTTTGCAAGGATAAAACCGATTCTGCCGAATTTCGGAATCACGCGCCTTGCCAACATCACCGGGCTCGACACGATCGGGATTCCGGTCTGGACGGTCGTTCGACCTCTAGGCCGCTCCCTTTCGGTATCGCAGGGCAAAGGGGTGACGCACGAACTGGCCGTCGTGTCCGGCATCATGGAAAGCATCGAAGTTTTCCATGCCGAGCAACGGCGGCCGACTCCAACCGTGAGGGATCTTTTCGAATGCAATCGCGACCCCTCTTTCATCTCCCCGCACAGGCTTCCAATTCGCTCGGACGCCGCCGCATCGGAGAGCGCGCAAATAGAATGGTTGCGAGGTGAGGACCTCTTTGGCGGCACGGAAAAATGGGTTCCCGCCGAGCTTTTCGATCTGGATTTTACCGAGCAGAGAGAACAACCGGTTTTTTTATCGTCATCGAATGGCCTCGCCTCCGGAAATACCCGAACCGAAGCGATAGTTCATGGACTCTGTGAAGTTATCGAGCGCGATCAAGTCTCGTTCTGGTCTGTCGAGCAGGATGTCCAGCAAAATCCAAAGCGCCGCGTGATCGTCCAATCTATCAAGGATCCGATCTGCCGGTCGCTCGTTGAGAAGTGCGAAGCGGCCGGTCTGGACATTTTTATCTGGCACATAACGATCAATATCGATGTACCCGTTTTCATGTGCACGATCGTGGATCGGCGAAATAATACGCCGTATCCGCAGCAGTCGACCGGATCGGGTTGTCATCCGGTCGCGACAATTGCGCTTGCACGCGCCATTACCGAAGCGGCCCAGAGCCGCGTGACCCACATCTCCGGCTTGCGCGAAGATCTCACTTGGTCACGCTATCGGACCGAATTCCTGTCCGACGCGGAAAACGCCAAGATCGAGCTGGCGAGAATGTCGAGTCAGCCCGAAACGATAGACTTGAGCGCGCTATCTGCGGTTTGCCGCGACGTGCCGGTTGATATGCAATCCCTGTTGAAAGACATCCTGAAACGGCTGGCCCAAACGGGCCTGCAAAACGCAATTGTCGTGGACCTGGCCGATAATGATATCTTCTCGGTTGTTTTTGTTTGCGTGCCAGGACTTGAGTACAAATCGTCAAAAGCGCGCGCGCTTTATACTCCTGGCTCTAGAATGCGCGATTTTATCTCTCAATGTGATCCTCCTCACATAGGGTTGGCCACAAAATAGCGAAAAACTATAAAACATTGACGTCACGCCAGAAATTCTGGGGCCTCATGGAAAGTCTCAATCCGGTGGATCGACTGGAGGTGCAAATCCTGGTCGATAACTCTACCGACGGTCTGTCGACTGTCCCCGCTCACATTGAACCAGAATTTTCCTTTTTGCGGCGAAAAGGGATGCGCATCCTTTCGGGGAAGTGCATCTGTTGTGCCAGCCACGGGCTTTCCTGTTTGATCACTGCGTATCGCGGAAATACCAGCCATACGGTCTTGTTCGACACCGGGCCGGAGGCCGATACGTTCGAGCGAAATACCTACCAGCTTGGGTTGGATCTCCGTGTCGTAGAAAGCGTCATTCTTTCGCATGGGCACTGGGATCATGCGGGGGGAATGCTGCGCGCGATTGACATGATCCGCGCTGAAGGGAACAACCGCGATCTGCCTTTCTACGCTCATCCAGGCATGTTCCGTCGCAGAGGACGTCAATTGCCCGACGGCGAGATCATGCCGATGGAGGACGTGCCAAGTATCAAAGAGCTCACCGATCACGGTGCGCGCGTCGTGAGCACACGCGAGCCGCAGGTGTTTCTTGGCGACATGTATTACTTAAGTGGAGAGATCCCGCGCGTCACTCCGTTCGAGCGGGGTCTTCCGGCCCATTACGCCAAGACTGAACAAGGCTGGGAACCCGATCCATGGCTCATCGACGAACGGTGGCTAGGGGTCAATGTCGCTGGCAAAGGTCTCGTGGTTTTCACGGCGTGCTCGCATGCCGGCGTCGTGAATGTGCTCACGGACGCCCGTGCAACATTTCAAGGCACGCCACTGCACACCGTGATCGGCGGATTGCATCTTTCCGGACCAACAGAAAAAATCATTCCTGAAACGGTCGACGCAATGCGCGACTTCGGCCTGATGACAATCGCGGCGGGCCACTGCACCGGCTGGCGCGCGATGGCCGCACTCACCAACGCTTTCGGCGAAAAAGTAACGCCGACCGCGGTCGGCAAGCGTTTCGTGTTTTAGCGGCATATGGCCGTGTGCGACGGCTGAACTCCGTGCCAGATTTGGCGGCCGTTAGCAGACGGTGCAGCGCGTTGACAATTCGGCGTAAAGCGCCTGGAAATTCAAAGAAATTTTGGCGGTCCCGAGAGGAGTCGAACCTCCGACCTTCGGTTTAGGAAACCGCTGCTCTATCCTGCTGAGCTACGGGACCATCCGTTTGAACTATAAGCAATTTTGGCGTGCGGCAAGCCTACCAGCGTTTTGTCGCCCGAGTCCCAGCGAATGACGCTTACGCCCAAGATTTGATTGGCCGGGCCGACTAGACGCGCGGCGGGCGGAGCTCGGGGGGCCAATGATCAGACTACATCAGCAAAAAGGCATCGCATTCATTGTTGCGGCGGCAATTCTGCTTGCCACCGCGGGTATGCTTGCCCTGACACAGTCACAACCGGCGCCGGCGCAGGACCTCCAGGCCATCAAAGCCGATTACCGCCGCCCCGCCGCACTTACGGTCGAGAACAAGGCGCTGGCCAATCTCGGCCGCGATCTCTTCTTTGATACCCGCATCTCTGCGACAGGCAAGACGGCCTGCGCGACCTGCCATTTTCCCGAACTGGGCTATGTGGTGACCGATGCGCATCCGATCAACGATTCAGGCAAGCCAACATCGCGCAAGTCGCAGCCGCTGATCGGCCTCGGCTACGCCGGCAAGGCGCTGGTTGGCTGGGACGGGCGCAGCGCAACCCTCGAGGCCCAAGCAAAATCTTCGATTGCCACCGGGTCGATGTCGATGCGTGAAACCAGCACGCCGGTAAAGGTCGAAATGATCGAGGAGCGTGTGAAATCGGATTCCGGCTACGCCGCGAAATTCAACGCCGCTTTGCCGGGCCGGCCGATCGATGTCGATGCTATTGCAACAGCGCTGGCGGCGTTCGAACGCACGCTGGAGCCTGCGATGACGCCCTTCGACCGCTGGGTCGCCGGCGACGAGACCGCAATCAGTGCCGCCGCCAAGCGCGGCTTTGCGCTCTTCAACGGCAAAGCCGCGTGCGTCGCCTGCCACAATGGCTGGCGATTCACCGACGACCAATTTCACGATATCGGCACCACCACGACCGATAAGGGGCGCGGCAAGGTGGCTAAGGACGAAACGCTGAACTTCGCCTTCAAAACCCCGACGCTGCGTTCGGTTGCGCTACGCGCGCCGTTTATGCACAACGCATCGCTCGCGGCGCTCGACGATGTCATGCGCCACTACGAGAAAGGCGGCATCGACCGGCCCAGCCGTTCCCCGCTGCTTGTCCCAATTCAGCTCAGCGATGCGGAACGCCACGACCTGGTCGCGTTCATGGAGACGCTGACGGGCGACGGCGAGGGTTCAAAGCCGCGACACTAACGGCGTGCGCAGATCAGTCGATTTTCGCTCCCGACGCGGCAACAACATCCTTCCACATCGTTCGCTCCTTGGCCGCATAAGCCAAAGCCTCTTCGGGCGTGCTGGACAGCAGGCGCGCGCCGCCCACTTGAAACCGTTTCTGAATCTCGGCGTCGGCAGCGATCTGCTTCATCGCGCCCGCGATCTTGTCGATGATCGGGCGCGGCGTTCCCGCCGGAAACACGAAGGCCGCCCAGGAGGTCACGACGAAATCCTTTATGCCGGCCTCGCCCATGGTCGGCACATCCGCCATCGTCGGCCAGCGCTGCGCCGCGGTGACGGCAAGTGCGCGCATTTTCCCCGAGCTGATCGCGGGAAGATAAGAGGTGAGATTGTCGATGGCGAAGTTCACGTCACCGGCGAGCATCGCCGGGATGGTCTGCGCGGCGCCGCGGAAGGGCACGTGCACGGCGTCCAGCCCCATGCGTTTCACGAACATCACGCCCGACAGATGCGGCGAGGTGCCGACACCCGGGCTGCCGTAGCTGACGCGGCCTTTCTGTTTTGCCCAGGCGATGAACTCGGACACCGATTTCGCCGGGCAGTGGTCGGTCGCGACCACGAAGACGTTGGGCAATTCCCAAGTCAGCGACGCAGGGATCATGTCGCGTTCGGCGTCGTAGGGCATTTTGCTGTAGAGATACTGGTTGATCGCGAAGTGACCGATGGTGGCGGCACCAATTGTGTAGCCGTCGGGCGGGCTGCCGGTGACCGCGGCGATGCCGATATTGCCGCCGGCGCCGGGGCGGTTCTCGATCACAAAAGGCTGACCGAACATCTCTTTCATGCGCTCCGCTAAAATGCGCGAGAGCACGTCGGTCGAGCCGCCGGCCGGGTAAGGCACGATGATGCGCACGGGGTGGTCGGGCCAGTTGGATTGCGCGCGGGCGCCGGTGGCGGCAAAGGCGCCGGCCGCGGCGATCGAGGCAAGCACGGAACGGCGGTTTGGCAGGGCACGGCACGGTGTCATCGATCGTTCTCCCCCGGCGGCAGGATGTTATGGCCGCCTTAAACATTCTAGCCTCTCATAAGCCTGTCATGGTGCCGCCCATCCTGTCGAGGCGCCAAATCCGGCGGTTCCCCGTGATGATCGTGTCCGTAGCGTCCCGCCTTATGCTCGCAACCGCTGCAACGGCATTCGTGTCCCACGCGACGGCCCAGGAAGCCTGCAAGCTTCCCGGTCTCGGCACGGCGACCGTCGCCAGCGTGCGCGACGGGCGCACGTTGCTGCTCACCGACGGACGCGAACTGAGGCTGGCCGCGATCGAGGTAAATGATGCGAGCCGCGCCGCGCTGACCACGCTCGCCGCCGGCAAGGTGTTGCGGTTGGAAAAGCTTGGGCCTGAACAGGACCGCTACGGTCGCGTGGTCGCTATCGCCTATATGGACGAGGCGCATGAGTCGCTGCAGCAAGTGATGCTGGCGCAAGGCGAGGCGCGCGTTTCGGCTCGCGTCGGCGACCGCCCCTGTGCGGAACTGCTGCTGAAGGCGGAAAGCGCGGCCCGCGCTGCCGTGCGCGGCCTCTGGGCCGACCCCAATTTCGCCCCTTTACCGTCACACGATGTTACCCGCATTACAGCTGTTCGGGGTCAGTTCGCCCTTGTCGAGGGCAAGGTCTTGTCGGTGCGGGAGAGCGGCGCCACAATATATGTTAATTTCGGACGGCGGTGGACGCAGGATTTCGCGGTCACCATCCTCAAGCGTCATCGGCGAGATTTCGCGGCGCCGAACATCGACCCGAAGGAACTTGAAGGCCGCAGGATCAGGGTGCGAGGCTGGGTGGAGCAGCGCCGTGGTCCGATGATGGAAGTGTCGGTTCCTGAACAGATCGAGGTC
>Ga0310810_10000708_pt1 | contig 33515 bp, 31 predicted proteins | sample NCmetagenome_FD_207641 | JGI IMG/M metagenome (GOLD analysis project Ga0310810, IMG submission 207641) | Soil microbial communities from experimental microcosm in Duke University, North Carolina, United States - NC | ecosystem: Engineered > Artificial ecosystem > Soil microcosm > Unclassified ... | reverse complement strand
GTAGCCTGCCGGGCTTGTCCGGAATCGGGCGAAATCATGAGTCCGGATACATCCACAACTTCAAAATCCGATCCATGCACGGCTCCCAGATTGTGCAGGTCGGAGTCGTTCCAACGGGAATCGGGCGCGCCGGAAAGAAACCAGGCCGAGCCGTTATCGGCGATCATCATGCCGTACTTCTTGAGCGCGCGCAGGATGATCTGGTTGGTGGCGGAGTAGCCGGAAATATCGAAGTTCGCGCGCAGGCGGAAACGGGCGCCCATGGGAGGGTACTGGGCTCCGGTCAGGCTTGAAGCATAATGCCGCGCGGGCCAGACAAACGCCCGCAGGGTCTGGGGAACGGTAAAGCGCAGCGCGTGGCGAATTTCGCCCGCGGCGATCTCGTCATAGCGGACCAGGCCCGGGAATATCGGCAAGCCGGCCGCATCGGCCGAGGTCCAAGTTGAAGGACGGAGGTTGTTCAGCAGGAGATTGAAGATCGCCCCGGAATCAGCTTTCCAGCTGGAGGTCTGAGGAAACGCGCGGTAGAGCTCATAGAGGATGCAATTATTGGTGTCGATGGCGAGGGCGTGTCGATCCCCGGTGCTCGCGCTGCCGCCTTCGATGGGGGCGTTCAAAGGTACGGCATAGGGGCCGGGATCACTTTCGTCCGCATACAGAAAGGTCGCCGGATACTTAGTCTGGGATCCAGGCACGGTGACGTAAGGAATTCCGATGGGACCGCCGTCCCATATTCCCGCGCCGAAATCGGCGTGAACGCCCGTGGCGGCGCCGATGGTGTTCACGTAAGTCGAGGAATTCGGGGCCACGGGGAGCTGATCGACCGGTGTGTTCCAGATGTTATCGGCCGGGAACACCGTACAGGTTCCGCCGATGGTGGGCGCCTGCGCTCCGAGTATGGATGCGAATCCGAAAATCGTCAGAGACAAAAATGCAAAGATATGGCGAGGCAAGGGGCAACTCCTCCGGTGGCCGGTCGTTGTCGGTACGGCATGCGCACGGCCCCCCACAGAATAAGGCTCGCCGCTCCCGCCCACAATGAGGTACTTGCCTGAAGGCGGTACTAGGAGTCCTGCTGCGAATGGGTAATACGTAGCCTCATTCGGCCAGGAACCATATCGTCACGAAACGAGCTTGTATGAGCAGTGCTATCCTGCGCCAGGAGGCACGGACCAACAAGATGCCCGCAACGTACCTTAGGATCGCCGCGGAAGAAGCCTGGGCGCCGGCGGAGCTGATTACGCGGTACCGTGCGCTGCTGGCGAACAGCTCGAATCTAGATCCCGGGTTCGTGAGTCTATGGGGCTTCTACGGGCGCAATCCTGCCGTCGGCGGCGTTATGGAGCGCATGCAGGATTTGGGCGCGCTCCGGCTGGCTGACATGGACGCCACCGGCATCGCCCGACAAGTTCTTTCGCTCACCGCTCCCGGCGTCCAGATATTCGATGCGGACACCGGGGCGGGACTGGCGCGATCGAGCAACGACGAGCTGGCGGAAGCCGTTCGCAAGCATCCGGACAGGTTTACCGGCCTGGCGGCCATCGCGCCGCAGAATCCACGGGCAGCGGCGCAGGAACTGGAGCGCGGTGTGCGCACGCTGGGGCTCAAAGGCGCGATCGTGAACTCGCACACGCAAGGCGAATACCTGGACGACCCGAAATTCTGGGAGATTTTCGCAGCCGCGGAGTCGCTGGGCGTGCCGATTTACCTGCACCCGACGACGCCCTCACCCGCGATGATCGCGCCGTTCCTGGAACGCGGACTGGACGGAGCAATCTTCGGATTCGCTGTCGAAACCGGCTTGCACATGCTGCGGATCATCGTCAGCGGCGTGTTCGACCGTTTCCCCAAGCTGAAGATGGTGGTGGGGCACCTGGGTGAAGCGCTGCCGTACTGGCTGTTTCGCATCGATTTCATGCATGCCCGCATGGTTGCGGCGGGCCGTTATCCCAGCGTCGGGAAATTGCATCGCCGGCCCAGCGAGTATTTGAAAGAAAACGTCTATGTGACCACCAGCGGCATGGCCTGGGCGCCACCGATTCTTTACGCGCAGCAGGTGCTGGGCATGGATCGGGTCCTCTACGCGATGGATTATCCGTATCAGTTCGTGCCGGAGGAAGTGAAAGTCACCGACGATCTTCCCATCAGCGATGCCGACAAAAAGAAGCTATACCAAACCAACGCGGAGTTGGTTTTCCGTCTCTAGCGCAGATCGCGCACTGTTACGATAAAAAGAAATCGACACATGCTCCGAGTACATTTGCTGGCGCTAGCTTGTGCGGCTTCACTCTTCGGGGCTGTGTCCGGTGAAGACGTGTTCAAGCAACGTTGCGCCGGTTGCCACGAGCAGGAGAATCCTCACATCCCGCGTGTCGGCGCGCTGCGCCAATTGCCAGCTACGCGCATTCTGCAAACGCTCAACTGGGGCGTGATGGGGAACGTGGCGTACACGATGAGCATCGCCGAGCGGGAAGCCGTGGCGTCTTATCTGGGAACAGCCGGACCGTCCGCGGGCGTTCCGCCGGCGGCTTACTGCGCCGATCGCACCGTGCGGTTCAACCCAAACGCCAAGATCCAGAAGCCGCAATGGAACGGCTGGAGTCCCTCCACTAACAACAGTCGCTTCCAGAGTGCTGAGGCCGGCGGCGTCACCGTCGACGGCGTGCAAAACCTCAAGCTGAAATGGGCTTTCGCATATCCTGGCGACACCACGGCCTTCGCGCAGCCGACCATTATCGACGGGAATCTGTTCACCGGCAGCGCCGGTGGCGTACTTCATGCGCTGGACGCAAAGACCGGCTGCATCCGCTGGACATACGCTGCGCGTGGTCCCGTGCGCTCGTCAATTCTGGCGGTGCGACGGGGCAAGAGCTACTCACTGCTGTTCGGCGACCAGTTGGGATGGTTCTACTCGTTGGACGCCGTCACCGGTAAGGAGCTGTGGAAGAAAAAGGTCGAAGCACACGACGCCGCCCGGCTAACGGGATCGCCTGTGGAGCACAACGGCACGGTATTTGTTCCGGTGGCTTCTTGGGAAGAGAACCGGGCCATTTCGGGCGACTATCCCTGTTGCACGTTCCGCGGAGGCGTCGCCGCGCTGCGTGTTCGCGATGGAGCGGTGCTATGGCGCACTTATACGGTGGATGTTCCCAGACAGATCGGCAAGCTGTGGGGACCTTCCGGCGCGCCGGTGTGGTCGGCGCCCACTCTGGATCTCGCGCGGGGGCTGCTGTATGTCACCACCGGCGACAACTATTCGCCGCCGGCCACTGCTACCAGCGACGCAGTTATGGCGCTCGAGCTGAAGTCGGGAAAAATCGCCTGGGCGCGACAGCTCACCATGGGTGATATTTTTGCCGGCGGGTGCGCGAGCCAGGGGATTCAGTGCGGGCCGGATTTCGACTTCGGTTCGTCAGCGATTCTGGTGCACATCGGAAATACACCGCGGGAAAGTCGCGACCTGCTTTTGGCGGGGCAGAAATCAGGTGTGGTGTATGCGCTCGATCCGGCGCGTAAGGGCGAAATCCTGTGGCAAATTCGGATCGGCAAGGGCGGCACAAATGGGGGCGTTGAGTGGGGCATGGCCGCGGACGGCCAGCATGTCTACGCGGCGGTCTCCGATCTGGCCCGAAGGCGCGTGCAGAGCAACGACCCCGCGGATCTGCGCACTGCGAACCTCGATCCGGATGCGGGCGGCGGATTGCACGCCATCCGGATCGCCAGCGGAATCGAGACATGGTATGCGGAACCGCAGCATACGTGTCCTGAGAACCGGCCGGGGTGCAGCCCTGCGCAGCCCGCCGCCGTCACCGTCACGCCCGGAATCGTCTTTTCGGGCTCGGTAGACGGGCACATGCGGGCGTACTCTTCAGAAGACGGATCGATTCTCTGGGATTTCGATACGGCTCGCGAGTACTCCACTGTCAATGGCGCAAAAGGGCGCGGCGGATCGATCGACGGGCCGGGGGCGGTGGTCGTCGGCGGAATGGTCTACGTTAACTCCGGCTACTCGCGCCAAAACGGTACGCCGGGGAATGTGCTGCTCGCGTTTGGAACGGATTAGTTCGCAGCGCGGATCTGGGCTTCCGGCACCGTAGTAAACAGCTTCTTCGGATCCAGCTTCGCATCGGCGACTACCGAAAAGAATCCGACCGACATCTCTTCCCAACTCTGGAATCCAAAACGCACTTCCGCCTTGGGGTCGGGATTGAACTTATTGTTAGCCGAGTTATCGAAGTGCGTGATCGCAAACAAGTGCGTGCCTTTGGGAAGCGTGATCGGCTTGGCTTCCTCATATCCCAGCTGCCAATTGAAATCGAACGTGGCTTTAAGTAGCGTCTCCGATTCGCCTGAAGGATAGTACGCACGGATCTCCATGTCCTTCCCGCGCATATGCATGTGGGGCTGCATCCAGACCAGCTGCACATCGTCCTGGACGATCACTTCCTGGCGCACTTCCGAGTTCTCGTCGCCCGGCTTGATCACGAATCCCAGGTTGATCAGCGAATCCGACGTGAAGTAACGCAGCTTGGGCGGCGCTTTCGCGAGCTGGATGCCGACTTTTGATTTGTCGGTGGCCGGCTTGCCGTTGGGAGTGTAGTGGATTTCAAAAACGATATCGGAACCCTTGGGGATGAACTTCGCGGCGCTGTACGCGTCGAAGGTCTGCTCATTCAGGCCTGGGTTCCACTTGGTCAGAATCTCGCGCGACATGTCCAGCGAATCGCCCGTCATCACCGCTCGCGCGGCTAGATCCTTCATGATGAACGGAACACCTGGCACGGCCCCATCGACATAATGCGATCCCGCGGGCAGCACGTAGGCGCGCATATGGTGCACCACCTGGCGATTTCCCGGGCGCAGCTCGGCCGCGGAAACCCACATGTCTTCCTTGAAGTCGGTCTTCACCAGCACGTACTGGTAGTCGACGGCGCCGGTGGCCGGCAGATGGATGTCATTGGGCATCTCGACCACAATATCCGGAGTGATGTTCCAGCCTTCGCGGAACGAGAGCGCTTGAGGACGATCCCGCGCGTCGCCTTCGGGAGCGCCGTTATCGGCCCATGCGGAGAGCACCTGGACCTCGGCGTCACTTAATTTACGATCGTTGGCAAAGTGTCCGAATCGATTGTCGGCGAACCACGGCGGCATCTTCTTGGTAAGCACCGCGCTCTTCATCGCCTTGGCCCACGGCCGCGCGTCTTCATAGGTCAACAAAGACATGGGCGCCACCTCCCCGGGACGATGGCACACCTGGCAGTTCTTCTGCAGGATGGGCAGCACGTCCTTGTTAAAGGTCGTGGAACCAGCCGCCATGGCGGCAACTCCTGTCAAAACCCCGAGGACAGTAATGCGGAACATCGTATTCTCCTCACCTACCGCGCCAACATTATAGCTTCACACGGTGTACAATTTCCGTGTCAGGAGAATCTGGATGTACACGCGCCGGGACTTCGGCAAGATCGCGCTGGCGGGAGTGCCCGCCGCGGGTTTGCTGGGCCAAAAGAAGATTAACTCGACCATCGACGGTGTGCTGCTGGGCGCACAAAGCTATAGCTTCCGCGAGAAGCCGCTCGATGGCGTGATTCAGGCGATGACCGAGGTCGGATTAGGCGAATGCGAGCTGTTTTCGCCACACATCGAGCCGAAGGGCGTATCGCGCGAGGATCTGCGAAAGTGGCGTCTGACGGTGCCGCTCGACGAAATCAAAGCTGTGCGGAAGAAATTCGACAATGCCGGCATCAATCTATGCGCATTTAACCTGAGCTTCAACGACAGTTTCACCGATGAGGAGATCGATCGGGGCTTCGATATGGCTAAAGCGTTAGGCGTACCGGTGATTACGGCATCGGCCACCGTGACGTCCGCCAAGCGGGTCGCACCCTTCGCGGAAAAACATAACATGATCGTGGCTTTTCACGGTCACTCCGACGTGAAGGATCCGAATCAGTTCGCTAAACCCGAAGCCTTCGCGCAGGCCCTGGCGATGTCGAAGATGTTTGCGATCAACCTGGATATCGGCCACTTCGTCGCGGCCAACTACGACCCGGTGGAATACATCCGGGCCAATCACCAACACATCCTGGTACTGCATCTGAAAGACCGCAAGCGCGACGAGGGTCCAAATATGCCCTGGGGCGAGGGCGATACTCCGATCACGCAGGTGCTTCAGCTTCTGAAGAAGGAAAAATATCCCATGCGGGCGCTGATTGAGTACGAGTATAAGGGTGCCAGCGATTCGGTCACCGAGGTCAAGAAATGCTTCGAGTACTGCAAGCGGGCGCTGGCGTAATCGCAACCGTGTGTCTGTGTTCTGGCGCGTGTCTCCCCTAAGGCGAATGCGCTGGAGCGCGCTGACGGACCCGCTGCTGATCTGCGGGATAATGCCTGGGAGCCGGGCGGCCCCAGCTATCGCCAGGGAGTAAACTGCTGGCGGTGAGGGTGGGATTCGAACCCACGGAACCCGTAAAGGTTCAACGGTTTTCGAGACCGCCGCATTCGACCACTCTGCCACCTCACCGGGCCTCTTCAACGTAGCCGATTCCGACCACCTAGGGCAACCTCGCGGCGCCAAAGTGATCCTCGGCAGCCAACTCAGTTATCGCGCCGTAGAGCATGGAGACCGTGCAGTTCGGTGGACCAAGCTGCCACATCATGAAGCCGGAGCTCACCGCGCACCTGGTGCCGCCGCAGCCGCAGGTGGCCCGCACGTCCTGCCACATCGCCGCGGGAACCACGGGCAGGCTGCGAAAATGGCGAGCAAGTCGCCCGCACCGAGCGGGTTCCACGGGAATCTCGGGTGAATCCCTGATGGACTGATGCGCGCTGGAATCGTACACTGAGGCTGCCTGGTTTTTCCAGGCCTTATGGAACGCTGCAAACAGTGTGAATCCCCCCTGGCCAAGAGCGATGTTTCCTGTATCAACTGCGGAGAGCTCGCCCGACCCGTAAAGACCAAGACCGACTTCCGCCAGCACTTTGGCAAAGTGGTCACGGCCCTGTTCATACTTTCTGCGATTCTTACCGTGGTGGCCCTGTTCACCAATTACGTCGGGTCGTTCATGACCTGCCTGGGCGCGACCATCGTGCTGCTGATGGTCAAGAAGTCAGCCGACGAAATGTCGTCGTCGCAGCAATAAACTCGCAACAATAGTATTCAGTACTTGGAGTGATCCGTTAAGACGCGCGCTCCTCGGCCACGGGCTCGTCTTGGTTGGAGGGCACCAACACCGTATGCTTCTGCTGTTTTACGGTGTACATCCTACGGTCGGCTTCCGCCAGAAGGACTTCGGCGTCAGCGCCGTCCAGGGGGTAGATCGCAGTGCCGACGCTCATCGAAATGCACTGCTCGCTGCACACTTCCCACCCGGCCGTGTGGGCTACGCCCTGAAGCCGTTCCACGTACGACCAACGCAGTTCCTCTCGCAAGCCAGGTACCACGATGACGAACTCGTCTCCACCCATGCGGGCTACGTAATCGGACTTGCGGCAGACATCCTGCAGTCCTTTCGCCACCGCCTGCAGCACTTCATTGCCCTTCAAGTGGCCGAACCGGTCATTGACCTGTTTGAATCCGTTCAAGTCGCATACCAGCACTCCTACAGTGGTGTTCTCGCGCTGCGCGCGCGACAACTCGCGATGCAGATGCAGTTCGAGCGACCGTGCATTGGGGACGCCGGTAAGGTGGTCCGTCACCGCCAGCTTCTCCGTATCGTGGTACCGCAGCGCGCTTTCGACGGCCGGCGCGACCTGCTGGCTGACGGCTTCCAGGAGTCGAAGATGATCGCGATTAAAGGCGTGCCGGTCGGTATGGTACAGCGTCAGGACGCCGGTCATGCCCTTGGGTCCCGTCATGGGGACTGCCAGGGCGGATTGGAGCTTGTACACCACCACCGAATCGTTCTTGAAGCCGAACTCCATGCAGGGATCGCCGTTCATGATCGAGGTGCCATGTTGGATGACCCGGCCCGAGAGACCTTTTGCGGTCGGAAATGAGTCGCGACCGAACAGGTGGCTGTGCTCGCCCACCACCTCGATCGGCTCCATTTCATCTCCGCGGCTCACATAGATCGCCAGCGTACTGTGCGCGATCATTTCCTTCACGCGCTCATGGATCGCTGAGGTCACTTCGCTGGCGCCCAAGGAATGCGTCAAAGCATTGGCCAGCGTTTGCAGGAGCTTAGTTTCCTGGCGTGCCGATACAATCGGGTCCAGAATCGAATTCGCGCTTGTCCGAGACTCGGCATTCAGGGTGACGGAAAGCTGTCCGAGATCCTGCCCGTGCGTGTCGGATCCTTCGGCGGCGCCCGCGTGATTCATCACTTCGCCCCAGGCCATGCGCTCCAGCTCCACGTAGCGCCGTTGCAGCACCGCAACCACCAGCGGATCGTAGCTCCTTCCCTCTTCCTTGGCAACTCTGGCCATCGCCATATCGATGGGAAGAGCGCCGCGATACGGCCGGTCCGACGCCAGCGCATCCAGACAATCCACGGCCGAGAGAATTCGCGCGCCAATCGGAATTTGTTCGGATTGGAGCCCCCGAGGATAGCCCGTGCCATCCCACTTTTCATGGTGGGTTGCCACGATTTGGAGCACCGGCTCGGGGAAATTCATCCGCGAGAGCATCTCCGCGCCGCTCATCGGGTGGGTCTTCATCTTCTCCCACTCTTCCGGCGATAACGCCCCGGGCTTGAGCAGAATGTGATCGGGAATCCCCAGCTTGCCGATATCGTGCAGCAAGGCAGCTACATTCAGGTGCTCCAGCTGCTCCTCGCTGAGTTTCAATTCCTCACCCACCTTCCGGACATAGAACTGGACCCGGCGCAGGTGCATGTGGGTGGTGTGATCGCGGCCGTCGATGGCGACGGCCAGAGTCTCCAGCGTGCGTTGGTGGAGCGCCGCCAGTTTCTCCAAACTTCGCTTTTGCAGCGCAGCCAGCTCTTCCCGATGCTTGGCTTTGGAATCGAACCAGGCGCGAAAAGCGGCGTCCAGAGCAAACAGCATGGGCAGCGTGACCAGCCCGGGATTCATCCCGTTCAGGACGGCCGCGCTGCGGACCAGATAGGCCAGGTACGCCATTCCAACAAACCAGGGAACTAAGGGGCGGCAGTCTTTGCTGAGCACCTGGCCGACGGAAACGGAGCTGTCTTTCCCCAGCGTCCGGGCGAGACCCCAGTTCAGCAACAGCACGAGCGAGCTGGCGATGACCGGCGCGGGAAACAGGGCATTGTATTTGAACACGGCGACGAACTGGTGCACCGTCTGCGCGGTGGCGATGCCGATGGTTCCGCTCGCGAAGGAGAAGACCAAGGCGGAGACAGCCGGTAGCTTTCGTCCGGCCTCCTGCAGTTGGCCCAGCAGGGAAACTACGCTGGCGATGAACAGCAGCTCCGGCAGACTCAGGTCTTGTAGGGCCACCAGAAGCACCAGGAAGCCCGCGGGGATCGCGTTGCGATGCGTGGTCAGCCGCAGTCCTAGCGCCGCAATGATGGCGCAGGCGAGGTAATACAGAAAATCGCTGAGATGACGCGCGTCGGCCTGGGCCAGGTTGACTAGGCATACCGCAGTGCCAATGCCGATATACACAGCCATCAAGGCCCGTCGGGTGGATTCTGTCGTCTTCACTTGTGATCCGGTGAATGCACGCCGCACGCCAATGGGGTTGGCTGTTCCCTAACGCCCGATGTTCTTTTGAAGTAAGCGGATAGCGCCTTGTGGATCTCTTGTGCTGAAAGACCACCGATTTCCTGTGACACTTCGTCGCGGGAGACTCGGCCAGAATGTCCCAATCGAGATCGAACAAGGTGGCGATACATTGATCAAGAAGAGAATCGACATGGCGATCCGCAAACTTCACGTACTAAGCAGGATCACGGAGTCCCTCTAGTGCCCAGGTACTATCGGTGGGTGGCACAGGCCTTCAGTCTATGCCGCGGGTTTAACATACAATGGGCGCATGAAAGGTGCAGGATTCGTCGCAACTTTCCCCCTCCTCGGTTTGAGCGTGTTGGGCGCGCTCGCGCAAACGCCTCCGCCCAACATCGGTTTGTTCGAATCGAACGGGGATGTCGGCGAGGTGCTGCATTCCGGATCCGTCGTGCACGACGCCGCCAAAAATACATACACACTCACGGGCGGCGGTGAAAATATAGGGTCCACCGCGGACGCATTCCAATTCGTTTGGAAGAAAGTCTCCGGAGACGTTTCGCTGGCGGCGGATATCTCCTTTCCCGAGACGGGCGGCGATCCTCACAAAAGAGCAGTCCTGATCATTCGCCAGAACCTGGACGCCGATTCCCCCTATGCCGGCGTGGCGCTGCACGGCAACGGTCTCACCGCGCTCCAGGGGCGCAATGAGGAAGGTGGCCCTACGCACGAGATTCAATCCAACACTTCGGGTCCCCAGCGCGTCCGTCTCCAGAAAATCGGTCCGTACTTTTATATGTATGTGTCCGCTTCGGGCGATACTCCGCGTTTCGCGGGCGGGTCCATACGTGTGCAACTCCGGGAGCCCTTCTACGTCGGCATCGGCGTGTGTGCCCACGATAAGGATGCCGTCGAGACTGCCGTATTCTCGAAGATCGAGCTGGTCAGCGCGGCGCCCAGCCCTCGCCAGCCGTCACTCTACAGCACGCTGGAAACGGTTACCGTCTCCTCCGCCGATCGCCGCATCGTCCGCGTCTTTTCGGGGCGCGTCGAAGCTCCCAACTGGACTCCCGACGGCGCCGCTCTCTTCTTTAACGGTAACGGACGTCTGCAGAAAATTGCGGTGGAGGGTGGCGATGTCCAGCTGATCGATACGGATTTCGCCACCCGCCTGAACAGCGACCATGGCATTTCTCCCGACGGCACCATGCTCGCCATCAGCGATCAATCTCAGGGAGAGCGCCAATCGCTCATCTACACCGTCCCGATCGAAGGCGGAACGCCCACCCGCATCACCAAGGAATCGCCGTCCTACGGGCACGGTTGGTCGCCGGACGGCAAAACCCTGGCATTTGCCGGCGACCGCAATGGGAACCTGGATATCTACAGCATCCCGGCTGGGGGCGGTGACGAGACTCGACTCACGACAGCCGCCGGGCTCGATGACGCCCCGGAATACTCGCCCGACGGACAATACATCTATTTCAATTCCGAGCGTACCGGCTCGATGCAGATCTGGCGCATGCGTCCCGACGGGTCCGGCCAGGAGCAAATCACCTCCGACGAGTACAACAACTGGTTTCCGCACCTTTCCCCGGACGGCCAGCGGATGGTCTTTCTTACTTATCAGCCAGATGTCGGCGGGCATCCGGAGAATAAGGACGTCATGCTGCGGATCATGACCTTTGACAATAAGCGTGTGAACACGCTGACGACATTATTCGGCGGGCAGGGAACCATCAACGGGCGCTCGTGGTCCCCCGACGGCCAGCACCTGGCGTTCGTGAGCTACCAGTTGATCCCTTAGGTGATATGGGCGCCGGTGGTGCCCACGTAAACAGTGAAGAGCGACTGGCTTGCGCACATGAACAGCCGGTTGCGTTTAGTGCCACCGAAGACCACGTTCGCACAGTTCTCCGGCAACCGGATCATCCCGATGGGCTCCCCGCTGGGCGCGACAATCTGAACGCCCGGAGGTGCGCCGGCCCACATGTTCCCGTCGACGTCGCAGCGAATCCCGTCGGCCGCTCCATTCGCAAACTGCACGAACCGTTTTCCGTTCTTGATTTTGTTCCCGTCCAGGTCCCACACCTTGGTCTCGCGGCCTGACCCCGTATCGGCCACATACAGTTTCTTATAGTCGGGTGAGAAGCAGATGCCGTTGGGCTGGTCGATTTCATCCGTGACTTTCTCAATCTGCAACGTCTTGGGATCCACCCGATAGACTGCCTGTTTGATTTCCGGTGTCGCGTGGAAGCCTTCGTAGTCTCCGTTGATGCCATAGGTCGGATCCGTGAACCAAATGCCGCCATCCGGATGCACCACGATGTCATTCGGCGAATTGAGCCGCTTGCCCCCGAACTTATCGGCGATCACCGTGATGGTCCCGTTGTATTCGTAGCGCGCAACGCGGCGGTTGCCGTGCTCGCATGCGAGCTGCCGCCCCTCGAAGTCGAAGGTGTTGCCATTGCTGTAACCCGAGGGATTGCGGAATACCGTGACCCGCCCGTCCTCCTCGGTCCAGCGCATCTGGACGTTGTTAGGAATGTCGCTCCATAGCAGATAACGGCCGACGCCGTTCCACGCGGGACCCTCGGCCCACAGCGTTCCCGAGTAAACCCTCTTGATCGTCGTGTTGCCAATAATGTACCTGCGGAAGCGATTATCGATAGCCACAATATCGGGGTCGGGATAGCGCACCGGCATCTGCCCCGACCAGTCCCGCGTTGCGGATGTTCCAGGGGCTGGTTGTTGGGCGAAAGCAGGGATCGTGGCAGCGGCACCCAACGCCGCGGTCAAAAAAGTCCGGCGGTCATGATTCTTCATAGCGTTAGAAATTATATCAGGTAACCCTTTTGTTTTCTGCGGTCACTGACCCGATTGGGCCTGTCAGTGACTGCCAGGTGACCCCTCCAGAGGTCGGATTTCCCGCCTCACGTGTTAGCGTGGGGGCTCGACTTTTGCGTCCCTCATGGCGATTACCCGAAGCTTATCTCACTCCCCAACCATTTTTCGCTGGATCTTCGTCGCCCTGGCTTGCGTGCCGCTCGCCCAGGGGGCCGTCACGGGACGCATTACCGGCACCGTTAAAGATGCCAGCGGAGGCGGGATTCCGAGTGCCATGGTGACCGCCACCAACACCGATCAGAATACTCAGATCAAGACCACCACTGACACCAAGGGTGATTATTCTTTCCCCAGCCTGCCGGTCGGCAATTATGAGGTCCAGTGCGAGTCTCGCGGCTTTCGCACCGAGAAACGCATCGGTGTCGTGATCGATGCCAACGCCGCGATCCAGTTGGACCTGATCCTCGAACTGGCCCAGAGGACCGAGGAAGTCACCGTCCTCGATACAGCCGAGCAGATTCACGTCGAAACCGTCAGCACGCAATTGGGCGACGTGGTGACCGGCCGACAGATGACCACGGTGGCCCTGAACGGTCGTAGCTTCACCGACCTGCTCGCGCTGCAGCCAGGCATCGTGCCCACGACCACGCAGGAACCCGAGTCGATCGTGATGGCGGGAGCCTCGGTGGCGATCCAACCCTCGGGAACGCTCAATCCCGGCAACCAGTCGATTAGCGGCCAGCGCGAGGACTCCAACGGATTCCTGGTAAACGGAGGCGATGTCAAGGAGTTGATGAACGGCGGTACCTCCGTGGTGCCGAATCTGGATTCGATCGCCGAGTTCCGCATCCTCACCAACAATTTCGACGCCGAATATGGCAACTACGCTGGCGGCGTTGTCAATGTAATCACCAAGTCCGGATCCAACCAGCTGCATGGAAGTGGCTTTGAGTTTTTGAGAAACACGGCGCTCGATGCGAGGAACTTCTTTTCCCCGGAACGCAGTTTCTATCGCCAGAACCAGTTTGGCGGCACATTCGGCGGTCCCATTAAAGAGAACAAGCTATTCTTTTTCGGCGACTTTCAGGCCACCCGGCAGAGCCAGGGCATCGATACCGGGCTGATTTCCGTGCCGTCGTTGGACAATCGAAACGGCATATTTTCAGATCTGACCGGCGAGGTGAGTGGCCCCTATCTCGCCAAACTTCTCAGTCAGAAGCTCGGATACCCGGTTAGTGTCAATGAACCGTATTCCAGTGTCTTCCCGAACCGTGTGATTCCGCAGCGCGTCTGGTCGGAGCCCGCCAAGCACCTTCTGCAATACATCCCTAAACCCAACGTCGGAGAGGCCAGCTTTGCCACCGGCGCGTTCGGAAAGATTCTGCACGATAACAAAGGCAGCGGCCGTGTCGATAGCAACAGCGAGCGGTGGGGGCAGCTTACGGCTTACTACTACCTCGACAACTACAACTTGGACAACCCCTATCCCACCGGCCAGGGTGGCGCGAATGTTCCCGGATTCTCCGCAATCAACGCGGGGCGTTCCCAGCTCATCAATCTTTCTCAGACCAAGACCTTCGGGGCGACCTCCGTGAACGAGGTGCGCTTGAGCTTCATGCGAAGTTTCAATAATGTCGGCAAGCCGGTAGGCGGAGTGGGTCCAAGCTTGGCTTCGCAGGGCTTCGTCACTGGTCCTGGAACTCCGGGAATCGTCGTCTTGGCCCCGGAGATCGAGGGTATCGAAAACATCACTCTGAACTCGGTCTCCTTGGGAACGCCGATCACCAATCTTACGCAGGCCAACAATACCTATTCGGTTACTGACAACTTTTCCAAAGTGTTCGGCGCTCACACTATGAAAACCGGCTTCCAGGTGAGCTATGAGCAGGTCAACGTCAATCCGAATCCGACCTTCAATGGCGCGTTCGCCTTTTATGGATCGGAAACCGGTTCGGACATCGCCGATTTCTTGATCGGAGTATCCACGTTCTACAACCAGGCGGATTCGCAGACCTACTACGCGCGTCACAAGTACGCCTCGGCGTTCTACCAGGACAGTTGGCGGGCCACTTCTAATTTGACCCTGAACTTCGGGCTTCGATGGGACCTGATGCAGTACTGGTCGGAGAAGTACAACCAGATTCCGACCTTCAATCTGGGCCAGCAATCGAAGGTCTTTCCCGATGCGCCCAGGGGCTTGGTCTATCCGACGGATGACGGCGTCCCGAATACACTGGTTCCCCAAGGCAACCGCTTCGCCCCACGCTTGGGAATTGCCTACTCGCCATCCAAGTCGAGCGGACTTTTGGGCAAGATCATCGGTGGTCCCGGCAAAACCAGTATTCGCGCGGGCTACGGAATGTTTTACACCGTGATTCAAGGAAACACCATCGCGATCGATGAGCCGCAGCCACCCTACGGTCTGAGCTACACGGGCAACGGCACGCTATTTGCGACGCCATTCATCACCGCCGCGGATGGCGATGTTCACCCGCAGCCGTTTCCCTTAACATTTCCGCCGCTGAACACCACCGCGTCCAATCCCACCAAGGGTATCGATTTCTCGCCCTTCCTTCCCCAGGCTGGAATGACGACCCCGTTTCGCGGCAATACCTATCCCTATAACGAAAACTATTTCTTCTCGATCGAGCGTCAGCTCGGCAAGAACACTCTGGCCAGTGTCAGCTACGTTGGATCCCAAGCTCATCACTTGCTGATGATTTACTCGGCGAACCCGGGCAACCCGGCGCTCTGCGCGGCGCTGAGCAAGCCCAGCGCGGTGGCGCCCGGAACGATTACCTGCGGACCCGGTGGCGAAGATAACACCTACCATACCGTGGACGGAAGGACGATCGAGGGCACACGCGGGCCCTTCGGATCCAATTTTAGCAATGACGATTTCGAGGGCAGCTTTGGAAATTCCAACTACAATTCCTTGCAGGCGAGTATTCGTCACTCCGGCAAGGGACTCGATCTGATGGTGGCTTACACCTACAGCAAATCCATCGATCAGGCGTCGAGTATTTCTGACGTCGTCGATCCCTTCAACTACGGCCGGACGCGCGCCCTTTCCGCCTGGGATCTCACGCATAACCTGGTCGCCACGTATTCCTATCAATTCCCCTTCGAACGCCTCTCGAGCCGCATGAAACCGCTGACGCGCGGATGGCAGATTTCCGGGATCACCCGCATCAGCTCGGGATTCCCGGTGACGATATCCAGCGATACGGACACCTCTCTGCAGGGAAGCTCGCCCAATGGCGTGAATAACCACCTGATCGATTTGCCGGACTATACTCCGGGAAATCTCAATTTGAACGGCAATCCGCGCAACGGCCGCTCGTATTTCAATACCGGGCTCTTTACGACCGCGGCACTGGGTACCCCCGGCTCGGCATCGCGGCGGACTATCCACGGACCGGGAATGTTGAACTTCGATATCTCCTTGATCAAATCGGTCCAGCTCAGTGAATCGAAACTGCTGCAACTCCGGTGGGAAACCTTCAACACGTTCAACCACGCGCAGTTCTTTGGGCCGTCGTCGGTGAACGGGGACTTCGATAGCGGTCTCTTCGGCCAGGTGGTCAAGGCTGCCTCGCCCCGCGTGATGCAACTCGCTGTGAAGTTTACGTTCTAATATTCAAAGGAGGTGCGATGTGCAAATCCGTGCATTAGTCTTCATACTGCTCGCATGGGCGGGAACATCAACGGTTGCTCAGGCGCAAACCCCAACGCCTGCCAAAGCGAAGGCCGCGGCGGCGCCCGCGCGCCAGAATCCCGCGACCCTCGCCCAGCTCATGAAGGGGATTCTCTTCCCGAACTCGAATGTTATCTTTTTCGCGCAAGGTGACAACCCGGCGGACGTGCCGCCCGCCAAGGATCCCTCGTTGGCCACGAATCCTCTGGCCAGCTCATACGGAAAATGGGAAGCCGTCGAGAACAGTTCTCTGGCCATCGTGGAGGCCGCGAATCTTCTGACCGTTCCCGGACGCAAATGCTCCAACGGCCGGGCTGTTCCCCTCGCGAATGCGGATTGGCCGAAGCTGGTGCAAGGACTCCGCGACGCGGGAATGACCGCCTACAAGGCAGCGCAGGCTAAAGATCAGGAAAAGATTGTGGACGCTGCGGATGTCATCACCACTGCGTGTTCGAACTGTCACGACAAATATCGCGAGAAACCCACCCCCGCGGATCGCTGCAAGTAAGCCAGTCGCGAGAAGGTAGAATAGGCAAGCCGTGCGATGGTTCTTCCTGGGGGTTTTGTCGGTCTGCGCCGTGGCGATTTTGACGGGCTTTGCCTTGATCCGTCAGGGCCGCGGATTCAGTGCTCTTGAACCGCCCACGCCGATGGAACGCTGGATCGCCCGCGAAGCGCGAGCCTTGGCGTTGCCCGCCGGTGCGAAATCCCGCATGAATCCCATTGAGAATAGCGCCGAGACGCTGGCAGAAGCTCGTGTGCATTGGGCGGATCACTGCTACTCCTGTCACGCCAACGATGGCAGCGGCGACACCGTGCTGGGCAAGCATCTCTACCCACCCGCCCCGGATATGCGGCTGCCCGCGACTCAGGAGCTCACCGACGGCGAGCTGTTCTACATCATTCAGAACGGAATTCGTCTCACCGGAATGCCGGCTTGGGCCTCTGGCTCATCGCATGACGAAGAAGACTCCTGGAAGCTGGTGCATTTCATCCGTCATCTTCCGCAGCTGACACTGGAAGAAAAGAAGGCCATGGAGAAAATGAATCCCAAGAGTCCTGACGAGCTGCGCGAAGAACAGGAAGAAGAGCGATTCTTAAGAGGAGAAGACAGCCATGAAGCCATACCGGAACATCATCATTACTAGTTTGCTGAGCTTGCTGCTGATCTGCGCGACACAGGTTTTTGCGCATGGCGGCTTCGAGCACGTCACCGGAACCGTGGTGAAGCTGGAGAATAACGTGCTCACGGTCAAGACCGCCAAGGGAGACTCGGCTGTTTCACTGGACGCCAAGACTGAGATCACGCGCGACGATCACCCCGCGCAAGCAGCGGACCTAAAAACTGGCGTCCGCGTGGTGGTCGACGTTCCGGAAGGCAGTAAGGTGAAGGTCGCGCACTCGATCAAGATCGGTGTGGCCGGCCACAAGTGAATCCTGCAGCCGAATCTAACTAGTGTGGGCCGTCAGTCCGGAGTGCGTCGTGGCCGATTCGCGGTAGGTCTTCAGCACCTCGGCGATGCTGCCTTGCATCATCACCCGGCCGTGATCCAGCCACAGGCCACGGTCGCACACCCGTTCCAGGGTGTCCAGCGAATGCGACACGCATAGGATCGATTTGCCCGCGTGCCGGAATTCCATGATCTTCTCCACGCATTTGTTGAAGAAGTTCTGGTCGCCCACCCCCAGCACTTCGTCGATGATCAACAAATCCGGGTCCACGTTGATGGCCACCGAAAAAGCCAGGCGCATCACCATGCCCGCCGAGTACGTCCGCAGCGGCTCGTTGATAAACCCTCCCAGTTCGGAGAATTCCACGATCTGGTCAAATCGTTCGCGCACCTGGCGACGGGTCAGTCCCAGCAGGCTAGCCTTGATGCGAAGATTCTCGGCTCCCGTGAGGTCGGGATGAAACCCCGATCCTAGCTCCAGCAGCGCTTCCACCCGGCCGCCGATGCTTATGCGGCCGACGCTGGGATCGCACAGGCTGGTGGCGATGTTGAGCAGCGTGCTCTTGCCCGCTCCGTTTGAGCCGACCACCGCCATGCTCTCGCCATGCTCCAGCGTGAAGGTCACGTTGGTGAGCGCATAAAAGCGTTCGCGGGAGGCCGGCCGCAGCGCATGCGCCAGCCGGTCGCGCAGCAGCATCCTGCCGCCGTGCCGGTAGAAGAACTTTGATACGTTCTCGAACTCTAAAACAGCGTTCATTTTGCCGCGGCGATCGAGTCCACCTGAATGGTTTTGGTCTTGGCGTCCAGCGTACCTGAGACCATCGCCTTGTTCCCCGCGAACTGTTCCGGCGTCTTCTGGTCGCTTAGCGTGTAGACTTCCTTGCCGTCATAGAGAACGTACAGAGCCCCGTGCGCCAGGACGCAGGCAACGGTGCATTCCGCGTCGGTCGGCCCCATTCGCATGCCCTTATGGTCGGCACTAGAGCACATGCTGTCGGTAATGACGCCGGTGAATTTCTGCTTCACCGGCGCCGCGACTAACGCTGCAATGATGACGGTGCCAAAGAGCAGCGGCTTCATGCCACGACTATTCGCCAGGTGTCATGAGATGCGCGGTGGAGGTGCCCGCATTCATGATCCAGACGCCGCCCTGCGCGCCGGACTCCGGCAAGCCGAGGGTCTTGGTGGTCGCGCCCGGCACGGCGATCGTCATGTGCGTTCGCGGGTTCGCCGGATCGCCCATCAGGTGATACCATACCGATCCGAACTCGGGTTTCACGCGGGTTCCGTCCTTCTCGGCGGCATCGAGCGCCGCTTGTTTCTGAGCGCCCATCGCCTCGAACTTCAGATTCTGAGCGGCCCGTTGCAGGTTGCCAAGGCTGGTGCATTCGATCATAAATGCCGCTTGCCCAGGCAGTCCCGACTTGTCGTAACAGACCAGTTTGTTGGTGCCCTTCTTCAACGTGTCATAAGTATAGTCGGCCTTCCACTTGATGACGGTGGCGTCCTTCCCCAAATTCCCCGGGGCAGCGCGCAGGGCCTTGTCGATGGCGGCTTGGTCGGGTGCTTGCGCAAACGCGCTGGCCGATGCAGCCAGCAAACTCAGAGCGATCCATGTCGTGTATTTCATCCTGTGACCTCCTGGTCGGTGCGCCCAGAGCTTCCGTGTCAACGCAGTTCGCGTACGGTGGTCTCGGCGACTGGATTCAGTATATCGCGGGCCAACCTGCACGGGGACTACTGCCGCGAAACGTTGCTCTCTGTGAGTCGGCTTCGCTCCTTCTTGGTCCAGCGGTAGATCTGCTGCCGCTCCACATCCGAAAGCCGAGCCTCGGGATGCAGCCACAGATACCGCTGGACCGGCATCTCACCGTTTCTGACCGCACTCCCGAGTTCGCTCAACAGCCGCAGGCGATCGTCCAAGGAGTAATCTTGCCACCGCGACAAGTTCATATGCGAGCGAGCTTGCTGAACGTCCCGGGCAAGCATCCACGAGGCTGGTGCGATGTGACCATACCAGGGCCACACCGTTTGCTGCGAATGGCAGTTCTGGCACGCCCTCTGGACCAAGGCCAGCGTCTCCGCGTCGATCTGCGCCTCATGGAGAATGGTCTGGCTGTTTTCGGCATCGCTGAGCGGCCCGAATGGATGTATGAGCGAACCGCCAACCGCCACGATCGCGGCGACGCTCGTCGAAATGAGTAGCTTCTTGATCACGGTATTCCCCAATTCACTTGCCGGATATCTGCTTCAGGTAGGCGATGATACTCGCTCGATCCGTAGGATCGTTCAAGCGAAAGGCCATATCGTTGCCGGGGATCACGCTCTCGGTATCCGCAAGCCAGCGATCCAGGGTCAATTCGTCCCAGGTGACCGGGCTGTTCTTCACCGCATCCGAGTATGCAAACTGCGGGTCCTTACCCGCCTTGCGGCCGTACACCCCCCGCAGCGGCGGCCCGACTTTGATCTTGTCGACCGTATGGCAGCCGGTGCAGCGCTTTTCGAAAGCGTCGCGGCCACGGTCTGCATCCTTCGGTGAAGCCGCGACCGCGATCGTCGCGCAGGCAATGGCGGCAAAAACGGTTAGCGTCCTCATACAAGAGTCGAATCGGTCACCGCCAGATGATGGGATCCCGCCACGAAATCGACACTGCGAATCCCCAGCACTTCGCGCAGCTTCTCTGCCGGCACTTTCATCGGTCCGGCGGATGGCGCGCTTCCTGGGGCGGGTTGCGGAAATGCCGTGGACATCGCGGAATGAAATGTCACGCTTCCCTCCACCTTCTGCATCACCTGGTGAATGTGCCCGTTGAGCACCGTCACGGAGCCGAACCTTTTCAGCAGATCGAGCGCTTGCGCGCTGTCTTTAGTCGACCAGCCCCACTCCGGATACGCGGCCCATAGAGGAATGTGGGCAAACACCACAATCGGAGTACTAGCCGCCAGCCTGGCGACATCGTTCTTGAGCCACGCCATCTGCTGGTCTCCAATCGAGCCCATGCCTTCAAGTTGCGACGCGTTGTTTAGGCCGATAAAGTGGACGCCTTTGTGATCGAAACTTTGCCAACCCCGCCCGGCGCTGCCCTTGCCGAAACGCGCGAAGTATTGCTCGCCGTCATCACCCAGCAAGTCGTGCTCGCCGGGGACGAAGAACGTCTGCTTCTGTCGCAAGCCGCGAAGGAGCTGGTCCAAGGTGTCGAATTCAGCCGCCTTTGCTAGGTGCGACAGATCCCCGGTGTGAAGGATGAAGTCGGGCTGCCTTTCGAGCGCGTTGATCTTATCTACCGCGGCCTGGAAGGTTCCATTGACATCGGGATTGGCCGCCTTGTCGAACCCGATATGACTGTCGCTGATCTGCACAAACGCAAAATCCTCGGCCGGCGGCTTTGGCGCCCCCAGGAGGCGGGACGTCGGTACTCCCGCCGCAAAGCTCCACACCACGCCCGCCCCGGCCCACTGCATGCATTTCAGGAAGCCGCGCCGATCGATTTCTCTCTCACTCATGTTTTTGATATTGGTCATCGTGATTGCCGCCTTCGTAAAAGGAGACTGCCTGCCCCGCGAGTTTATTCCTAGAAATGGAGCCCGGGAATAAAATCGGAACGCACGGCGTCTATTAGAGAGGGCGGGTCCCTCAATGAAAACTGCATCGAACGCTGCATCTGGGCGAAACTGGAGAAAACCTTTACTTTGGAAAGGACGCCGTGGATACCAAGGTCAGATTTTTCGAACTGACCATGTGGCCGCATATGCGAGCCGCATATAACTTGGCGCGCTGGTTGGTGCGCAACGACCAGGACGCCGAGGACATCGTGCAGGAGTCGTTCTTGAAAGCTTACAAAGCCCAGGAGAGCTTTCGCGGGAGCGAAGCCAAGACATGGATGTTGTCGATCGTCCGCAATACGGCGCTGGATTTCAGGCGCCGCGCCAAGGCCGGATTCGCTGTTCCCTGGGAAGATCAGGTGCACGAACCGAAGGATGATTCGCCGGATCCCGAACGCGTTCTACTCAACCAATCACGCCGCGAGAAGGTACGCCAGGCGATCTCGCAGCTGGCCGAAGAATTCCGCGAAGTGATCGTCTTGCGCGAAATCGAAGGACTGACCTATAAGGAGATCGCATCCGTGCTGAGCATCCCCATGGGGACGGTGATGTCAAGATTGTCGCGGGCTCGAAATTGTCTGTTAGTCGAACTGGGCGGGACCAAGCTGGATGGGGCAGGGGAGGTTCAGCATGACTTGCCGTGAAGCCGGACCGCTATTGCACGCCCGGCTGGACAATGAATTGGATATGGCGGGCTCCGCCGGCATCGATCTGCATCTATCCGATTGCCGCGCCTGTGCCGCCCAGTATGCGGCGCTTGAGCGCCTGCATGAGGAAATCGCCGCAGCGAATCTGGCCTTTGCTCCCGGAGCCGCGCTGGAGCGGAGTCTCATCGCCCGCTTTCTTGAAGAGAAGAAATCGCCATTTCGTTCCTGGAACTGGCTCAACTCATCCGTCCTGGCTGCCGCTGTGATCGCCGTCGCACTCATTGTTTCCATACCCATGCTGCGGCTCGGCGGTGGAACCGACGCCGTCACGGCCGAAATTCTCGACAATCATCTGCGGGCTCTTCAAGCGGTCCATCCGGTGGACGTGCCGAGCTCGGATCAGCACACCGTCAAGCCCTGGTTTCAGGGCAAGACCAGCTTTTCACCGCGGGTGCCCGATCTGACCCAGGAGGACTTCATCCTGATCGGAGGCCGCTTAGAAGTCATTCACCAGCAGCCGGCCGCAGCCATCGTCTATCGTCGCCGCCAACATGTCATTGACCTGTATATATCGCCCTCCACCGGCGTGGACTCCAAGATGGAACTACGCGAACTGGGCGGCTATCATCTGCTCCACTGGATGCAAAGCAACCTGAGCTACTGGGCGGTGTCCGATGTCGACGCAACCGACCTTCGGACGTTCGCGGATCTCATTCGCAGCAATTGATGCCGCGGAAGAGGCGGTCCGGTATTTCGCTCCACGGAGCGTTCCCGCGCGTTTGACTTCGCTCTGCCTTGGCGGTACGATACCGGCGATGCAAGCTTTGAGAAGAGTTCATCTGCGTCTAGCCCTGATCTTAATCGGTGTATTTCTTGTCGCGACGCCAACCTGGGCCCATCATTCCTTTGCAGCCGAGTACGATTCCAACTCGCTGATCACGCTCACCGGTACGATCACCAAGGTCGAGTGGACGAACCCCCATATTTACATCCATATCCAGGTTCCCGAAGGCGGCAAAGTTACTTCCTGGGCACTCGAAGGGTATCCGCCCAATACCCTCAAACGGACCGGATTCCCGCGCGACGTGCTGAAGGCAGGCGACACCGTCACCATCACCGCCTATAAATCCAAAGACGGCTCGAATACCGGTGCCGGGCGCGAAGTGATATTCCCCAACGGCAGCAAAAAGTTCGCGGGGCCGGCCGGCCGCTAAAGGTTCCCATGACAAAACGGTTCGCGAGTTCTCTCACGATTGCGACCGCGGTCGCAGTCGCGCTACTGCCGCTTGCCGCGCCGGGATGGGGCCAGGGTAAAGGCAAAGGGAAAGGCGGAGGTCCTACGGCACCCGTGGTCCACAAGCCCATTCCACGCACTTCTGACGGTAAACCCGACCTCAGCGGCACTTGGCAAGGCGGCGGCGTGAGCATCAACGGCGAAGACGGCGCGCCTCCGCTTCATCCTCTCCCGCCCATCGATAATCATCCCGTCAACCGCCAGCCGCTGAGCTATAAGCCGGAGTTCGATGCCGCTCGCAAGGCCAAGAGCTACACCACGCTCGACGACCCCACGCTCTACTGCCTGCTGCCCGGCATCCCGCGCATCATCGGCATGCCCATGCCCATGGAGTTCGTACAGACACCCAAGATGATCGCGATCCTGTATGAATCTTTCCGCGCGTGGCGCCGGATTCCGCTCAGCGACAGCCTCAAGCACCCTGACGATATCACCCCCACCTGGATGGGCGATTCGGTGGGCAAGTGGGAGGGTGACACCCTGGTGGTCGATACCATCGGCTTCAACGACAAGACCTGGATATCGGGCACCGGCACGACGCATACCGAACAGATGCATGTGGTCGAGCGCTACACGCTGAACGACGACGGCAGCATGAGCTGGGAAGCCAAGGTGGACGATCCCGGCGCGCTAGCCGCGCCCTATGTCACCGGCGGCGTGCTGCGTGCGCCCATAGGCGTTCGGGTTGAGGAATACGAGTGTATCGAAAATAATCCCGATCCTACGCATATGAAGAAGGCGGCAGAGCTAGAAAGTAAAGGGCTCGAATCGAAGGCTCAGGGGAAGTAATACGCGGGATTTAGGGCAGGAACCCCGAAAATGGGCTAAACTGGAGACGTGGCTCGTGGTTGGGAAAGTAAGTCGGTTCAAGAGCAAATTGCAGCGGCTCGGGCCCGCGAAGCCGAACCCAAAGCCCATCTTACCCCGGAACAGCTCGCAGTCGCTAAGAAATGCGATTCGTTACTGCTCCACCGCACGCGTGTCCTCCATGATCTGGAAAACTGCCGCGACGAGCGCTATCGCAAGACCTTGGCCAGCGGCCTGGAGTATCTGGAATCCGAGCTAAACACGCTCGGGTGGACCGCGTCCTAACCTCCGTTAGCGAGCTTTCACCCCGAACAAGGATAAGTCGATAGCATCCGCCATCGCTTTATACCCCGCATCGTTGGGATGCAGATTGTCGCGGATGTTAAAGCCCGGCCGAAACTTCTTGGGATTCGCGGGGTCGCGCGTCACCAGATCGAAATCCACCATGCCGTCGAGCATGCCCGTGGTGCGGATCCACTGATTGACCGCGGTGCGCGTCACCTCTCCCGATTCACTGTAATAACCCGCGCCTTCATAGGGCGTGAGGGTTGCGCCGATGACCTTGATGCCGCGCATGTGAGCCTTCGCAATCATCTGTTTGTAGATGGCGATGATTTCTTCGGCCGTGACCGGAGTAGCGCCCGCGCGCGTGGCCACGCCAATATCGTTGATGGCTTCCATGAAAACCAGATACTTGACTCCCGGTTGTGCCAGAGCGTCCCGGTCAAAGCGGGCCAGTGCGCTGACGCCGACTCCGTCGGCCAGTACTCGATTGCCGCCGATGCCTTCGTTGACCACGGCCAGATTGGTGACTCCGGCGTCATGCAGCCGTTTGGCGAGCACGCTAGGCCATGCTGCGTTCGCGTCGATGGTAGACGTGGAGCCATCGGTAATGGAGTCCCCAAACGCCACGATGAGTCCTGTATCGGCGGGCGCCAGCACGTGGACGCCGGACAGGAAGTACCAGGACGTGGTGGTTCGTGCAGCCGTAAAATCGGCGTGACCGGTGAAGTCGCCCTCCGACGAGATATAAGTCGTGTGCAAGCCGTTGACGTGTTGGGTGGGCGGTCCGGAGTCTCCAGGCACGTAAATACTGACCACCAGGTCGCCGGCGGCGGGTACTGACAAGTCCACCGGATCGCTGATCATCGACGCGCCCGCGGGAATGGTGATCGAGGACAAGCCGCTGAATGTCAGCTTACGATCCGACGCTGGGACGATCGCGGAGCCGTGATCCCGCAGGGCGAGGTGCGCGGAGCCAATCTTCAGCCGGTCGGCGCCGAAGGTGTTGGCCAGCTCCACACGGACACGGCGTCCGCCGATGCTGGTGTTCACCACCATGCGAATGGTCTGGTTGTTGAAGCTCGTCACAGGAGCCGGCCCGGGTTTGGCGGCCGCGGCAGCCGGCGCGCCCGCGGCGACCGGCGCGGCGACTGGTTTGGCAGGGGCTGCAGGAATGTTGGCGGCGAGGGGAGCAGCGGTCCAAGTGGCCACCCAGTGCTCCTGAGCCAGCGCGGAGCCGGCGAAAAGTAGCGTCGCGGCGGCCCCCATTCGGAGAATCTGCTTGTTCATGTTTCCCTTTCAATCCTAGTTGTGCAGTATATCGCGGTCTGCCGCCGCAAAACGAGTCAATGTTTTACGCTGGATGCACGTCTCAAGATTGCACAGGAGGAATCTGCATGCGACCTTACGGACGAATCATCCCGATTGGTGTCATTCTCACCGCCGCATTGCTTTTTGCCGCAATACGAGCGAAGTCTCAAGCGACTGCGGCACCGGTTTGGGAGTATCTCTCGGTAACAGGCTCATTTTCCAACCCGGCCACCATAACCGGCGCTCTTTCGCGGTCATACACAAGTTCGGCGACGATTTGTTTTGTCACCACGGAAGGGTGCCAGTCGGAACAAGTAACGATGAACGTGAATGAGCGTTCGCCTGGCGGAGAGGCCTTGGCGTCAGCGATTGCCCAGGTGGGCGAGCAGGGCTGGGAACTCACGACGTCATCCGAGACCGAAAACGGGCGAGTCCTGTATTTCAAACGCCTCAAGAGCGACTCCAAATAACTTCATCCAGCGCGCTTTGCTATTCTCAGTTCGTTGAATCTAGTGCAGGTAGAATCCGGTCTGGAAAGCGAACTTCGCCGCCAGATCCAGGGCGAGGTGCGCTTTGACACGATCACCCGCGCCCTCTACTCCACCGACGCCAGCGTCTATCTGATCCGGCCTCTCGGCGTCGTGATTCCCAAGAATCGCGAAGACGTCATTCGCATCGTCCAGATCTGCGGGCGCATGCGGTGTCCTCTGACCATGCGCGGCGGCGGCACCTCGCAAGCCGGGCAGGCGATCGGCGAAGGGCTGCAGGTCGATACCTCCAAGTATTTCAACCGCGTCCTCGAAGTGAATGCCGAAGAACGCTGGGCGCGTGTCGAGCCGGGCGTGGTGCTCGACGAGCTGAATGCGCACCTGGCGCCGCTGGGGTTGCGCTTCGCGCCGGATATTTCGACGGCCAGCCGCGCCACCATCGGCGGCATGATGGCGAACAACTCCGCTGGCGCGCGCAGCGTGTTGTACGGCAAGACCATCGACCACGTGTTGGAGCAGACCGTGGTGCTCGCCGACGGCAGCATCGCCGAGTTTCGCGAAATCCCGCGCGAGGACGTCCCCAAAGGGGACGACAACATGGAAGCTCGCTGCTACCAGACGGTGCTGCGTCTGGCGGCCGAGCACGCAAGTGAGATCGACCGGCGATATCCGAAAGTCCTGCGGCGCGTCGGCGGATATAATCTTGACGCGTTTGTGGATTCACCAACGGTGAATCTGGCAAAAATGTTAGTCGGATCCGAGGGCACGCTGGGCGTGGTGCTCGAAGCGAAATTGCGCTTGGTCCCGTTGCCCAAGGCCAAGGCCGTAATGGTGATCGAGTTCGCCGATCTTCTGGAAGCGCTATCGGCCGCGCCGGTCATCGTGGGCCATGGGCCGTCGGCGGTCGAGGTGATGGATAAGTCGATCCTCGATAACACCCGGCAGAACGCCAACCTCGATCGCATTCGCAAGTCTTTTATACAGGGCGATCCCGCGGCGACCTTGTGCGTCGAGTTCTACGGCGACACAAAAGAAGATTTGACCCCCAGACTCGCTGATCTGGAGCATGATCTGAGAGCGCGTAAGCTCGGCTACCGCTATCACACGGATACGGATCCCGTCACGCAGGCGCGTATCTGGAGCCTGCGCGAGGCTGCGCTAGGGCTTTCGATGGCCATGAAGGAAGATGCCAAATCGATTTCCTTCGTCGAAGACACCGCGGTCGTGCCCGAAAAGCTCAGCGAATACATCGGGCGGTTTCTGAAGATCGTCCGCGAGCACGGCACCACCGCCGGTGTCTACGCGCATGCTTCCGTGGGTTGCTTGCATGTCCGGCCGGTCGTGAATCTCAAGACGGCCGAGGGTGTCGCCAAGTTCGAAAGTCTGGCCAAAGCCGTGGCGGATCTGGTGCTCGAATTCGGCGGGGCTCTTTCCGGCGAACATGGCGACGGTCTTGTCCGCGGTCCGTTCATGCGCCAGATGTTCGGCGACACGCTGTATGAAGCGTTCCGCGAGATCAAGCGGACGTTCGATCCGCACGGAATCTTCAACCCCGGCAAGATCGTCGACTCACCCCCGCTAACGTCGAATTTAAGGTTCGGCGCCGGGTATCAAACGCCCCAGGTGGTGACGTTTTTCGACTATTCGGAGTACGGCGGCTTCGGCGGGGCGGTCGAGATGTGCAGCGGCGTCGGCGCGTGCCGAAAGAAGCTCGCGGGAACAATGTGCCCCTCCTACATGGCGACGCGCGACGAGAAAGATTCGACGCGTGGTCGTGCCAACACCCTTCGCCTGGCGATGACGGGGAAGCTCGGCGAATCAGGACTCGGGGACGAGGGCGTATATAAAGTCTTGGACCTGTGCTTGGAATGCCGGGCCTGCAAAGCCGAGTGCCCCGTGGGCGTGGACGTCGCGCGCTTCAAGAGCGAATTCCTGGCTGATTATTGGTCGCGCCACGGGACTCCGTTGCGGGCTAGAGCGCTGGGGGATGTGGCGCGGGCGTCGGTATGGGGTTCCCGCTTCGCCCCGGTGTCCAACTGGCTCGCGGGCGCGGCTGCGGGCATGCTGGGGATCGATACCAGGCGCAGGCTGCCCGTCTGGAGACGAAAAACCTTTGAACAGCAGGCAGGACTGGCTTCCGGCCGGCCAGTCGCGCTTTTCAACGACACCTTCACTAATCATTACGATCCCGAAATCGGCATCGCCGCATTGGAAGTTCTGGAGCGCGGGGGATGTTCGGTCGATGTGGTTCGCCCGGGCTGCTGTGGGCGCCCGCTCATTTCCCAGGGGCTCTTGGCTCAAGCGCGCGCGCAGGCCGCGAAGATCGTGGACGGCTTGTGGCCCATTGCCAGCCGCGGCGGGAAGATACTTTTTCTGGAACCGAGCTGCCTGTCTGCCGTGAAAGAGGATATTCCGTCGCTGCTGCGCGGCGAGCAGCAGACCAAGGCTCGCGCCCTTGCGGCCGCGTGCATGCTATTCGAGGAATTCGCGGCTGGTCTCGATCTTCCGTTACGCGCCGGACCTCAGCGTGTTCTGCTGCACGGCCACTGTCATCAAAAATCGATGGGATTGCTCGACGCGTCCAAGGCCCTGCTTTCGAAAATCCCCGGCGCGACGGTTGTCGATCTGGACGCAGGCTGCTGCGGCATGGCCGGATCGTTCGGCTACACCCGCGAGCATTATGATGTTTCGGTGGCCATCGCCAATCGCAAGCTACTCCCAGCAGTCAAGGAGATGCAGCCCGGGGACGTGCTGGCCGCCCCGGGTACGTCCTGCCGGCATCAGGTCGCCGATCTGAGCGGCGTCGCGGCGCAGCATCCGGCTGTTCTGATTCGTGGATTGATAAGTGACTGATGAAATGAAGCGCCCCACCCACGTGCGCCATATCGTGCTGGGCCTCACCGTCGTCGCCTACATGATCACGTACATGGATCGCCAGGTCCTGGCGACGACCCGCCCGGCGATCATGGAGGAACTGGGAATATCGCTGACCGCCATGGGCTGGGTGACGTTCGCCTTTCGCATGGCCTACGCCTTGTTCCAGGTTCCGGGAGGCTGGCTCGGAGACACCATCGGCGCACGACGCGCCCTGACGATGGTGGTGGGCTGGTGGAGCGCTTTCACGGCGTTTACCGCATTGGCCTGGAGCGCGGCCTCCATGATCGTGATTCAGGTTTTCTTCGGCTTGGGCGAAGCCGGGGCGTTTCCGATCGCCACACGTTCCCTGTCGCGCTGGATGCGGCCCACCGAACGCGGATTCGCGCAAGGCGTCACTCACGCAGGATCGCGTCTGGGTGGAGCCATCACACCTCCCATCGTGGCGCTCGGGATCGTGCCGTTCTTTGGATGGCGCGCCGCGTTTTATGCGTTTGGCGCACTGGGTGTGGTGTGGGCGGTGGCCTGGTTCTATTATTATCGCGACACACCTGAGGAACATGCCGGCGTCAACCAGGCGGAACGGGAATTAATCGCGGGCGGCATGAAGCGCAAGAATACGGGTCCCGTGCCGTGGCGGCAGATTCTCTCGCATGGAAATCTGTGGGTCCTGGCCGTGATGTATTTCTTCTATAACTACAACTTGAACGTCTACCAGGATTGGTTTCCGACGTACCTGCGCCAGTCCAAGGGCATGACGCTGGCGCAGATGGGAGTCTATGCCAGCTTGCCTTTGATGGCCGGAGTGTTCGGCGATCTGGCGGGGGGATGGTTCTCTGACATCCTGCTGCGCCGCACCGGCAACGTGAAGTTGGCCCGCCGCTGGCCGGCCATCGCGGGGTTCTTGTTATCTGCCGCGGCGACCGTTCCGGCCGTTCTTGCGCAGGATCCCAAAACGTCGGTGGCCTATTACTGTGTGGCCTTTTTCGCACTAGAGTGGACGGTAGGGATTTCCTGGGCGGTGCCGCTCGATATCGGCGGCGATTTTGCCGGTTCCGTTTCCGCCGTGATGAACATGCTCGGCAATGTCGGCGGCGCTGTCGCGGCCACCGTGGTCACCTATACCGCGGCGCGCTACGGCTGGAACGTGCCGTTTCTGCTGACTGCCGGACTCTGCCTGATCGCCGCGGCTTTGTATCTGAAGATCGATGCCAGCCGGAAAGTTTTCGGTTAGTCTGGTTGCCAGGCGGCGTCCCATGCGAATCAGCGGTTTCTCCACTAGGTAGTAGCTGAGCATCGCCGCGGCCAGCGAGGCTAGCAAGTTCCACGGCCACTGCCGCCACCACCCGGATGTCGGTTCCCACCCAGGTGTGAGAAACAGTTGCTGCCAGACGTATAAGCTGTACGAAATTCTTCCCAGCCAAGCCAACGGTCCCCAGCTCAGCGCACGGCTGATCCACCACTGCGGATGTACCAGCGTCCCGGCAATAATGGCCGGTATGAGCACGGCTACCGCTATGCTGGTGAGCTCCGAATAGTAGCGCACACACCAGATCGCGATGGAAACGGCGGCCAGCCAGTAGGGCAGACGAGTCTGTCGTGCAAATCTTTCCCATTCTTTCGGTCCGTCCAGAAGGAACGCGACCAGGCAGCCCCACAACAAGGCGTCCAGACGAAGATCCGTGCGAAAGTGGGCCGGCACTTCCGGGAACAGCGGCGAGGCCAGCTGGGATTCGATCAGCCGCCAAAGTCCGAAACTCAGCGCCAGCCAGGCGGCCGCGTGCCGAGAACGCCGCGGCCCCAGCAACGCCAAGAGTCCCGGCCAGATCAGGTAAAAATGCTCTTCGATCGCCAGCGACCACAAGTGGCCCGTGCCGAATCCGGTAAGTCGCGAGGGGATGTAGTTGCGGAAAAATAAAAGACTCGATACAACTTCGCTGGTCGACTTCGACAGGCCCGCCGCAGTATACACGGCCAGGAAAACGAGAACCGGTGGCAGAATGCGAAATGCTCTCCGCACGTAGAATTGCCGTAAATGGAAGCTGCCGGTAGTAGTCCACTCCTCCAGCAGCAGCCGCGTAATCAGCAGCCCGCTCAGCCCGAAGAAGATGTCCACTCCAAAGGCGCCAAAACGCGTGATGTCGGCGGCATAGCCGTCCTGGGTGGTGTAGAGGCCCTGTACCACATGGTGAATCAACACCATGGCGATGGCGACCGCGCGCCACCCGTCCAGGAGTGGAATCCGCCTCATCCTCTCTAGTTATCGGCGGGATCGCGACGGGACTTTGGGCCCCCCCTGGGATCTCGGCGACTTTCATCCGATAGGAGAACAGCCCTGACCCCCATGCCCACAACCATAGCTATCACGCTCTATTCGCTATTCTTCTGATGCCGTCGGCGTGGTATGCGTGGCACAACCGGCATATGCCGCAATTCGGGCAGTCACACGACGACGCCATCTACTACATTGCTTCCAAATCGATGGTCGATGGCCAGGGGTATCGCATCTCGAGTCTGCCGCGAGCGCCCTATGAGACTAAGTATCCGCCGCTGCTTCCCTGGCTCCTGTCGATAGCGTGGATCATCGAGCCGCGGTTTCCTGAGAATCTCGCCATCGCTACGGCGATTCAGTGGGCCATGATTCCGCCGTTCTTGTGGCTATGCCGCGGCTTGGTTCAAGCGCATGGGGTTTTCCGAACTCCACCGATGGCTGGCGGTGGCGGTGTTGGCTAGGTTCTTTGATCGCGTGTGACCGGGCCAGGCAGTACGCCGGTGAGTCGCCCTGGGGAACGTATTGGAGTGTCTTCGCCGGAGTGCTTGCTGGTCTGGGCTATCTGGCGCGCACCGCCGGCGTCGTAGCGATGGTCGCGATCCCGCTGGCTTTTCCCGTTTGGAATAGACGTCGCGAGGCGCTGGCATTTTGCGTGGGAATGGTCCCCATGGTGGCTGGCTGGATGGTGTGGGCCAGGATTCATCAGACGGCGTCCCGGGATTTGGTCGGCATCTATAACACCGATTACATCGGATTTCAGTTGTACAACGTTCATTGGAATGATTTGGCTGTGGTGGCGGGAACCAACGTCGCCCAGTTGCTGTCCCAGATGGGCACGCTGTTATTTCCGTTGGAGGATGCTTCGTTCTTCATGCAACTGGTTCGAATCACCATTGCGGTGGGAATCATATGGCGACTGTTTCGCCGCCGGCGCGATCCGGCTCTGCAGCCGTACCTATGGTTCGCCGGGCTGACCGTGGTGGAATTGCTGGTCTGGCACTTCCTCCCAACCTGCGCCTGATGTATCCACTAGTTCCGCTGTTTGCAGCCGGACTGCTGTGGGAAGGCGAGCATCTCGCGGGAATGATCCGGCGATGCTTAACGCATCGGGATCGAAGCCAGCGCGTGGCTGCTTGGGTTATTGGAACGGCTACCGCAGCCGCTGGGGTTGTGGGAGTCTGGACGCAGTTTTACATGACCTTTTGGATGCTGCCGGCACTCTCCCGTTTGAACGAGGATCTCCTGCAGGAGCGTGGCGAGGCCTATCGCTGGATCGGGCGGCATGTGGATCCGAGCCAAAGCGTGATGGCTTCGAATCCAGGCATCTATCTATATACCGGACGGCGCACGGCCAGCATCATTGGCATGTCGATCGATTGGTATCGCCACGATAGGACACGCATGCTCCGGCCATTCCGCGGGATTTCCGCTTACGCCGCGAAAGCCGGGGCCGACTACATCTATTTGCATGACTCCGACTACGGCGCATTGCTGCCCGACGCACCGGACGAAGCGCGCGGCCATCGAGTCACATCCAGGGCTTCAACTGGTATTCCAAAGTGGACGATCTTCAATCTTTCAGTGCATCGGTCCGTAAATTCTGCCTCGCGCTAGGCGGCGCTACTCTGTTCTGGCCCGAACGCGCACTAAAGCCAAGGCATCCATCCCTCTTCTGACCCGCAGTTGTCTGTGCGGGGTATCATCAGAAATTGCGGTTGTCTCCGCGCCGTACGAAAGCGTAACCAATCTCTGATGACTCAGCCCGTAATTCTCTCCAAGCACGACGACATCTCCGTTCTGACCATTGATAATCCGCCGGTCAACGCGCTCAGCCCCGGCGTTCCAGAAGGCATCCTGGCGGCTCTCGAGGTCGCGGAAACCGACACTTCGGTTCGCGCGATTGTCGTGATCGGCGGCGGCCGGACCTTTATCGCCGGCGCGGATATCAAGGAATTGGAGGAGGCCGCACGAAATCCCGCTTCCGGCGGGCCGGATCTACATCCTCTGCTGACGCGGATCGAGGATTGCCCCAAGCCGGTGATCATGGCGATCCACGGCACGGCTCTGGGTGGCGGTCTCGAGATCGCCATGGCGGGACACTATCGCGTGGTGGTTGCCGACGCGTCCTTGGGCACGCCCGAGGTCAATCTCGGTATCATTCCCGGGGCCGAAGGGACCCAGCGCCTGCCGCGCCTGGTGGGCGTGGCCGCGGCGGTGGAGATGTGCGTCTCAGGAAGACCCATCAAGGCACCGGAAGCGTTGCGTTTGGGACTGATCGATAAAGTCATCACATCAAA
>Ga0310810_10000707_pt1 | contig 33525 bp, 32 predicted proteins | sample NCmetagenome_FD_207641 | JGI IMG/M metagenome (GOLD analysis project Ga0310810, IMG submission 207641) | Soil microbial communities from experimental microcosm in Duke University, North Carolina, United States - NC | ecosystem: Engineered > Artificial ecosystem > Soil microcosm > Unclassified ... | reverse complement strand
TTGATCAATCAAGCGACACTCACCGCGACCGATGATTTCACTCAGGCACAACTGACGAGTCAGCAAGATTATCTGTCATCAAGCTTCAGTACAGACCCGGCATTCAAAGGAGGGGATGAGACTGTGATTCAGTAGAAAAAAGGCTCCATATAAGATAGAATGGCAAAATGAATACAAATGGAATAAGGGAGGAAGGGAACAATACTATGGAATCGCTTATCTCGCTTTGCAAGAGGCGTGGTTTTATCTTTCAGGGCTCAGAGATCTATGGTGGTCTCGCGGGAACATGGGATTACGGACCTCTTGGTGTAGCGCTCAAGAACAATATTAAAAAGATCTGGTGGAAGCGCTTCGTCGAAGATCGCGACGATATGTATGGTGTTGATGCGGCGCTCCTTATGAATCCGCGTACATGGGAGGCGAGCGGGCATGTGGCTGGTTTTGCAGATCCTCTCGTTGAAGATATAAAGACCAAAAGGCGCTTTCGTGCCGATCATCTCCTCGAAGATGCAGGCGTTGACGTAAAAGGCATGACTCTTGCAGATATGGATGCCAAGATAAAAGAGAAGGGGCTCAAGAGTCCTGACGGCAATGCTCTCGGTCCAGTACGTCAGTTCAACATGATGTTCAAGACCAACATTGGCGCAACAGAAGATGGTTCGTCCATCTCATATCTTCGTCCAGAGACAGCGCAGGGTATGTTCGTTAACTTCAAGAATATCCTCGACACTTTCCACCCAAAGCTTTCATTCGGTATGGCTCAGATCGGCAAGGCGTTTCGCAATGAGATTGCTCCGCGCGATTTCCTTTTCCGTGCACGCGAGTTCGAACAGATGGAGATTGAGTATTTCGTCAATCCAAAAGACTGGGAAAAGACCTTTGAGCATTTCCGTACTGAAGTATTGGCTTTCACTCAAGATATTGGTCTTACCGACAAGAAGGTTCATGAGCTTGAAGTTGCTGAAGCCGACCGCGCATTCTATTCAAAGCGGACAATTGATTTCGAATTCGATTTTCCTTTCGGTAAAAAAGAACTTTATGGCCTCGCATACCGTACAGACTATGACCTCAAGCAACATGCTGAGTTCAGTAAAGTAGATTTGTCGTATTTTGACGAAGAGTCAAAGGAGAGATTTGTGCCTCATTGCATCGAGCCATCGTTCGGTTTGGATAGAACAGTTTTGGCCGTACTTGCCGATGCATATCAAGAAGATGAGATGAAGAGCGAGGACGGCACATCTGAGAAGCGTGTATTTTTGAAGCTTGCTCCATCTGTTGCGCCATATCGTGTAGCGGTCTTTCCATTGCTCAAGAATAAGCCGGTCCTTGTTGAAAAGGCGGAAGAAGTTTACAAGATGCTCAAAAAAGAATTTGCTGCACGCGGTCTCGGCGCAGTCACATTCGATGACAATGGTAATATCGGCAAGCGTTACCGTCGTCAGGATGAGATCGGTACGCCGTACTGCGTCACTGTTGATTTTGATACTATCGAAAAGGGTACAGGAGTGACAGTTCGCGACCGTGACAGTGGCAAGCAAGAGAGGGTGAAGATCGAGGAGTTGGTGGCATATCTCAATAAATCACAGATAGCATAGTTATTTTTGGAGGCGTATACTGGAGAGGTGAAAACAGTCACTAAACTATCGCTCATATTGATTGTTGTCTGCATTGTGGCCACCGTGATATATGGTCTTGTTTTTGTGGCACCGCCTCAGTCTACTGTTCCTGTAGTTGTTCAGCCTGAACCTGTTGTTTGCACCATGGAAGCAAAGCAGTGTCCTGATGGTTCTTATGTCGGACGCTCTGGCCCACAGTGTGAGTTTGCCGCTTGTCCGAGTCCGAACACGACGCCACCCTCGATACGTCCATATGATTCAGGTGTACACGGTACAGTGATGCTTGGCCCGACATGTCCTGTTATGCGCAATCCGCCAGACCCATCATGCGCTGATAAGCCGTACGCGACGCTCGTAGTCGTCTTTCGCTCGAGTGATCCGGCACATGCGTACGCGATGACGCGAAGCGATTCGCTCGGACGCTTCTCATTTTCGCTTCCGCCAGGGGATTACACGCTGGGTGCCGGTGAAAGCAATCTGCCGCGATGTAATCATCCAGAAGTGTCGGTTGGTCCGACAGGGTACGCCACGACGACGGTCAGCTGTGATACAGGGATACGATAAGGATAAAATAAAACACGCGTTTGTAAGACGCGTGTGTGGTTAGTTTAGCTAGGAGTAACTTGGTTTACTGCCATAGCTGCTCAGTTTTCGATATTGTCTGTGCTAGCTCAGCAGCGACGAGTGAATGGGCGAAGGTGGTGAGGTGTATGCCATCATTGAGAAAGATTGTGTGAACAGGATATTTTTCCAATACCCGACGAGTGTTGACGATGGGGAATCCCAGTGTTTTGCTCAAAGCTTCAACATCTGCTGATAACTGTTTGCCGATGTAGTTGGACCACAAGTCCATCACTGGAAATGGGGTGAGCACAACAGGAATTGCTTTTGCTGATTTGATCTCCGTGATCATGTCAGCCATGGTTGAGCAGTAGAGCGCACGAGGTGTTCGAGGTGGCAGCAACAACATTCCTGCGATTGCCCCCCTTCATCCACCGCCGAACTTGTTCTTTCAGCCTAAGTGGTTTTAATGGATTGCTGACACTGGGATTTGTTTTCGGGGCGCTCGGGCGCAAACCTTTGCCATGGGCACTTGTTCTGGCAGAAGCTTTTTTTGCAAGACCGACACGCTCCTTGATTCCGACTGAACGAGTAATATCAACAGATGAGAATTGGATCACCACGTGCGTTGGGTTCTGGGATATTATCTTTCGTAGATGTTTGCGCGCCACAGTGATAGGGAATCCCCCTAGGCTGAGCGAGGTGGATTCCACTGTTTGATGCCGGTCCTTTAAATGTTTGATGGCAACGTTAAAGAAAGATGATTCTGGGCCGAATGGCGTGCCCCCAATCATACATGCACCAAATCCGCCGACGACGATTTTCTTTTCCATAATGACTCCTTTTGTATGTGATTGTAAAATTTCAAATTAATCAGCAGCTTCAGCCACTGACCAAAAAAACAATAGCACATTTTATATAAAAGTCAAATCAAGTTGATTGTGCGCACATATCTGAATTTCCATACTATAATAGACACATGAAAATCCATAAACTCGCTCACTGTTGTCTCGTCATCGACCTCAAATCTGTAGACAGTCATTTTCGCCGTATTCTCCTCGATCCAGGTTTTTACAGCGTCGAAAAACATTCAAAAGTAAATAAGATTGATATCGTCCTCATTACTCACGAGCATGCTGACCATTTTCATATCGAATCTCTCAAGGAGTTGATTAAAAATCATCCTGACATAGGGGTTATCACTAACGATGCAGTTGGAGCAATGTTGGCAAAAGAGGGCATTGAGCACCGCGTCATGGAGCATGGCAATTCAGTGGACATAAAAGGTGTTCATATTGAAGCGTATGGTAAAGAGCATGCACTATTCCACAAGAGCGTACCTGCAGTTTCAAATGTCGGTTTTTTGATTACAGAAAACCATTCTGAGAAGCCGACACACTTCTTTTTTCCAGGAGATGCTTTCACTGATCCGCTCACAGAGATAGACGTGCTCGCTTTACCTGTTACTGGTCCTTGGATGAAAATATCAGAGGCTATCGACTATGCACTGCAACTCAAGCCAAAGAAAGCATTTCCAGTTCATGATGCGATGCGCATCCCCAGCCAACATCTGTTGCCTGAGAAGATATTGGGAGCGCACGGCATAGAGTTTATAAAGCTCGAAGAGAACGGAATGATCGATTTCAATTAGGTTCAGGGGCATTTTTCTGTTACATTTACAGCATGAAATTCAATAAAACGACTCTCAAAAACGGCTTGCGCATCATCACGGTACCGATCACTGACCATCCTTCCGTGACTGTCCTCGTCATGGCTGAGACTGGTTCAAAGTATGAGGACAAGCAGACCAACGGCCTTTCTCATTTCCTTGAGCATATGCTCTTCAAGGGCACGCCACGCCGTCCACAAGCGACGGACGTTTCTCATGAGCTCGATAGTATTGGTGCACAATACAATGCTTTCACCTCAAATGAATATACGGGATACTACGTAAAAACAGCGCCGCATCAGCTGCCGATATCGCTCGATATATTGTCTGACATATATCTGAATCCGCTTTTCAAAAAAGAGGAGATGGAAAAGGAAAAAGGCGTTATCGTCGAGGAGATTCGTATGTACAATGATCTGCCGCAGAGGATAGTGGGAGATGTGTTCATGGATCTCGTATACGGGGACCAGCCAGCAGGATGGAAGGTCATCGGGTCAGAGGATAATGTCCGATCGTTCAGCCGTGAACAGCTTGTCACATATAAGGATTGCCACTATGTAGCCGAGTCGACGATCGTCATAGTTGCGGGTTCATTCGACGAGACAAAGATAGTTGATCACATCAGCGCTGCCTTTGCTGCAATTCCGACAACGAAAAAATCAACAAAGCTTGCTGTCGTCGAATCTCAGTCTGCGCCAGCGATAAAAACTTTTTATAAAGAAACAGATCAGACGCATCTCATCATGGGTGTTCGATCATTTGCCATTACAGACCCACGCTCGCCGATCATCAATGTGCTCGCCACTGTCCTCGGCAAGGGTATGAGCTCGCGCCTATTCGCCAAGATGCGCGATCAGCTCGGTATCTGTTATTACGTTCAAGCCGATCAAGATGCGTATACAGATCATGGCATCTTTGAGATCAGTGCAGGTGTCGACAATAGTCGCGTCAAAGAGGCGATCGTCGGTATCCTCGAAGAATGTGTACGGCTCAAAAATGAACTCGTATCGCCCGCAGAGCTCAAGAAAGTGAAGGATTTCATTGCTGGCAATACGCTCCTCGGTCTAGAGACCTCAGATGCCCGTGGCGAGTTTTGTGCATATCAGGAGATCTTGAAAGGGAAGATCGAGTTGCCAGATGAGATGATGGCAAAGATACAGGCAGTCACTGCCGAGGAGGTGCAGGCGCTCGCCCGAGAACTATTTGTAGATACGCATCTCAATATGGCTATAGTGGGCAGATTCAAGGATGGTGCTCAGTTCGAAGATTATTTCAAGTTTTCCTAAGTGTGGTATAGTAGCGTTATGTTAAATAACTCTGGCGAAAGGCTCTCTATCAGTACGGGAAGCATAGTCCGTTTCTTTCTCGTTATTATCATCATCGCCGCTTTATACTATCTCCGTGACGTGCTTTTGGTGGTCGTATCAGCGGTTGTCATAGCTTCTGCGCTTGAGCCAGTTGTGCGACGCATGGGTAGATATCATATACATCGCGTCGTGGCTGCGGTTCTGATCTATCTTGTATTGGCAGGTATCTTGGCGGGCGTATTTATCTTCTTCATGCCTCTCCTTGTCAATGACTCGATTTCATTCTTGGCGAGCGTTCCACGACAAATATCGCTCGATGATATCTGGAGCCCTATCCGTGATTTTGGTATCAACGTTGGTCCAGCTGCGAGTTCGGCAGTCACTACTGTCTCTTTGGCTGATCTGGTGAGCAGTCTTCAGTCAGCTATCACGGGTACTACTGCAGGTGCATTCAAGACGGCGAGCTTCCTCTTTGGTGGTGTACTCTCATTCTTGTTGATCATCGTTCTGTCTTTTTATCTCGTTGTACAAGAAGATGGAGTCGAGAATTTCCTCCGCATCGTGACTCCTGCGCACAGACATGAGTATGTCATCAATCTATGGGGAAGAGCTCGTCGCAAGATTGGTTCATGGTTGCAAGGGCAAGTCTTGCTCGGCGTCCTCATTGGCGTCCTGGTCTACCTCGTGCTTATGGTCGTTGGCGTGCCGCATGCGCTTGTTTTGGCGGTGCTTGCAGGCTCATTTGAGCTGATACCGATATTTGGACCTATCATCTCATCGGTGCCTGCTATCCTCGTCACTTATAGCGAGCTCGGCACAGGAACGGCGATACTTCTTATCGGCTTGTATCTCATTATCTATCAGTTCGAGAGTCAGCTCTTCTATCCGCTGGTGGTCAAAAAGATCGTCGGTATATCGCCGATCATCGTCATTCTTGCACTTGTCATCGGTGCAAAGCTTGCTGGCGTCCTCGGTGCTATCATCGCCGTTCCGCTTTCGGCGGCACTCATGGAATATGTCTATGACGTTGAGAAGCGCAAAAAAGGCGAGCATGAGTCGATGGTAAATAAATTACAATAGAGAATACATGTCACACAAACCTTTTTATATTACGACAACATTGCCGTATGTGAATGCTGAGCCTCACATCGGACATGCGATGGAATTCGTCCGTGCTGATATCATTGCGCGCTCAAAAAAGCTCTCTGGTTTCGATGTATTTTTTAATACAGGGACAGATGAGCACGGCATAAAAGTCTATCAAAAGGCCCAGCAGCTCAATCTTGCCCCTCAAGCGTATGTCGACCAAGCAGCCGCGAAGTTCAAAGAGATCTTGCCTGTGCTCGGCATGTCATCTGACATTAACTTTATTCGCACTACTGATCCTCATCATATAAAGTCGGCGCAAACATTTTGGGAGACCGTGCAAAAGAATGGCGAAAAGGCGAAAGACGGCCCGTATATCTACAAGAAAAATTACTCAATCAAATACTGTGTCGGCTGTGAGCTGGAAAAGACTGATTCTGAGCTGGTGAATGGACGATGCGTGCTCCATCCGCTCCAAGAGCTCGAAATCATTCAAGAAGAAAATTATTTCTTTAAATTTAGTGCATTCCAAGAAAGATTGCTCAAGCTTTACTCTGATCGCCCAGATTTTGTCGTACCAAGCACGCGTTTACACGAAATACATGCTTTCGTTGAGCGCGGCCTCCAAGATTTCAGCATCTCACGCTTGGCCACAAAGATGCCGTGGGGCGTTCCGGTGCCAGGAGACGAGTCGCAAGTCATGTATGTCTGGTTCGATGCGCTCGTCGACTATATCTCCGCTATCGGCTGGCCAGATGATGAGGTTGCCGGCAAGTCTGAAAAGGGCGCATTCAAAAAATGGTGGACTGAGACAGGTGGCGTCGTTCAGTACTGCGGCAAAGACAATCTTCGTCAACAGAGTGCTATGTGGCAGGCTATGCTCATGGCAGCAGGGCTTACGCCGTCGAAGACGATCGTGGTCAATGGTTTTGTGACGGGTGAGGGAGGTATCAAGATGTCGAAGTCTCTCGGTAATGTCATCAATCCTCTCGATGTAGTCAAAGAATATGGCACTGACGCTCTGCGCTACTATGTCGCTCGCGAGATCAGTCCATTTGAAGACAGTCCATTCACTATGGATAAGTTCAAGGAAGCCTACAATGCAAACTTGGCCAATGGTATCGGCAATCTCACGAGTCGTATCATGAAGATGGCAGAGGCAAATATAAAGCCGGTGACGGTAAGTCCGACCCTCGACAAGGAATTCATCTCCGCGCTCGATCGATATGATATAAAAGCCGCCTCTGATATCGTATGGGCAAAGATAACAGCTCTCGATGTGACGATTCAAAAAGAAGAGCCGTTCAAGAAATTGAAAGTCGAAGAGACGAAGGATCAGGCACTCAAGCTCATCGAAGAATTGGTCAAAGGATTGGCTGAAGTCGCATTGCATCTCGAAGCTATTCTCCCTGAAACTGCGGGTAAGATTCAAGAATGCATCAAGGCAAATAAAGTTCCGGCTGCGCCATTGTTCATGAGAAAATAAAAAGCCCTGAATTCATCAGGGCGGTGAGTCAGTTATTCTTCTGCATCGTGTTTGTGCGCGATTTCGTCAGACTTGTAATCGTCCCAACTTGCGCTATAGGCAATATCTCCTGTGAACAATAAATACGCGATTTCTGCGCCGATTTCCTTATCCCATAATCGTTGGTATGCCGGATCATAAAAATCAAGGTCAAATCTATGATCTTCAAGCCAATTAAGGCGTTCTATCCGCGCAAACTGATATCGAGTCAGCAGAAATTTTCTTCGTGATTCACGGAGCATTTTTATGCTTCTAAAATAAGGAACACAAGCAAAAAACAAGATGAAAGCGATGAAGATCGCCCAAAGATTCATGGTATTTATCCTTTCTTTATAATGAACTCGTTTTGAAACTAGAAATAGGCTACACTATCTTTAACCAATATGTCAAAAGCATTTAAATATATCGACATCCATGGTCATGTGAATTTTCCTAACTATGATCAAGATAGGGAAGCGGTCATTGAGCGTGCACAGAAAGCGGGGGTGGCCATGATCACGGTTGGTACCGATGTGGTCACCTCTACCTCCGCGTTGCAACTGGCAACATCTCATGAACATATGTGGGCGGTCGTCGGTGTGCATCCAACGGATACCAAAGAGCCGATTGATTTTAGTGCCCTTGAGAAAATGGCCGCGCACCCAAAAGTTGTAGCAATCGGCGAGTGTGGTTTGGACTATTTTCACTCAAAACCTGAGGAAATACCGCTGCAAAAAGAAATATTCGAAAAACACATTCAATTAGCCCAAAAAGTCGGAAAGCCGCTCATGTTGCATGTTCGCAATGGTAAACTCGCTGGTTCAGTCAGTTCAGTCGGCAATGCCTATCAAGATGCTTTACACATATTGAAAAAATACCCAGAGGTGCGCGCGAACTTTCATTTTTTTGCCGGTACGCTCGGTGATTTAAAAAACATAATCGAAAGAGGGTACTCAGTTTCATTTACTGGTGTGGTCAGTTTCACCAGTGATTACGATGAGCTACTCCGTTTTGTGCCTGTTACACAGATAATGTCAGAGACAGATTGTCCCTTTGTGCCGCCAGTGCCATACAGAGGAAAGAGAAATGAGCCTGCATATGTCGTAGAGACAGTTAAGGCTATCGCACGGATTCGCGGGGAAGATGAGAGTGTAATCGCTGAGCAGCTGGTTCAAAATGCGAAGAATTTCTTTAGGCTATAGTTCTCAAGGATGGACCGTAGTTTTTATTATTTCTTGAAAACATATTGAATATTTCTTGAGATGACCCTGATACAATCGATATGCCTCACAAATGGCCATATAGAGTCATACTCTTGCGAGGCAGGGCACTTTGTGGTACGCTCATGGCATTACAAATTAATCGTAGTTAGTCCCGCTTTTACCATAAAAACAACGGTAAAAAGGGTTCCGTAGGGTTCATTCCTTGTCGGATCACTGGCTACACCACACTATGAGTGAATCAACACACGCTGACAATATGTCAGTTTATGAGATAGGATATTTGATCGTATCTTCTATTCCAGAGGAAAAGGTTCCTGCTGAAGCAGAAGTGATCAACAAAATCATCACCTCTTCGAAGGCGACTATCATCGCTGAAGAGGCTCCGCACCGTATGAAGCTTGCGTATGAAATGCGCAAAAAGAATGTCGGCGGAACGTATGAAAAGTATAATGAGGCATACTTTGGCTGGACAAAGTTCGAAGTCGGGTCGGACGCAGTCGAGGCTATCAAGAAGGCTGTAGAGATACACCCTACAGTCCTCCGTATGCTCCTTGTATCTACTGTTCGTGAGAATACCTATCTCGGCAAGCGCGCCCCTGCTATTGCAGCAGAAATCAGTCTCAAAAAGGATGGTGAAAAGGCAGAAGCGCCTGTTGCAGACAAGAAGGAAGCAGCTCCAGCCTCTATAGAAGAGATGGACAAGAGTATCGACGAAATGGTTAAGGAGGTATAATTAAAACACTATGTATCTCAACAAAGTCATTCTTATCGGAAACCTCACTCGTGACCCAGAGCTCAAAGCATTGCCATCAGGCACCAAAGTTTGTTCTTTTAGTATCGCTACGAATCGTAACTTCAAAGATAAAGACGGCAACCGCCAAGAAGCTGTCGAATTCCACAACGTCGTGGTCTTCGGACGCGTCGCTGAGCTTGTCGGTCAGTATTTGAAAAAAGGTTCACAGGCATACGTCGAAGGACGACTTCAGACGCGCTCATGGGAGCAGAACAATGAAAAGAAGTATCGCACTGAGATCGTCGCAGAGACAGTCCAGTTCGGTAACCGTCCAGGCGCAGGGGGAAATTCAGGATCAAGTAACGCTCCATCGGGAGCAAAAGTTACTAGCCCAGCTCCAGGGGAATCGGGCGAGAAGATAGACTATCCAGCAGAAGAAATCAATCCAGACGATATACCATTTTAAAAATTTAAATCATCATTATGAAAAAGCAGTGTTATTTCAATCAGCATAATATCAAGCACATCGACTACAAGGATACTGAGATCTTGAAGAAGTTCGTCAATCCACACGGTCGTATGATCGCTCGCAAGAGAACAGGCATCAGTGCTACGTATCAACGTCAGCTCGCCGGCGCTATCAAGCGCGCTCGTTTCCTCGGTTTGCTTCCATATGTAGCAAATTAGTCTAAGTACTAATTGACCTAATTCCTAAAAAGTCCCACATCGTACTGATGGGGACTTTTTAGGTACTTAGAATAATTGGGTAATTATAAATTCTACTTTTGGAAACTGTTACCAACTCTTTCTTTGTATTCACCAGTTTCAGTATTGATCCTGATGATATCGCCTTCATTGACGAAGAGAGGGGCGTTGATGGTTGCGCCAGTCTCGAGGGTGATAACCTTCTGTCCACCAGTCGCTGTATCGCCTTTGATGCCTGGAGGAGCTTCGGTGACTTTGAGCTCAGCCGTGATGGGGAATTTGAAGCCCATAGGAGTGTCACGGAAGAGAAGCTGGGTGACGACAGTGTTCGCCTTTACGAAGCGTGCCTGTGGGCCCACTTGTTCCTCGGTCACCTTGAAGCGCTTTGAAGGATCGTTGACCTCTGAGAACCACCATTCACCGCGGCTGTTATAGAGATACTTTACTTCGCGATTGTCGATCTCAGCTTCTTCTACCTTGTCAGATACATGGAAAGAGTACTCGGTCACTTTACCCGTCATGAGGTTCTTGAGCTTGGTGGCATTGACTGGCTTGCGCTGTTGTTTGCGGAAGACGTGCGAAGAGATGACTTCGTATGGCGCGCCGTCCATGACGATGTATTTCTTTTCGGTGATATCGCTGTATTCGAGGAGAGACATAGGGAATAAGGGTTATTTTGTAAGTAGAGGTAGTCTAGCCGGTTTCCATTGTTTGGGCAAGTATAATAAAAACACCCATTCATATTTCAGAATGGGCGAGTGAAGAGGGTGATGGTTATGACCACGGTGATTCAAAAAGCTGTCTGACGCGATCAAGCCAGCCGATATCCTGGAGAGCTTTGAGAAAGATCGCATCATGTCCCTCGAACACTTTGACGATTTTCCAAGGTAGAGTAGGGACCGTTTTTTGACCGATTTTCCGGATATCCTCACGTTCAATCGTCGATCCGGCCTTAAACCCCTTGTCTGAATAGGTGCCTATCAGTCTCACTTTCTCCCCGCGTTTTACGAGAAGGTAGTAAAGTTCTTTTTCAGTTTTCACGTATGTCCTTTCTTCGGTTTAATGCATTTATATAATTATATTTGTCTAATGTCAATAGAAGCAATTAAAAAGCAAAACCCCACCACAGGGCAGGGTATGCGTCGATTATCTGAGTGATTTTGCGCTGTCTTACGCCTGCTTCAACTTCTCGCGGATCTTCGAAAGGATCTCTTCTCTGACTTCATTGTTCTCCTTGAGGAACTGACGGGTAGCATCATAGCCACGACCAAGCTTCACATCTCCATATGAGTATGATGAACCTGACTTGCTCAAGAGCTCGAACTTTTCGCCGAGAGCGATGATCTCGCCTTCTTGTGAGATACCTTCGTTATACATGAGATCGAACTCGGTCTGGCGGAATGGGGCAGCGACCTTGTTCTTGACGACCTTTACGCGGACACGACCACCCATGATCTCTTCGCCTTTCTTGATCTGAGCGATGCGACGGATATCGAGGCGCACAGATGCGTAGAACTTGAGAGCTTTGCCGCCTGGAGTAGTCTCAGGGTTACCGAACATGACACCGATCTGCATACGGATCTGGTTGATGAAGATGACAATGGTCTTCGACTTTGCCACGATAGCAGTGAGCTTGCGGAGCGCTTGAGACATGAGACGAGCCTGCGAACCGACGTGATGAGCTCCCATATCTCCTTCAATCTCTGCGCGAGGGGTGAGGGCAGCGACTGAGTCGATGACGACAACATCCATCTTGCCGGTACGGATGAGGCTATCGACAATCTCGAGAGCTTGCTCGCCAGCATCTGGCTGAGAGATGAGGAGGTCTTCGATCTTCACACCGAGCCTCTTTGCGTATTCAGGGTCCATGGCATGCTCTGCGTCGATATATGCGCAGACACCGCCGAGCTTTTGGGCTTCAGCGACCACATGGAGGGCGAGGGTAGTCTTGCCGGATGATTCTGGTCCGAATATCTCGATAATGCGTCCGCGAGGCATGCCACCGATACCGAGGGCAGCGTCGAGGCCGAGAGAGCCGGTAGGGACTGCGTTCACGTTGACCTTCGGCTTGTCGCCGAGCTTCATGATAGATTCATCGCCAAACTTAGTGCGGATAGCGTCGAGGGCATCAGCTATGCCGCCAGATGTTTGCTTGCCGTCTTTCTTTTGAGGACCACTTTCTACGATACCGTCATCATTTTCACGATCTGTTGCTGGGTTTTTTGCTTTGTCGTTCTTTTTTTTGAGGGCCATATATTCTTTCTGATTAGCTAATAATTCAGGCAGTGCGGATATTTTACCATTATTTCTCGAGCGTTCCTATGAGCTGTAACTGGCGTGTTGTGGTGCGACCGAACTGGTCATGCGCAGTGAAGGTGATGATATTCATGCCTGGAAATACCAGCAGTGTTTCTTTGAAATTTCCAGCTTCATCTATGAACACGGTCTTGCCATTCATTGAAAGAGCGTTGACGCGAATAGCTTGGCCGATGATAGTGACAGTCGTTGAAGATATAGCAGAACCGTCGATGGGTTGGAAAATATCTATTTGAGGTCCGTGAATGTAGTTGAGCGACCTAAAAATCGCATAGACGACAATGATGAGCGCCACGAGAGCGATAGATGAGAAGCGTATCAGACGAAGGGTAGCGGTACGGTTCAGATTCATATATTAGAAAGCCTTCTCTCCTTCAGGCATTGCCATGCCGCCGTCAGATTGTTCCATACCTCCTCCAACACCTCCGATAATCTCGCGTGCCTTTGAGCCATTCGCAGGACCGATCACGCCACGTTCTTCGAGCATGTCCATGAGCTTTGCGGCGCGCGAATAGCCGACGCCGAGCTTGCGCTGAAGGAACGAGGTCGATGCCTTGTTGTTACCGACGACAATTTCACGGGCTTGTTCATAGTAATCATCGTCATCTTCGAGTGATCCGCTATCGAGATCCATACTGCTCATGCCACCTACGTTTGATCCACCGCTTGTTTCTGCTGTGTTGATGCCGAGATCCATACCTGACATGATCTCATCCTTATATTCCTCTTGGAGGAACTTCACCACGCGCTTGACCTCTGATTCAGAAATAAACGCTGACTGGAGACGAATCGGCTTTGACATCTCGCCGCCGAGATAGAGCATGTCGCCGGCACCGAGGAGCTTTTCTGCGCCTGGCTGGTCGAGGATGGTACGTGAGTCGATCTGTGAAGCGACTTGGAGGGCGATACGAGTAGGGACGTTGGCTTTGATGAGGCCGGTAATGACGTTCACGCTCGGACGTTGGGTCGAGAGGACGAGATGTATACCGACTGCACGGCTCATCTGAGCGAGACGGACGATGGCTGATTCGAGCTCGCGAGGATATGTCTGCATGATATCCGCCAATTCATCGATAACGATGACGATATATGGCATAGATTCAGGGAGCTTCGAGGTAAGCTCTGCTTTGGCCTCTTCGTCAGTCTCTTTCTTCATCGCCTCGACTGCAGGGGCGAGCACGGTCTTGTGATATGAGTCGATATTCTGGACAGAATTCTTTTCGAGGATGTCATAGCGTCGCGCCATTTCCTTACCCATATGTTTGAGCGCGAGGATTGCTTGCTTCGGATTGGTGATAACTGGAGTGAGAAGGTGAGGGATCTTGTTATAGAGGGTCAACTCGACGCGCTTTGGGTCGATCATGACGAAACGGAGGTTCTCGGGAGAGTTGCGGTAGAGGAGGGAGGTGATGAGCGTATGGATGGTGACGGATTTACCTGAACCTGTCGCACCAGCGATGAGGGCATGAGGAGATTTTGCAAGGTTGGCAAAATGAGCTTTACCAGTGATGTCTTTGCCGAGTGATATGAGGAGCGGTTTGTCTGATCCTTGGAAATCATTTGAAGCGAGCAAGGTTGCGAGACCGACGGTTGTCTTTGCGGTGTTTGGAACCTCCATACCGACGAGTGATTTGCCAGGGATCGGTGCTTCGATACGGATAGGATGCGCGGCGAGTGCAAGTGCAAGGTTATCATTGAGCGCGACGATACGTGAAAGTTTGACGCCTTCAGCGGGCTTCAATGCATAGCGGGTGACTGATGGACCGATAGATATCTCATCCATCTCGACGCTGATATTGAAGTTCTGAAGCGTGCGCTTGATGAGGTTCGCAGTTGCTTTGATGTCGCCGGTTTCAGGCTTGCCACGATCTTTCTCGAGGAGTGTGAGTGGGGGAGGGGTGAACGGTTTGAGGAGCGGTGCCTGAGCGGTCGCTTTGAACGTATCCTCCGCTTCGTCAAAGTCGTCTTTTTTAGCTGTTTTCCTTATCTTTACTTCAGGGACTTTTGCATTCCTCTGCATCTCTGCTGCAGCGAGGGCATTGGCTGCAAGTGCAGCATCGATATTTTCTTCTTCATCAGCGTCCATTTCTATTGCGATTTCTTTTTCCTTCTTTCCATTCCTTTCCTCCTCCTTTTTTGTTTTATTGAACCATTTCCAGAACATCATCTGTTCAGCGGTGATGTGCATTTCAAAGAGAATGAATACTGAGATGATGACGAGCGCAACGAGGAGGATCGAGCTTGCAGGAACGGCGACGATCTTTATGAGGGGAGCCGCCACCCAGTAACCGAATATGCCAGCGAGACGCGTATCAGCATCACCGAAAGCGGCACCGATGATATGTATCAGACCTAGACTTGAAAGAAAGAATATAAAGGCGCCGACAGTCTTTGATGTTCGAAACTTCTTTTCAAGTCCTTGGAGAAGTGCTATGCCGATCATCGCCGAGAGAAGGGGGATAAGGAAATAGCCGATGCCGAGTATGCGAGTGAAAAACATGTAGCCGTAGTTGCCTAGCTCACCTGCTTTGCCGAATGAGGCGAGTAGAGACAGGAGTGTGAGAACAAATGCGAGGATGGCCAAAATCGCATGAATAGTCTCTTCTTTCATCTCATTCCAAAATTTTGCTTTTTCGATCATGTCCGAGGGTTCTTTTTTCTTTGCCATGGTGGGATAGGTGAAGGGATAAATAATTACGTATATGCGGTAATAATATCACATTTTTTCACATCAAAAATTAGGGGAAAAACAAGTCCGAAATAACCAATGCTCAATGATGCAATAACCAAATACAAAATTTACAACGATTTGATCATTGTGTTATTGGTTATTGATCATTAATTTTGGCTTGCATTGTCCTTTCTTTGTCCTATAATGAATTTGTTATGGACATCAATCAGACACCGTCGTTCAATGACCCCCTCAACTGGAAGTCGCTCGGTTTCTTTTCTGCTGAGGATTACCTTATATATATATTCAAAAAGACAGAGAAAATAACCTCTGCCTTATACCTCGTTTCCAGCCTCCTCAAAGACGAGGAACCTATCAAGTGGGAGCTGCGCGATAAAGGCATGGATTTGCTCAGTTCGTCCTTTACTGCATCGAGCGCGGTGCCTGGAGACAAGAATGCGGTCATCCAGTCCATCTTCACCGCAGCGCTCGAAACCATGTCCCTCCTCAATGTGGCCCATGTTTCCCATCTAGTGTCAGATATGAATCACAAGATACTGATCAGAGAGATAGATCAGGTCGTCAGCCTTCTCAAGGAACGTCTTACTGCCAGTGCAGAGAATGCAGGGTATGTCCTTTCCGAACAATTCTTTAAGACACCTGACTTATTCAGCTCAGGATTCTCTATAGGACAAGAAAGTATAAAAGACACACAAAAAGGACATAAAAAGGTGATAGGAGATAAAGGGGTTTCTCAAGGACAGGTACTCGTCCAGCAGAAGAAGACGCAGCGTCAGGAGCAGATAGTAGCTGTCCTTAAAGGTCAGAACAATCTGACGATAAAAGACTTCTCACGTGTGATCAAAGACTGTAGCGAAAAGACCATTCAGCGTGAGCTACTTGAACTGGTAGAAAAGGGGGTCATAAAGAAGGAAGGGGAGCGTCGCTGGAGCAGGTATTCACTTAAATAGTAATATTCGCCAATGCAGCACGTCACCATAGAGCGTAGGGCAGGCATTTGTTGACTTTTGGTCTAAAATGCCCTAGTATTGCCTAGTTATCCACATTACCGCTTTATTGCGGTATTGAGCCGTATCAGGCTATAATGGGTAGCGGGCCTTTGACAATTCCATAAGAAAGAATTTGTTACGGGTCTTTTTCGTTTACCCACAAACTCTCTTTTTATCGTGCCGATACATGGTGAAAAGGGATGTGGAACGTGCACCCGTCGACCGTCTCAGACGGACATGGTGCGCACAGTATTATCAAGATTATTATTACGCATATTCCTCCACAAACATTAGTATCAGGAGGGATTGCAAACTTACTAAATTACAATATGAAAAAAGTTATTTTCGTCGCTGGCGTTGCCGTATTGGCACTCGCTGCAGTTACATCAGCTGCTTTCTCAACTAACCTCACAGTTGGTTCAACAGGCGCAGATGTTTCAGCTCTCCAGACATGGCTTATCAGTAGTGGCTTCAGTATCCCAGCAGGTGCTACAGGATACTTCGGTTCACAGACAAAGGCTGCTCTCGCTTCTTACCAGAAGTCAGTCGGTCTCCCTGCTTACGGTTTCTTCGGTCCTCTCACACAGGCTAAGTTGAATGGCACAGCAGTTGCTACAACTCCTGCTATGGGTTGCCCAGCTGGATACACATGTACAGCTAACCCAGGCACAACTCCAGTAGTTGGTGGTTCAGCAGGTATCAGTACTCCTGGTATCCCTGGAACATTGGCAGCTTCACTCTGGACTTCTCCTTCTGACGGTACAACCGTTTACAAGGGTCAGTCATATGATGTCGTAGCTTACAAGCTCCAGGCTGCTGCTTCAGACATGGCAGTTCAGAGTATTGGTCTCCACTTCAACTCACGTATCTGGCTTTACGCTGGTGCTATCACCCTCAAGGATGATACAGGTGCAGTTGTCGGTCAGATCAGTAACTTGACCTCAAGCAACTTCAGTGAACTCACTGTTGGTAGTGACTATCTCGTCACAATCCCAGTTAGTGGCTACGTTGTTAAAGCTTCACAGACACGTTACATAACTGCTAGTCTCTCATTCCTCGCAGTTTCAGATCGTGCTACAAACACAGGTCTCTCAGTTACATCTGCTTCAATCCGTTCAGTTGACGGTACAGGCGTAACAGACACTGAGTCTGTAAACTCAGCTCGCACATTCAGTTACCAGGGTAACGGTGCTGGCCAGGTTGTCGTTACAGTTGACGGTTCATCTCCTCTCTCAAAGCTTGTTCAAATTTCAACAGGCGGACAGACAACAGATGTTCCTCTCGCTGTTTACGATGTCAAGGTTCAGAACGCTCCAGCTAACCTCCGCTCGATCAGTTTCATTGTTAACACAACAGGTTCAAAGACTCCTGAGCAACTCTTCGCACAGTACAAGATTAAGATCGGTACTCAGACCTTTGGTGCTAACTCAATCACAGCAAGTACAGACGCACATGCAACAAATACTGCTTCTTCAACAGTTACATTCACCAACTTTGGTGCAATCAACTTGCCAGCAGATCAGTATGTTCCAGTTACTTTGTACGCAACAGTCCAGCAAGACACAAACAATACTCTTGATGGCGTAGTTGCTTCAACAACATTGGTTGTTACAGGTGCAGCTAACGGTACAACAAACAACCCATCTGTCGAAGATGCAAGTTACAGTACTCTTGATGTCAACGATGGTATCTTTGTTTCAAACAACCTTACCTTCACAGCAAGTAGTGCTACAATTGGCAACGAAACAGCTTCAGCTGTTGCAGTTGGTCAGAACGCTACAACTTACAACACAGTCTTCAGTTTCACAGTTACAGCGGGTAACAACACCCTCTATATCAGTGCAAACCCACTCACTCTCCTCTCTACCTCAACAACCGGAACAATCAGATCTTATCTGACAACAGTTCAGGCTAATCCAGATAGTTTGGCAGGTGATACAGCAAACGTTGAGTACGTAGTTCCAGCAGGTCAGTCACGCCAGTTCACAATCAGTGGTACCGCTACAGGTTCTTCTGGTAACTCTGGTGTCTCAAAGATCACAGCTGTTAAGTACGGTCTCTCATCAGGTGTTGCTGATAAGACAATCAACTACGGTCTCGGAGGTCTCCAGACAACAAGTATTGCAATTCCTTAGTCGGAATAGCGAACTTGAGTCTTAAATCTCTAGTTCTAGTTTGATCACTCCTCCCAACGGGTTACAATGTTGGAACAAAAACCGCCGAAAGGCGGTTTTTGTGTTGTCAGATATTGAGCGTGTTGCATCTTGACGGCCTAAAATTAGTGGTATAATAGAATCATTATGAAAAATATACCACTTAAGTATGCAGTAGCTCTTGCGGTTATTATTATCGCGCTTATTAGCGTCATTGTTTGGCAAGCAAATAAAACAACAAAAATAGCTCAAGCGCCTCAGGTCAGCAGTTCAGTAGATGTGCAGGGAACAACGAAAGCATCTGCACCAGCAACGGTTCAGGTCATCAAAAGTCCTGTGACCACAAAGACAAGTCCGAGCCTCGGTTATGCAGATTATCTGACACAGTTGAGAGCCAATCAGTCAAAGTGTGAGAATGCTGCTACTGCTCAGTACAAGCAGCTTTACGGTAATCTTTTTGAGGCATCATTTACAAGTGCATATAATGGAACAAGTGGAGGTTGTTATATGAGAGTGTCAGGAAAAACTCAAGTTGCGTACGCTACAACATCTACAGGACATCTCTATTTCCGAAACGTGAATACAAATGCATTGTTGGCTGAGTGTACTGACTCTACAGGATCAATGCTATCGAATAGTAATTGGGCATGTGTCAATAAAGTCACCGGGGCAGCGATAAGTAAGGCAGAATTTGATGGTCTTATTTATACCTATACAGCAAAGTAGTCAGGTTTACGTAGATCACCTTTAATTCAGATAAAAACCACTTATCCAACAAAGATAAGTGGTTTTTGTGTTGCATATTTGGGTGCTATTATTGATATATGAAAATCAATTTTTACTTTTACGTCGTTCTTTTTATTCTGATGATCTTTGTGGTGCAGATCTCAAACGCATCTGCTCAGACAGTGTGTACCGATCTACCATATGATCTATATGCTGGACTTGCCGATTCACCGACAGATCATTCTGTTTTTCAACTCCAAACGTATCTCAAATCAGTCGGATATCTATCAGCGATACCAAATGGATATTTTGGGCCAGCAACATTTGCAGGAGTAAAACAGTTTCAGACCGCGCACGGTATTTCATCGACAGGTCGAGTCGGACCGCTGACAAGATCAGCGCTAAGACTGGTTACTTGCACAGCTGCTGCTACGACCCCTGTTCAAACGAGTTCACCGGTAACCATAACCTCTCCAGCTTCCGGAAGTACGATTACAATCGGAACAACAGAGACGATCCGATGGGACAGTGCGCCATCATACATGTATACAATGAAACTTGAAACTCCGAGCGGGGCAGGTGCTGGATTTATATCACCTTCAACTTTTACCACAAATAGTCCAACAACATATTCATGGCGCGTTGGTAGAGTATTTTCTACTGCGACCAACGACTATCAAAATGTTGCTACAGGTACGTATCGTATACGTATATCGAGTGCATCTGGTAATAAACCTGACAGCGATTTATTGAGCGGTTGGTTTACGCTCGCAGCGCCGCCTTTGTCGGTCATTTCTTTGACGCCATCGTCGGCCGCGAATGATAGCAATACTACGGTCGTGATATATGGTTCTGGTTTTGATGCGTCTACGCAAGTTCGTTTTGATAGCGAGTGGGGGACACTGGCAAATAGACAGTACGTTTCTCCGGATGGTGTATTTATTTTATTTACTATCCCTACGTACGTATCTTCGGGGTTACATCAGGTATATGTGTATAATTCATCGTATCATTCTAGAGCTGCTGCGCTCAATATCATGGTCACAAACAAGATACAATAAGTACGTGATATAATGTCCACATCATGGTCAACCCCTTCGATAAAAGCTTCTTTCGGTTCTTCTTTGGATTCGTACTTATCCTCGCTCTTAGTTTCTTTGTTCTGTACGCTGTAGGGCAGTGGGGAGGCTCGCTCGATACGGAGGCGGCAGCATTGCTCAGATAGGCTGCGCGAAGCGTTTAAGTAAAATTCCTGATCCAGGTTGGGTCAGGAATTTTATTATTTCTTGAGAACTTCTTGAGGGGAATTTTAACTCGACTTGATACGCTTAGATCATTATCAAGCTAAGCGAATCAAGATGAAGAAAATATATTTGTATGGCCTATTGTTCGTGGTTGGTGCGTGGTTTGGTACGTTTGCTTACGTGCGAGCTGCTCCACCTGTAGGTACGAGTGTGGGTGGAGAACTGTCTGGTGATATCAGGTGGACGCTCGACAAGAGTCCGTATCTGCTCACGCAAGATATATATGTGAGGACCGGTAGTCGGCTGACGATTGACCCAGGCGTGATTGTCGATATTGACCCAAAGACAGTCAATGAGCCGAATATAAATATTGAAGCCGGATCGCTTGTGATCGGAGGTGTCGCCGGGGCGCATGTGGTGATACGTGAGAGGGTGGGCGAAATCAATATCTTGGGCGCATCAAGTTCGATAATGTATCTAGATATACGTGATTCTGATATTTATGCACTCAAGAGTAGCGTGACTATTTCATCTTCAACGCTTACCAACACACATGGTCCTGCACTAATGCTTTGGGATGGAAAAGCCGATGTGCGCGCAAGTAGTATAGAAAATAGTGTGAGCGGTATCATCATCGCTTCTGACTTTGATGGGCTACATTCATCTTTGACAATCGAGCATTCGTCTATAGCAGGTAACAGCACATATGCAATCAATAATAAAGGGACGATGGCAGTACATGCAGAGAATAACTGGTGGGGCAGTGCTGATGGTCCAGCGACATCTTCGATGTACGGTTCTGTTTCATATTCGCCGTGGCTCAACACAAAACCGAAATCTGAATCATTGAAAGAGTGTTGTTCAAGTATTTTATTTATTCCTGGTCTTGAAGCGAGCTCTTTGTATAAGTCAGATGCTTCAGTGTTCGGTTCCCACACAAATACGCTATGGGCACCAAATCGAAATGATGATGTGCGCGCACTATTTCTGGACGTAGATGGTAAGAGCATCGATCCATCTATATATACCGGCGGCCCTATCGGATCTATTTTCGGCATATATAGTTTATATGGAAAATTCATGTCTTTTCTCGACGAGCTCATGAGTTCAGGCGCCATCAATGAGTGGTATGGTTTCGGATATGATTGGCGCAAGCCGATTGTCGAGGTGGTCAATGGCTTTGCGCAAAAAGCGACTACGACTGAGTCTCTCATCAAGCTTGTAGAAGATATGTCGCTTCGATCACAGACAGGGAAAGTAACCATAGTCGCTCATTCAAATGGAGGCCTCGTTTCAAAATATCTTGTTAAAGCATTGGCCGATAAAGGGGAAGCGAATCTCATCGACTCGGTGATATCTGTAGCAGTGCCATATCTCGGTACTCCACAGGCGATCGCTGGATTGCTCTACGGAGACAATCAGCAAGTGGCCGGTGGTTTTATAGTCAAAAAAAGCGTTGCCCAAGAGCTTGGCAAAAATATGCCAAGCGCATACTCGCTCTTGCCATCCAAAAAATATATTTCACTGATAGGCAATCCTATCATCGGCACGACTTCAGCCATGTATCCAAATCGATCACTCCTTGCTTCTGCTGATTCGTTGCACGATATGCTCGACTCATTCTCGTGGCCTGCAACGATACAACGATGGGCGCTCGTTGGTTGGCATACTTTCACCACCAAGATCGTTTCGTATGTTGATGACAAGCAAAGTAAAATACGTACGACAATGGGGGATGGTACGGTTGTTGCGCAAAGCGCTTCATATGATGCGGGTACGACGACCTCTATTGATCTCCAGAACATCGGTTCAAAAGGCACTGATCATGCAACGATCCTCGAATCGCCGGCATCACAAAAAATAATCAAAAATATAGTGCAGCATAATGATAGCGCCAACGCATCTATACCTGGAGTAGCTGTGGGTGTGCCTGATTATTCAAAAGAAACGACTTCATTGCAGTTGATGACTCATTCGCCGGTCGAGCTTCATGTATATGACAAAGAGGGGCGACATGTGGGAGTAAAGCCAAAACCCGCCAGTGTTCCTACTGATGTTGAAGATGGTCTGTATACATTTTTTGATACAGATATACCGGGCAGCAGCTTTGATATCAGTGACGAGTCCGATAGCGGGCGTGATACTTCCATCACTATTCCTGATGATGGGTCAGGACCGTATTCTGTGGTCATCAAAGGTGCTGGTGTTGGACCTTTCAACTTCGATATATATAGACAAGGCGGCAGTGGTACTATCGAACGAGTGGCCTACACAGATGTGCCAGCTACACCGCTCACAAATGCGACGATGTCATTGGATATCGCACCGCTTGGCAGTTCCGCGACATCGAGCCTCACATATGATTCGCCAATGCTTGTTGTTGATACAGATGGAAATGGTGCCAGTGATCTACATGTCGCAGCAAATACACCGACTGACCCAGTAGTCTTTTTGGAATCGATGAAAAAGGCAGTTTTGTATCTGTTGGATCCTGTTCAAAAAGGAAAGGATATAAGCAAATCAATTATACGTAAAATCGATCAACTGGAGGATGCGGCACGGTCAGGTAAGATATCTCGACTGCACGACACTGCAAGTAGGTTTTCAGTCTATCTCGCACATCGTTCTATCAAAGGGATGTCCGACGATGATCGTATGGCTATAGTGAATATGATCGATGAATTTTTGACGCATCTTGCCTCTTCGCAAATCTTGTGATATCTTGGCTGACAAGGCTTAAGACAGAAGGCATGTGTTCATGAAAGTGAACCTATAAGACTTTCCGAGGTTAACCTATTACATTTCCTCACGGTCAGGCCGAGGTCGATAGATAATCACAATGGAAAAAAGGAAGAATAAAAGATAGGGAAGATATTATTTCCCTTTTTCATTCTTTACATATTTTCCCTCTATAAAAAATGGCTCGTACAAAAGCACAAAAGAAAGAGATCATTGAAAAGCTCGAGACGATTATGAAGGACGCAAAGTCCCTCGTCTTCGTCAACGTGCACGGTCTCAAAGTCTCTGATTCAACAATGATGCGTCGCGCTCTCAAGAAAGAAGGCGTCGGATTCTTTGTTGCGAAGAAGACATTGACCGCTCACGCTCTCGATGCTCAGAAATATTCAGGCACCATGCCAGCATTGGTAGGGGAGTTCGGACTCGCATACAGTACCGATCTTGTCGCACCAGCTCGTGGCGTCTATGAGTTCCAGAAGAAGTTCAAAGATCAGGTTGCTATCCAGGGCGGCGTCTTTGAGTCAAAGTTCATGAGTAAGGAAGAGATGGTAGCAATCGCTGCAATCCCTCCATTCAAAACTCTTCAGGGCATGTTCGTCAACGTCATCAATTCTCCTATTCAGGGATTTGTTATGGCATTGTCAGAGATCTCAAAAAAGAAAACCGCTTAGAGGCAAATTAACCTAATTTCTAATCGGTTTAATTAACATAAAATTAGACATTAGAATAATGAGGTTAATTAGAAATTATTTAATCAATTATTTATAAATTATCATGGAAACAACTATTGAAATCCCATCAAAGTTCAAGGCTCTCGTTGAGAGCATCGAGACGATGTCAGTTCTCGATTTGAACGAGCTCGTCAAATTACTCGAAAAGAAATTCGGTGTATCAGCTGCTGCTGTTGCAGTCGCTGCTCCTGCTGCCGCTGGTGCTGCTGCAGATGAGAAGAGTACATTCGCTGTTCACCTCGCAGCCGCTGGTGATCAAAAGATTGCTGTTATCAAGGTTGTCAAAGAAGTCCTCGGCCTCGGTTTGAAGGAAGCAAAGGATCTCGTTGACAGTGCTCCTGCTCTCATCAAGGATGGCGTCAAGAAAGAAGATGCTGAAGCATTGAAGAAGCAGATCGAAACAGCAGGTGGAAAGGTTGAGTTGAAATAGTCCCTCATCTTTCACTGATAAAAAAGGGCCTCCTAGCGGAGGTTCTTTTTTATGCTAGAATACGCCTACTTACGTTAATACAGATCATATACCACCATGGAAACTCTCATCGCTTTATTCGGTAGTGCAGCAAAGATAAAATTGCTTCGCGTATTCTTATTCAATACTGGCCTGCCTTTTTCTCTGAAAGATCTCGCCACTCGCACTGCGAGCAAAGCGCCGCTCATTCTCCGGGAGCTCAACGTTCTCGTTAAGGCCGATATCGTGCGCAAGCGCAGCGGCGTAAAAGGGACTACCTATGTGCTCAATGAAAAATTTCCATATCTCGATCCGCTCAAGAATCTCCTCACGGTTGCAAGCATACAAGCAGACGAAACTCTCGCAAAGCGTTTTGGTGGCGCAGGCAGGGTCAAGCTTCTCATCGCGGCTGGCGTCTTTATACAAAATTGGGATTCTCGCGTAGACCTGCTCATTGTGGGGGAAGATCTCAATATCGCAAAAATAGAGCAGACGATAAAGACTATCGAAGCAGAGATAGGGAAGGAGATAGCATACTCAGCATTTGAGACTCAAGATTTCCAATACCGTATCGGCATACACGATAGGCTCGTTCGCGACATTCTCGATTATCCCCATGTAACTCTTTTAGATCGTCTCGGGGTGGTATAATACTAGGTATTACAAAGAAACGTATTAGTAATTAATTAAGTCATAATCATATGATGTTTATACAAAGTTGGGGTGATGTCTTTACTCATTCGCTCCAAGGTGTCTGGTACGGTGTAGCTAGTTTCGTACCTATGCTCATTGTCGCTCTTATTATTTTTGCTATCGGCTGGGTGCTCGCTGCTCTTATCGAAAAGGTCGTCGAAGGCCTCTTCAAAGCTCTCAAGGTTGACGCTGCTCTCAAGAGCGCTGGCCTCGAAGATGTCGTCAAGCGTTCTGGATACAATTTGAATTCAGGTCTCTTCGTCGGCGCTCTCGTCAAATGGTTCATCATCATCGTTTTCTTGATGGCATCATTCGGCATCCTCGGTCTCGATCAGGTCAACTCATTCCTCGGACAAGTCGTCAACTATATCCCACAAGTTATCGTTGCCGTTCTCATCCTTATGGTTGCAGTTGTCGTCGCTGGCGTGCTTCAAAAAATTGTCGTGGCAAGTGCAAAGGCTGGTCACGTCAAGTCAGCTGAACTCCTCGGTCGTGTGACCAAGTGGTCAATCTGGATTTTCGCTATCCTTACTGCGCTCATCACTCTTGGCATCGCGCCTGGTTTGATCCAGATGATCCTCACTGCTATCTTCGCTGGCGCAGCTCTCGCTATCGGTCTTGCATTCGGTCTCGGCGGCAAAGATGTCGCGGCTCGCATCATCGAGAAGACAGCTCACTCAGTGATGGAGAAGGAATAGAGTTTCCTATTTACAGGGGTAGGTTATTCAATTCTCAAAATAAAAAACGATCTCGAAAGAGGTCGTTTTTTATTTATTTGTTACCCACACGTTATCCCCAAAAGGGAATATGTGCCCAGACTATTGACTTTATTTTGGCTTCGTATATACTACTTCTCACTGCCGAATGAATATAAAAAACCTCAATTTACAGCGGCCATAGCCATACCCCAGCAATGGAGTGTAGCTCAACTGCTCGAAAAAGCAGTTTTTTATTTTCAGAATGAATGTTGTTTTACAATCTCATACCTCAAAGTAATGCAAGCAATAAAAACTCAATTTTCGAAAGAAAATTGTTTTAGGTGTAAGTAATAAGTAGCGGTTCTTAGATTTCCTGATGGGAAATTAAGAGCGTATGGTGGATGCCTTGGCTTCTTGAAGGCGATGAAGGACGCGGCGTGGCGGCGATATGGTTCGGGGAGGTGCCAAGCAACCTTTGATCCGAACATTTCCGAATGGGGAAACCCCGTAGAGTGAACCTCTATGATCTCTATAGTTACTCTATAGAGAAGCGTACCCTGGGAAGTAAAACATTTCAGTACCAGGAGGAATAAAAACAAACATGCATTCCGTTAGTAGCGGCGAGCGAAAGCGGAGAAGACTAAACTTATTCGTCGTAAGACGAGTGAGGGTTGCGCGGCAGAGACGTGTCATTTATGACAGAGGAGTTACAAAATCTTTTATTAGTCAAATGAACTGGAAAGTTCAGCCCTAGCAGGTGATAGCCCTTTAGACGAAAATAAAAGATCTTCTTTGTTTCTGTTCGCAAGTACCCCGGGAAACGAATAGCTCGGGGGAATCAGCCGGAACTAACCGGCAAGTCTAAATACTTCAGAAGACCGATAGTGAACTAGTACCGTGAGGGAAAGGTGAAAAGCAGCCCGGAAGGGCGGTGAAATAGATCTGAAACCATATGCTTACAAGGAGTCGGAGCGGGCAGCACAGAGGACATAAAAGAAAGGAAAAATGAAAATAGGGAATATTCCCTTTTTCCATTCTTCTGTTTTTTGTTGTGTTTTGTGTGCTGTCCGTCACGGCGTGCCTATTGAAGAATGAGCCAACGAGTTTTAGCAAGCTGCTCGACTAAGGTCGCGAGACTGGAGTCACAGGGAAACCGAGTCTGAACAGGGCGCTCGTAGTTTGCTAAAGACCCGAAGCCAGATGAGCTTGCCATGCGCAGGGTGAAGTTCCCCGAAAGGGGGATGGAGGCCCGAACCGGTGAGCCGTGCAAAACTCTCGGATGACGTGTGGTAAGGAGTGATAAGCTAATCGAATCTGGTAATAGCTGGTTCTCTCCGAAAGAACTTTTGGGTTTGCGTCGGATGTACCTCTATGGGGTAGAGCACTGGAAGGTCTCGAACGGGCGAAAGCTCACGAGACCTATCAAACTCCGAATACATAGAGTCAATTATCCGGCAGTTAGTCTGTGGGGGCTAAGCTCCATTGGACAAAAGGGAAACAGCCCGCATCTCAATTTAAGGTCCCTAAATCGACATTAAGTGTACTTAAGGTAGTGGAAATTCTTTGACAATGAGGATGTTGGCTTAGAAGCAGCCATCATTCAAAGAAAGCGTAACAGCTCACTCATCGAGAATTTCCGCGCCGCAGATAATCGGGGCTCAAATGTCGTACCGAAACTGAGGATTCGATATTTCCTTCGGGAAGTATTGAGTGGTAGGAGAGTATTCGCATCGCGTTGAAGGTGAAGGGGTGACCCACACTGGAGCGTTGCGAAGTAAGAATGTTGGTACAAGTAACCGCAATGCGGGTGAGAATCCCGCACGCCGAAAAACCAAGGTTTCCTTGGCAATGTATATCAGCCAAGGGTTAGTCGGACCTAAGGGGATGGTGAAAACCGCACCCGATGGACACAGGGTTAATATTCCCTGACTTGCGTGAAATGCGATGGAAGGACGAAGTGTAGTATATCCTGCGTATAATTGGATTTAACGTTCGTGCTATAAGGGTGTGTCCAGTAAATAGGACGCTCATTTAGATATGATCCCCAAGTAGAGCGAAAATGCCGCAAGGTAAAATAGGATAAAGCACGCTTTCAAGAAAATTTTCTAAGCATAATTTCACGTAAACCGTACCGTAAACCGACACAGGTGGTTAGGTCGAGTAGACCTAGGCGAACGAGTGAGAGGTCTCCAAGGAACTCGGCAAAAAAGCAGCCGTAACTTCGGAATAAGGCTTGCCCTTTTTTAACTAAAGGGGCCGCAGCTAAAGTATCTCTGGCAACTGTTTAACAAAAACACAGCTCCCTGCGAACTCGCAAGAGGATGTATAGGGGGTGACACTTGACCAATGCCAGAAGGTCAAATAACGGCGTTGTGTAGTCGCAAGATTACATGGTGACTGTTATAAGCCCTGGTGAATGTCGGTCGTAACTATAACGATCCTAAGGTAGCGCAATTCCTTGTCAGGTAAGTTCTGACGCGTTGAATAGTGTAATGACTGGAGAACTGTCTCGGAGACTTGCTCGGTGAAAATACAGTACCGGTGAAGATGCCGGTTACCTGCAGTTAGACGAAAAGACCCTAGAAGCTTTACTGTAATTTTGTATTGACCATACGTGATTCATGCGTAGCGTAGATGGGAGGATTTGATGTGTCGCTTTCGGGTGGCATTGATCCGTCGATGAAACACCATTCTTGAATTTTGTATGTTCTAACCTCAACGGCATAAACGTTGGGAGACAGTATATGATGGACAGTTTTAGTGGGGCGCTATCCTCCTAAAGAGTAACGGAGGAGCCTATTAAGGTCAGCTAGCCGCGAATGGAAACCGTGGCGATAGTGTATGGGCACAAGCTGGCCTGACTGCGAGACGTACGTGTCAAGCAGACGCGAAAGCGGAGCCAAGTGAACCGACCCTAGGCATTAGATGCTGGGGAAGATTATCGGACAAAAGCTACTCTAGGGATAACAGGCTAGTTCCGCCTAAGAGTTCATATCGACGGCGGAGTTCGGCACCTCGATGTCGGCTCACCACATCCTGGGGGTGGAGAAGCTCCCAAAGGTTTGGCTGTTCGCCAATTAAAGTGGTACGCGAGCTGGGTTCAGACCGTCAAGCATTCAAATGCTCGAATGGGATCTGACATATCGGAATGTTGTCTATATATACAAGTTTAAAGCACTTGTATAGGGAAAAACATGAAGTATTAAGCACTGTTCAAATTGAATATTTGACAGTCTGAATCACTTCGAGAATTTTTCGTTTAAAATGAGTAAAGGAACAAAGTCTTTTACAAAGTAAGATAAAAAATACGTTTCTGCTCTCAGAAAAGAGCTGAAATATATTGGAATTGATCAATCAACCACGGCGGTCGCATCTAGTAATAGATGATGACGAAGTCGATTAGTATCGGTGGAACCCCCTCAAAAGGGGCAGTACCGAGGGAAGAGTTCAGAGAAATCTGGATTTGCCCGTAGAGACTAAACATCGACGTCCCCAATTCAATCGAATGGGATAAGTTATAGTCCATTGCACTGAGTAATCAGTGGTAACAAGCGTGAGACAGGTTGGTCTCCTATCTACTGCAGGCGTTGATACTTGAGGGGATTTGACTCTAGTACGAGAGGACCGAGTTGAACGAACCTCTGGTCTACCTGCTGTCGTGCCAACGGCACCGCAGGGCAGCTAAGTTCGGATCGGATAACCGCTGAAGGCATATAAGCGGGAAGCCGGCCCCAAGATTAGGTATCGTTTAGACCCGTGAGAGATGATCACGTTGATAGGCGTTAGGTGTAAGCATCGCAAGGTGTTGAGCCGTGACGTACTAATCCGTCGATCTCATCAGGAAATTTAAGAATCGCACTTATTATTTGCATCTAACTATTGTTTGCATTACTTTGAGGTATGGGGCTATGTGATTGTGAATCCAAAAGAGATTTTGGATTCATGTATTGAATGTTATGTTCTGGTGATTTGGCGCTGTGGCACCACCCGTTCTCATTCCGAACACGGAAGTGAAACGCAGTAGCGGCGATGATAGTCCTTCGGGGCGAAAGTAGCTTGTCGCCAGAACAGAGTATTCAATATGATATAATTGCCACATGGACCATCAAGAGCAAAACGCAGTTATTGGGCCAATCGAACTGATCAAAAAATCATGGCTTTTTCTAAAAAAGCATGCCGTGATACTTGTTTCTATATCCGTAGTGCCGTTTATTTTTGTCGCAGTTATCGGTACATTGTTTTTCCTCGCATCGATCATACAATCGCCGATACTGATGACGATATGCGCTATCTTGTATCTTGCTGCAGTCGTTCTGGGTGCGACATTTTATCCTGCACTCACGCACACCATACACAAGCTCTCGACTGAGACTGATCCTCGCATTACTATCTATGGCCAGTACGCATTCGGATTCCGCGTATTTTGGCAGTTTATTTTACTTGTTATCATTTCATTTTTTGCGACATGGGGAGCAACGCTGCTTTTTATCATCCCAGGAATAGTGGTGATCATATATAGCCTCTTTTATTTCTTTACCTTTACAATCGATGAAAAGAGGGGATTTGCAGCGCTCACAGAAAGCTATAGCCTCATCAAAGGAAGATGGTGGACTGTATTCGGACGTCTCATCGCTCTCTTGTTGGTGTGTTTTGCAACAGCTCTAGTATACGGCATCATCATATCCACAGTAGGTACGGTGCTCTCATTCATACTTAACGGGGTAGTGTTATATGCGATCACTCTCGTGCTTAACGTCAGTTTACAGATCGCTATCATATCTTTTTCAGCGATATATATGTATTATTTGTATGTATCACTGAGATCAAGCCGTCAGCATATCATTCCATCTGTCGCTTACAAACGATGGCTGATGGCTTTCGTTGTTATCGGCGCCATAACATTTGTCAGCTACGTAGCATTTGTTGGGTCGTATATCTCAAAAAATTTGGACACGATCAAGTCTCAGTCATTTATCCAGCAGAATTCAGCGCTTTCTAATAAATAATACAACCGCATGTCATCTTGGTCACAACGCAGAAAATCAACGTACAGCAGCATCATCATAATCGTGCTTGTCATTGCTATAGGTATTCCTGCTTTCTTTATTTTTTATAAAGCACCGACCTGTTTTGATGGCGTACAAAATGGCAATGAACAAGGGGTTGATTGTGGCGGTGGCTGCCAGAGACTCTGCCCAAGCGCATTCTTCGCGCCTTCAGTCGCATGGACGCGCCTCCAGAATGTCGCTCCAGGATTGTATAATGTAGCAGCATATATCATAAATCCAAATCAAAATGCAGGAGCAACGTCAGCGCCATATCATGTCATCGTATATGATGACCAGGGTGTACAAATCACAGAATACAGCGGCACAGTGACGCTTCCGCCTCACCGCAACACGCTCGCTTTCAAGGCTGCGGTCAATATGGGCAAACGAATACCAGCGAAAGCATTATTCGAGTTCACCTCATATCCAGATTGGAAGATAAAAGCAGATCCTCTGACGGCAATCACAATTGGCGACAAAAAGTACGCCGAGGATGTCAACAGCTCGTCGCTCTCCGTGTCGATCAATAATACTGGCTTGAACGAGATAGGCACAACAGATGTATATGCAGTTTTGTATGACAAAGACGGCAATGCGCTCGGCTTCTCAAAAACTATCATCGATAGCATACCAGGGCAGGGATCAGCGATTGCACCATTCACGTGGCCGGTCTCATTCGACAATAAAGTCATTTCTATCGAGGTCTTACCTGTAGTTGAATAGCGAATACTATCATTCGCTTTGTTATGAAATACATCACTTCGCTATCTAAAAAAATCGACTGGATCCTCTTTTTGTCGACGTTGCCCATATTGGCAGCAGGCCTTTCGACGATGTACGCCTTTACCGGAGACAATGCATTTGCTTTTCGTCAGTTCCTGTGGATCATTGCCTCGATCGCTGTATTCTTTGCAGTAAGCACGGTTGATGTGAGATTTTTGCGGTTGCGTTCGACATCAGCCTTTTTGTTCATTGGTTCTATCATCATGCTCTCGACCGTCTTTGTCATTGGAAAAGTTTCTCACGGCGCAGCGAACTGGATCGACTTGGGACTTTTTTCATTCCAACCGTCTGATTTTGCAAAATTGGCTCTGATAGTCATCTTGGCAAAATATTTTTCACGTAGACATATTGAGATCGCAAATATCAGACATATCATCGTCTCAGGAGCATATGCTTTTATGTTCTTTGCGCTCATCTTACTCCATCCTGATCTGGGATCTTCGATCATTATTTTTTTGATATGGGTTGGTATGGTTATGGTCTCTGGCATATCAAAGAAGCACCTCTTTGCTCTCGTCGCACTTGTGGCGCTCGGCTTTACTCTGCTCTGGTTCTTTGCGTTCCGTGATTATCAAAAGCAGCGCATCATCAACTTCATCCACCCACTCACTGATGTGCGCGGCTCAGGGTATAACTCGTACCAGTCGACCGTCGCTGTCGGCTCAGGGGAGTGGCTCGGCAAAGGGGTGGGATATGGCACCCAATCACGCCTCAAGTTTCTCCCTGAATATCAAACCGACTTTATATTTGCAGCGTTCTCAGAAGAGTGGGGTTTTGTCGGCGTGATCATTTTCTTTACTTTATACGGCATACTCATCTGGCGCATCATCGTCAATGCGTCGCGGGGAGCAACGAACTTCGAGATCCTTTTCGGGGCAGGAGTCGCGGTATTTTTCATTGTGCATTTGATCATCAATGTTGGCATGAATATCCACTTGCTCCCAGTGACTGGTACGCCGTTGCCACTCATGAGCTATGGTGGAACCCACGTTATGACAGAGTTCATCGCCCTGGGGACGCTTATGGCCATGCGCAGGTACTCTCGGCCAGCTCATAAAGACTCAGTAAAGAATGAATTTCTCGGGCCGCAGTAGCGCCATATAGATATATAAAAATCCCCACACTATTTCATGTGAGGACAGATGGTTATGGATGCGCTGTCTCCATGGCCAAGACTTTTTCGACAGAAGGCTTCTTTTTTGAATTAGAAGAGACTGTGCGCAGTGCCGCTCCAAAATTTCCACGCTCTCGCCATCCAAAATAAAATTCCCAGCGGCCGTGTGGAGATTTGTAATCCCAAAAGGGCAGGAAGAGTATCCTTCGACGGGTGACGGCGAAGTTCCATCCATTGTTCGGGTTTCCGACAGAAGTCGGATATCGCCCGCTGCGGTGCGTATCTTTGTCTGCGACGCCGATCACATAATTTGCGAAATTGGAAAAGGGGTTTCTCATGTGCCATTTTAGATTTCGCATGCTGTTACTCGGCTCATACCATGACGGCGCGACTGGCTCGTCGATATTTCCAGCCCACCAGACCGGGTTGATTTTGTTATACCAGTGGATTGGCGGGTGATTGGTCTTTGCGGGCACAAACACGGTATGCCAGCGAGGCGTCGCATTGGTATCAGCGACAGATAGGTGTTTTGAAGCGGAGACGGTCGAACAGCCTGTAAAGCACAAGGCTGTTACAAGCAAAAACAACGAAATGATGATTTTCATGGAGCATCCTTTTTGTTTGGTGAACTAACTGGTCTTAGTCTCGTATACTTTCAGGGTTTCTGCAACCATTCGCTCAAGTGCGAATTTCTTTTTGACAGATTCATTGAGAGAACGCCCGTATTGTCGCGCTACATCTGGGTGT
>Ga0310810_10000706_pt1 | contig 33543 bp, 37 predicted proteins | sample NCmetagenome_FD_207641 | JGI IMG/M metagenome (GOLD analysis project Ga0310810, IMG submission 207641) | Soil microbial communities from experimental microcosm in Duke University, North Carolina, United States - NC | ecosystem: Engineered > Artificial ecosystem > Soil microcosm > Unclassified ... | reverse complement strand
AGAAAAGCGCATTACCGTTTGACCTTCGTTTTCCTTCGTGCCCCTGGTGGTCAAGAAAGCGACGGAATCCAGCGGACTACCTGTCGATCTCCCCTAACACAATATCTATCGAACCGATCGCGGCCACCACATCCGCCAGCAACCTGCCCTCACACATCTTCGGTAAAGCCTGCAGATTTGCCAGACAAGCAGCCCGCATATGTACCCGGTACGGTTTGGCCGTGCCATCGCTTACCACGTAATAGCCCATTTCGCCGCGCGGTGACTCGATTGCCTGATACACCTCGCCTGCCGGTACTGCAAAGCCTTCGGTAATAATCTTGAAGTGATAGATGAGGGCTTCCATCTGCGTCTTCATCTTTTCGCGATCCGGAAGCACCACTTTAGGGGCATCAGCCTTGATCGGACCTTCCGGCATGCCATCCAGGCATTGCTGCACGATTGCATTCGACTCACGCAATTCCTGCACCCGGCAGAGATAGCGCGTGTACACATCTCCGTTTTTGCCCACCGGCACTTTGAACTTGAAGTTCTCGTAGGCCGAGTAGGGCATATCACGACGCAGATCGAAATCGACGCCGCTGCCGCGCAGCGTGGGGCCGCTTGCACCCAATGCGATCGCATCTTCTGCTGTGATGGTCCCGACACCCTTTGTCCGCATGCCCCATATCGGATTACTCGTGAGCAGGTTCTCGTATTCATCCACCCGGGCAGGGAAGCGCTTGGCAAACTCTCTTACCCTCTCGAAAAATCCCAGCGGTGGCGCCAGCGCCAGCCCGCCAATGCGGAAATACGAAGTCATCATGCGTTGCCCGCTGACCATTTCAAACAAACGCAGAATGTCTTCCCGTTCCCGAAAACAATATAGGAAGACGGTCATGGCTCCGATATCGAGCGCGTGCGTTCCCAGCCACACCAGATGCGAGTTGATACGCGTGAGCTCATTGAGCAACACGCGAAGCCATTGCGCCCTGGGCGGTATCTCCAGCCCCAGCAACTTCTCAACTGCCAGGGCGTAGCAGAGATTGTTAGTAAGCGGGCAGAGATAATCGATTCGATCAGTCAGTGGCACAACCTGCTGATAAAACTTGGCCTCACAGGTTTTTTCTATGCCGGTGTGCAGATATCCGATGTCCGGCATGATGCGCACCACGTTCTCGCCGTCGATCTCGAGAATGACTCGCAGCACTCCGTGGGTAGACGGATGCTGCGGCCCCATATTCAGGATCATGGTACGGTCCTGGCCGGTGTCGAGCGCGGGCGTGGGAGCAAGATGCGACATGGCGATTACCGGTAGCCTTCCACGGGGTAATCTTTGCGAAGCGGATGGCCGTCCCAGTCTTCAGGCATGAGCAGCCGGCGCAGATAAGGATGTCCACTGAAGCGCACGCCGAAAAGGTCGTAAACCTCGCGTTCGAAATAATTTGCCGCCGGCCAGACCGGTACCACGGAATCCAGAACTGGCGAATCTCCGTTCAACCGCACCTTCAGCCGGACGCGTTCTTTTCTTGCCATCGAAAGCAGGTGATAGATCACTTCGAAGCGCGGCTCCTGCGGCAGCCAGTCAACGCAAGTCACATCGCAAAGGAAATTGAAAGGACACTCGGGATTATCGCGCAGCAGCGCGCAAACCTCGCGAATCGTGGAGCGCTCGACCCAGATGGTCATTTCATCGCGATCAAACTTCACTTGCTCAATCGCCTCGGCACTCCATGCGAGAATTTTGCTGATCGCGGGATGATTTTTCAGTTGCTCAATATCGGTTACCTGCGCCGGCATCAGAAGTCCCGCCTTTCCATAGATGCCTGTCCCCAATCCAGAACGCCTTTTTTCCAGATGTAGAAGAAGCCAACCAGGACGATACCGACGTAAACCAGCATTTCGTAGAACCCGAACATCTTCAATTCGCGCAAAATCACCGCCCAGGGATAAAGAAAAACGGCTTCCACGTCGAATAAAATGAAGAGCATCGCCACCAGGTAGAATTTGACTGAAAAGCGCTCGCGCGCGTCTCCGATAGGAGTCATGCCGCATTCATAAGGGGAAAGTTTGGCGCGGGTGGGTTTACGATAGCCGATCACCCACGACAGCAGGACAATCGCACCCGCCAGCGCTCCGGCCAGCACAAAATGCATTAGAAGGGGCAGGTAACGGGCGAAGTAATTGTCGGGCATAGGGGAGCTATATATAATTCGCGCAATAAGGTCCTGAACATCTTAGATTAGATTTCAGGCGCGAAAAGTGTCAAGCGCAGGGCCAGCCAGTTCTGGCAGCGGTTGGGCGACAATTCTTTTATAACGGGTTCCTATGATTTTCGGCTTCAATACCGACGTTAAGCATGAAGATACTGTGTACCACGTGCAGAGCGAAGCACGGGAACACGATCTGCTGCAGACCCAGGTTTTCGTCCGCGGACGCTGCATAGGCAAGCGGGCGACTTCTTACGCCGAACAATTGAAGACGGGCGGGGTTACGGACCCGCAAAAAGAACAGATGCTGCGTGATCAGCATCGCCTGGTGATGGATGCGGTACGCGAAGGCAGGCTTGATGATGTTTTCGACAAGCGCGACACCCCGGAAACACTTGCCGCCATCAAGCAACTTGACCTGGAGTGGACCAACGCCGAATCCGTTCACTCTGATCGCAACCTCGTCATGCGGCTGCGCGTCACCGAAGCCGGCGCCGTCGTCGAGGGTGCACGGCTGACCGTGCGGTTCGCACGTCCGGATGCGGCCCCTTTCTACACCCAGGTACTGACTGACAATGCCGGTACAGCGGAGATGAACCTGGAGGTCGAAGAGGCGGCGTTGTCCGATGCTTCCGTCCTCATTCAGGCCAGCTACTCCGGCCGCACTGCCACCCGCAAATTCCAGTTGCGCAGAGTGGAAGCTTAAGAACTTAAAGCCCGATGGAAAAATACCAAGCTCAAAAACACCGAGCGGGAACTCCCGCTAACCGTGTCACCTGCAATTTTTCTAGTTAGAATAGGGATATGAAGACACGCACACTCGGAAAAGGCAATCTTAAAGTTTCATCCATCGGGCTCGGCTGCATGGGTATGAGCTCCGGTTACGGCCCGCCCAAAGATAAGCGGGAGATGATTGATCTCACCCGCAAGGCGGTTGAACTCGGTGTTACGTTTTTCGATACCGCGGAAGTGTATGGCCCATTCACCAACGAAGAACTGGTTGGTGAAGCACTTGCACCCTTCCGTAAGCAAGTTGTGATCGCCACCAAGTTCGGGTTCAAAATTGACGCAACCACCGGCAAACAGGCCGGGCTGGATAGCCGGCCGCAACACATCAAGGATGTCGCCGCCGCCTCACTCAAACGGCTCAAGACGGACGTCATCGACTTGTTTTATCAGCACCGAGTCGATCCGAACGTACCCATCGAAGATGTCGCTGGAGCGGTAAAAGAGCTGATCCAAGAAGGCAAGGTGAAACACTTTGGGCTATCCGAGGCAGGCGCGCAGACCATCCGTCGTGCGCACGCTGTCCAGCCGGTAACGGCGCTGCAGAGTGAATATTCACTCTGGTGGAGAGAGCCCGAGTTGGATGTAATGCCGACTCTCGAGGAGCTCGGAATCGGTTTGGTTCCGTTTAGCCCCTTGGGGAGAGGTTTCCTGACTGGCAAAATCAGCGAGGACACCCAGTTTGAGAAAAACGACTTCCGTAATCTGGTTCCGCGCTTCTCGCCGGAAAACAGGAAAGCCAATCAGGTATTGGTCGATCTGATCGGGAACTTCGCACAACGCAAAGGGGCTACAGCCGCTCAAATCAGTCTCGCGTGGCTGCTGGCCCAGAAGCCTTGGATTGTCCCAATCCCGGGTACAACCAAACTGCATCGTCTGGAAGAAAACATCGGAACGGTTGAGGTCGAGCTCACCCCAGAAGATCTCCGGCTGCTCGACATTGCAGCCTCTAAAATTACAGTGCAAGGTGCCCGTTACACAGAGGAACTGCAAAAACTCGTAGACCGGTAAGAGACTGGGCTTTGTAACTGAGATCAAGATTTTGAAACAACGTCGTCCTCAGGTTCCAGAACTCGACATTCGAACTACCGGTCGATAATCTTTCCTTGTGGAAATCACAATCAACGGCAACCCGCGACCGGTCTCCTCTCCTCTTACGTTGGCTGATCTAATCCAGCAGCTGGGCATGAAGTCTGACCGCGTCGCGGTTGAATTGAACCGCGAAATCGTCCCTCGTGACCTCTGGGCGGTCACCTCTCTGCATGACGGTGACCGGCTGGAAATCGTGCACTTCGTAGGCGGCGGTTGTATCCGGCTCTCCTAAGGGAACTTACCTAGTCACTGCTGAATCCATAATCCACAATTGACTTGCGACCATCTCGTCCTAAAATGTTTGAAACATTGTGCACCAGAAATGTTTCAGCTGAGGATTGAGACTCTGGCCCAGGAATTTACATCCCGCGAAGTTGTAAAGCTGACCGGGATCACCCTGCGCCAGCTGCAATGGTGGGACGAACGCGGCATTGTACGTCCCGCCCGCAAGGGCCATCGGCGGCTCTATTCCATGGAAGACCTGGCGGAGGTTGCGGTTATCTGCGAGCTGCGCACGCGCGGTTTTTCTTTGCAACGCATGCGCAAGGTGGTGCGCTTTCTGCAGAAAGAGTTCGGTAAGCGGCTCGCCGAAACTGTTTCCGGCAGCTCTGAATACCATCTGCTCACCGACGGGCGGACCATTTATCTCGAGACCTCCACCCGCCAGATCATTGACATTTTGAAGAATTCACGGCAGCCGCTCTTCGGAATCTGTCTAAGCGACACCGTACGCCACATCAAAGCCGAGGTCCGTGGCTTCAGAAAGCAGAACGGATCCATTGATTCGAAGAACTCTCAGGTTCGCAACAGGGCTTAATGCGAAAACTTCGGTTCCTTAGGGAGGGGAGCGATGGTCGGTGAACTAAACGTTCTGACCGAGTGGATTCCGGAGCAGATGCTTCCAGGTACAATTTTCGTTCTGGAAAATGCGGGTAAAGTGGGCGAAAAGCATGATCCTTACTGGGCGGTGCTCTCCTGTCCCGCCTGCGGCACTCTTGGCCTGATCACTCGTAAGCAAATAGCCGGCCTGCTGCCAGTGATTTGCGGTTCAGAGAGTTGCTCAGCGCAATTTTTCATCAGCGACAGCGATGTGGTGATCCGGAAAGCGTTTTAGAAAAGCTTTTGCAGTGCCACCGGCACCTGTTCCACGATCTCAATTCCAAAGCCTTCAAGCCCCGCAACTTTTCGCGGATGGTTGGTCAGCAGTCGAATTCGTCGCAAGTTCAAATCTGACAAAATCTGGGCGCCTAATCCTACTTCACGTTGGGTGCGCCGCTCACTTTCCGGAGCGGGCGGCAATTTTTTTTCGCGATGAAAAATAAGCGCCGCGCGGTCGCCTGCGCGCTCAACCGAAAAACCTTTGGATGTCTGGTGCAGATAGATGAGAGCTCCACGGTTTTCCGTCGCTATCGCCTGCAGCGAGCCTTCGATCGTTTCCCGGCAATCACAGATGGATGAACCGAACACATCTCCCATCAGGCAGTGCGCGTGCATGCGCACCAGCACCGGCTCGTTCCCGGTTTCTATATCGCCTTTGACCAGTGCCACATGTGATTCGCCACCCTCCACCTCGCTCTCGTACGCGATCAGCCTGAACTCTCCGTAGCGGGTGTCAACCAGCGCTTCGCCTACCCGGTGCACGTATCGCTCATGCTGCATGCGATAGCGAATCAATTCGGCAACGGTCAGCATCTTCAGATCGTGTTCGCGACAGAACTCCACCAAATCGGGAACCCTCGCCATGGTGCCGTCCTCACGCATGATCTCGCAGATGATACCGGCCGGCACCATTCCCGCAAGCCGCGCCAGATCCACCGAAGCTTCCGTTTGCCCGGCCCGCACCAGCACGCCACCTTTACGTGCTCGTAGGGGAAAGACATGTCCGGGGCGCGCCAGATCGGAAGGTCGCGTTTTCGGATCGACCGCCACCTGAATGGTCCGCGCACGGTCATAAGCGGAGATGCCGGTGGTGACTCCCTCACGGGCATCGATCGCCTCACAGAACGCCGTCCCATAATTCGAAGTATTCTCGGCGCTCATGGGTCCGATTCGCAGATGGTCCAGCCGCTCTTCGGTGAGCGTCAGGCAAATGAGTCCCCGGCCATACTTAGCCATGAAGTTGATAGCTTCCGGAGTGACTTTTTCCGCCGCCAGCGTCAGGTCGCCCTCGTTTTCGCGATCTTCGTCATCCACAATGACCACCATCCGGCCGGCACGAAACTCCTCCATTGCGGTGGGTACGTCCGTAAACCTCAAATCAGTGCTCATCGGGGCAAATTGTAAGTAAAGCTCGAGTTTTCCACAAATAACAAAGGCCGCCATAAAGGCGGCCCCTGCTCCAGATACGACAAATTACAGGGTTGATTCGATTTCGAAGCCCCAAGCCTCGAGCAATGGCTCCGGGATGTACTTGGAATTCTTGTTGCGCCGCGCCCATTCGCGCAGGCGGGTCGACCGGAGATACTGATCAGGTGACAGTTTGTACTCCCGCACAACCTGTTCGAACTCCGTCACGGTGGGTACGATAGGGCCGATCGGCTCCGGCTTGCCCCAGTTCGGGTTTCCACGTCGCTTTGCCATGTAGAAGGTTCCGCCTCTTCTAAGAATTAAAAATGCGTACAGATGACCTAACCAACCTTAGATTCGCCTGGCCCCGCCAGGGATTCACAGCGAACGGCTTTATCGCTGAAAAAGAGGGTGAAAGACTGCTGATCCTCTGTTCCTCGGAAGCCAATGATTCTAGGCCTTTTGTCTTGGTTTGTCAACCCTGCTTTTTTCACAATTTCCATTTCATGGCAAGTTAAGTTAAAGAAAGTTAATGGCAGTGTTGGCGGACTTGGTCCCAGAAACGGAAACGTGGCAGCCCCATGGATTACCCGGGTAATCAAACCTGGCCTTCCGTTGGTTGACGCTGTTCCTGGTCCCGCCTAAAGTGCGGGTAAGGCACTCCTAAACCCCTAAACAGCACAGGCGGCAGGCCGTATCCATGAGTTTGAATTCATTGCTGGTTAGTTCCGACGACAAGACAGTGCGCGTGCTGCGCCGTGTGTTGAGCGATCTGGAGATAGGCGTCGAGCACTGTAGTGATACCGAATCCGCCGTGCACCAATTGACCCGCAACCGGTTTGAGGCGGTAATTGTAGACTGCTGCAATATCGGCACCATCGGCCAGGTATTTCGCAGTGTTCGTCTGGCTGCATGCAACAAGCGGGCTATAGCGATTGCCATCGTGGAGGCACAAACCTCTCTCCAGGAAGCATTTGAGATTGGCGCCCACTTCGTTTTTTACAAGCCTCTATCTACCGAGCGCGCCAAAGCCAGTCTGCGGGCTGCCCGCGCCCTGATGAAGAGAGAACGGCGGCGCAACGCGCGCCTGGCCGTGCAGATACCGGTCCTTCTGCGGGTGGAAGACGGGGCCGCCCAGCTTCGCGCTATGACCACTGACCTGGGGGAAGGCGGGATGGCTCTGGTGCTGCAAACCCGGGCACGAAATCTGAGCTCCATGCACGCAAATTTCACCCTGCCTGGCACGGAGCATCGCATTGAATCGATCACCGAGATCGCCTGGGAAGGGCCCTCGCGGCAGGTTGGAATCCGCTTCATTGACCTTGCGCCGGAAGCTCAAGACCAGCTCAAGAATTGGCTGGACAGTCGCTCACCGGAATTTGAGAAGGATGATCCGCCGGTATCCTGTAAGCTGACGGATCTCAGCCCTGCGGGCTGCTATGTTGAGCTGACTTCGCCTTTCCCGATCGGTACGCGAGTGATTTTGTTGACCGAGGCCCACTCCGAACTGAAGCGCGCCAGCGCGGTGGTTCGAGTGATGCACCCCGAAGCGGGCATGGGAGTGGAGTTTGACCGTAATTCCGCACTGCAGAAGAAGCAGAGCAGTGAACTGCTCTCAGTGCTCAGCACCGGCTCTCATCCCGACCTTATGGTTCAACCTGACGGGCTGAATGCCGATGCACCACGCGCATTTTCAGACGATCCGCTGGTCAAGTTCTTCATCGAAAAAGCTGATCTTTCCAGCGAAACCTTCCGCCACGAGTTAACCCGCCGTCGCTCGCGCAGTGCTGCCGCGCGTGGTTAGCCGGCCAGTCTAATACTCTGCGTAGGCATCATCTGGATAACAATAGAGCCACCGTTCACCCGGTTCGGCTGAAGCAATCACCGGATGGTGGCTTGCATGGGAATGTTTGCTGGCATGGCGATTGGGAGACGAGTCGCAACATAAAGTGACGTCGCAGGTCTGACACGTGCGCAAGTGCACCCAGGAAGATCCGGTTTTCACGCACTCTTCGCATTCGTACGCTTTGGCCGGCTTCACCGATTTGACGCCCGTGATATGGGAACAAGCTTTTTCTGCCATCAGGTCGTCCTTTCAAGCTTTCTGTTCGATTCCCGCACTCCGCATCGCGAGTAGCGCGATCGCCGACCAATCGGCGTCACCCAGGCCCTGCGCAATGGCGGCTATGAAACGATCTCGCACCAGGCTCGCCATCGGCATGGGCACCGCTGCCTCTTCCGCTGCTTCCAACAAAAGACGGTTGTCCTTCAGACCCAGCGGCAGCTTAAACCCCACGGGCTCGAACTTGCCGGCAGCGATCATGCTGCCATAGGTCTGGTAAATCGGAGCCCCGAACGGCGAGCCGGTCAGGATCTCCAGCAGTTTGGCCGGTTCTACTCCCGATTTGCGCGCCAGCGCAAACGACTCAGCTAAGCCCTCCAAAACAGTTGTGATCAGAAAATTACCCGTAAGCTTCACCACGTTCGCCAGTTCGGGATCTTTGCCGGTGATAAACATTTTCTGCCCCAGCACGGAAAACAAAGCTGAAGCACGCTCAATCTGCTCCTGGTCGCCCGCTGCGACTACAAATAACTTCGCTGCCGCTGCGGCTTCCGGACGCCCGAACACCGGCGCGGAGATATAGTGCTGCTTGCGCTCACGATGAGCCTCCGCCAGGCGGCGCGATAACGCTACGCTTATGGTGCTCATGCCCACATGCAGGCCGCCAGCGGGCAACCCGCCGGCGATCCCGTCAGGCGAAAACATTACCTCTTCCAGGGCATGATCGTCCGCCAGCATCGTGATAACGATCTCGGCCTTTGCAGCCGCGTGCCCAGGCGTCTCCGCGACGGCAGCGCCCTCTTTCGCAAGACAGTCGGCCCGGCTTCTGGTGCGGTTGTAAACGGTGAGTGTGTGGCCGGCCTTGGTCAGGTTGCGGGCCATCGCCGATCCCATGTTACCGAGGCCGATGAATCCGATTTTCATAAAAGGTGCTGGGCTGGCAGGACCGAATCGGCGCTATTGCGCCGGGGAAGTTGGCGGACATGGTCGCGGTCAGCGGTGATCCGCTGGCGGATCACCGAACTGGAGCGCGTCCGTTTTGTGATGAAAGACGGCAAGTGGTCCGTAACGATTTCGCCAAACCGTAAAAGCTCGCCGGTAAGCTGGCGTGAGACTGCTACCGAATCCCGAGCGAGCGTAGTGAGTTGAGGGCGTTGAATAATTCTGGCGGAGAGGGAGGGATTTGAACCCCCGATACCCGTTAAGGTATGTCCGCTTTCGAGGCGGATCGTTTCAACCACTCACGCACCTCTCCGCGTCGGGACTACTAAGCTTTCAGCTATTATCGCCGGCTTCTGAAAAACTCCTGCAACAGCTGCGAACTTCTACCCGCCAGCACGCCACCAACAACTTCCATCCGATGATTCAGATCTGCGTGATTGATCACCTGCATCACTGATTTCACCGCGCCGGCTTTGGGGTCGTCCGCTCCGTAGATCAGCCGCTTGATGCGTGCATGCACCATGGCTCCAGCACACATCGCACACGGCTCAATTGTAGCAAACAGTTCACAGCCTCTCAGCCGGTAGTTACCGAGGTTTTTACCGGCTTCCCGAAGCGCGATGACCTCAGCGTGCGCCGTCGGATCAGCGTCAGAGATGCTACGGTTGAAGCCGCGGCCCACGATTTTGTTCTCATGCACAATCACGGTGCCCACAGGCACTTCGCCTGCGTGCAGGGCTCGGCCTGCTTCGCGGAGAGCTTCCTCCATCCACAATTCGTCTGTGCTTGAAATGTAAGCCGCGTCCTGAAAGAGAATTAAGAATTAAAAGATGATTGTAGCGGCTCTCCGGTCCCCTGCTACGCCTACTGGCTGGCCTTGAATGTTTTCTGGTTCGATGCGACGAACGTTGGGTGATTCAACAGATTGGCGGCATCCGCCAGGGTAGTGTCGTCCGGCACCTGCTGAAAATCGGAGCGCAATTCGGTTTGTTGCACCGCAATCGATTTGAAGCAGAGCGCTTTGCCGGTCATGTTGACTCGAAGTTCCGTCATCTCCCAGCGGCCGGAGGCAATTTCAGCCCTCTTCACCACGAACTGACCGCCTTTATTGAGGTGCCCAAGAATTCCACCCCCAAATTTGACATCATCAAGCAATGTTCCATACATCGCGCCCAGCCGCAGTTGCTGCGGATGCACCCACATCTCGCCCGACATATGGTGCAGAACGCGGCCCTCGCGCGTAGGCGGCTCGTAATTCGGATTCGGTTTGAAGGTCAATCGAACCAGTTCGCCGCTCTGTCCGCCGTAGGCGAAAGTGAACGTTTCCGGAATCATTTTGAAGAATGCGCGACACTGGTCGGCATCTTTCTTTTTTGCTTGTTCAAGCTTTTTCAATTCGCTGGGATTATTTGCCAGGCGTGCGACGCGGTCTGACTCTGCCTGCTGCTGCTCGGGCCTGAGTGGGCTGCCGTTTACGGCGATCACGCGTTCTAACGATCCAAACGCCGTCTCGATCACGCGCTTGGTCTGCTTCTTGCCCGCCTCGTCCTTCGCTGCCACGTAGCTCCAGCGGCTCTGGTTGGCATCGGAAATTTTCAATTCATTGCTGACTACCGCTCGCGCCAGTTTGTCCGCGGACATCAATGGTGCTGATCGGGATGGTGTCGACTGGCTCAGGGCCAATCCCGAGAGTGAGAAGATTGCGACTGCCACCAGCAGAACTCGTGAGTTCGTCAACATTCTCTTCTCCTTCATCCTTCCCAACGGTAGAAGCATGGGTGCAAGTACACAATCAGGGAGATGGGGTAGGCTGCCTGCGGTAAACCACTGGATGCAAATGAATGTTCCGCCATATCCGGGGGTCGATCTTTTGAATCAGAGGTTTACGACGAAATTGGCCGAAAATCTTTGAGCTCAGACGGCTGATACATAAAATCCTGGTGACATTGCAGTTAGATGCACAACTTAGCCTTTTACGTGAGGTTGCAGCTTCGGTTATGGCCCAGATGGAGCGGTAAGTAAAGACTACTTTGGTGGACATGGCCGAGGAGTTCACGCTCGTGATCGAAACTTTCGTGATTTGCAAACCATGGCTGTCTCGAGCTGGATTCAAATCGGCGGTACCTTTGGCCAAGTCGTCTTATCCTTCGCCGACCCGAATGGTGACATCGCCAGTGAATCCGGTTATTCTAAGCCTGATATGGAAATGCCCAGCCTGCTGCGAAAAATCCTGATGTGGGACCTGATCAAGGGCCTTAGCGTCACGTTTCGCTACCAGCATCCGAAGGAGATTTATACCGAGCAGTATCCGCTGGAGCGGCCGAGGGTGGCGGAGCGCTATCGGGGCGCGCCCCGGCTGAACGTGAATCCAGACAACAATGAGACGATGTGCATTGCCTGTGACCTGTGCGCGCTGGCCTGTCCGGAGCACCTCATTATGGTGACCAGCGAACGTAATGAGAAAACCCGCCGCAAAGAACTCACGACGTTCACCTATGATTTGAGCCGCTGCATGTTCTGCGGTTTGTGCGAAGACGCGTGTCCCACGGACGCGCTTGAGTTGACCCAGGATTTCGAGCTGGCGAGCTATACTCGCGAAGGCGCGATCTGGAACCGCGAGATGCTCGAAAAAGGCCCGCAGCCGACGCAGTATCGAAAATAAAAGATTTCCCGTAAATGAAAAAGGCCCGCGCAAGCGGGCCTTTTTCTGCTTATGCGCTTTTAGCGCTGTGGCGGTTGCGGCGGCGGATTATTGTTGTCCGGAGCAGGTGTTGTCCCAGGTGTCGTGCAGCCAGTTGAGTCCGCGCTGGTGCATGGTCCAGGGTTGGTGTTCGGTGTTGTTCCCGGAGTTGTTCCGGAGTTCGGAGTTGTGCTCGGAGTGGTGGTGGAATTCGGTGTTGTCGTTGGGGTTGTTTGCGGCGTTTGCCCGGTCGGAGTGGTGGTCCCGGGAGTTGCCGTACCAGGCTGAGGGGTTGCGGTTCCACCTTGCGGCGTTGCCGTTCCACCTTGCGGAGTCGCACTGCCCGGATTTGTGGAGGTAGTGCCCGGAGTGGTCGATCCTGTGCCAGTCTGTGGCGTCGAGCTCATTCCAGGACTCGCGGTGGAGCTAGTTCCCGTTGATCCAGTTCCCGCCGAACCCGCTCCCGTTGAACCAGCACCGGCTGAACCTGCGCCAGCTCCGGTTTGCGGAGTCATCATAGCCGCCACTTCGTAAGTTCCGAAATTCGAGGCCGTCGGTCCAGGATTGCCCGTGTTGCTGCTGCCGCAGTGATCGGCAACTTTGGTGACGTTGCTGACCTGAAACGAGTTGGTTGCAGCGGTTTGCGAGTTGGCTGCGCCCGCTCCGCTGCCCATGCTTCCGGCGTTACCGGTCTGTGAGCTGGTTCCCGATGCAGAAGCGCTGGAATCTCCCATCGAGGAGCTGCTGGAAGCGCTCGCGCTGGGCGAAGTTCCGGCACTGCCCATGGCCTGGCCTGTAACTTCCACTTGCTGGCCTACATGGGTGCGCAGTTGATCTGCGCCGCCGGTCAATACATATGTTGTGCCGCTCTTGCTATCGGTTAGATAGTAATTTCCACTGGCTGGGGAGCCGCCGAGGCAGCCGCGCAATGAGTTTTGGCCGGCGGTGGTGCCGGTCTGGCCGCCGGCTGCCATTCCGGTATCCGACTGTCCGGGAGTGGTTCCACCCTGCTGCCCCGGTGTAGTTCCGGTCTGGCTGGCCGAACCGGTACTCTGGTCTGGCGCTGTGCTGGATGTTCCTTGGGAAGCGCCTTGAGAAGTTCCTTGAGAAGTGCTGGGAGAAGTTCCTTGAGAAGTGCTGGGAGAAGTTCCTTGAGAAGTGCTGGGAGAAGTTCCTTGAGAAGTGCTGGGAGATGTGCCTTGAGAAGTTTCTTGCGAAGCAGAGCCTTGGGGTGTGCTGGAAGAAGTGCTTTGGGCTGTGGCCCAAATCGCTCCCAAGAGCAGTACGGCAAATAATGTAGTCCGCGCCTTCATGATCGGTGCGCCTCCGCGTCTGGATTTCGAACTCCTAAGCTCACAGTAGGTTGGGCAGCAAGCCCTGCGAAATCGGGTAGAGCCTCTAAGTTGGCGGCAGTTATCGGGTACGGAGTTGCACCCCGCAAAGGTAAGTGCTTACCGAGTCCTGCTGATTGAGAGTAGATATCGCACGGTTCTTAGCTTGTCTTCAGCTCCATGTATTCATCCGCGCCCACAAGCCGCAAAACCAATCGAACCGGGAGTGGAAATTTGTGTCGGCTCGGGTCATGCTCGATGGAAGGTGACGAAAGCTGGTAGATTCTGCCGCGCGTTTTGAGTTCGGCGCCGCCCGCCGCTAACACGTTTTTCACCCATTGCGATTGGCTGCTGTAGGTGAGCGCAATGATAAAGCCGCCCTGCTCGCGAAAAACATTTATGGGAGTTCGATAGGCCTTGCCGGATTTTCGCCCGAAGTGGGTCAGAATGCCAAAACCGGGAAGCCATCCGGCAAACAGTCCGGTGATGCGGTTGGTGAAAAGTATGTTGAACCTCGCCACCCAGCGTTTGCGGAAGCGCAACAGCAGGACAGCCGCGGCGGCGATGGCAAGGATGATGAAAAGGCGCAAGCAGAAATAGTACCGCGTATATAATTCGATCTCTCGCCTTTTTTGGGCCCTTAGCTCAGCGGTTAGAGCAGCGGACTCATAATCCGTTGGTCCCAGGTTCAAATCCTGGAGGGCCCACCAACTTACCAGGTTCCTCGCTGGGCTCGGGATTTCGGCGGAAGGCTCGCGCTGTGCTCACGCCTTCTAACGCCACACCTTCTAACGCCACACCTTAAGAAGATTCTTTTTAAGAAGATTCTTTCAGTTTCTTCAAGGCAGCTTCGTATGCTGGGGTTCGGTTGCCCAGATTCGAAGGAATATTCTGCAGAACGATGTTCCAGTTTGCGATGGCATTCTTCTTATCGCTCACGGCAGTGTAGCCACGTGCCATTCCCAACGCAGTCCAGAATTTGTCATCCGGATGATGTTGCTGGTTGAATGTGAAAATTTCCATGGCTTTTGACTTCCTGTCCTGGCGAAGCAGTCCCATGCCATAGGCGTAGATAGAGTAAGCATCAGTGCCGGGCACATGCAGCGCCTTCTCCATCACTGCATCAGAATCCGATTCGCGCCCCATGGCTGACAAAACCGCAGCTTTGGTGGACAGGGTAGAGAAGTCTTCGTGGCCGATGGTTGCGCCCCGGAAAGGGCCATTGATGGCCTTATCCGCCCAGACCAATCCTTCTTCCAAATTAATCTTGTTATCGGCGCAGAACTGTGCGGCATTTTGCCAATTTTGATAATTGAATCCCGGCCAAGCCTGCAGCTCCTGGCGCATCCTGGCAAGGTAGAGTTCATTCACGTTTGGAACTTCAATCTTAAAGGGGATCCGCTTCTTCTCCCACTGAAGATAGGCGACCGCAGAACCAGGACGGCGGTCGTCAAACCCGTAGGTCAGGAATTCTGTGGATGCGGAGTCTTGCGGCGTGGCCGGGACGCGCAGCGCATCATCTTTAGGGTCGTACTGGAAGCTTCCCCAGCCCAGATGGTTGGAAAAGACCCAGAACCAGGGTCCGTCCTTTTCCACGTCGAGAAACAGCGCGTATGTTCCGGCCTTCAGATCCTTACCATCGATCTTCACGTCATTGGAGAATGTGATGGAGGTGCTTTCGTTTGCTCCGGCGCGCCAGGGCGCTCCTTTGGTTGGGCCAAAACCCTCATCCACAAAACCGTAATGGACCAGTTCACCCCAGATGTGGCCGGTGCGATCGTTCTCTGGCGGGTTATGCACCCTTGGGCTGTGATATTCGATCGAAATCCTGACCGGCCCGACCCACTGGGAAACTTCGGCTCGTTCATTGTCCCCATTGGGAGGGGTGGATAGCTCTGATGTTTCCTGAGCAGAGGCCGTTCCCAAACACATGAGAAGCAAAACTCCGGTGGCGAGTGCATTTTTCATTAGGTCCTCCTTGTTTAAGCGGGAGAGATAAATGCGGCCAAGACGCATTTTTAGACTGAACTTCGATGGAAGGGTTAGCCGAACCTTGAAGCTGCCCGATTTCAGGCAGAGGCGTGGTTACTTTGATTTAGTGAATGCGAGCTTCGCGGGGCGGCGTTTTGTGAATTCTCTGCCAGGCACGCCGAAGCTGACGCGCTGAACCGAATCCGCACTGCTCGGCCACGCGAATCGAGTGGCCAATTAATCCGCAGGTTCCCGGCGCCGTCATCATGTTCAGCCCCAACGCGGAGTTCTTCTCGGCCGCGATACTGCAGCCGCCTTACTTCGATTGGCAACGTGATTCTGCCTCCAACTATGGTTCAGCCGGGGCTGGCATGGCGCAAGATTACCCACAGCTTCGACGAATTGGGAAATATTTACGATGCACAAGGTCGAATCGGAGCCTGGTGGACAGCAGAGGATCACTCCAAGTATGTTGACGCAGCTGAGAAACTGGTCGAGCAATTCAATCACTATTGTCCGGTTCCCGACCTCTGCGTTAACGGCAAACAGGTGTTAGCCGAAAAACATTGCTGACCTTGCCGGGTTGCTGGTGGCGCATGATGCGTATTTTTTGTCGGTTAAAGGCAAGAAGGATGTCAACATTGATGGATTGAATGGCGAGCAACGTTTTTACCTGGCTTTTGCAAGAAGATGGCGCAAACTGCAGACCGAAACTGCGCTTCGTCAGCAGCTCAAAACCGATACTCACTCGCCAGCAGAATATCGAAGCGATACGGTGCGCATCGTCGATGGCTGGTATGACACCTATAAGATCGGACCAGGCGATAAGCTTTACTTGCAGCCTGAGGAGCGTGCCAGGATCTGGTGATTGTCAGCCCTTTAACTGCAGCTTCGCGTACTCCGCCTTCGCTTGTTTCAGGATCGGGATGTCCGGATCGGCGTCCTTCCAGAGGGCAAGAAAGTCCTGGTAAGCGGCGCGAGTTTTGGCGCCATCGTTCTGCTGCGCGTATGCGCGAGCCAAATACAGCGGAGCCAAGCCCATAAGAGGATCGCCAATGTATGCACCTCTTAATCTCAATACCGCCTGAAACTCCTGTGCGGCTTGATCGGGTTGGTGGTTCATCAAATACGCACGCCCGCGGACAAAGTGGATGTCGGTGGTGCCTTTGTCATACTGTTCACCGGGCTTCAACACATCAATGGCTTTGGCGCCTTCACCATGATTCAACAAGAGAATGGCCTCCACCACCGGGATGAACATGGTCTGGAACCGGGTATCCAGAGGCCGGCGGCGGTTCACATCATCCATCAAGTGGCGGGCCTGGGGTTCGTTGCCGGCAAGGGCTGCAATTTCAGCCGAAAGGATGGTAACGTCAGGGCTGTTCGCGATGTTCAAAGCTGCGGTTGCCTGGGAAACCGACTTGTTCTTGTTACTTGTATCGCCGAAGAGCAAATCCATCAAGGCTGGGATCTGAATCACAGAGGCCTGGTTCTCTGTAAGTCCGAGCTGCTTTGCCAGCTCTCCCTCATGGGCGTAGAGTTCACGGGCGTTCTTCCGTTGTCCATGCACCACGGCCAATCCGGCTTTGTTGGCTAAAACCCATTGCAGTTCGAACGCAGGCGAGTCCTTGATGAAAGCTTCTTCGCGGTCCTGCGCTGCCTTGTCTCCCTGAACCAGTGCAACATAGTACAAACTGCCATGCATAACCAGCGCGCCGGTGGTCTTTTGCAGGCCTGTGTTGATCAGCGCTTTGGCCTCATCAAACCTTCCGAGGGCAGTGTAGCAATAGGCTGCGTTCACATATCCGTACCATGAATCAGGTTCCACACGAATCGCTTCCAGGCTATTGGATAAGCCCTTGTCAAAGTCGCCGAGCGCTTGATTAACGACCGATAGATTAACGCGCGGCGGATAATCGTTGGGATAGGTTTGAATAGCCATCTCCAGCGATTGCATAGCCTGTTCCAACTGGCCGGTGCCGTCATAATATTTGTCGGTGATGTACAATTTTTCCCGCTCGCTGGCGCGCTCTCTCAATTCGAACGCCTTTTGAAAGTTCTGGCGAGCAAGATCCGCTTGGCCAACATTCAAATACTGGGTGCCCACGCGGGCATATGCCATAGCGAAATTAGGGTCGATCTCGATCGCACGCTTGTACAGAGCGACCGGGGCGAGCGTGTCGCCTCGTTCGCGCAACTCATCAGCCTGGCTGAACGCCTTCAAAGCCTCAAGCGATGAAGTGGTGACTTCCTGCAGGGGCTTGTCAAACTTCTGCACCGATGCCAACGACTCGCCCAGGTTGGCGCGCAGCTTGCCGGCTCCCGAACCCAGAGCGTTCAAGACCTGCTCCTTGCTCGTGGCCTGCTCCTGCACCTGCGCAAGCGAGTCACCGGTAGCGGCGTTGATCGCATCCAGCGTAATCACGTATTCATTTCCCAGCGGCGCGATAACTCCCGTGAGCATTGCCTTAACGTGCGCGCGCTGGCAAATTTCCCGCCCGATGTCGCTGGTGAGACGTGTCTCCGGAGGCTTGCCCATCAATTTCAGAGTCTGTTGCACCTTTGAATCCGGAACGACGTTCAGATAAGGCGATTGGCCCAGGCTCACGGCCAAAGCCTTCTTGAGAGTATTGTCGAACACCGGATCACCGGTGGTGTTGGTGAAGTCGGAGAGTAGGATGGAGTCTTTTCCGGTGAGGGCTTGAGCGTTACGGGAATGGTAAAAAAAACCGAGACCTATCAGGATGGCAATGATTGCCAGAACACCCGGAACGAGTAGCTTCCATCGAGACTTCGCCGCCGGCTCGGTTGCGATTACGTGCCGGGAAGAAACGGCGCGGTTCCTGTCGGAAGATCCCCGCCCACTCTCTGGAAACACCGCTGCAGCGGGCGCCCCCTCCTCTTCGAGATCGCTGGCGGCGCTGGCTCGTCCCGATTCCGTCTCTCTTTTCAGGCGTTTCAAATCGGTTCGAATGTCGGCGGCATGCTGGTAGCGCAGCTCTCGATCTTTTTCTAACGCCTTATTGATGATGCGTTCGAACTCGCCTGGGAGATCAGGATTCAGCCGCACCGGAGCGACCGGCGCTTTGTGCAAAATGGAATCAAACAGAATGGCAGTGGTATCACCGCGGAACGGGAGCATGCCCGTCGCCATCTCATAGAGTACCGCGCCAAACGAAAACAGGTCAGTGCGCGCATCAAGCTCTTTGCCCTTGGCTTGCTCAGGCGACATATAAGCAACCGTGCCCAGCGTGGAGCCCGGGCTGGTGAGGTGCTCAAGGCTCTCCGCGGCCGTCGCCTGCGCTGCCAGACCGGCCACCTGGGTTCGCGCCATCGGCGATACTTTGGCCAGCCCGAAGTCGAGAACTTTGGCATGCCCGCGCTTGGTGACGAAAATGTTCGCGGGCTTGATGTCGCGGTGCACAATGCCTTCCGCATGGGCGACATCGAGCGCGTCCGCAACCTCAATTCCGATCGCCAACAACAGCTCCAGCTCCATTGGACGGTGGCCGATCAGGTGCTTCAGTGTGTTGCCGTCGAGAAACTCCATGGCGATGAATGCGCGGCCGTCCTGCTCGCCAATGTCGTAGATGGTGCAGATATTCGAATGATTAAGCGCCGATGCGGCCTGCGCTTCACGTTGAAAACGGGAGAGCGCTTGCGCATCTTTGGCTACATCATCGGGCAGAAATTTCAGGGCCACAAACCGGTGCAGGCGTGTGTCCTCGGCTTTATAGACAACACCCATGCCACCGCCGCCGAGCTTTTCGAGAATACGGTAGTGCGAGATTGTCTGGCCGATCATGCGCAAGCATGCTATGGCGTAAATATCGGCAAGTCAATGAAAGCCAGGTGTGATCAATATAATCGTGCCTACCTGACTACCTGGCTAACCACCGTCGATGTGCTGGCAGCGGATTTGCTGTCACCGTTGTATTTCGCCTTAATGGCGTGATTTCCGATCGCCAGATTTGACTTATTGAGCGTAGCCACTCCGCCGCTCAAAGTTGCTGCGCCGATCCATGTTGTTCCATCCGTGAAGATCACTTTGCCTGTAGGAGTTGCCGGTCCCGCAGACTTCACGGTCGCTGTCATGGTGACGATCTGTCCGAAGCTCGAGGGATTGGGACCGGAAGTCAGTGTGGTTGTGGTCGGATAGAGTTCCACGACCTGGTTCACGAATCCGGTGCTGGTTGCAAACATGGTGTCACCGGGATAGACCGCTTTCGCGGCGTGCGATTTTGCCGTCAATTTCGAGGTGGTGAACGTCGCCTTCCCGCCACTCAGGGCAACTGAAGCCAGAAGGGTGCTTCCGTCGAAGAATTTCATCAGTTCACCGTCGGGAATCGCCCCATAGTTGGAGGTGACTGTCGCTGTGAACGTCACTGGCTGACCAACGAAGGTGGGAGATCCTGATGTCGTTAGCACGGTCCTCGTCGGCCCAACCGCATTTACAGTCAGCACCCGGGACCGCCGACTTTCGTCGATATGGAAAATTCCCGAGTAGGTGGCTGTAATCTGGTGACTTGCGACACTTTTGTAGGTAGTCGAATAAGTCGCCTGGTTGGCTGACAAGGTGACGGTCTTGACCGGGTCAGCGCCGTCCGCAAACGTCACTGTCCCGCCCAGGTTCGCATTGGATCCGTCCCCCACTTCGGCGGTGTAAGTCACGCTCTGAAAGAGAGGCACCGGGTTCTTGCTCGGCGTTAGGGAAACAGTAGTTATCGGCGCTCCTCGATTGTTCAGCATTATGCCGACCTCGGTGTCATTCACTGGACAATTGAGAAAGTTGCAGCCGTGTACCAGCAGCAAGTCCGGCTTGGCATCACCGTTCAGGTCGCCCACGAGGAGCGTCTCGGGCCCTCCGTATGTACCCAACATGTATTGAATTGCTCCTGGTTGAAAGGTGCCATTTCCGTTGCCTAACAAAGCGAAGATATTGGCGGACGTGGTGCCACAGATCGTCTCCGCCTCACAGAAGCCAACCATTATGAAGTCGCGCTTGCCATCGCCATTGACGTCTATCAGGGTGAGTCCGCGGACGAAGGCCCCACCGGAGTCGTATGAGGTCGGCGTTTGAAACGTTCCATTACCGTTGCCGATCAGAACACCCACGGCGCTGTGAGGAGACGGCGAACAGGACAGAGAACAGCGGGTCAAGACCACCAAATCAAGGTTGCCATCTCCATTGATATCGGTCACAGTTGGGGAATCAGTCCCGATTCCGCCCGATGCGTAGCCCACGACTGGCTGGAAAGTCCCGTCTCCATTGCCCAGCAGAACTCCCACCTGATGGCTCTTATCATCGGTCGTGCAAGTGCGGCCGCAGCCATTGGTCACCACGAGATCCGGGTTCCCGTCGCGGTTAAGGTCCGCGATCGAGACCGCGGACGACCTGAAACCGCCGGTGGGATACGTCACTACAGGTTGGAAGGTGCCATCTCCTTTGCCCAGCAGCACGCCTACTGTCCCGAACACAGAGCAGGCTGCATTCCCGCAGGCGTTCACGACCACCAGGTCGAGCTTGCCATCCCGGTCTACATCGGCGATTTCCGCTGGAGCGGCTGCCACCACGCCCCCGTTTTTGTAGACCGTCCCGGTTCTGAAGGTTCCGTCGCCATTGCCCAACAGAACCGCAACTTCACCCTGGGGAGTCAAAGAGCTGGAGCAGCACCCGGTTACCACCAAATCAGGTTTGCCGTCCTGATTCAAGTCGGCGACCGTCAGCGCCAGCTCCGAAACAAGCCCAGTGCTGTAGCTGTGCGGTGCCTGAAAGGTCCCGTCGCCGTTGCCCAGCCTGACCGTAACAGTGTCGAGAGTTTCGAGCGGAGCCAGCACCAGATCAAGCTTTCCATCTCCATTGAGATCGGTAAGCGCCCCTGCGGGAATAGCGCCGGTAAGGTTTTTCCCCAGAGTAGAGATCACCTGCGGCAGAAAGATCAGTCGGCCAGTAGCGATCGGGGTATCGTTGAGTGAGGCACTCGCGGACGCCAGCGCAGAGTCAGCCGCGGATTGCTTTGAAGACACGCTCTTCGTAGTCTGTCCCATCGACGCAGTAGCAAGCGACCCGATAAGAACTGCTGTGAAAGCTGCAGAAACCAGCGATAGGCTTGGGTTGATCTTTGCGCGAGGCGGACTCAAGCGGGGTTCGGTCATGGGGCACTCCTTCCAGGACCTTCACGATATACGACTGACTACAAGGATGGATCAACGACCATGCACGGCGTGGAGAAATCCTGGTGCCGTCTTGAGGTCGGGCGGATTATACAACGAACTCGCTAACAACTATGTCTGGAAAATAAATTGTCCGCGCAATCCGCCGCATCGATTGATCGGTTTTATTAAGGTTGATGGTAGAACAGGGGGCAGGAGGGTGGTGCTGCTCAACTTCCGCCTTGTCGCAGCGGCTTGAGTTGCGTGCCCGCATCAACCCGGGCGTTTTGTCAGCCTTAAGTCGCGCGGTCAAAGCGAAGCAGAACGCCAGCCTACATCAGCAGTTCACTGGTTCGGCGCATGATGGGATGCTGCATCTCTTGCAGATCATTCTTGACCATGTTCAAGCCGTAAACGCACTGTTCAAAATTGCTGGCAAGAACGGCGAAGAGTGGAGCAACCTTAGCGTATTCGAAGAATTCGAACTTGGAAACGATGTAGTAGCTCTCTTTTCCCGCCTTCATCCAATCCACGAAATTTTCCACACGATTGCGGCGGAGCCGGAACGCGTTGATGCTTTCCGGGAACATACCGGTAAAAAACAGCGTGTAGTCGCCGATATGCTTGCGTACCTGGCGTTCGCGATCGAAAGAAGGCGCAGGCCCGAACACCGGATTTGATTCCACAAGCATCTCGCCCACATCCGATAGAGGGCGTCCGGCCTCGTTGCGAATCTTGAACAGCTGTTCCGCATCGCAGAATTCGGTCAGCAGTTGCGCCACATAGTTGACGACCTGGGGATCACGAATCCCGATCTCTTCCGCGTAATGCCGGCCAACCAGCTCTATGAACAGCTGCTGCAAAGGATGCGATTCTGAAAGCATTGGGCCCCCAATCCCGCGCCATGAGCGACGAACCGTTTCGCGATACTTACCGCGCTTCAGTCACCTGCACAAGTAACTTTCGTAAGTCATGCGCAAGCTCTCTCAATCTTAGAAACTGGAAACGAGAAGAAGGTTTCATGGCGCCCGGGTATGTTGGCAGACCAAGCCCGCGGCTGCTGATTTTCTGCGCGCAGCACTACAATCCTGATCAGGAGGACTGCAGATGGCACGGGAGAACTACTCTAGTGGCGCGCCTTGGGAACCGGTAGTCGGGTATTCGCGCGCGGTAAAGGTTGGGAACCATATTTACGTGTCCGGATCCACCGGAATAGGGCCGGATGGCAAAGTTACCGCAGCGGGTGACGCCTACGCTCAAACCGTACAGGCCATCCGGAACATTGAATCCGCGCTGAACAAAGCGGGCGCCTCATTGCGGAACGTTGTGCGCACCCGGATGTTCGTTACCGATATCTCTCGCTGGCAGGAGGTTGGCAGAGCCCATGGAGAATTTTTTTCAGACATACGTCCTGCGACCTCCATGGTGCAGGTTAGCGCGCTCATTGCGCCCGAGATGCTGATTGAAATCGAGGCTGACGCCATCCTCGACAACTCTTAACCGCCTGCACTGGCGCAACCCAAATTACTCAGGTAAGTTTCGGCTTGGCATTTTTGCGCTTACCATACGCAGAGCATTCTTAGCTGCCCCAACCAGCATTCAGAAGGAGGAACGATGGCGACCTCAACAATGACATACGGCGAGCGTCGATTTCGCGCTTCGTACTTTGAGCGCATCCTGGTGTCGTTATGCGCACTCGGCTTCGTAGTAATCATGTGGGCTGCGCAGGATAGACCAGATCCCTCAGCTCATCCGAGTTTGGTCTACATCTCGGTTGCACTGATAGGGGCCGCCGTCGCCGCCTGCATCCTGCTGGGAAAGTCGGCCCTGATCATCAACGACTCAGGAGTGCGGCGCGAGAGTGCTTTCGGGCAGCAGGAAATGTCCTGGAGCCAGATCGCGGAAACGCGCTATCGCGTGATCCCAATCAATGCGTACGGGCATTTTGGGTTGATAGGTGCATTGGTCGCGATGTCGAGCAAGTCACGCCGCGCATCCCTTGTTCTCGAACTGATCAGCCCCGATCGAAAGAAGCTGAAAGTCACCTCGCGAGTGCAAAGCGGCGATGAAGCAATAGGCATTATCCTTGGCCGCATCCTGCCTCCCATGGTGCAGAGCGTGAAAGCGCGCCTGCAGCGCGGAGAAACCGTCCAGTTTGGAGGGCTTGGGTTAAATGCGACCACTGTGATCTGGAAGGAAAGCTCTATCCCGGTATCCGAGATCACCAAAGCCGAACTGGTGCGCACCAATCTGCAGATCAAGCGCGCTGGAAAATGGCTCAGCGCGGTCAATGTGCGCTCCGATAAAATTCCGGATGTGCTGGTCTTCTTGGAAGCGCTAGAATCAATTGCACCTCAAGTGAAGCCGGGCGGAATTGACCCCTTGGCGCGCGTCCGGATGTAGCCCCCGGTATTTGTTTTTTCCCTAACCCCAGCGTATAGTTGGAAGTGGAAACTGTTGTGTAGTACCGGCATTTGGCGAAACACACCAGTGGGCGAAAGCCCACTTTTTATTGCCACTGAGGTTTCGCTCAATCAGGTCGCCGCAAGTTATTGAGGATCAATGGCCTTTGATCTTGGAGCGTGTGGCCTCCTCCAGCGGGCTTGAAGTGCTGGAAACGGAACTGCGCGGGGGCGGGAAATCGCGCATGCTGCGCATCGTGATTGACAAGCCGGCAGGCGTCACTCACGAGGATTGCGCCAACGTGAGCCGCGAAGTGGGAACTATCCTCGAGGTTGAGGATGCAATGCCGGGCGGATCATATTTGCTGGAAGTCTCCTCGCCCGGGTTGGACAGAAAATTGGTTAGGCCGGCGGATTACGAGCGCTTCATCGGAAGTCTGGTGAAACTTACCACCCGCGAACCGGTGAATGGGAATCAGCATTTTGAAGGCAGGTTGCAATCGTTCCAGGATGGATGGCTGACGCTTGATCTGAATCTGGGCAAAAAAAAGAAGAAGAATGCGCCCGAGCTTCCGGAGCTGAAGTTGCAGTTCGGCAACGTGGAAAAAGCCAATCTAGTACCTGAGATTTGAGATTTTTATATGGCGAGTGAGCTTTATAACATCATTGACGCGGTGAGCCGCGAAAAGGGAATCGATCCGCAGATCGTGGTCAGTGCGGTGGAAGACGCCATTGTTGTCGCCACCCGCAAATATTACAAGACGCAGGAGAACCTTCGGGCTGAGCTTGACAAGGAAACAGGGAAGATCAGTGCCTTCGCCGTTAAGTCTGTGGTCGAAAGCCCAGAGCAGGTGGAAGATCCGCAGCTGCAGGTGACGGTTGAGGACGCGCGCAAGATGGATCCCAACGTTGAGGTGGGTGGAGAGTTGCGCATTCCCAAAGTCACGGAAGGAATTCTGGGGCGGATCGCGGCCCAACTTGCCAAACAAGTGATTTTTCAAAAAGTTCGGGAAGCCGAGCGCGACACGGTTTACAACGAGTACATCGGCCGTGTGGGTGAGATCGTAAATGCCAGCGTGAAGCGCATCGAGGGTCCGGACGTGATCTTCGATATCGGCAAGGCGGAGGCCCGCATGCCGCGCAAGGAATCGTCGCGCTTGGAATCGTTCGCGATGAACGAGCGGGTACGCGTGATCATCGCCCGGGTCGAAAAGGCCGCGAAGGGACCAGCCGTAGTTGTATCCCGGGCTGCGCCAGACTTGGTCCAGCATTTGTTTCAGACTGAAGTGCCTGAAATCTATGACGGCACGGTGGTGATTCGCGCCATCGCGCGTGAGGCCGGCGAGCGCACCAAAATTGCGGTCATGTCGAAAGACAAAGATGTTGACGCGGTGGGCGCGTGCGTAGGCATGAAGGGAATGCGGGTGCAGTCGATCATTCGCGAATTACGTGGAGAAAAGATCGACATCATCGAATATCACGAAGACGCTGTGACCTTCGCTGAAAAGGCTCTACAGCCGGCCAAAGTGAGCCGGGTCACTGTGCTCGATTCGGCCGACAAGCACCTGGAAGTAGTGGTGGATGATAGCCAGCTTTCCCTCGCCATCGGGAAAAAGGGGCAGAACGTCCGGCTGGCCGCAAAGCTGCTTGGCTGGAAGATCGACATCAAGAGTGAAGAAGAGAAGCGCCAGGAAGTCGAGCAGCAGATGTCGGCGCTGGTCGGTTCCACTGCAACGCCGCTTGAAAGTGTCACCGGGCTGGGCGGAGGCCTGATTGAGAAGCTGGTCGCTGCCGGCGTCACAACTGTGGAAGCCCTGGCGGATATGACACCGGAACAACTGGAAGCGATTGAAGGAATCGGCCCGAAGACGGTGGAAAAAATCAGCCTGGCAGTCAATAATTACTTTTCAGCCCTTGAAGGCGGAGAGGCAGCGGCGGCCGCCGAGGAACCACCGGCTGAGAGCACACCTGAGGGCGGCATTTCTGCCGAGCCCGAGGCCAACGTTGCGGCCGGGCAGGGTGAAGGCGAAGTTTTAACGGTTGAAGCTGAACCAGCCGCACAAGAATCTGCTGAAGCTGTAACCAGTGAAGCGGAGACAATCGCAGAAGATGAGAGTCCGTCTGAAGCAGACACAGAGAAGACCGGTTCTGAGCAGAGTAGTAAGTCAGGCGATGTATAAGCTCGTAACAGCAACTGACACCGTGAGGTTGATATGAAGACTTAGCGGGGCAGGTGGAGGCACCAGAAGCACGGATGAGCAAAATTCGAATTAACGATCTCGCCAGAGAATTGGAAGTTAAAAGCAAGGCAATACTCGATGTATTGTCCGAAGTTGGGGTTACTGAGAAGAAAACCCATTCCAGTTCCCTTGAGGATTTCGAAGCCGAAAAAGTGCGCGCGCATTTTCATGCCAGCCAGCCCGCCTCAGCTACTGCGCAACGCCAGTCTCGCTCGGAACCGGGAGAGATCAAGACAAAGATCGATCTCTCGCACATTTCCAAACCCGGCGATGTCCTGAAGGCGATCATCAATAAGCAGCAGCCAGCTGCACCTGCAGCTCCACCTCCTCCCACACCGCCCGTGGTGACGGCAGCACCCACGCCGACGCCGGGATCGGTGAAGCCGGCCGCTCCGGTTACGCCATCACCGGCCGTAACTGCCAAGCCGGTTGCGCCCGCTGCTCCGACAGTCGCGTCTCCAGCAGCTCCTCGCCTGATCGTTCCCAATACCGGGCCGCGGCCCAGCTTTAGTGTGCCGCCGCCACCGGCTCCGCCAACACCGGCTGCGCCCGTACGTCCGGCAGCAACTCAGCCTGCAGCTCCGGTCGCTTCGGCTTCGCCGGTCGCTCCACCTCGTCCCGCGACTCCGCAGCCGCAGATGCCGATTGCGCCGCGTCCCAATGTGCCGGCTCAACCGCACACCCCAGCACCTCGGGTGATCGTTCCACAAACCGGCCCTCGTCCGGTATACAAGGCGCCGGTGCAACCGCAAGCCTCGTCAGGATCGGCGGCGCGCCCAATGCCTGGCCGTCCGGTGCCAGGACAGCCAATATTTCAACGTCCGCGGCCCAGCACGCCTTCTTCACGTCCGCCTCTTCGTCCGGGAGAAAGACGCCCGATGCATCCCACGCGGCAGACGCCCGGCGGGCCTCGACCGCTCGGTGTAGGGCCATCGCTACCTCCACCCGGTCCCACACGCCCGGGTAGCCGCCCGGGAGGGCCGTCACGTCGTCCCGGCCAACGTTACATTCCGCGCGGCATAAAAGAAGGCCCGATGAAGGGCTATGTTCCGCCGCCACGACTGACGGTCTCCAACGAGCCGTTGCCGATAACGCGGAACATCACGATTACAGAAGGCATCAGCGTTAAAGATCTGGCGGAAAAACTGGACATCCGCGCTAAGGATTTAATCGCGCGCCTGCTGGGGCGCGGCGTGTTTGCAACTATCAACCAGACGCTTGATGCTGAACTTGCCACTGACATGGCGCGATTTTTCGGCGCTGATACCAATGTCATATCCTTCGAAGAACAAGCCCAGAAGGAAATCGCCGAATCCAGTGCGGGCGAAGACGGGGCCGCGGTTGAGGGCATTGCGCGTCCTCCGGTGGTAACCATCATGGGCCACGTCGATCACGGCAAGACAACACTGCTTGACTCGATTCGCCTGACCAACGTAGCCGGGGGCGAGGCTGGAGGTATCACTCAGCATATTGGCGCCTATAAAGTGTCGATTCAAGACAAGGAGTCGCCGGCGTTCGGCCGTAAAATTGTTTTCCTGGATACCCCCGGTCACGAAGCGTTTACCCGCATGCGTGCCCGTGGCGCCAAGGCAACGGACATTGTTGTGCTGGTGGTGGCAGCCGATGACGGAGTAATGCCGCAAACGCTTGAGGCTATCGATCACGCGCACGCCGCCGAAGTTCCGATCATTGTTGCGGTCAACAAGATCGACAAACCAGATGCGCTGCCTGATCGCGTGAAGAAGCAACTCGCGGATCGCGGACTGATGCCGGAAGACTGGGGAGGCACCACAGTTTTCGTGGACGTTTCCGCAAAGCAGAAAACCAATCTCAACCTGCTGTTGGAAATGGTCTGCCTGGTGGCAGATCTGCAGGAACTGAGGGCTACTCCCGATCGCCCCGCGACCGGCGTTGTGCTGGAAGCCAAACTCGACAGAGGACGCGGTCCGGTCGCGACCGTCCTGGTACAGAACGGAACTCTGCGGGCCGGTGACAACTTTGTTGTAGGTAACGTTTACGGCAAGGTCCGCGCCATGTTCGATGATCGCGGCGCGCAACTTGAAGAAGCGCCCCCTTCGACCCCGGTTGAAATCCTGGGCATAGAGTCCCTGCCTCAGGCCGGAGACCAGTTCGTGGTGGTCGCCGATCGCGACAAGGCGCGTGGGATTTCTGAGTATCGCGAGCAGAAAGCTCGCGAAGCGGCGCTCGCCAAGAGTTCGCGAGTTTCGCTGGAAGGATTGGCAGAGCAGATCAAGAGTGCGGGAACGAAAGAGCTTAACATCATTCTCAAGGGCGACGTGCAGGGCTCAGTCGAGGTCATCAGCGATCTGTTGCCCAAGCTCTCAAACGATCGCGTCCGCCTGAAACTGTTGCGTTCCGGAGTGGGTGCGATTAACGAAGGCGACGTGCTGCTGGCTACGGCGTCGAATGCCATCATCATCGGGTTCAACGTCCGGCCTGAGCGTAAAGCCCAGGAGTTGGCGGAACAGGAAAAAGTTGATATCCGCCTGCACTCGATCATTTACGAACTGCAGGATGAGATCAAGCGTGCCATGAGCGGCCTGTTGGAGCCGACGTTTAAAGAGACCCATCAAGGCCGCGCTCAAGTGCTCGATACCTTCCGTATTCCGAAGGTTGGAACGGTTGCCGGGTGCCGCGTGCTGGACGGCATTATCAAGCGCGACTCGGAAGTTCGCCTGCTGCGTGACAGCGTGGTGGTCTTCAAAGGCAAAGTTGGATCGCTGCGCCGCTTCAAGGAAGATGCCTCCGAGGTCCGCAATGGCATGGAATGCGGTATCTCCATTGCCAATTACGGTGACGTCAAAGTCGGTGACGTGATCGAAGCTTTTGTCACCGAACAGGTGGCGGCGGAAGTCATCGCGTAATGTGTTAGAGGCTTTTCCCAATCGATGCCGGTTGCGCTGCTCACACTCGAACTCACCATCGAGCACGCGCAATCGCTCAAAGACAAGCGCCAGGTGGTGCGCAGTCTAAAAGACCGGCTGCGCGCAAAATTCAATGTAGCGGTTGCGGAACTTGATCCGAGCAATCTGTGGAACCGCGCGACCATCGGGGTTGCCAGCGTCTCTGATTCGCGTGATTACCTGGATGGCCTGATGAAAAACGTTGAACGGCATGCTGCACGCGTCGCCAACAACGCCGGCGCTGATCTCACCGACAGCTTTTTCGAACTGATTTAAACAAGTTTATATCTACAGGCAATTGAGCAACTTGGCCGCGTTGATGGAGTTTCCTGCCTTCGTTGTGGCCGCTCCACGAGATCGAAGCGGCTGATTCTGGTATGCTCATCGGTTTTCGGGCCCGAGGTGTGCGATGGAACGACGAGGACAGAAGTATCATCGGGAGCGCCTGGGTGAAGCGTTGCGCGAGGAAATTGAGACCCTGGTAGAAGGCGAACTGTCTGATCCGCGGATCGGGCTGGTTCACGTCACCACGGTTGAGCTGGCGCCGGACGGACGCTCCGCACGGGTGGCGGTGGCGGTGGATGGCGACGATCGCGAAGCAGAGCGCTCAATCAAGGGCTTGACTGCAGCGGTTGGTTATCTGCGCCGGGAGGTAGCCGAGAGGTTGCAGTTGCGTCGCGCGCCGGAACTTTTTTTCTGGCTCGACCGGGCGGAGGAAACCCAGGCCCGGGTCGAAGAACTGTTGAAACGAAGCAGCCGAAAAAAGAAACATTAGCCGAAGGACGATCATTCATGTTGGACGAAGTTCTCCGCCAGATCGAACAGCGTGACCGCTTCGTGCTGACTTCGCACGCTCGTCCCGATGGCGACGCGGTAGGATCGGCGCTCGCCTGTGGAGAGATTCTGCGGCAGATGAACAAGCAGGTGGAGGTGGTGCTGCGGGATGGGGTACCCCGCATTTACCAGGCCCTTCCTTTTTCTGAAAACGTTGTTCACGCCGATCGGATCGACGGTCAATATGACGCTGCCATCATTCTGGAGTGCGACAGCATTCAACGCACCCGACTTACGGGCCTGGAAAACCACTTTCTCATCAGTATCGATCATCATCTGAGCGGACGTCCTTTTGCGCATGTCAACTGGATCGATCCGCGCGCGGTAGCGACCGCGGAGATGATTTACCGCCTGGCGCGAAAAGCTGGAGTGGAGATTTCAGCCGAAATCGCGACCTGCCTTTATACTGCGGTGCTGACCGACACCGGCTCTTTCATGTACGCGGGGACCAACGAACATACCTTCGCGCTGGCCCGGGAACTTGTGCTGGCCGGGGCTGATCCCGCACGCTGCGCGCGCAGCATCTATTTTGGACACTCGACCGCGAAATTGCGGCTGCTCGGTGCCGCTCTCTCAGACCTTCATCGCGAGGGAAGCATTGCCTGGATCGCGGTGACTCAGGCGGAGATGGAGACCTGCAAGGCCAAAGAGGAAGACTGCGAGGGACTGGTCAACTACGCTCTTTCGATTCATGACGTGGAGGTCGCGATTTTTCTTCGCGAAATGCCCGACCAGCGTTTTCGCGTCAGCCTGCGCAGCAAAGGCGAGGTGAACGTCGCCGAGATCGCGGAGCAACTTGGCGGTGGTGGACATCAATGTGCCAGCGGTTGTTCGATTCCTGGTCCGCTCGCCAACGCCGCTGAGTTGATTCTTTCGAAATTGCGTCCGGTGTCGAAATCCTGACTTGGCTCCACAAATATGGAAATCACTCTTGCTCATCAAATCTGGTCGTTCGTCGGGGCGCTGCTGATTCTTGTTGCATACGTCGGACATCAGCTGAAATTCATGAACGCCCGGATGCCCGCATACAACATCCTGAACGCTGCGGGGTCGGCGGTGCTTGCCTACGTTGCGTTTCGCCCATTTCAGATCGGCTTTGTGGTGCTCGAAGTAGTGTGGGCGCTGATAAGTATCTATGCCCTGGTTAGGCCGGCTGCAAACGCGGAATGAGTTCTTGTTAGATATCGCTGATGCATGGCTGATCGCTCCAGATCGCTGGTTGATTACCTTCTGCTCGCCGGGTTTTGCGGGTTCCTGTTCTTCTTCGGACTAAATTATTTTGGGCTAGTCGGGGCCGATGAACCCCGCTATGCACAGATCGCGCGCGAGATGCTGGTTCGGCATGACTGGATCACTCCCACGCTCGGCGGCAAGCCCTGGCTGGAGAAGCCGGTGCTTTACTACTGGCAGGCGATGGTTGCCTATCGGGTCTTTGGAGTAAGCGATTGGGCAGCGCGATTGCCATCCGCGTTTGACGCCAGCCTGATGATAGTGACCGTCTACTTGTTCCTGCGAAAGTTTCGGCCGACGTTGGAATTGGATGGCGCCTTGATTACCGCATCCAGCGCCGGCGTGATTGGCTTTGCAAGGGCAGCCTCAACCGACATGCCGATCGCGTCGATGTTCACGATTGCTATGCTGTGCTGGTGGGCCTGGAATGAAAGCGCGCGAAAGCTGTACTTGGGCATGTTCTTCTTTTTCATTGCACTGGCAACACTGGCGAAGGGCCCGGTTGCGGTTGCGCTTGCAGTAATCATTCTGACTTGCCATGCGCTTGCGGTCAGAGATTACTCGCTGATTCGCAGAACACTGTGGGTCCCGGGAGTAATGCTGTACTGCGCGATAGCCTTGCCCTGGTTCGTTCTCGTGCAAATCAGGAATCCCGAATTCTTTCAGATTTTTATTCTCGAACACAATCTGGCTCGCTTCGGCACAAATCTCTATCACCACATGCAGCCGTTCTGGTACTACATCCCGGTAATGTTGCTGGCGTTATTGCCGTGGACAGTGCTGGTGATATGGGCAATTTCGAAATACTCCCGTAGCTGGCAAAGAACACCGGAACTGAGTTTGTTTTTGCTTATCTGGTTTTTAGCCCCGATGGTTCTGTTTTCGATTTCACGTTCCAAGCTGCCAGGATACATTTTGCCCGCGCTTCCTGCGGGGACGCTGTTTCTGATAGAGCAGATGACTCGCGCCAAAGAAGGTTTTCGCCATTGGGTGCTCGCTGTGCACTCCGCATTTGCTGCGCTGCTGCTTGCACCGGCAATGCTGTTGCCTTATTTACTCCTCACGCATCATTTTCCGGGTTCAGCAATACTGGCCGCCGCAGTCAGCGCAGTTCTCGCGATTGCAATCTTTGTCACCGTGAAGAACAGGCCGGGATTGTCCATTGTGCGTTTTGTAACGCTGATTCCGGTTGTGCTTTCGGTGGCAGCTATTTTGAAACTAGGCGCGCCGGCGCTGGATGAGACACTCTCTGCTCGTCCGGTTGCGGCCATGATTTCACGACTGCAGGCCGATGCGCTGCCCATTGTGGTCAGCGGAGTTTCGCGTGAAACGGAGTATGGGCTGCACTTTTATCGCAACACGCAGGTCTACCGGTATGAACGCGGGGAGCAGCCTTCGGGAGAGCATATGCTGATCGCGCCGTCAGGCGTTCAGCCCCAAAGTGGCGGCCGCCGCATTTTGCATCTGGCGAGTCTTCCTGCTCACAGCATTGACTATTACTGGGTGGCGGGAAAGTAATTGATTTCCCGAAATCACGAGTGCGGGGACAGGTATGTCCGCCCCACACAGCGGGGCCGAATTCAGTGGACTTTCTGCAGTCTCGAAATCAGCTTCTGGGCGAAATTTTCGTCTGATTCCGACCACAACAGGCGTGTACCGATCCCGGCATTCTTTTCGACCTTACTCGTAAACTCCACCAGCATCTGTACGTTTGCGCGGACGCGTTGCTCAGTTTCGATGGTCAACTGCAAAGCCTCCTGAAGGAAAGGCGAGTCCAGTCCGAAATCAACCTGGATATTTCCTTCCTGTTCGGTCGCGCCTTCATCAAACTCTGAACCGTGTACCAGGAATTGCACAGCCGACGGTTGCAGGAGCCATTTCCCGCTGGCGTGATCGAATTTCCAGAGGTCCCAGAACGCTTCGAATGCGTATGCGTAATCGTCGTGCAGCAGATCAGCCGCGATCAGCACAGCTTCTTCGGGGCGAATACCAGGATTGAAGCGTTGCTCCAGAATAGTCGGCTCAATCCAGTTGACGGGGTGAACTGCAACTTCAGAAATCCCGGGCGCGTTGGCCGAGAAAGGGAATTGCCGCATCACCGCGAGCGCATGGGGAAGCATGTCGTCAATTTCGAAGTCACGAAACCAGAGGCTGAGATAAAGAGAATCGGCCATGCCTGCTTAGACGACCAAACACCGACAAAAGACGCAGTCGTTGGCGGACCTTCTCAGCGGCACGTACCTTTGACACTCGAAAAACGCGCTGTTACCATCGAGCTCAGGCTATCTCTGCGCCATTCTCTTTGGTCCCCGTCGTCTAGCCTGGCCTAGGACATCGCCCTTTCACGGCGGTAACACGGGTTCAAATCCCGTCGGGGACGCCAAATAGATTCAATCATTTGCGTAAGCTCCTTCCTTCAGT